>Ga0214472_10001088_pt1 | contig 31336 bp, 30 predicted proteins | sample RVTome_6_FD_207662 | JGI IMG/M metagenome (GOLD analysis project Ga0214472, IMG submission 207662) | Soil microbial communities from uranium-contaminated site in the Upper Colorado River Basin, Wyoming, United States - RVT140D175 | ecosystem: Environmental > Terrestrial > Soil > Contaminated >...
TCACGGTGGAGCGCCAGGGCTTCGACTGGGGGCGCCTGCACGCGGCGCGCGACAGCTACGTGAACCGGCTCAACGAGATCTACTCGGACGGTCTGGACCGCTCCGGCGTCACCTGCATCCGGGGTGAGGCGGAGATGGTCGGCCCGCACAGCCTGCGCGTGGATGGTGTCCTCTACGAGGCTGACCGGATCGTGCTGGCGGTGGGTTGCCGACCGGCGGTCCCGGATATCTCCGGCGCCGAACTCGGCATCACCTCGGATGGCTTCTTCAGCTTGGCCGACCTGCCGCGCCGGACCCTGGTGGTCGGCTCCGGATACATCGCCTGTGAGCTGGCTGGCGTCCTCCACGGCCTCGGCAGCGAGGTGGTGCAGCTGGTGCGCCAGGATTCGGTCCTGCGTAGCTTCGACCCCATGCTGCAGCAGGGTCTGCTGGATGCCATGCAGCGTCTGGGCCAGACCCTGCGCACGCGCGTGGTCCCCGTGGCGTTGCGGCGGGAGCCGGAGGGCCTGATCCTGACCGATGTGCAGGGCCAGGAGCATGGCCCGGTAGATGCCGTCATCTGGGCCATCGGCCGCAGACCCAACACCGCAGGGATGGGGATCGCGGAGGCCGGCGTGGCGATGCGCGACGGCTACATCGAAGTGGACGAGGGCCAGGGCACTTCGTTGGACGGCGTGTTCGCGATCGGTGATTGCACCGGGCAAGCCGAGCTGACCCCGGTGGCCATCGCGGCCGGCCGGCGCCTAGCCGACCGACTCTACGGCGGCATGAGCGAGCGATTCATGGACTACCGAAACGTGCCCACGGTGGTGTTCACCCATCCCCCGATCGGCAGTGTCGGCCTGTCCGAGCCGAGGGCACGAGCCGAGTTCGGCGATGCGGTGCGGGTCTACGAGGGACGGTTCACCGGCATGCTGCACGCGCTGTCCGAGCACCGCATCCCCAGCTGGGCCAAGCTGGTGGTCGTCGGTGAGGAGGAGCGGGTCGTCGGGATCCACTTCATCGGCGAAGGTGCCGATGAGCTGCTGCAGGGCTTCGCGGTGGCCATGCGCATGGGCGCGACCAAAGCTGATCTAGACGACACCATCGCGATCCACCCCACCTCGGCCGAGGAACTCGTGACCCTGCGCTGAGCGGGTCACGGAGCTTTACCTCGTGCGCGCCGCACCGTAACTTCCGCCCATGTCCATCCGCGCATTCCGTGGCATCCACCCCCGCATCGGCGATCGTTGCTACATCGACGCTTCGGCTGATGTGATCGGCAATGTGATGATCGGCGCCGACAGCTCGGTGTGGCCGCAGTGCGTCGTGCGGGGCGATGTGAACCGGATCCGCATCGGGATCCGCACCAACATCCAGGATGCGACCATCATCCACGTGACCCATGAAGGCCCGTACACGCCGGACGGCGGCATCATGACCATCATCGGTGACGAGGTCACCGTGGGTCACCGCGCACTGCTGCATGCCTGCGAGATCCACGATCGCTGCCTGATCGGCATGGGCGCCATCATCATGGATGGCGTCGTCATCGAAGATGAGGTCATGGTCGCGGCAGGCAGCGTGGTCCCGCCGGGCAAACGACTCGCCAGCCGCAAGCTCTACCGGGGCAGCCCCGCTGTGGAGGTGCGTGACCTGACCGCGACCGAGATCGAGATGCTGAAGTACTCGGCGGCGCACTACGTGCGCCTGAAGGACGCTTACCTAGGCAACTGATCTCAGCGGTCGCGCCGTGGAACGGCGCTCCTACACCTGAACCAGCCTCGTATCCGTCCCGCGTCCCTCGTCTAGCCCCTAGCGTCTCAGAACCCGCTCAGGCTGCAGCAGCGGCGTCGGGTCAGGCGCTGGCAGACCCCAGCTGACCCATGACAGCGCGGCCTGCTCGACCATCATCCCCCAGCCGTCAGCCGCCAGGATCGCGCCGCGTTCGATCGCCCAGCGCTGGAACACCGTGGCCTGGTCCGCGACCACCATGTCGTAGGCAGCGCCGGCATAAGGGTCCGCAGGCAGCGGCGGTAGCTGATCCGCAAGGCTCGCGGAGGTCGCGTTCACGATGAGGTCGAAGGCTGCGAGCGCGAGTTCGTCGTAGCGCATGACCTCGACCCCAGGGATGTCGGCTGCCAGCGCCGCAGCGCGCGCCGGGTCGCGGTTGGCGACGACCAAGCGACCTAGCTCACGCTGGGTCAGCGCTGCCGTCGCACCCCTGGCCGCTCCCGAGGCGCCGAGCACCAGTACGCGCATGCCGCGCAAGGACAGGCCCAAGCCGAGCTCCAGGTCGCGCAGCAGTCCCTCGCCGTCGGTGTTGTCGCCATGCAGATCGCTCAGCCGCAGCGTGTTCACTGCGCCCGCGCGGCGCGCGCGCACAGAAAGCTCCGATGCGAAGCCCGCAGCAGCGCACTTGTGCGGCAGGGTCAGGTTGAGGCCGGTGAACCCGTCGTCGCGGGCGCGCTGGATCGCGTTCGCTAGGTCATCGGGCGCTACATCGTGTAGCGAGTACCTCACTTCGAGACCAAGCTGAGTCCCCAGCGCCGCATGCACCGACGAGGAGCGGGAGTGAGCGACCGGGTGGCCGAGCAGGCCGAGGCGGATCATCCGAGCAGCGCGCGCAACCCGTAGAAGAACACGATGCTCAGGGTGGCTCCCGCCGGGATGGTGATGATCCAGGACATCAGGATGCTGCGCACCACGCGCAGGTCGATCGCAGCGATACCGCGAGCGATTCCGACGCCGAGCACCGCACCGACCAGGGTGTGCGTGGTGGAGATCGGTAGCCCGGTACCCGATGCGACCACGATGGTCGAGGCGGCAGCGAGCTCCGCTGCGAACCCACGGCTGGGTGTGAGGTGAGTGATGCCGTGGCCGACCGTAGCGATCACCTTGTGGCCATAGGTCGCGAGGCCGATGACGATGCCCACACCGCCGACCAGCAGCACCCACATCGGCACAGCAGCTGAGGCACCGACCGAACCCGAGCTCGCGATCGCGACCACGGCGGCGACCGGGCCGATGGAGTTCGCGACGTCGTTCGATCCGTGTGCGAAAGCCATGCCGCAGGCAGTCACCACCATCAGCACCCCGAACACGCGTTCGACGGTGGCGTAATGGAAGGCCCGCTCAGCGTCCGGATCCACCTTGATCCGGCTGATGAAGATCTTGCCGATGATCGCGATCACCAGGCCGATGCCAGCCGCGGTGGCGTAGGACTGCGCGCGCGTCAGGTCCAGGCCCACATGCGTGAGGCCTTTGAAGATGGTCACCAGCGCGATGGTGAACCCAGCGAGGAACATGTAGAAAGGCACGTAGCGACGCGCGCGCTCCAGCGGATCCTCGCGCTCCAGCACCAGGTACTGCACGCTGGAGAAGATCATGTAGGCGATGATCCCGGCCGTCAGCGGCGACACCACCCAGCTCATCACGATGGTGCCAACCTTGGCCCACTTCACCGCTTCCATGCCGATGCCGACAGCGGCGAACCCCACGATCGCGCCCACGATGGAATGCGTCGTGGACACCGGCCAGCCCCGCTTGGAGGCGATCAGCAACCAGACCCCGGCTGCCAGCAGCGATGCGAGCATGCCGTAGATCAACAGTTCCGGCTGATCGACCAGCAGGCTGGAGTCCACGATGCCCTTGCGGATGGTCGAGGTGACCGCACCGCCAGCGAGCACGGCGCCGGCGAACTCGAACACCGCGGCCACCAGTACCGCGGAACGGATGGTCAGGACCTTGGAACCGACCGAGGTCGCCATCGCGTTCGCGACGTCGTTGGCGCCGATACCCCAGGCCATGAACAGGCCGAACACGACCGCCAACCCGATGTAGATGGCCTCTGCTTCCACGATCATTTCGCCAGTAGGAGTAGGAGGCGAGCACCGACTCGCAGCGCCATGTCGGCGAGCTCACCGGTGAGGTCCACGATCCGGTAGAAGAACATCACGTTCACCGGTGGCAACGTGTCCTCGACCTTGAACAGCGACTCGCGCAGCTTGATCTGGATGCTGTCGGTCTCGCTCTCGAGGGTGCTGAGCTCCTCGATCATGCGCTGGACCGCATCCACCTCGCGGCCGCGGAAGCCGGTCTCGAACAGCTCGTCGAGTTCGTTGATCGATCGCTCGGCTTGGAGCACGGTAGCCAGCGCGCGTTCCACGAGTTGCAGGAAGCCGGGTCCGAACACCTCCGGCAGCACCATGCGCCGCCCGACCATCAGCCCGGAGACGTCCTTGGCGCGGTTGGCGATGCGGTCCTGCACACGCAGGATCTCCAGCAGATCGGTGCGTGCGACCGGCATGAACAGCGAGTTCGGAAGGTGCAGGCGCACCTGCTTCTTCAGCTCGTCCGCCTCATCCTCCAGCACCTCGATGCGGCCGCGGTGCTGCAGGATGCCGTCGGCATCCTGCGCCAGCACAGCCTGCACGAAGGGCACCAGCTCAGCCGCGCATTCGCGGACCTTCGCCATGTGCTGCTGCAGTGGAGCGACCGGCGAGCGGCCGAAGATCCCAGAGATGTTGTAACCGGAGACCATGATCCTCCTCCCGGCGTCGCCCGTAGCGCCGCCTTCAGTCTTCCTTCAACCAGCGCGCCGCATCCAGCGCGAAGTAGGTCAGCACCGCATCGGCACCGGCGCGCTTGAAGCCGGTGAGGCTCTCCAGCACCACCGCGCGCTCATCCAGCCAGCCGTTCGCAGCCGCGGCCTTGAGCATCGCGTACTCGCCGCTGACCTGGTACACGAAGGTCGGGACGCCGAACGCATCCTTCACGCGCCGCACCACATCCAGGTAGGGCATGCCGGGCTTCACCATGATCATGTCCGCGCCTTCGTCCAGGTCGAGCGCGACCTCGTGTAGCGCTTCGTCGCCGTTGGCGGGATCCATCTGATAGCTGTACTTGTCCGCGCCGGCCAGGAACTTGCCGCTGCCGACCGCATCGCGGAACGGTCCGTAGAACGAGGAGGCGTACTTCGCGCTGTAGGCCAGGATGCGGGTGAGCGGATAGCCCGCGGCCTCCAGCGCGCGACGGATCGCGCCGATGCGGCCGTCCATCATGTCGGAGGGCGCGACGACATCGGCGCCCGCCTCAGCGTGCGACAGCGCCTGCCGCACCAGGGCGGCGACCGTCTCGTCGTTCAGGATGACGCCATCGGCATCCAGCAGGCCGTCCTGCCCGTGGGTGGTGAACGGATCCAGGGCGACATCGGTGATCACCCCCAGCGCGGGGGCGTGAGCTTTCAGCCGGCGCACCGCCTGCTGCGCCAAGCCCTCGGGGTTCCAGGCCTCAGCACCGTCCTCGGAGCGGGCCTCGTCGGGACTGACCGGGAACAGCGCCAGCGCAGGGACGCCCAGCGCCATCAGCTCGTCGGCCAGCGGCTCCAGCAGGTCCAGGCTGATGCGTTCCACGCCGGGCATGCTGGCCACCGGCTCGCGGCGTCCGCTGCCGGGGATCACGAACACCGGCAGGATCAGGCCCTGGGGGCTAAGACGATGCTCGCGCATCAGCTCGCGGGAGAATCCGTCCATGCGCATACGGCGCATCCGGGTCGCGGGGTAGGGGCCACGCGCGCTTCGGCGGCTCATCGCTGGGGTCCTCCGGTCCGGGGCAGGTGGACGGGCCCTCTAGGGCCGGGTCCGGCGGGGGCCTATTCTGACCCATCCCGCCGACAGGGTGTAATAGCGGGGGGCCTGAGGGGGTCTGTTTGGACGATATGGGCAAAGAGCAGAGATTCGCAGCGCTGGCGGAAGCGGTCACCCCCGACCTCTACCGCTACGCCCTGTGGCTGACCCGGGACCCCACGGTCTCCCAGGACCTGGTGCAGGAGGCCCTCCTGCGCGGCTGGAAGGCTCTGGACAGCCTGCGGGACGAGGGCTCGGCCAAGCGCTGGCTGATCACCATCCTGCGGCGCGAGAACGCCCGGCGCTTCGAGCGGATCCGCCCCGAGGAGGTGGATATCGACGCCCTGGGTGATAGCGACCACCACCTGGCACGTCACGATGAGGCTCCGGAGATCGGTGACGTCCGACAGGCCATCGACCAGTTGGAGTCCGAGTACCGTGAACCCTTGGTGATGCAGGTACTCATGGGGTTCAGCACCAAGGAGATCGCCGAGGTGATGGACCTGACCCAGGGCGCGGTGCTCACCCGCCTGTTCCGGGCCCGCAAGCAGTTGCGCGTGCTGCTGGAGAGCGATGGTGTGGATGCATGGACAGAGATGGCCTGATGGAGACCGGAGTTATGGAGTGCATGGAGTTCCGGCGCCTCTGCGGAGGTGACCCGGGTAACCGCGAGGCAGCCTACCTCTCGCACCGGCTGGCGTGCCGCGCCTGTGCAGCGTTCGTCGAGGAGGTGATCAGCATGGATCGCCTGCTGCAGCGGGCGATGGCCGTCGAGCTGCCCGCGGGCATGGTCGACCGCATCGTCGCGGATGTGACCATGCGGTCCGCCTACCGGCAGCGCTGGGTCGCCCTCGCGGCCAGCATGGTGATCGCGGTCGGCGCCGTGGTCGGCGTGATCCGCTACGACAGTGGCGCGGTGCTCGCCGACGAGGTCGTGGAACACCTGTTCCACGAGCCTGATCTGCTGATCCCCGTGGACTCGACGGTCACCCAGGCGCGCCTCACCGCCGTGGTGGATCGCGCCGGTGCTGAGCTCACCGGTGGCGTAGGCGACGTCAGCTACGCCGGCCTCTGTTACTTCCGCGGCAGGCTGGTCGCGCACCTGGTCATCCGCGGCGAGCATGGCCCGGTGACCATCCTGCTGCTGCCGGACGAGTCGGTGACGGTCGCCACCCCGATCGATGAGGCCGGTTACCATGGCACCATCCTGCCGCTGGAACATGGCAGCATCGCCGTGATCGCTGAGGACGGCGAATCCACCGGCGCAGTGGAGCAGCGTGCGGTCCAGGTGGTGCGCTGGCAGATCTGAGCCTTGATCGGATCAGTGAGCTCTTGTGATAAGCCGCTGCTCCGACGGGTCCAATATGTACGAACGCGGTCGTGCCCGGCCGATGACGATCCGGAACGAACCACTTCCTTGAACCATCTACCGAGGTGAACCAGATGTCCGATAGCAAGATGAAGAAGCCCCTGACCCTGGCCGTCGGTGCTGCGCTGGCCGCGTCCCTGGCTCCCATGGGCGCGAGCGCCGCCACCGATGGGCTGTTCAGCCTGACCAGTCTCTCCAGCGGTTACATGATCCAGACCATCACCGACGACGCCGATGCCGAAGGCAGCTGTGGCGAAGGCCGTTGCGGCGGCGACGACCATACGGCAGAGGGTCATTGCGGCGCGGCCGCCGATGGTGATGCCGATGCTGAAGGCAGCTGCGGCGAGGGTCGTTGCGGCGGAGATCATGAAGCCGAGGGTTCCTGCGGCGCAGATCATGACGCCGAGGGTTCCTGCGGCGGGGATCATGACGCCGAGGGTTCCTGCGGCGCAGACCATGACGCCGAAGGCTCCTGCGGCGGCGACGACGCTGACGCTGAGGCCCATTGCGGTGGCGACGAGGGTCATTGCGGCAGCGCTTGATCAGCTGCCGTAGCTGATCCGATGAAGGGCGGGCCCGATGGGCCCGCCCTCTTCGTTCCGGGGGGGCGTGGTGACTGATGCCCCACCCAGGAGCGCGATTGACGGTCATGGGGCCTCGGGCTAGGCTGCTGCCCCACCTATCGTCCTCAAGCGCCGGAGTGCCGCGATGTCCCTGAAGATCACCTTCGAGTTGTCAGAATCCGACCTCAAGCACTTCCGCAAGATGATGCAGGAGGCGAAGGCGGCGACGTCCGAGGCTTCCGATGAGGAGGTCATCGCCGCGACCAAGCAGCTGCTCGACGAGGTCCGCAACGCCGAGACCAAGGCCCCGGAGTTCCTCACCGATCGCATGGGCGCGCTGGACAGCATGGTCGGCATGTTGGTGGACGATGAGTGGAAGCTGCCGGCGCAGGATCGCAAGCGTGTGGTCTCCGCCCTGGCCTACTTCTGTGAGCCCGAGGACCTGATCCCGGATCACATCCCGGGGCTCGGGTTCCTGGACGACGCGATCATGATCGAGTTGGTCGTGCGCGAGCTGAAGCATGAGATCCAGGCCTACGACGACTTCTGCCGCTTCCGCAGCACCGAGGAGAAGCGTCGTCGGTCCAAGGGTTCCGAGGACTTCGTGAGCCGCGAGGAATGGCTGTCGTCCCGCCGCAAGGCGCTGCATGACCGCATGCGTAGCCGCCGTGACCGCGAGCGTGGCCGCAGCCGCAGCGGCGCCAGGGTGCGCATCTTCTGATCCTCGCCGCCGGCGAATCCGCCGGCGGCGTCCTTCCCCCCCCTCGCACCGTGGCTTAGCTTGGCCAAGCGCCCGCAACCCTTCGCTCTACCGGTCGGCCGACGGCTGGCCGGCAAGTACGATGTGATCGAGTTCCTCGGTGGTGGCTGGGAGGGGGAGGTCTATCGCGTGCGCGAGGACGTGACGGGCATCGAGCAGGCTGCGAAGTTCTTCTACCCCGCTCACAACCTGAACGACCGTGCGATCAAGTTCCATGCGCGCAAGCTGCACAAGCTGCGGAACTGCAAGATCCTGATCCAGTACCTGACCATGGACGAGGCGCGCATCGGTGGCCAGCAGATCAAGTTCCTGGTCTCCGAGCTCGTCGAGGGCCAGCTGCTGTCCGAGTTCCTGCAGGAGCTGCCGGGGAAGCGCATGCAGGCTTTCGAAGCCATGCACCTGTTGCACGCCTTGGCGGTCGGGCTCGAGGAGATCCACCAGGCGCGGGATTACCACGGTGACCTGCACACCGACAACGTACTGATCCGGCGTCGCGGCATCAGCTTCGACCTGAAGCTCGTGGACCTCTACCACTGGTCCGCGCCTACGCGCGAGAACATCCTCGACGATGTGATCGCCGCGATCGGCATCTTCCACGAAGCGCTCGGCGGCGCCCAGCACTACGCCAGGCAGCCGGGATCCGTGAAGTCGATCTGCAAGGGGCTGCGACGCAGCCTGATACGGCGCAAGTTCCGATCAGCTGCACACCTGCGCAGCTACCTGGAGACCATGGCCTGGGACTAGCGCGCGAACAGCGCCGTTGGATCCTTGAAGGCTTTGAACTCCAGCGCATTGCCGGAAGGGTCGCGCAGGAAGAAGGTGCCCTGCTCACCGACCTCGCCGCGGAAGCGGACCCGGGGCTCGATCACGAAGCTGACCCCGGCGGATCGGATGCGCTCACCCAGCGCCTCCCACTCGGCCCAGCCCAACACCAGTCCGAAGTGCGGTACCGGGACCTCATCGCCGTCCACCGGATTGCTGCCGGCGTCGTCTCGAGCTGCCACCTGGTGGGCCACGATCTGATGGCCGTGGAGGTCGAAGTCCACCCAGCGCGCGGATGAGCGGCCCTCGGCACATCCCAGCACCTCGCCGTAGAAGCGGCGTGCGGCCGCCAGGTCGTGCACCGGGAACGCCAGGTGGAACACCGGCCGCTGCGTCATCGCGCGAGGCCCGAGGCTCGAGGCTCGAGGCGGCCCCCCTCAACCATCGCCCAACTCACTCAGCCAATCCCGCGGCCGCAGGTAGTCGGCGAGGCGCGCTTCCGCGCTGCCCGGTTCCGGGGTGTAGCCGTACTCGAAGCGCGCCTCGGGCGGCAGCGACATCAGGATGGACTCGGTGCGCCCGCCGCTCTGCAGGCCGAACAGCGTGCCGCGGTCGTAGACCAGGTTGAACTCGACGTAGCGACCGCGCCGGTAGCGCTGGAAGTCGCGCTCGCGCTGACCGAACGCCGTGTCGCGTCGCCGCGCCACGATGGGCAGGTAGGCTTCCGGGTAGGCGTCACCGATGCTGCGCATGAACGCAGTGCTGCGCTCAGCACCCCACTCGTCGAGGTCGTCGAAGAACAGGCCACCGACGCCGCGCGCTTCATCGCGGTGTCGGATGTGGAAGTACTCGTCGCACCAGCGCTTGAAGCGCGGGTACACCTCGTCGCCGTAAGGTGCGCAGGCGGCCGCCGCCACCTGATGCCAGTGCAGCACATCCTCGTCGAAGGGGTAGTACGGGGTCAGGTCGAAGCCTCCACCGAACCACCAGATCGGATCCTCGCCATCGCGCTCCGCGACGAAGTAGCGCACGTTGGCGTGCGAGGTCGGTACGTAGGGGTTACGCGGGTGCACCACCAGGCTCACGCCGGTGGCGGTGAAGCGACGACCGGCGAGCTGCGGCCGGTGCGCGCTGGCCGATGGCGGCAACGAATCGCCCTGCACCAGCGAGAAGTTCACGCCCGCCTGCTCGAACACAGCGCCGTCGCGCAGCACGCGGGTATCTCCGCCGCCGCCATCCGGTCGCTCCCAGGTGTCATTGCGGAAGCCTGCGGAACCATCAGCGGTCGCCAGCGCATCGCAGATCCGCGTCTGCAGATCGCGCAGGTAGCTGGTGACGACCCCCAGGTCGGGCGCACTCATGCGGGGGCACCGGGGCGCAGGGTCACGCCGCTGATCGCGTCACGGATCTCGCTGGGCGCTGTGCGCCCCCCCGTAGCACCATCCAGTACCGCATCGAGCTGCTCGCCCATGCTGGCGCTCACGGTCGCCGCATCCAGCGCCGGCGCGCTGCCGCTGCGGTTGGCTGAGGTGGAGGTGATGGCCGATCCCAACTCAGTACACAGGGCGCGCGCCAGGGCGTGGTCGGGGACCCGTACCGCCACCGTACCGCGACCACCGGTGACCAGCGGATGCAGGTCCGCCCGCGCAGGCAACACCCAGGACACCGCGCCGGGCCAGGTCGCGCATACGCGTGCTTCGGTCTCGGCGTCCAGCTCGGCGACGTAGGGGCGCAGCTGTTCGAAGCTGTCGCCGATCAGGATCATCCCGCGGTCCGCCGTGCGGCCCTTGATGGCGGCCAGTCGGGCCAGCGCATCCGGGTGGTCGGGCAGGCAACCCAAGCCGAACACGGCTTCGGTGGGGTAGGCGACGACGCCGCCAGCAGCGAGTGCGGCGACCGTCTCCGACAGCCCCGCCACAGCCTCAGTCCTCGGAGGGCGCCGCGGTCGCGGCTGCGTCCGCCTTGCGGCGGGTGACCTTCTTGCTGGCCTTCTTCCTCGACGCCTTCTTGCGCGAAGCCTTCTTCTTCGAGGTTTTCTTCTTCGAGGTCTTCTTGCTCGCAGCCTTCTTCTTGGATGCCTTATTCTTGCCGCGGCCCTTCTTCGGCGGCGCTGTGGCCAGCAGTTCGCGGCAGCGCTCCAGCGTCATCGCCTCCGCGTCCTCATCCTTGGGGATGCGGGCGTTGCGGTCGCCGTCGCTCACGTAAGGCCCCCAGCGACCGCGCAGCAGCTTGATGCCGTCGACACCGAAGTCGCGGATGGTGCGCTTGGCGTCCGCCTCCTTCTTGTCGCGGATGAGCTCCAGCGCGCGCTCGAGGGTGATCGTGTAGGGATCATCGTCACCCCGGATGGAGGCGAAGCGATCACCGAAGCGTACGTAGGGCCCGAAGCGCCCGATGTTCACCTGGATCTCCTCGCCCTCCGGCGTGGTACCCATGTCGCGCGGGAGGTCGAACAGCGGCATCGCCTCCTCCATGGTGATCGTGTCCATCCGCTGACCGGGGCGCAGGCCGGCGAAGCGCGGCTTGTCCTCGTCGTCGCGGGTGCCGATCTGCACGAAGGGTCCGTAGCGGCCCATGCGGACGCTCACGGGACGCCCGCTAGCCGGATCCACACCGATCTCGCGCGCCTTGACCACATCCTGGCGGGAGAGGCTCTGCTTCTCCTCCACCAGCTCGTGGAAGGGGCCCCAGAACTCACGCAACAGCGTGACCCAGTCCTTCTCGCCGCGCGAGATCTCGTCGAGCTCATCCTCCAGCCGCGCAGTGAACGCGTAGTCCACGTAGTGGCTGAAGTGCTCGGTCAGGAATCCGTTCACCACCCGACCGGTATCGGTGGGGTGGAAGCGCCGACTGATCAGCTCGACGTACTCGCGACCGGTCAGCGTGGAGATGATCGACGCGTAGGTGGACGGACGGCCGATGCCGTACTCCTCCAGCGTCTTGACCAGGCTGGCCTCGGAGTAGCGCGGCGGCGGCTCGGTGAAGTGCTGCTCCACGACCACATCCGCCAGGGCGATGCGGTCACCCGTATCCAGCGCCGGCAGGGTGCGGTCGTCGTCCTCTTCGCCCTTGTCGTCGCGACCTTCCTGGTAAACGGCGATGAAGCCGGGGGTCACCAGGGTCGAGCCGTTGGCGCGGAAGCGGTGGTCATCGCCGCAATCCAGGTCGGCAGCCACGGTGTCGTACACCGCGGGCACCATCTGACAGGCGACGGTCCTGCGCCAGATCAACTCGTAGAGCCTGTACTCCGCATCGTCCAGCTTGCTGCGCAGGCTCTCCGGCGTGCGCAGCGCGGAGGTCGGACGGATAGCTTCGTGCGCTTCCTGTGCGTTCTTGGCCTTGGTCTTGTAGCGGCGCGCCTGCTCCGGGAGGTTCTCCGCCCCGAAGCGTTGCGCGATCACCTCGCGGATCTCCGTCAGCGCATCCTGCGCCAGCGTAACCGAGTCGGTACGCATGTAGCTGATCAGACCGACTGCGCCCTCGCCTACGTCCACACCTTCGTACAAGCGCTGCGCCAGGCGCATGGTGCGCTGCGCGGTCAGCCCCAGCTTGCGCGAGGCCTCCTGCTGCAAGGTGGAGGTGGTGAACGGCGGTGCCGGGTTGCGGCGACGCTGCTTGCGGTCGACCTTGGACACCACCAGGGTGCCGGAGGCGGCGGCCAGCAGGCTGTCGCGTGCCGTCTTCGCAGTCGCGCCATCGGTGATGGTGAACTGCTCGAACCTCTGGCCATCCAACTGCGTCAGTCGCGACTGGAAAGGCTGCCCGTCCTTGCTGACCTCCGCCACCACCGACCAGTACTCCTGGGCGACGAAGGCGTCGATCTCCTGCTCGCGCTCGACGATCATCCGCAGCGCGGGCGACTGCACGCGGCCGGCGGAGAGGTTGCTGCGGATCTTCCGCCACAGCAGCGGCGAGAGGTTGAAACCGACCAGGTAGTCCAGCGCGCGGCGCGCCTGCTGCGCGTTGACCAGCTCGTAGGAGATCCCGCGCGGGTTATCCACGGCTTCCTGGATCGCGCGCTTGGTGATCTCGTGGAACACCACGCGATGTACCGTCTTGCCTTCGAGGAGTCCGCGCTCCTTCATCAGCTCGAGCAGATGCCATGAGATCGCTTCACCCTCGCGGTCCGGATCGGTCGCGAGGTAGAGCGCGTCAGCTTTCTTCAGGGCCTTGGCGATCGCGTCCACATGCTTGGCCTTGTCCTCGGCCAACTGATACGAGAGGTGGAACCCGTCTTCGGTAGCCACAGCACCGTCCTTGGACGGCAGATCGCGGACGTGGCCGAAGGACGCGAGCACCTTGAAGTCCTTGCCCAGGTACTTCTCGATGGTGCGCGCCTTGGCTGGCGATTCGACGATGACGAGGTTGTTGCTCAATGCGCTACCTGGCTCATGGCGGGCCGCAAGGGTAATCGGGCGGGTGGGGAGGTGCAATGCGCCACCCCAGCGGGGCGGCCTCCGGCCTTCCGGCCTCAGTGCGCTGCGACGGCCACCTCGTCGAGGACGAGGTCCTCCATGCGGGCGTAGGCCTCCTCCTGGCCGGGCTGGTTGAACAGCACCATCAGGACGACCCACTTCACATGCTCTACATCGACTTCATCCGACCCCAGCGCCATCAGTCGGTCGATCACCAGTTCGCGCTGGGCGGCGCTGACGATGCCGTTCTGCTCCAGGTACATGATGAAGCCGCGGCACTGCGCGTCCAGGCGCAGGCACTCGGAATCGGTGAACACGCGGATGCTGTTGCCCATCCGCAGCGCCTCGGGGTCATCGCCACGCAGCTGGCTGAGGTCCTCGAGCCAGGTCAGCGCGCGTTCGACCTCGTCGGCGTCGAAGCCGGCGGCGTTGAGTTCATCTGAGAGGGTCTGGCGGTCGGGGTCGGAACCATCATCAAGGTAGTGCTCGAACAGGTACATGAGGACGTCCAGCACTGATTCCTTCATGCAACAGACCCCGCTGTGATCCGCATGTAGGTTCCGCCCGGCAGGGCTCGCACCTGACCTTCGAGCTCCATGATCAGGAGCATGGATGAAAGGACATCGGTGGTCAAACCAGTACGCGCGACCAGCGCATCCATGGTCACGGGCCCATCGCCCAGGGCTTCGTGCAGCGCGTGGTACTCGGGATCTGGCTCGATGCTGCGCGGCGCCGTGCGCGGCGTCGTGACGGTCTCTGCTGCGCCCGGCAGCCAGCGGCTGAGCGCACCCGCGAGCTCGCTGAGCACATCGTCTGCTGATTCGACCAGCTTCGCACCCTGGCGGATCAGGCGATGGCAACCGCGCGCCATGGGGTTATGGATCGAGCCGGGCATGGCGAACACCTCACGACCCTGCTCGCCTGCGAGTCGCGCAGTGATCAGCGAGCCGCTCTGCCGTGCAGCCTCGACCACCAGGGTGCCGGCTGCGAGACCTGAGATCAGGCGGTTGCGGCGCGGGAAGTGATCGCGTCGCGCTGGGGTGCCGGGCGGGAACTCGCTGATCACGATGCCCCGCTCAGCGATGCGTGCCATCAGGCCATCGTTGCTGCTCGGGTACGCGATGTCGGGTCCGGTCCCCAGCACTGCGCAGGTGATGCCGCCCACCGAGAGCGCGCCCTCGTGCGCTGCGGTATCGATCCCGGCGGCGAGGCCGCTGACGATCCCCAGGCCGGCACGCGCCAGGTGTGCAGCGAAGGCATGCGAGTTCCGCGCGCCGTCCGGTGTCGGGTTGCGGCTACCCACCATGGCCAGCCAGGGCCCGGCCAGCAGCGAGGCATCGCCCAGGTGGTAGAGCACGATCGGGGGGTCCGGGATGTCGCGCAGGGCCTCGGGGTAGGCCGGGTCATCCCAGCATAGGATGCCGCGCCCCGGGGCTTCGGCCCAGGCGAGGTCCGCTTCGACGGCGCCGCGGTCGGGATGGCGCAGGGCGCGGATCACGGCGTCGTCCAGGCCGATATCGCGCAGCGCGCGCTGGTCCAGCTCAGCCGGATCCGGGATCTGTCCCAGGCGTCGGTGTATCGATAGCGCCAGGCGGTCCGAAAGGCCCTGGCTGTGCCTCAGCGCGAGCCATGTGCTCAGCGCGACGAGCGGTCCTCGATCTCCCATCCCCGGTCACCTCCCTGCGCGGGATCGGTGCCATCCCTTGGCACCCGCGGCGTGCGCAGATGCGCACGCCTCAGGACCGGAACATCGCTGGGATCAGGGGTTGCGAGCTGCGTCGCCGATATGGATGTCGCGGTCCGATCGCGTGATCAGAGCATAGCTGATGTTCGCGGAGACCCTGAACACCATCAGCTCACCCGCACGGATCTCAGGCAGCTGCACATCCGAGTTGAACAAGCCGCCGCGCCACCAGCTGCCCTCGTGCTCGTACGCATCCTCGACCTCTTCGCTGGTCTGGAAGATCGCGAGCACATCGCCCTGGCGGATGCCCTTGGCCTGACCTACGTTCAGGACCACGATCTGGTAGCGCCCGACCGACGCGATGCCATCGACCACAGCGATGACCTTAGCATCCACCGCCACATCCGGTGCGTGCGGCTGGAACGCACGGTCGAGGTCACCCTCGCGTGCGGGCAGAAGGCGGTCGCCTTCGAGCACCTCACGGTGCGCGGATGAGATGCGGAAGGTCGAGGGATCGCCCGGGCGCAGCACGAAGCCCTCGCCGACGTAGATCGCCTCGTATCCCAGCGTGTCGTCGGTGTCAGGGTCGATGTACTCCTGGCCCAGCTTCACGATGCGGAAGCCGCTGCCTTCGCCAGCCGTGGTGCCGCGAACGTAGACATCATCACCGGTGCCAGCCATCAGGTGACCTTCCTGCGTGCTCAGCACGTAGGGCGCGGTCAGCAGCTCGTCGCGATCGACGACGCTGGGACGCGACAGGAACGGACCGATCGCATCCCAGGGGATCGGTGCGACGGAAGCTTCCAGCGGCAGTTCGCGGATCTGCGGCGACATGCGCACGGTGGTCATGCCCTGCTGGCTGGGTGCTGCGATCGGCTGCTGCTGGTTGACCACCAACTGCGGCTGCCCATCAACCCACACCAGCCGGATGACATCACCCGGGTAGATCAGGTTCGGGTTCTCGATCTCAGGGTTCACCTGCCAGATCTCGGGCCACATCCAAGGGTCCTGCAGGAACATCGCAGAGATGTCCCAGAGGGTGTCCCCCTGTCGGACTACGTACTCGTCCGGTGCATCCGGGTTCACCCGCACCACATCCGCCCAGGCCGTCGGCGACCAGGCGATGACCAGCAGCAGACCGAACAACAGTCCGCGCATGGAGGAGGTGGTGGGCCGGTTGTGCTCGCTCATGGCAACGCCTCTCGCGGTCCTCGCTCGAACCCCCCGAACCGGTCGTGGAACCAGACGCGGGGCCCCTGTTGATATAATGTGCAGCCTCGCTCCAAGGCGGGTCATCAGGGCTGGCGACCGGCCTCCGCGAGCGAGGTATTTCAATGTTGTCATAACTTTAGCAGCATTTCCTAGAAAAACATCCAATAGAGACATGGCGCAACTGGAGATCCTGGAGTTCCCCGACCCCCGCCTCCGTCAGAAGGCGGAGCCTGTCGCTGTGGTCGATGATGCAGTGCGGAAACTCGCTGCAGACATGCTGGAGACCATGTATGCGGCCCCGGGCATCGGTCTGGCGGCTATCCAGGTCAACGTCCCTATGCGGCTCATCGTGGTGGATACCAGCGAAGCCGGGGATTCCCCGAGGGTCCTGGTGAACCCCGAGGTCATCGAGGCCGACGGTCGGGAGGTCATGCAGGAGGGCTGCCTGTCGGTCCCCGGCTTCTACGAGGAGGTGGAGCGGGCTGAGCGCATCCGCTTCCGAGCCCTGGATCTGGACGGCCAGGCCTTCGAGGAAGAGGCCGACGGCCTGTTGGCGGTGTGCATCCAGCACGAGATCGACCACCTCGATGGCAAACTCTTCGTGGACTACCTGTCCCAGCTCAAACGCGGCCGGATCCGCCGCAAGCTGGAGAAGTCACGGCGCGACAGCGGTGACCGTACCGCCGCGCCCGTGATCTGAGCCCGGCAGGCCGGACCATGACCGTGTCCGGATCTCCGCGCATCGTCTACGCTGGCACCCCAGCTTTCGCTGTCCCCTGCCTCGACGCCCTGGCTGCCCTCGGGCATCCCCCGGTGGCCGTCTACACCCAGCCGGACCGGCCGGCCGGCCGTGGCCGGCGGCTGAGCGCCAGTCCGGTGAAAGCGCGCGCCCAGGCCCTCGGCATCCGAGTGCAGCAGCCGCAGACCCTGCGCGACCCCCAAGCACAGGCGGATCTGGCCGCACTGGCACCGGATCTGATGGTGGTGGTGGCATACGGGTTGATACTGCCCGCTGCGGCGCTGGCGATCCCGATGGTCGGCTGCGTCAACGTCCACGCTTCGCTGCTGCCTCGTTGGCGGGGCGCGGCACCGATCCAGCGCGCAGTTATGGCGGGCGATCGCAGCACAGGAGTCTGCCTGATGGCGATGACCGAGGGCTTGGACGAAGGGCCCGTCTACGGCTGCACTGAGACGACGATCGCGGCTGGAGATACCGCTGCCACCTTGCACGACCGCCTCGCTGGAATGGGCGCGGCACTGCTGACGCGGTTGCTCCCTGCGATCCTGGACCGCAGCGCTGCGGCGACACCTCAGGACGCGGATGCAGCGACCTACGCCGCGAAGATCAGCAAGACCGAAGCGATGCTGGATTGGCAGCGCCCCGCTGCCGAGCTGGCGAGACAGGTCCGCGGCCTGGATCCGTGGCCGGTCGCCTGGACAGATGGTCCGGGCGGCCCGATCCGGATCTGGGCTGCGAGCGCGACCGGTGGGACGGCTGCGACGCAGCCCGGCCAGGTCATCGCCGAGGATGCGGGCGGTATCCGCGTGGCCACGGGCGAGGGCGATCTGCTGGTGCAGCGCTTGCAATTGCCCGGTGGTCGCGCCATGGATGCGGCCGAGTTCCTGCGCGGTCGCAGCCTCAGCGGCCAACGTCTCGGGAGCACCGCGTGAGCGCCCCGGTACGCGCGGTCGCTGCCGGTGCCGTCGAGGCGGTACTCACGCGCGGCGTGACCCTGGAGGAGGCTCTGACCGGGACCCATGACGCGGTGGCACCAGCGGACCGCGCGCTCCTGCGCGAGCTCTCCGCAGGCACCCTGCGCTTGATCCCGCGCTTGGACCGCATCCTGGCTGAGCTGACCGACCGGCCGCTGGATCGCCTGCAGCCGATGGTGAGAGCGCTGTTGCTGGTCGGGCTGTACCAGCTCACCAGCATGCGGATCGCGACCCACGCTGCGGTGGACCAGACCGTGCGCGCGACCGGTTCGGCGCGCATCAACCGAGCGAAGGGCATGATCAATGCGGTGCTCCGGCGCTACGACCGCGAACGCGATCCGATCGAGACCGCGCTGGCGGCTGATGATGATTACCGTACCGCGCATCCGGCATGGCTCAGGAAGCGCATCGAACGGGACTGGCCGGAGCAGGCGGAGGCGGTGTTCGCAGCTGGCAACGAGCGGCCGCCCATGTGGTTGCGAGCGGCGGGACCGCGCGAACAGGCCATGCAGCGCCTCACCGAGGCGGGCATCGAGGCGGTCGCACCCGGATCCCCTCCGCAGGCGATCCGGCTGGCGACGCCGGTGGATGTGAACAACCTGCCGGGCTTCGACAAGGGCCTCCTATCGGTGCAGGACGCCTCCGCGCAGTACGCCGCCACCTTGCTGGATGCGCTTGAGGGCATGCGCGTGCTGGACCTTTGCGCGGCTCCGGGCGGCAAGGCCCTGCACCTGCTCCAGAGCGTCGAGGACCTGGACCTGGTCGCTCTGGATGTCAGCGAGGAGCGGATGGAGCGCGTGCGCAGCAACCTCGCACGCGCTGGCCAGAGCGCGACGCTGATCACCGCGGATGCGCGCGAGCCGGATGCATGGTGGGACGGGCGCGCGTTCGACCGCGTGTTGGTGGATGCGCCCTGCAGTGGGACCGGAGTGATCCGGCGCCACCCGGACATAAAATCCCTGAGACGGGAGTCCGACATCGAGGGCTTCGCTGTGCTACAGCGCAGTCTGCTCGATGCCGCCTGGAAGGTGCTCGCTCCAGGGGGCCGCCTGCTGTACGCGACCTGCTCGGTGCTGGCGCAGGAGGGTGATGGCGTGGTGAGCGGGTTCCTCGCGGACCACGATGACGCGCGCAGCGTGGCGATTGATCTACCGGTGGGACGCCCGACCGCGCACGGATACCAGGTGCTGAGCGGCGAGGCAGACCAGGACGGGTTCCATTATGCTGGCCTCGAACGGGCCGCCAGCCCCTGAGGCGATCGTGCCATGACCCTGCACCCCGCCAGTCCATGCCTGCGGGCCACCCGCATCGCGGCCGCGCTGATGGTTTCGGCGTTGAGCCTGTGTGCGAGTGTTGCACAGGCGGCTGACGAGGGTCACTTCGAGGTCCGCACCGCTTACACAGAACTGCTGGACGATGGCGTCTACTACCTGAACGCGGATATCGATTACGGCCTGTCGACAGCAGCGATCGAGGCGCTGCAGAGCGGTGTGAAGCTGACCGTGGAGGTCCAGGTCGAGGTCACGCGGCATCGCCGCGCCTGGTTCAACAGCGAGGTCGCTGCGCTCAGCCAGCGCTCGCAGCTCAGCTACCATGCGATCAGCCGCCGCTACATCGTCATCAACTACAACACGGGAGAGGCGCGCACCTACGCCTCCTACGCAGCGGCGATGGCTGCGCTGGGCACCATCAGCGACCTCCCGGTGATCGATTCGGCCCTGCTCTCCGACTCCCGCTACTCCATCCGGATGCGGGTCGTGATCGACCCTGAGGATCTGCCGAGGCCGCTGAACCTGGTCGCGTTCTTCTTCGCCGATTGGGAGCTCGTCAGCGAGTGGTACGAATGGGTCCTCAAGTCCTGAAGCGCCGCGCCGTCCAGGTGATGGCAGCCATCGGGCTGTTCTCCCTGATCGCATCGCTGTACCTGCTCAGCGAGACGCTGGACGGTGGTGCTACCGAGAGCCTGGCACTGCAGTACTCGCTGTACGTGGTGGATGCGGCTGGCGTCATCGTGCTGCTCGGCCTGATCGGGACCAACCTGGTGACTCTGCTCCGGCAGTACCGCCAGAACCGCCCCGGCACGCGGCTGACGCTGCGCATGGTCGGCATGTTCAGCGTGCTCGCGGTGGTACCCCTGCTGGTGGTCTACGCCTTCGCGCTGCAGGCCATCAACCGCAGTATCGATTCATGGTTCGATGTCCGCGTCGAGCAAGCGCTGGACGACGCGCTGGACCTCTCGCGAGCCGCGCTGGACATCCGCGGCCGCGAGTTGCTGGTCGCCACCGAGCGCCTGTCCTCCAGGCTCACGGATACGCCGGAGGTGTTCGCAGCCAGCGAGCTCGACCTGATGCGACGGCAGTCCGGCGCTACGCAGCTGACGCTGCTCGGGTCCGGGAACAACGTGATCGCCAACAGCAGGGACGACACCGACTTCGAGATCGAGCGCCCGGATGATCTGGCGCTCACGCAGGTGCGCGAGGGCAGTCCGATCGTGAGGCTGGATCCGCTGCCGGACGGCGGCCTGCATTTCCGGATCCTGATCGCGGTGACCGAGCGCAGCACCCTCACGCAACCGCGTGTGCTGCAGGCCCTGTACCCGGTCCGCTCGCGCATGAACGAACTCGCGGATAGCGTGCAGAATGCCTACTCGCATTACGGCGAACTGCTGATCCGTCGCGACCCGCTGAAGCTCTCGTTCAGCCTCACGCTGAGCTTGGTGCTGCTGCTCAGCCTGCTGGCGGCGGTGTGGGGCGCGCTGTACTCGGCGCGGCGCCTGGTGGCACCGATCCAGGATCTGGCTGCAGGTACAGACGCAGTCGCCAAGGGCGACCTGGACACCCGGCTGCCACTGCCAGCCAGCACGGACGAGGTCGGCTTCCTGGTGGTCTCGTTCAACGAGATGACCGAGCGTCTGGCCGAAGCGCGCGAGTTCGCACGCCAGTCGCGGATGGTGGTGGAGAGTGAACGCAGCTACCTGGGAGCGATCCTCGGCCGACTCTCCACAGGTGTGATCGCGTTGGATGCCGACCACCGCTTGCGCACCGCGAACGCTGCCGCGGACGAGATCCTCGGCATGGCGGTGACAGCTGCGGCGGGCCATCCCCTGCTGGACCTCGAGGCCGACGACGCGACGATGGATGCGATGTTGCGTGCATGCCGCGAGCACTTCGATGCGGGCGAGTACGAGTGGCGTGAGGATATCGCCGTGACCGGCGCGCGCGGTCGCCGCGTGCTGTTGGTGAGCTGCACTGCGCTCCCCGATGCCGCGGGCGAACGCGCAGGCATGGTGCTGGTGTTCGACGATCTGACCGCCCTGGTGCAGGCTCAGCGCGACGCCGCCTGGGGTGAGGTCGCGCGCCGGCTCGCGCACGAGATCAAGAACCCGCTGACACCGATCCAGCTCTCCACCGAGCGCATCCAGCGGCGCCTGGCCGGCAAGCTTGAGCAATCGGATTCCGACATGCTCGACCGCTCCGCGACCACGATCGTGCAGCAGGTGGAAGCGATGAAGTCCATGGTCAACGCCTTCAGCGACTATGCGCGCACGCCGACACTCAACATCGAGCCACTGGACCTCAACCGTCTGGTCAGCGAGGTCGGCGACCTCTACCGCTCGCGCGAGCTGGGTGTGCGTCTGGAGTTGGACCTGGATGCGGACATGCCTGAGGTGGCTGCTGATGCCGGGCGGATCCGGCAGATGCTCCACAACTTGGTACGCAACAGCTTGGACGCAGTCGCGGACCGCCGGGGCGCGACCATCCGCATCATCACGCGCGTCGAGGAGGACGCAGGCCGTACTATGGCGGCGCTGACCGTTGAGGATGATGGACCGGGTTTCGAGGTGGATCAGCTGGGGCAGGTGTTCGATCCCTACGTCACCTCCAAGCCCAAGGGGACCGGCCTGGGTCTCGCGATCGTGAAGAAGCTGGTCGAGGAGCACGCAGGTTCGATTGAGGCGATGAACCTCGAGGATGGCGGTGCGCGCGTCCGCGTTCACCTGCCAGTGGACGAGAGGACCCGCAACGCGATGCTGCTCATGGGGATGAGCAGGTCGCCGGGTGAGGATCAGGAGCGGCGAAGATGAGCGCTACGGTACTCGTGGTTGATGACGAGGCGGACATCCGCTCGCTGGTCCGGGAGATCCTGGTCGATGAGGGCTATCGGGTAGCGGTGGCGGAGAGCGCCGCCGCAGCGCGCACGGCGCGCCGCGCAGCGGAGCCGGATCTGGTCCTGCTAGATATCTGGATGCCGGACGTGGACGGCATCTCCCTGCTCAAGGAGTGGCACCGCGAGGGCTGGATGCCGCCGCAGGTGGTGATGATGTCGGGTCATGGCACCGTGGACACCGCGGTGGAGGCCACCCGGCTGGGCGCCTTCGATTTCATCGAGAAGCCCTTGTCCACAGCCAAACTGCTGAGCACGGTCGCGCGCGCCTTGGCCGAGACCGACGGGCGCGTGCGCCACGACCGGCCCGTCATCCCGCCGTTGGTCGAGCCGATCGGGCGTAGCCAAGCCATGCAGGAGCTGCGCGAGAAGGTGCGGCACCTGGCGACGCACGACGCGCCGGTGCTGATCATCGGTGAGGCCGGCACTGGTCGGGAAGCTTTCGCGCGTTACCTGCATGCGCAGAGCAAGCGACGCAGCGGGAGCTTCGTCAACCTGGTCGCGAGTTCGCTGAGCGAGATGGATCCGCGCGAGGTGTTGCTCGGGGACGCGGGGCGCCCTGGCCTGATGGAGCAAGCGCAAGGTGGCGTGCTCTACATCAACGAGCTGACGGACTTGTCCGACGATGCGCAGGGTCTGCTGCTAGGCGTGCTGGAGCAGGGTGGGATCAGGCGTGCCGGAAACCCCGCGCTGGTGCCGCTGGAGGCGCAGCTGATCAGTTCGGTGCAGCCAGGCGTCGATCGTGCGGTCGCTGCGGGTCAGTTGCGCCGCGACCTGTACGCACACCTGGATGTGGTCTCGATCCGCATCCCCACGCTCAGTGAGTACGCCGAGGATGTGCCGGAGCTGCTCCGCTACTACGTGGATGTGCTCGTGGATCGTGAGGACCTGGCGTTCCGACGCTTCTCGGTCGCAGCGCAGAACCGCCTGCGGAACTACCCATGGCCGGGCAACATCCGCGAGCTCAAGAACATGGTCCACCGCTTCCTGATCCTGGGTGGTGAGGAGGAGATCTCCCTGGAGGAGGTCGAAGCCACGCTGGATGCCAGCGCGGAGACCGAGACCACCCTCGTGAAGCAGGACCTGCTGGCCCTGCCGCTGCGTGAGGCGCGCGAAGCCTTCGAGCGTGCGTACCTGATCGAACAGCTCAAGCTCAGCGAAGGGAAGGTCGGACGACTGGCCGAGCGCGTCGGGATGGAACGCACCAACCTGTACCGCAAGCTACGCAGCCTGGGCATCGATATCAACGAGGTGATGGACGGCTAGGGCGTAACTGCGCGGGCGCGCATCCTGCCGTCGGCGTCGATGCTGATCCCGGATCCCGGGATGTCCTCGGCGCTGAGATCGGCGATCAACCGCGCGGCGCGCTGCTCCGGATCCAGGCTCACACCGTCGGGTCGCTGCTGCAGCGCACTGATGATCCGTCCCTCGACCAGGTCACCAGCGCGCGTCAGCGTCAGGTCCAGGATCGGCGCGTAACCCTTCACGCCGCTGATGCTGATACCCCAGTTCGTCGCGAAGTTACCCAGCGAGTACGCGATGACCCGACCGCGGTAGGCCTCGACCGCGCGCGGCACATGCGGGCCGTGACCGATCACGAGGTCCGCACCGGCGTCGATGACCGCATGGCTGAAGCGACGGAGGTCGCCGCGGTCCTCGCCGTAGTAACTCTCGCCGCCCACTGGCAGGTGCAGCGCATCGAGACCCTCGGCACCACCGTGGAAACTGACCACCACCAGGTCATGCTCCGCATCCAGTCTGCGGACCGCGGCGACCGCTGCGACCACATCCAACAGATCCCAGCTCCCCGGGTTGGGCGCGAAGGCGATGAACGCGACCCGCAGATCGTCCACCGTCAGGGATGCCACCGTGCCGTCCCGTCCGGTGTGCGCGATGCCGAGGCTATCCAGCGTCGCCATGGTCGCTTCGCGCCCCTCCTCACCGAAGTCGCGCGCATGGTTGTTCGCCAGGCTCATCACATCGAAGCCCGCAGCTCGCAGCTGCGCTGCGAGCCGGGTGGGGCTGCGGAACAGGTAGCAGACCGAAGGGTCGGCGCAACGCTTGAACGGCTGGCCACCGTCCATCATCACACCCTCGAGGTTGCCGAAGGTCAGGTCCGCGTCATCCAGCAGCGCTGCGACCCCGGCCAGGATCCCCGGATGATCCGCCGGTGACAGGCGGTCGATGGGGTAGTCGGTACCCAGCATGATGTCGCCCACCGCCATGATGCGGATCTGCTGACGGATCGCCGCGGTAGGTGCAGGTCGGGTGACGGCGCTCGCGGCGGGTGCGGCTTCGACCGGTGCGGATGCACTACCGGCGTCCTGCGCGGTCGGCGCCGGTGCGCTCGCGCATGCCACGACACTCAGCAGGAGCAGGGCTGTGGGGAGTACGCGCCAGCGCAACTCAGTCGCCTACCCGGATCACCAATGGTTCGATGCCCTCGGCGCGCAGGCGCTCACGGATCCGGTTGACGCGATCCAGCTCCGCGTAGGGTCCGATGCGGACCCGGTGCCAGGTCTGCGATTCGCCGATGGTGACCCGCTGGAGCTCGGACTCGATACCCAGCAACGCCAGCTCCGCGCGCAAGCGGTCAGCGTCAGCTTCGCTCTGGAAGGAACCGGCTTGCAGCACGTAGAGGCCCGGTTCCACCAGCGGTGGCAGGTCCGGACCTGCACCGACCGCGCTCTCCTGTTCCGGGATCACGACCTCGAAGTTGGGCAGCAGGTCGTAGAAGGTGTAGCCCTCGCCCTCATCCTCCAGCTCAGCGCTGGCATCCTCCTGCGTCGCTGGGGTCTGTGCGGTTCCCGTCGCGGCGCCGCCGCGACCGCGCATGTGCACCACCACCGCGACCGCGAGACCGATGATCAGTCCGACCAGCAGCCAGACCCAACCTGGTGCCGCACCGGCCGGCGGGGATTGGGGGCGCTTGTAGTCGCGGCTCATGCGGATCCCCTCACATGGACTCGGGTGCCGACACGCCGAGCAGGTCCAGCCCGTTCCGGATCACCTGACGCGTCGCGATGATCAGCAGCAGGCGCGCGTTGCGCAGGGCGTCCTCGTCTGTCAGGAAGACATGGGCGTTGTAGTAGGTGTGGAAGGCTTGCGCCAGCTCCCGCAGGTAGTGAGCGATCGAGTGCGGCGCCTCGTTGCGCGCAGCCGCCTCAACGATCTCCGGGAAGCGCGCGAGCTCGGTGATCAGGGCCTCCTCGTGCTCGGTATCCAGGCGCGCCAGGTTCGCTGCACCCTGCGCGAGGTCCAGCGTGAACCCCTTCTCCTCGAGCTGCCGCAGCACGCTGCACACCCGGGCGTGCGCGTACTGGATGTAGTAGACCGGGTTCTCGTTGGTGCGGGACTTCGCCAGCTCCAGGTCGAACTCCAGGTGCTGGTCGTTCGAGCGCGACAGGTAGAAGAAGCGCGTCGCGTCCGTGCCCACCTCGTCGATCAGGTCGCGCAGGGTGACGAAGTTGCCCGAGCGCTTACCCATGCGACCGGACGCCAGGGTGACGAACTGGATCAGCGGCGCGTGGAAGCGCTCGCCGTGACCCGTGAGGGCCTGGATCGCCGCGCGTACCCGCGCGATGTAGCCGTGGTGGTCCGCCCCCCAGACATCGATCAGCAGCTCGTAGCCGCGGTCGAGCTTGTCCACGTGGTAGGCGACGTCGGAAGCGAAGTAGGTGTAGCTACCATCGTCCTTGATCAGCACGCGGTCCTTCTCGTCACCCAGGGCCTCGGTGGCCAGCCACAGCGCGCCGTCCTTCTCGTAGGTATGGCCCGCCGCTGCGAGGCGATCGAGACCGGTGCGCACCTCGCCCGAGGTCACCAGCTCGCGCTCGGAGAACCAACGGTCGAAACCGACACCGAAGTCGGAGAGCGTGCGCGCGATGTCCTCTCGCTGCGTATCCACCGCGCGCATGCGCAGGGCATCGTAGTCATCGGCGCCCAGCAGCTCGCGGGCGCGCACGATCAGCGCATCGATGTGCGCCTCCTTGTCGCCATCCTGCGAGGCGTCCGCCGGTAGCCCGTCCAGCACGCTGGCGGCGGGATGGCGGAAGCGGTCGCCATCATCAGCGCGCACCGCGGTGGCGATCTCAAGCACGTAGTCGCCCGGGTAGCCCGCGTCGGGCAGGCGCACATCCTCGCCGCAGGTCTGCAGGTAGCGGCACCAGAGGCTGACGGCCAGGATGTCGGTCTGACGGCCGGCATCGTTCACGTAGTACTCGCGGTGCACCTCGTAACCGGTCATCGCGAGCAGGCGGCTGAGCGAATCACCGAAGGCAGCGTTGCGCCCGTGGCCCACGTGCAGCGGCCCGGTTGGGTTCGCGGAGACGAACTCGACGATCACCTTGATGCCCGCACCGAGCTCGCTGCGACCGTAGTCGGCACCCGCGTCCATGATCTGGCTGAGCACGCGCTTGCGTGCGTCCGCTGCGACCCTGAAGTTGATGAACCCGGGACCAGCGATTTCGGCAGCGATGATCAGGTCGGAGGCGGGGAGCGCGGCGATCAGCGCCTGCGCGATCTCGCGTGGGTTCCGCCGGGCCGGCTTCGCCAGCACCATCGCCAGGTTGCTGGCGAAGTCGCCGAAGCTCGCATCACGGGTCCGCTCGACCTGGATGTCCGCGGGGGCCGCGCCGTCGGGGACGAGGTCCGGGAGGGTGCTCAGCGCCTGCGCGAGCAGTGCCTGGATCTGTTCCTTCAACGCGGGTCCTTCGCTGGTGGTCCGTGGGCGGTATGGAGGCCGCAGAGTCTATCAGGGCGGACCGTCAGAAGAGCTCCACCGGGTCCACGTCCAGGCTCAGGCGCGCGCGCTTGGCCGCTGGCGAATCGAGCAGCGGTCCCCACTCGGCGTCGAGCAGGGACTGCAATCCACTGCGGGAACCGATCAGCAACAGCTGCGCGCGATGACGGCCCGCGCGGCGCGCCATCGGCGCCGGCGCCGGTCCGAGCACCTCGACCCCGGTGACCTCCATCCGCTCGCGGGCGCTACGCAGTGCCGCTAGCGCAGCCTCGGCGGTGCTCGCTTCGGCCCGGATCAGCGCCAGACGCTGGGATGGCGGCCAGCCGGCAGCTCGCCGTTCCCCCAACAGGCGAGCTGCGACCGCGTCGTAGCCATCGGTGATCAGTTCGCGCAGCACCGGGTGGTCGGGGAAGCGGGTCTGGATGAGCACTTCGCCCGCCTGGCTGCCGCGACCGGCGCGCCCCGCGACCTGCGTGATGATCTGCGCCAGCCGTTCCTGCGCGCGGAAGTCGAGGCCGAACAGGCCTTGGTCGGCGTCCAGCACCGCGGCCAGGGTCACGCCGGGCAGGTCATGGCCCTTGGCCAGCATCTGGGTACCGATCAGCACTCGCGTCTCGCCACGGCGGGTGGCTTCCAGGGTCTGCTCCAGACTGCCGCGCGCGCGGGTGCTGTCGCGGTCCAAGCGTGCGACCACGATCCCGGGCAATCGGCGCGCGAGCACCTCCTCGATGCGTTGGGTCCCCTGACCCAGCGCCGTCAGCGTGTGTGCGCTGCAGGTCGGGCAGCGTTCGGGGATCGCCTCGCGGTGATCGCAATGGTGACAGTGCAGGCGGCCAGCACTCCGGTGCACGGTCAGCGCCGCGTCACAACGGGGGCAATCCGCGCGCCAACCGCAGCTCTCGCACAGCAGGGTGGGTGCGAAGCCGCGACGGTTGATGAACAGCAGGACCTGACCGCCGGCGTCGAGGTGGCTGCGCATGCGGTCCAGCAGCACGGTGGTCAGTCCCGCCTCCAGCCTCCCGCGTGACAGGTCCACCAAGCGCGCGGTCGGCGGACGCGCCGCGCCCGCGCGGCGTGGCAGGCGCAGTTCGGTCAGGCGTCCTGCCTGCACCTGTTGCAGCGCTTCCAGCGACGGCGTCGCGCTACCCAAGACCACCGGCACGCCAGCATCTCGAGCGCGCACCAGCGCGAGGTCGCGCGCCGAGTAGCGGAAACCCTCCTGCTGCTTGAACGAGGTGTCGTGCTCCTCGTCCACCACGATCAAGCCGAGGTCAGGGACCGGCGCGAACACCGCCGAGCGCGTCCCCAGGACCACATCGGCTGCCCCGTCCTTGGCACTGCGCCAATGGGTCAGCCGCTCGGTGTCGGTCAGCCCTGAATGCGCCAGCGCGACCCTGGCACCCAGGCGTCGGCGGACGCGGTCCACCAGTTGCGGTGTCAGCGAGATCTCCGGGACCAGGATCAGAACCCGCTGGCCGCGTTCCAGGCAGGCGCGTGCTGCCTGGAGGTAGACCTCGGTCTTGCCGCTGCCGGTCACGCCGCGCAGCAGCAGACCCCGGAAACCGCCCAGTGCGGCGCTAATCGCGGCCACGGCATCAGCCTGCTCCGGCAGCAGCTCGGGGCCGGGCTCCGGCGCACAGGCGTCCGGGATCGGTGTGACCGCGCGCGTCTCGGCATGCAACCACCCGCGTTCGACCAGTGTGGCCAGCGAGCGCCTCAGGGGTAGCGGCAGGGGTTCGGCCGCGCCCTCGGCTGCGGCGGCTGATGCCATCAGCTCGGCCTGCCGCGGTGCCCGCAGCGCGAGCTGAGCCAGATCCTGGGAGCGGCCGGCAGCCGTGATCCGCCAGCTGTGCTCGATCGCATCGGGTGCCGCGCCACGCCGCAACGCGCCCGGGTAGCTGGCGCTCAGCACTTCGCCCAGCGGGTGGTGGTAGTAGCTGGCTGCGAAGCGGCAGAGCTTGAGCACCGCAGGGTCCAGGATCGGACGCTCGTCCAGCACCTCGAACAGGGGCTTCAGGCGAGCGACGGGGACCTCCGAGCTACGCGGCCGGGCCACCACCAGGCCGATCACCCGCCGGCGCCCGAAGGGCACCAGGACCCGACACCCGATCGCCGGCAGCGCACAGTCAGTGGGGACCGTGTAGTCGAAGCCTTGGTTCAGCGGGAGGTCCAGCGCGACCCTGACCAAGCGGCTCGGGGTGCTCACAGGTACTGGCCGCCGCTGGCTGCCCGCAGCGCCTGTGGATGAACCTGTGGATGAGCCTGTGGATACATCTGTGGATGAGCCTGTGCAGTAGCTGGGCATTTACGGTGGAGCGGGTACCCGGTGACCAGGTCAACCGGCTGGCGGGCACTGCGTTGTGTCAGGGACCGGGCCAACATAGGGCGCGGCTCGGAGGAGTCAAGCGTCGCCGGAGCATCAGCTCGCGACCGGATGGACTCACCGCCCGACACGCTGGCACCGTGCATCCCATGGTGCGCCAACTGGAGGGTGGGTGCTGGCTGACGGAGGGAGCGAGAGGCAGCGCGCGCTGGACCGGTTCCTGACCGAGGTGGCGCAGCGCGCATTCCGGATCGCACTGCTCAGCGCTGGTGATAGGGAGGATGCGTTGGATGCCGTGCAGGACGCCATGCTGAGCCTGGCTCAGCGCTACGGCGAACGGCCATCCGCTGAGTGGCCGGCATTGTTCCACCGCATCCTGCAGAACCGCCTGCGTGACGCGGGCCGGCGTCGTACTGTGCGGCGCCGTCACATGGCAACGCTACACGACGAGGATGGGCGCGATCCGATCGCCGAGCTACCGGGCCCGGCGCGCATGGACCCGGCCAGGCAGGTGGCCTTGGCGGCGACCGGGGATGCACTCGTGATCGCGGTGCGCTCGCTGCCGCCGCGACAGCGTGAGGCCTTCCTGCTGCGGACCGTGGAGGGCTGCAGCGTGGCCGAGACAGCGAGCCTGATGGGATGTTCGGAGGGCAGCGTGAAGACGCATCTGCATCGCGCCGTGATGGTGCTGCGCGAGGCACTGGAGGGGCATGAGCATGGATGAGATCGAACTCGAGGCTTGGGCCCAGCGCAGCGGTGAGCGCCTGCGTGCCGCGCTGCCTGCACCGACGGTTGCTGAGCTGGCGCACTTGCGCGCGGCGCGCTCGGCGGCGGTCGCCGCGATACCCGCGGCACCACCGACGACCATGCTGCCCTTCGCGGTCGCCGCAGTCCTGGTGCTGACGGTGGGTATGGGGCTGAGCGCATTGCGTACCTCCACACCGCCCGTACCGTCGGCGCAGCTGGCGACGCTGCTCGATGAAGAGGAGCTGCAGCTGTTGGATGAACTGGAGTTCTACGCCTGGTTGGAGCTGCAAGCAGAGGATCCGCCCAGCGGGACCGACGCGGGCGCCGACGGCTGATGCGTCGCTTCGTCCTCACCCTGCTGCTGTTCGCTGCGCCGCTGGTAGCGGCTAGCGAACGTGCCGCGGACCCTGACGAGCTGCGCTTCCTGGGCGAGTTCACCGCGCTGCAGACCGGGCTGCTGCCGAGCAGCATGGGGGACGGCGACGACAGCATCAGCTGGGACGAACTGGATGCGACCCAGCGCGAGATCCTGGCCGAGGTCGCTGAGGGCTGGGCCGAGCGCAGTGATGAGGAGCGCTGGTGGCTGACCCTGGGCGCGATCCGCTGGTCGGGGATGCGTGGCAGCGATCGTCGCCAGGTGGATGATCGCTTGCGCGCCTGGCGACGCTTGACGGTGGTGCAGCAGCAGCGCGTGCGCACCAACCTCGCCCGTTACTCGGCGCTGGATGAGAACCAGCGCCTCAACCTCCGTGAGCGACTCCGGGACTTCTCGCGCATGACACCGGTGGAGCAGCAGCGCTTGCGCGAAGCCTACGAGACCATGAGTGAGGAGGAGCGCTCGCGACTGCGCGAGCGCATCCAGCAGGGCATGGGGTCGGTGGAGCCCGACCCCGACCGCCCCTAGACCGCCTTCACCGCCTGGATCAGCTTGCCCGCGGTGTCCTGCGCGTCGCCGTACAACATGCGGGTGTGATCCAGGAAGAACAGGTGGTTCTCGATACCTGAGAAGCCTGCACCCTGACCGCGCTTCATCACGATCACGTTGCGCGACTTGTCCGCATCCAGGATCGGCATGCCGTAGATGGGACTGCTGGGATCGGTGCGCGCCGACGGGTTCACCACGTCGTTGGCGCCGATGATCAACGAGACGTCGGTGTTCTCGAAGTCGTTGTTGATCTCCTCCAGGTCGAAGATCAGATCGTAGGGCACGCCGGCCTCCGCCAGCAGCACGTTCATGTGCCCCGGCATGCGTCCAGCCACGGGGTGGATCGCGAAGG
>Ga0214472_10001089_pt1 | contig 31336 bp, 30 predicted proteins | sample RVTome_6_FD_207662 | JGI IMG/M metagenome (GOLD analysis project Ga0214472, IMG submission 207662) | Soil microbial communities from uranium-contaminated site in the Upper Colorado River Basin, Wyoming, United States - RVT140D175 | ecosystem: Environmental > Terrestrial > Soil > Contaminated >...
CGTCGTCCTGGTGAGCGAGCATGGGGATGGGGAGTACATCGCACGCATCATCGAGCGAAACGGGTTCGGCACGGTGCGCGGATCGAGCACGCGGGGCGGTACGCGGGGGCTGCGGCAGCTCGTGCGTGCCGCGCGGGCGGGGAGGGACCTCGCCATTACCCCGGACGGCCCGCGCGGGCCCCGCGGCGTCTTCAAGCCCGGCGCGCTCATGGCAGCGCAGATGACGGGGCTGCCCGTGATACCGCTTGCCGTGGGCTCGTCGTCCGGGTGGCGGCTCGAGAGCTGGGACGGCTTTCTCGTGCCCAAGCCCTTCTGCACGGTTCGCATCGGCTACCTCGCTCCCCGCTTCGTGCCGCGCGGCGCCTCGCGAGCGGAGCTGGAGGCCACGGCGGCCGAGATCGGCACCGACCTCGCCGCGCTCACGGCGAGGCTGGACGGCCCATGGTAGCGGGAGGCGCGATGAGGGTGGCGTTGGAACGCTTCGCGCGGCGGTGGTGGGTGGGCGAGCTCGGCCTCGTCGGGTCCGCGCTGGCGGTCCCGACCGCGCCGATCTCCTGGGCATGGGCGTGGGCGGCCCGCAGGCGGGCGCACCGCCTCGGGCTACGCGGTGCCACGCGCATCGAGGGTCTCATGGTCGTCTCCGTCGGCAACCTCGCGGTGGGTGGCGCCGGGAAGACGCCCGTCGCGGCGTGGGTCGCGGATCACCTCACCAGTGAGGGGATCCCGACGAGCGTGCTCACCGGCGCGTACGGCGCGGACGAGGCGCTCCTGCATGCGCGCTGGAGTCCGGAGATCCGCGTCGTGGCGGGACGCGATCGGGTCGGCGGCGCTGCGACCGCCCATTCCGAGGGCGCACGGGCGGTCGTGCTCGACGACGGCTTTCAGCACCTCCGCCTCGCGCGGGACCTCGACATCGTTCTCCTCTCCGCCGACGACCCGTTTCCCGCTCCGGTGCTTCCCCGTGGCCCGTACCGCGAGCCGCCCGCGTCGCTCGAGCGCGCCGACGTGGTCGTGGTGACGCGGCGGGCGGCGACGGAGGTCGCCGCCCGAGCGCTCGCGGCGGCCGCCGGGCGCTACGCCCCGGAGGCGCTGAGCGCGGGGGCTTGGCTGGCTCCCTCTCGTCTCCGAAGGCTCGAGGATTGGGCCGCGGCCCCGGCGTCCGGGGGGCGGGAAGACACGCACGGGGCGCCGGGGCTGGGTCGGGCGTCCGTCCTCGCGGTCTGCGGCGTCGCCCGCCCGGACGCCTTCGCCGCCGCGGTCGAGAGCGTTGTCGGCGCCCCCGTCGAATTGCTCGCCTTCGGTGACCATCATGCCTACACGCGCTCGGACGTGGCCCGGGTACGCGCGCGCGCGACGGGCAGGCCGGTCGTCGTCACGGCGAAGGACGCCGTGAAGCTCACGCATTGGCTCGATGGGCTCGGCGACGCGTACGTCCTGGAGGAGGCGCTTCGGTGGACGTGGGGGGAGGAGGCGCTGGTTGCGCTGATGCAGGCGCTCGTGGCGGAGGGCGCGGGCCGATGAGGGTCTTGATCGTCGTCGTGGGCCGCGTGCGCGGGGCATTGGAGGAGGTGGTGGCGGAGTACGAGGGCCGGGCGCGCCGATACTGGAAGCTCGACGTCACCGAGGTCTCTGCCGGAGGGAAAGGGAGAGGGGGCGCGCCGCGGGAGCGCGTGCTCGAGGTCGAGGCCGAGCGGGTCCTGGCGCAGATCCCCGCGGAGCTGGACGTCGTCGCGTTCACGCGGGTGGGAGGGGAGATGGGCTCGCGGGAACTCGCGACGTACCTGGAGGAGTTGGGCACGCGGTCGGCTCCCGGCGTGGCGTTCGCCATCGGGGGCGCGTTCGGATTGGGGGGCGCGGTGTTGGCGCGGGCCCAGCGGACGCTCTCCATCTCGGCGCTCACGCTGCCGCACGAGATGGCGCGGCTGGTCCTGGCCGAGCAGCTTTACCGGGCTGGCACGATCGTCCGGGGTGAGCCGTACCACAAGGAGTGATCCACCACCAATGAGGAGAAGCGCGTGGCCAGCGCTCTGAACCTGGAGCTCATCGTCGGTCATCCGGACGCGGGCGGCCTCGTGCGTGCGTACCTGGATGGCGATCCGTCGGTCGAGCGCTTCTTCGGCGCACACTTCAGTCGCATGGAGGCCTTCGGGGCCAAGGTGACCGAGGTGGACGGGCGCTTCGACCGAGCCGCCCGCGAGCGCGCCGCGGAGCGCGTGATCGTGCCGCCAGGAGCCGATCCGGCGCGCCTCGAGCGGTTCGTCGCGGAGGGGGGCTACATGGTGACCACGGGTCAGCAGCCCGGGCTCTTCGGCGGTCCGCTCTACAACGTGTCGAAGGCGCTGACCGCGGCCAGGCTCGCCGAGGCGCTGGAGAGTCGTCTGGGCAAGCCCGTGGTGCCGCTCTTCTGGGTCTCGTCGGAGGATCATGACTGGGAGGAGGCATGTCACGCCGAGGTGATCGGGGTCGACAACGAGCTGCACCGCGTGGAGGTGGCGGCGCCCGACGCCGGCGTCTCGCCCTCCATCCACCGCATCCGGCTCCGGAACGGCTCGGCCGAGGCCGTCGACGAGTTCCTGGGCCACCTGCCGCAGACCGACTTCAGCGACGAGTACTTCGTGCTGCTGCGCGAATCATTCGGCCCAGGTCGGACGCTTGCCGAGGGCTTCCACACGACGCTCCAGCACCTCCTCGGCCGCTTCGGAGTGTTCTTCACCGACGGCGTGCTGCCCGCCGTGAAGGAGGCCTCGCTCCCCGTGCTGCTCGAGGAGCTCGACCGGGCGGAGGAGCTGGAGGGCGTCCTGCGCGCGACGGCCGAGGCGGTCCAGCAGGCGGGCTTCGCCCTGCAGGTGCCCATCCTCGAAGGGGGCGTCAACCTCTTCCTGGAGGGGCCGGCCGGACGCGAGCGCATCTACCGTGAGGACGGCGCGTATCGCCTCCGGACCTCCGGCGAGCGCCTCACGAGGGACGACGTTCGCCGGCGCGCCGAGGAGGATCCCACGGTGCTCAGCCCCAACGTCCTCATGCGTCCCGTGATCGAGAGCGCGCTCTTCCCGACGCTCGGCTACGTGGGCGGACCGGGAGAGATGGCCTACTTCGGCCAGCTCCGTGCCTACTTCCGAGCCCACGGCGTCGAAATGCCAGTGGTGTATCCGCGCTGGGCCGCGACGCCGATCGAGGGGAAAATCCGCAAGGTACTCGACAAGTTCGGGCTGGAGCCGGAGGCGCTGCGTCGTCCCTTCCACGAGGTGGCGGGCGACATCGCGCGTGAGGAGATGCCGGCGGAGGTGCGCGCGGCGCTCGGCAAGCTGCGCGGTGCGATCGGGAGCGGGCTGGCCGAGCTCGAGCGCGCCGTGGGCGCGATCGACAAGACGCTCGCGGGCCCGGTCCAGCAGACGGGGAGCCAGGCCTACGCCGCGCTCGACGACTTGGAGAAGAAGGTCCTCCAGGCGGTGAAGAGAGAGAGCGAGATCGGGCTCGCGCAGGTCGAGAAGGCCCAGGTACACCTCTATCCCCTGGGCAAGCCCGCGGAGCGGGTGCAGAGCCCGTTCTACTACCTGTCCCGCTACGGTGGCGAGGTCCTCGATGCCCTCTACGAGCGCTTCGCAGTGAATCTCGGGTAGGGGAGCCTCGTAAGGGAGGCGGTCGCTCGTGTTGTACCCGAGACGGATCGCCTCCTAACTTCAGGACATGTTCCTCCAGCTGATCCTCATCCTCGTCGTGCTGATTCCGCTGCTGGCGATCGTCCTGGATTCCCAGGTCGGCCGGGCGCTCGCCTCGCGGCTGGAGCGCCGCTCGCTCGACGCCCCGGGGGATCTCACCGCGGAGCGCATCGCCTTCCTGGAGGGAGAGGTGGAGCGGCTGGCCAGCGAGCTCCAGCGGCTGGACGAGGAGAGCGAGTTCGTGCAGAAGCTCCTCACCGAGCGAGCGCAGGAGCAGGGGGCGACGCTCCCGCCCGGTGACGAGCGCGCCTGACGAGACGCGGGAGCAGCCCACGAGGGAGGGTTCCCCGCACGAAGGCCGCGCGGCCACCCGGGTCGGCGCTGGCATCTTCGCGAGCCGCGTGCTGGGCTTCGTGCGCGAGCGTGTCTTCGCGCACTACTTCGGGTCGAGCGACTTCGCGGACGCGTGGCGTGCGGCGCTCCGCATGCCGAACGTGGTGCAGAACCTGCTCGGCGAAGGCACGCTCTCGGCCTCGCTCATTCCGGTCTATGCGGAGCTCCTGGAGGAGGGGAGGGATGAAGACGCACGTCGGTTCGCGGGCGCGGCGTTAGGGATCCTGAGCGCGGTCGCGGGCACGCTCGCGCTCGCGGGATACGTGCTCGCGCCGCTGCTCGTGGGGCTCTTCTTCCCGCTCTGGGACGCCCCCAAGCAGGAGCTCACCACGGTCCTCGTGCGCATCCTCTTTCCGATGACGGGCGTTCTGGTGCTCTCGGCGTGGGCGCTCGGGATCCTGAACAGCCACAGGCGCTTCTTCGTCTCGTATGTCGCGCCCGTGTTCTGGAACCTCGCGATGATCGCCGCGATGATCGGCGGGGCGGTCTACCTCGGCCTGGAGCCGGGGTCGCGAAGTCTCGTGGTCGCGCTCGCGTGGGGGGCGCTCGTCGGGGGCGTTCTCCAACTCGCCTGGCAGCTCCCATTCGTGCTCCCGCTCCTCGGCGGCCTCCGCCTCTCGATGGGGCGCGGCGTGACGGGCGTGCAGGAGGCCGTGCGCAACTTCTGGCCGGTGGTCGCGGCCAGGGGCGTGGTCAACCTGAGCGGGTGGATCGACCTGATTCTCGCCGGGCTGCTGGCGTCCGGCGCGGTCGCGGTGATGGGATACGCGCAGACGTTCTATCTCCTGCCGATCTCGCTCTTCGGCATGAGCATCGCGGCGAGCGAGCTGCCGGAGCTCTCACGCATCCGTGAGGAGGCCGAGCGGGTGGTGGCGGCGCGTGTCTCGCGCGCGCTGCGGCGGGTCTCCTTCTTCCTGATTCCCTCCACGCTCGCCTACCTGGCGCTGGGCGACGTGATCGTCTCGGCGCTCTTCGAGACGGGCGAGTTCGGGGCGGCCGAGAGCCTCGTCACCTGGGGCGTGTTGGCGGCCTACGCGCTCGGGCTGCCGGCGTCGGGGAGCTCGCGCGTCCTCTCCTCGGCGTTCTACGCGCTGAGGGACACGAAGACGCCCGCGCGCATCGCGGGGCTCAGGGTGGTGATTTCGGCCGGGGTCGGCATCGCGCTGATGCTCCCGGCGGACCGGCTCGGCTTCGAGAGCCTGCGCCTCGGCGCCGCCGGCCTCGCCATGGGCGCGTCCGCGGGCGCCTGGATCGAGTACGTGCTGCTGCGGCGTGCGCTCGGTCAGCGGCTGGGCGCGCACGGCCCGGGCCGTGCGCCAGTCGCGAACGTGGCGGTGGCGGCGGTGCTCGCGACGGCCGTCGCGGTCGCGCTCCAGCTCGTCCTGCCTCCCGCGCACCCCATCGTGCTGGCGGCGGAAACGCTCGTCCCCTTCGGTGTAGTCTTCCTGGCCGTCGCCGCCCTTCTGGGCGAGGGCGGCCCAGGGACCCGCCCGCGTGGCGCCTGACGGCACCCCGACGGCGCGAGCCCACGCCCGACCGCCCCTTTCAACGCCCCCGAGACGTGCCCGTCGACCTGGAACTCGTCGCCAAGCTCCCGACCAAGCCGGGCGTATACCTCTTCCGGGACGGCCGCGGACAGGTGCTCTACGTGGGCAAGGCGAAATCCCTGCGCGCGCGCGTGCGCAGCTACTTCCAGGCCGGGGCCGAGCTCGGCGCGAAGAACCGCGAGCTCGTGCGCCACATCGAGGCGCTCGACACGATCGTGGTCGGGAGCGAAGCCGAAGCGCTCATCCTCGAGGCGAACCTCATCAAGGAGCACCGCCCGCGCTTCAACATCCTGCTGCGCGACGACAAGCGGTATCCGTACATCAAGGTGACCGTGCGAGAGCCGTTCCCCCGCGTCTACGTCACACGCAGGGTGCTCAACGACGGCAGCCGCTACTTCGGCCCGTACACTTCGGTGGGGCCCATGCGTCAGGCGCTCGAGGTCATCAAGCGACTGCATACGGTGCGCTCGTGCCGCTACGACCTGCCGGGGGAGGCGCCGGAGCGCGCCTGCCTCGACTACCACATCGGACGCTGTCAGGCGCCCTGCGTAGGGCTCCAGAGCGAGGCCGAGTACGGGGCCATGATCGACGAGATCATCCGCATCCTCGAGGGCGACACCGAGGAGCTCCGCGCCAGCGTGGAGGAGCGCATGGCCGCGGCGGCCGATGCGCTCGACTTCGAGCGCGCCGCCACGATGCGCGACGTCCTGACCGGCCTCGACGCGCTCGCCCGCGGCCAGCGCGTGCACAAGGCCCAGGGGGGCGACCTGGACATCGTGGCGATCGCGAGGGACGGTGAGCTCGGCGCGGGCGTCGTCCTGAAGGTGCGCTCCGGGCTCCTCCTCGGCCGTGAATCACTGCGCTTCGCGCAGATCCTGAGCGAATCAGACGAGGATCTGCTCGGCTCGCTCCTGTCGCGGCACTACGTCGGAGGCGGGGAGACGACGCTCGGCGACCTCCCGCGCCAGGTCCTGCTGCCGCGCAGCGTGGAGGACGGGGACGTGCTGGCGGAGATCCTGTCGGAGGCGGCCGGAAGGCACGTGGCGGTGACGGTGCCGCGGCGCGGGGAGAATCGCCGCCTGATCGAGCTCGCCGAGCAGAATGCCCGCCAAGTGCTCGAGGACCGGGTCACGGCGCTCGCCTACGCGGCGGACCGGGCGGAGGATGCGCTGTTCAGCCTCCAGGACGAGCTCGACCTCAAGGTCGTGCCGCGCCTCATGGTCTGCTTCGACGTCTCCCACACGCAGGGGACCGAGACCGTGGCGAGCGTCGTGGCGTTCGAGAACGGAGAGCCGCGGCGGGCGGAGTACCGGCACATGCGCATCAAGGGGGAGTGGGGCAACGACGACTTCCGCTCGATGCACGAGGCGGTGAGCCGCTACTTCCGCAGGCGACGCGACGAGGAGAGGCCGTTTCCCGACCTCGCAGTGGTGGACGGCGGCAAGGCGCAGCTGGGAGCCGCCGTGGCGGCGCTCGAGGCCCTGGCGCTCGCCGACATCCCGGTCGTCGCGCTGGCGAAGAGAGAGGAGGAGGTCTTCGTTCCCGGCCGGGCCGGGCCCGTGCGCCTCGACCGCCGGAACCGCGCACTCCACCTCCTCCAGCGCATTCGCGACGAGGCGCATCGCTTCGCGGTGCAGTACAACAGGAAGCTCCGCAGCCGCCGCACCATCCGCAGCGACCTCGGGGACATCCCGGGAATCGGCCCCCGTCGCCAGACGGTCCTGTTGCGCCGCTTCGGCTCGCTCCAGGGCGTGCGCGAGGCGACGAAGGAGGAGATCGCGAGGGTGCCGGGGTTCTCCGAGGCCCTGGCGAGCCGCATCCTCACCTATCTTGGTCGCTGATCTTCGGGCGGGTCACGCCCGACCGCATCCATCGATGGGAGCACACACGACGTGACCGTACGGACTCGATTCGCGCCCAGCCCCACCGGGCGCCTCCACCTGGGCAACGTCCGGGCCGCCGCCTTCAACTGGCTGCTCGCACGCCAGCACGGAGGCCGATTCATCCTCCGCATCGAGGACACGGACGTGGAGCGCAATGTGGAGGGGGGCGAGGAGACGATCCTGGAGGACCTGCGGTGGCTCGGGCTCCGCTGGGACGAAGGCCCGGACATCGGCGGCCCCCACGGCCCCTACCGGCAGAGCGAGCGCGACGAGACCTACGGGAGAGCGGTGGAGCGCCTGGTCCAGGCGGGAGTCGCCTACCGCTGCTTCTGCACGCAGGAGGAGCTCGAGGACGAGACCGAGGAGTTCGGGGACGGGCGAACGGCCCTCCGCTACTCCGGGAAGTGTCGGCGGCTCGACCCGGCCGAGGCTGCCGAGCGGGTGGCCCGCGGGGAGCCGCACGTGATCCGCTTCGCGGTTCCGGAGGACGCCGGACAGGTCTCAGTGAAAGACGAGATCTTTGGGGATATCTCCTTTCCATCAGCAGATATAGACGACTTCGTCATCCGTCGCACCGACGCCCGGGTGACGTACAACTTCGCCGTCGTGGTGGACGACATCGAGATGGAGATCACCCACGTCGTGCGCGGCGTGGGCCACCTGTCGAACACGCCGAAGCAGGTCCTGCTCTTCGACGCGTTCGGGTCGCGGCGGCCCGTCTTCGCGCACCTTCCGACCGTCCTGGGGCCGGACGGACGCAAGCTCTCCAAGCGGCTGGGAGCGGCGGCCGTGGCGCAGCTGCGGGACGAGGGGTATCCGCCGGATGCCGTCCTGAACTACCTGTCACTCCTCGGGTGGTCGCATCCGGAGGAGCGCGAGATCCTCACGAGAGACGAGCTGATCGCCTCGGTCGCGCTCGACCGGGTAGGGAAGAGCGACACGCAGGTCGACCTGGAGAAGCTCCGCTGGGTCGGCGCCCAACACCTTGCGAAGGAAGAGCTAGCGGACCTCGCGCGGCACGTGGCCGCGTTCATCGACACGGAGCGGTACCCGCGGGCGTTCGACCGTCTGGAGGCAGTCGTCGACACGTTGCGCACGCGGCTCTCGACCTACGGGGACATCAACGAGCACCTCGGCCTGCTGTTTCCTCCGGAGTCCGACGCGGGGCCACAGCGGGCGGCGCTCGGCACCGATCCCGAAGTGCGCCGCGTGCTCGAGAGCGTGCTCGCGCGCCTGAGGGGGGCGGAGTGGGACCCCGTCGCGCTCGACCAGGCCGTGCGCGCCGGGGGTGCGGACGCGGGGGTGAAGGGCGCGCAGCTCTTCCACCCCGTTCGCACGCTGCTCATCGGAAGCGAGAAAGGCCCCGATCTCGGCAAGATCCTTGCATCGATCGGTCCCGAGGAGGCCGAGCGACGCTTCGGCCAGGCCCTCGTGTGACGCGGGGTGCGGCGTTTGGGGAGGGCACTGCCCGCCCCTTGGCTGGCTCCGGGGCCCTCCCTAGGTTACCGCGTCTGTGCCCGTACTCTCGACAATTTCATGGAGGACATCCCGGATGAAGATCCGTGACGGACTCGGCCTGGCCCTCGCGCTCGGACTCGGATTGACCGGCTGTGCGTCCGGCGGAGGCTCGGCGCCCGCGACCGGTCCCACCGGTGGAGCGAATCTGCTCGCCCAGGGCGAACGCCCGCGCGAAACGGAGAACACGCGAGCCGCGGAGGGTCATCTCGAGGCCGCCGAAGAGGCGGCGAGCGCCGATCAGGCGCGCCCGCTCTACGAGCAGGCGATGCAGAGCGGCCAGGCGGCCGTCGCGGAGGATCCGACGAATCCTCTGGCGCACCGGCTCGCCGGGTTCGCGGCCCTGGGGCTGGAGGACTACCAGGCCGCAGGACAGCACTTCGACCGCGCGCAGGAGCTCCGTCCGATCTACGAGATCGAGCTCGCCCCGGTCCGGGAGCAGGCGTACATCGACCTGTACCAAGCGGCGTCGCCCTACCTGCAGTCCGGCGACTTCACCCAGGCGGTCGGGTTCCTCGAAGGCGCGAACGCGGTCTACCCCGACCGCCCGGAGGCGCTCATCACGCTGGCGCAGATCCATGGCCAGGAGCGCAACCACGACCTCGCCATCCAGCGCATCGACGAGGCGATCGCCTTCTTCCAGAGCGACCGCATGGAGGACGCCGACCTCGAGACGGCCGCGGCGTGGCAGGAGCAGGCCGATGGGCTACCGCTCATGCGCGCTCAGGTGCTGGCCGACGCCGGCCGCTACGAGGAGGCGGCGGTCAGCTACCGTCAGATGGTCGAGGCGGACCCGTCGAACATCGCGTTGACGCAGGACCTGGCGGCCATCCTCATGCAGATGGGGAACGAGGCCGAGGCGCTCGAGGTGTACCAGGCCCTCCTCGCGAGACCGTCGCTCAGCGCGCAGGACTACTACCGGATCGGCGTGGGCTTCTATCAGGCGTCCGACTACGAGCGCGCCGCAGACGCGTTCGGGGAGTCCGCCGAGATGAGCCGCATGGACCGCGACGCCATCGAAATGTGGGCGCGCTCGCTCCAGCTGGACTCCGCCTACGCGGCGGTTCCGCCCGTTGCCGAACGCTGGCTCGAGCTCGATCCGGCGAGCCAGATCGCGATCACGGTGCTGGCCCAGGCCGTGAACGCCACCGGCGATGCGGCACGCGCTGGTGAGATCATCCGACGCGTGGATGCGCTCCCGGTGACGGTCAACGACCTCCAGATGCGTCGCTTCGAGGGGGGCGCGGAGGTGACGGGTTCAGTCTCGAATCTGACCGCCGAGCAGGGGTCCCGCGTGACCCTCGAGTTCACCTTCTATGGGCCGTCGAGCGAGCGGCTAGGCACGGCGAGGCAGGAGGTCCCGATCCGGGCGCCGGGAATGAGCGAGGTCTTCCAGGTGGAGTTCAGCTCGGAGCAGCCCGTGGCCGGGTACGGCTACACGTACACGACCGGCTAACCTCCCAGGAGAAACGCCACCGCGCTACATTCACTCCCGTGCGGGAGTAGCTCAGTTGGTAGAGCATCAGCTTCCCAAGCTGAGGGTCGCCGGTTCGAGCCCGGTCTCCCGCTCTGGGGAATGACGAGGGCCCCCCGGGACGCGAGTCCAGGGGGGCCTTCGGTGCTCCGCTCCTCAACATTTCGGCGGGGTGGCGCGTCCTTGGGGTCCGTTCCCACCGAATCAGCAATACTCTCGAGGCCCTCCCATCATCACCCGCTATCGAGCCGTGCTGCGTTCCATTGCCGCTCTTCTGCTCGCTCTCTCGATGGCGGGCTGCTACAGCTGGCGTCCGGTGAGCGTCGGGCCCGAGGCCCTCATCAACGAGGTTCGGCCCCGGGACGTGAGGGCGACGCTGACCGACGGCACCGTCGTGACGATGCGGAACCCGATGCTCGTGAGCGACACGATCGTGGGTGCGTCCCGTTCGGGCTTGGTCCGCGCGCCGGCGGAGGAGCTGGAGAGCCTCGAGGTCCGCCGGTTCAGCATGACCCGCACCACGGCGCTCGTGGGGCTCCACGTGGGGGTGATCGTGGGAGCCATCGCCGCGATCATCTCGGTGCAACCCCACTACCACGGCTTCTGACTCCAAGGGCGTGGGCCCGGGGCCGGCCCGCGAGCAGTGGATTTTCTCGAGGCTCGCACGGTACGGCTCTTGCAAGCGCTTACAACCGGCGGCGCCGGTCCCGGGTCTGGACCGGGGCCCTTCCGGCCCGCTTTTTTTGAAGGAGTGAGCAGGCATGCATCACGGCCGGAGGACCTCGCCCAGAGCGTCCCGGTGCCCGCTTCGGCTCCCCACGCTGGGTCTCTTTCTGGCCACCGCTCTGGTTTCCGCCTGCGAAACCAATACCGTTTCCGTGGTCGAGGTCTCCGAAGTCGAGGTGTCTCCGTCACGCATCACTCTGCTCGAAGGTGGTCGGGAAACCGCGACGGTCGTCCTCAGGGCGAACGGAGGCGCCGAGCTCTCGGGCCGTGCCGTGGAATGGACGGTCAACGACCCCGAAGTGGCCACGGTCTCGTCGGAAGGCGTCGTCGAGGGACAGGCACCGGGACAGACGGCGATCCACGCCACCAGCGAAGGCATCAGCGGAACCGCAGAGGTCACGGTACTGTCCGGCCCGGAGATCGAGGTTTCTTCGCCGACGATCGATCTCGACGCCTCGGCCGATGATTCCGGCGTGATCACGAGGGACGTCGAGGTCAGGAACGCCGGCAACGGAACGCTCGGCGGGCTCACGACGCGGGTCAGCGGAAGCGGCGGGGCCTCGACTGCATGGCTGGATGCGGAGCTCCTGGGGGCGAGCGCGCCTACGAACCTCCGACTCCACGTGAGGGCGCAGGGTCTGACGGAGGGCTCCTATGAAGCGCGCGCCATCGTGGAGTCCTCGTCGGCCAGGAACGGGGCCGCCGAAGTGCGGGTGCGTCTGACCGTTGTCGCGCCGGAGCCTGAAACGGAAGAGGAGCCCGAACCCGAACCCTCCTGCGATATCAGAGATCGCACCATAGGGGACGACGTGGAGATCCCGAGGAACACGACGTGTGCGTTCACCAACGTTCGGGTGCGGGGTGACATCGAGCTCCGGAGGGGATCTCGCCTGATCGGCTCCTATCTCACGGTCGATGGGGACATCAAGGGGGAGAGGGCCGACGAGCTGGTGCTCACGAATTCGCGAGTCGACGACAAAATCGAACTCGAGGATGGAGGGAGCGTCACCATCCGAGACAGTTACATCGACAACGGGATCAAGATCGAGTCGAGCGACGGACCCATCGACGTACGGGACAATACGATCGGGGACAAAGTCTCGCTCAAGGGCAACCGCGGAGGGCCGTTCGTCATCCTGAGGAACACGATCTCCGGGGATCTCGAATGCTCGGGTAACTCGCCTCCGCCGGACGGTGGCGGCAACGCGGTGGATGGAGACATGAAGGGCCAATGTACGGGGCTGTAGTTCGGAAGCGCTCCCCTGCGGTCCTACGACGACGAGACCCGACCGCGACCCCGACCCTGCACCGTCGCGGCCACGACCAATCCCGCGCTCGCGATCACCAGGTTCTTGATGATGTACTGCCCCTCCAGGGTGGGCACGAAGGGGATGGTCTGGAAGGTCAGCTCCGGGAATAGGAAGAGCGGCATCATCGTGCCGGGGAGCTGTAGAAAGAGCAGGAGGAGCGTGGCGCGCAGGGCCCGTCCCGTGATGAGGCCCAGGCCGATGAGACTCTCCCAGGTCGCCAGCACGAGCATCGCGATCGCCGGCTCCACCAGTCCGAACGAGATCAACTCGATCGTATTCACCGCCAATGCCTCGGCGGAGCTCACGCCTGGGAAGAACTTGAGAAGGCCGAACCAGAAAAAGACGCATCCGAGCGAGACCCGCAGCAGCCCGATCGCGTGGATCGCCGTCCAACCCACGATGATGCCGTCGAGACGCTTCCGGATGCGCTCCAACATCTCGGGTATCTTCAGGAAGGGGTCTGTGGCACGGAGTCCTCCAAGGGGGTGCGCCGCACCGTAACCTCCGGGGTTGGTGGTGTCCACCAACCCGCTGGATGCCGGGCAGGGGCCTCGGCGTCTACGCGATCTCCCGGCTGTCCTCAGGGTATGCCTTCCTGATACACTTGGACTTCGTGCCGCTCCGCATGACTGAGGTACCCGGATGAACCGCTGGATCCTTGCTATCGTGGCCCTCGGCCTCACGCTCCCCGTCCCCGCCCGCGCGCAGGAGCCGCCCGACTCCGCGCAGGCCGCCGACGAGACCGCCGACGAGAACGAAGCCGAACCCGAGGAGGCAGCGCAGGAGCGGCCTTCGGACTTCGAGAGGCTCACCAGGGACGCCACGCTCCGCGAGGGCTACTTCGACACGTACGAGAGTGACGGCCGTCTTTTCCTGGTCGTCCCCGAGGACCGGCTGGGCGAGCAGTTCCTGCTCAGCTTCCAGGCCTCGCAGGGGCCCGGGACCGGCGGGGTCTACGGCGGCACGATGCTCGACTCGGAAGCGCGCATCGTCTCCCTGGAGAAGCGTCAGGGGCGCGTGCTCCTCATGCAGCACCAGCAAAGGTACACGGCCCCGGACGGCTCTCCGGCTCGGAGCGCGATCGACCTGACGTTCGGCCCGTCCGTCCTCGCGACCGCACGCATCGCGGCCACCCGCGACTCGACGGACCACCTCGTCGACGCGTACAGCTGGTTCGTGTCCGACCTCTCGGGCATCAGCGAGGCCATGCGGGGCGCGACCTCGGGCGAGACTGGGCGGGGTGGTGCCGGCGGCGGTGGCACGAGCCTCGACGAGTCCCGCAGCTACCTCGAGTCCGTGAAGTCCTTCCCGCGAAACATGACCTTCAGCGCCCGGCTCACTTTCCGGTCCGGCTCGAGCGGCGGGCCGCGCGGCGTTCCCGACGGGCGCTTCATTCCGGTCACCGTGCACACGCTCATGGCGGCGCTCCCCGAGGAGCTCATGGAGCGGAGGACGGCCGACGATCGTGTCGGCTTCTTCGTGTCCGCCCAGAAGGATGTGTCGCGCGACGACGGCCAGGACTCCTTCGTGCGGTACGTCCGGAAGTGGCGGCTCGACTGCGAGGGCCGACCCGACAGGCAGGGGCTGTGCACACCGGCCCAGCCGATCACCTACTACATCGACCGGACCGTGCCCGAGGAGTACAGGCCGGCGATCATGGCGGGGGTGGAGGCTTGGAACGAGGCGTTCGAGGACGCGGGCTTCCGCGATGCGATCCACGCCGCGCTGCTGCCCGAGGACGCCGATGCGGAGGACATGCGCTACGCGACGATTCGCTGGAATGTGTCTGATCCTGCCGGCTACAGCGCGATCGGGCCGTCGATCGTGGACCCGCGGAGCGGCGAGGTGCTGGACGCCGATATCCTCATGGAAGGCAACATGATCCTATCCTTCCGCAACGCGTGGCGCTTCCAGGTGAGCCCCGCGGCTGCGGTCGAGGAGATGCTCGCGGCGACACCCGAGGAGCTCGATGCGCTCGCGCGCGGCGGCGAGATGGCGACGCTCGGGGCCGAGATCGCCGCCCAGGGAGTGCTGCTCCGGACCCTGTTGGCGGCACGAGACGAGATCGGGCCGTCCGATCCCGTGCCGATGGAGTACGTGAACCAGGCCCTGAAGTGGATCGCGATGCACGAGGTCGGACACACGCTCGGGCTGCGCCACAACTTCCGCTCATCCATCGACACACCGAACGAGCTCCTGCACGACGCCGACTGGACCCGCGAGCGTGGCGTCTATGGCTCCGTCATGGATTACGCGACGCCGAACATCGCACCCCCGGGTCGGTCCAACGGCGACTTCTACAACCGCGGCGTGGGCAGCTACGACCGCTGGGCGATCGCGTTCGGCTACACGCCCGATCCCGCGCGCGCCGTCGAGCTCGCCCGCCGTGCCGCCGAGCCGGGGCATGCGTACGGCACCGACGAGGATGCCCGCGGCCCGGCCGCGCTCGACCCGACGGTGAACGTGTACGACCTCGGCTCCGACCCGCTCCGCTGGGGGATGGATCGGGCAGAGACCATCCGGCGAACGTGGCAGAACGTCCCTTCGTTCGCGCTCGAGGACGACCAATCATACGCGACGGTCACGAACGTCTTCGCCGGCCTCCTCTTCCAGTACGCGCGGGCGCTCACCACCGGCATCAAGTACATCGGGGGCCAGTACCACTACCGCGATCACTACGGTGATCCGAACGGGCGAGGGCCGTGGGCGAACGTGCCCCGGGAGCGCCAGCTCGAGGCGCTCACCTTCCTGATCGAGCACGGGTTCAGTCAGGAGGCGTTCGAGCTCCCGGCCGATGTCCTCCGCCAGTTCGGAGCGGACCGCTGGAGCCACTGGGGGAACACGACGACCTTCGACGGCCGCATCGACTATCCGTACCACGGAGAGGTGTTGGACCTCCAGCGTTCCCTCCTGAGCCAGATCACGACGTCGATGCTCTTCGCGCGTATCCGCGACGCGGAGATGAAGTACGGGCCTGAGGACGTCGTGACGATCCCTGAGCTGATGCAGGCGTTGAGCGCAGCCGTCTGGAGCGAGCTCGAGCAGGGGGGCTCGGTGCCCGCGATGCGGCGCGACCTCCAACGCGCGCATCTCGACAGGATGATCGCGCTGGTGACGGACGCGCCGAGCGGCACGCCAGCCGACGCGCGCGCCGTGGCGCGGATGACGCTGGAAGGACTCGTGACCGATCTGGGCACGGCTCTCGATCGTGCGGCGCTCGACGCCTATACGCGGGCTCACCTCAACGAGAGCCGGGCCCGCGCGGAGCGCGCGCTCGCCGCGGGGCTGGACCTGTCCAACTGAGAACGCTCGTGATGGGCGTGCTCAACGTCACGCCCGACTCCTTCTCGGACGGAGGCCGCTTCCTGCGAGCCCAGGATGCGGTGCGTCACGGCGTCCGCCTCGTGCAGGACGGAGCGGACATCCTAGACATCGGCGGGGAAAGCTCGCGTCCCGGCTCCGAGCCTGTGAGCGCGCAGGAGGAGCTCGACCGCGTCGCGCCCGTGATCGAGGAGCTCGCGCGCACGGTGGAGGCACGACTCTCCCTCGACACGTACAAGCCGTCGGTCGCCAGAGTGTGCCTCGCGCTGGGCGCGACGATGGTGAACGACATCACGGGCCTGCAAGATCCGGAGATGATGCGGATCGTGGCCGAGCATGGCGCGGGCGCGGTCCTCATGCATATGCGGGGGCGGCCCAAGACGATGCAGGACGACGTGGCGTACGACGATGTCGTCATCGAAGTGCGCGCCTTCCTCGAGGACCGCGCCCAACGGGCCCGCGTGGCCGGCATAGAGGAGGTCGTCGTGGATCCCGGCATCGGCTTCGGGAAGACGGCCGCGCACAACTTCGAGCTGCTGCGCCGCCTCGACGAGATCGTGTCGCTCGGTGTGCCCGTGCTCGTGGGCCCCTCTCGGAAGTCCTTCCTCGGCTCCCTGCCGAGCCAGCTCCCGGCGGCCGAGCGCCTCGAGGGGACCCTCGCCGCCGTTGCGGTCGCCGTGATGCATGGAGCCTCGATCGTCCGGGTGCACGATGTGCGCGAGACCAAGCGCGTTGTCGAAGTCGTCGATGCCGTCCGGAGCGCGTAACGTCGACCGCATTCTCGTCACGGGCCTCCGGCTCGAGGCGCGAGTGGGTGTGGGCGAGGGCGAGCGCGCCTCCCCGCAGGAGATCCTCGTGGACGTGGAGTTGCATCTCGATCTCTCTCGCGCGGGCCAGACGGATGAGCTCGCGGCCACCGTGGACTACGAGGAGGTCTGCCGGATCGTCGACACCGTGGCGCGCGCGCGCGCGTTCCGCCTGATCGAAGCGATCGCCGAGGAGACGGCCGCCGCCCTCCTCGCGCGCTTCGAGGTGACGGAGGTGCGGATCCAAGTTCGCAAGCCGGGCGCACTGAAGGCATGGAACGTGCCGCACGCGGCGGTCGAAGTGCGGCGCCGGGCGGATGGCTGAGCTCTACATCGGCCTCGGGTCCAACGTCGGGGACACCGCGGGTCACCTGCGCGAGGCCGTGACGCGGCTGGCGCGGGAGGTTTCGATCGAGGACGTCTCCTCGGTCTACTGGACGGAGCCGGTGGGACTGCGTGATCAGCCCTACTTCCTGAATGCGGTGATCCGCGCACGCACCGAGCTCGGAGCCCGTGGCGTACTCGCCGTCCTGAAAGGCGTGGAGGGGGCGATGGGCCGACGGCGCGAGGTGCCTCTGGGCCCGCGCGTGATCGACCTCGACCTGCTGCTGTACGACGAGCTCCGGATCGACGAGCCGGGGATCACCCTGCCGCACCCGCGCATGGACAGCCGACGCTTCGTGCTCGAGCCGCTCGCGGAGATCGCGCCGGGTGTGCGCTTGGAGCGCGGCGCCCCGACCGTGGCGGAGCTGCTCGCGGAGCTGCCTTCCGGCGAGTCGGTGGAGCGGCTCCTGCTCCCGGACTGGCCCCCGGCGGTCTAGCGCCCACTCCCGACCGCAGCGACACCTCCGGAACGGCGTCCCATCCAGACATGGAGGGTGCCGGGCCTCCGGGGCATCGTACCTCCAACGAACACCGAACCCGGGAGTGTTGGATGGCGATCGGAAGGCGGCAGCGGGTCGGATGGGTGGGAGGGTGGCTCGTTGGGCTCGCTGCCGCGGTCGGGTCGTGCGCCGGTGGCTCCGCCGACTCCAGCCCGGTCGCTGGCGGGACGGTCTCCGGAACCGTTGCGGGGTGTGAGGTCGGGCGCGCACCCCTGACACTGGGCGAAGGAGTCTTTCCGTACATCGAGCCGGAGGACCTGCTTCGCATCGGGTCGGACTTCCTCGTGGTCGGGACGCCGAGCTACACCTGGGCTCCCGGGACGGAGGGAGACTCCTTGCCGCTCACCACGGAGGCGCACATCGCGGCCCGCTTCACGCTCGACGGCCGCGCGGTCCTCATCGAGAAACCGATCGCGGACCATATCGGTGGGGTGCGCGCACTTCCACTCGGCGGCGATCGGTGGGGCCTTCTCTTCGACCAGGTGGTTCCGGGCTCCTCCACGCAGGTGACCCGCTCCGTCGGCCTCTGGTACGCAGAGCACGACGGTGCGCGCTGGTCGGTACTGGAGGCCGTGCCGTTTCCCGACCAGGGAAGGTTGGACTTCTTCTCCTCGTCCGAGATGGTGCGCGTGGAAGGAGATCTCGTCTGGGTCGTCCCGGTGCGCCAGACCGCGGGCCAGACGGAGCTGCTTCAATACGAGCGTCGCAGCGACGGGTGGCATTCGGAAGCCACCTCCGGCGACATCGTCGAGGTGGCCACTCTGGCATACGAGGCGGGCTCCGGACTCTGGCTCGCGCACTTCAGCGAGGACCCCGAGCTTCCAGAGTGGCAGCAGTCGCTCAGGCTTTATCGCCGTGGTGCCGGCTGGGAGTTGGTGCGCCGCGTCGCGGTCATGCCCGTGGGCGCAAAGGTCGTGGATCCGAGTATCGCCATCTTCCCGGACGGTGTGACCGTGAGCTGGCGCGTCGAGAGTGGCGCAGACGACGGGGCCTACGCGATGGTCGGGATCGGAGGGGACGGGGGTGGCACGACGTTGCGCCTCGATCCCCGGGTGCTCCAGATCATGTCGCTCCGCCTCCCCGATGGGCGCCCTGCCTGGGTCGTTCAGCACCGGGACGACTCGGGGAGCGTGGAGCTCCGGCTACTCCGCCGACGTCCGCCGTTCGGAGCCGACCTGGTCGCGAGCACGTCCAGCCCTTACTCGGCGTTCCTGGCATCCTTGGCGCTCGCTCCGAGCGAAGCTCTCATCGTCGGGCCGCAAGTCAGCAGCGACCCGGCGGACCCGTATGTCCGCAGCCTCATCCTCCGGTTGAGCCCGTCCTGCACCTAGTCCTTCGCTGCGGATTCCAGTCAGGGCGATCTCCACTTCACAACCCCAGGAGGATCCGTATGTCGTGTGTATCGCGTCTCCGCTCCGTGGCCGTGGCGATGCTGCTCGTCGCCGCATGCTCGGACACACCGACGACCCCCGTCGATGTCGCGGGTGATCGCCCGCGCTCGATGCTCGAGTTCGACTTCCCGACGTTTCGACCCGACATGCTGGTGCAGGAGAGCAGAGAGATCTTCGATGGATCGCAGGCGGGCACGCCGGCGAGGACGACCTCGGACGGCGAGCAGTTGCCTCCGCTCGGGGAGGGACTCGAGATCCCCTCCGACGCGGTGTCCGACATCTGGAATGCCAGGACGGGCGCCGGCATTGGCTCCACGGAAGCATGGGCGGAGGGGAGTCACCAGTACCAAGGCAACAAATCGCGAATCGAGACCACCCTGAGGGTGACCCGCGCCGGCGCCGAGGTCGGACGCCAGACGGGAATCAAACAGGCGGATTGGATCTTCTGGTTCGACTTCGGCATTCCCAAATCGCTCTCCGTGCTCGTGCGGTACTACGTGAATTCGGCGTGCGGCTTCGCTGCGTGGGCGTCTTCTCAGCACGACGCGTGGTGGGAGGCCATCCCAGGCGCAAGCATCGCGACGTATGGACGGGTCGCGCGCTTCTCGCAGTCCGACTACAACACGCAGCCTGAGTGCCCCGAGCCGCCGCCGTCCGTCACCTTCGGCCTCTACAACGACTACGGCGGCGGCTACTGCTGGGTCAGTATCTGGTACGACATATGGACCGGCGAGGTCATCCACCTCGACGTCTTGTACTGCGAGTAGGCTGAGGGATGGTCACGTTTCCTTCATCAACCTCATTCTTTGGAGAGATCAGCTCATGATGACCAGAAATCGCGCGGCCACGGTCGCGATGCTGATGACCCTGCTCGCGGTCGCCGCCTTCGCCGTCCCGAGCACACTCGCCAGCCAGGAGCCCGGTCGTGTCCCGCTCTTCCTCGCGATTCCGGAGTCGTTTCCGGACGTCGACGGCCGAGTGGTCCTCCTGCGCGAGCCCGGACGCGACATCGTGCTCCTCAGGGATTCGGACGCGACCGTGGAGACGCTCACCGTCGGGCTCCACCTCCTCATTCGTCTCAACGAGAGAGTTCCGCGACGGTCGGGGCAGGGGCAGATGGTGCCCATCACCGGGTACGTGCAGACTCAGCCGCTCAACGGCGTCGACTACGCGTTGCTCGACGACGCGCTGACGCAGCTGAAGGCGCGCCCGGTCGCCTCGATCGGCAACCTCGGGAGGGGGCGGTCGATGCCGTTCCGCCTCCCTGACCGCTAGACGACCTTCGCGTTTGCCGGGGCGTCCCCGTGGGGGGCGCTCCGGTCGCGCCCGCTCGTCCGGGCGCTACTCCTGAGTGACCAGCGCGTCGCCGGCGGCCGCGGCCAGGCCGGGCGCTCCGTCGGCGGCGTCGACCCACCCGCGACGGCCGCTCGGCGCCTGCACGTAGAGGTAGCTCCCGTAGCGCCCGAGCACCGGCAGCTCCTCGTCGGCGTCGAGCCTGGCCACGAGCGGGGCCTCGAGCTCAGGACGGGCCCGCACGGTCTCGCCTCTGGCGCCCAGCTGCGCGGAGATGGGCTCGAGGGCCGGCTCGGTGAGTCGGGCCGCGACGTATCCGCCGGCCCCGTCGGGGAGCTGCACGCGGAAGTACTCGCCGGAGCCGCCGAGCACGCGGACGGCGGTGTGCCGGGGCAGCTCACGGAGCACGGGCGCGAGCGTGCCGGGCCCGGCCCGCAGGCGGATCCCGTCGTCCACGAGTCGGCCCCAGGCCCCGAGCTGATCGAGGTCCGCCGTCAGCTCGGCGAGCGTTCCGCGCGGGGGATCGAGGAAGGGGATCGGGTCGACCGCTCCCTCGCCGCTCCGGTAGAGCCCGAAGTGGAGGTGCGGTGGCGTGGTGCGTGCGTTTCCGGTGTTGCCCACGAAGCCGAGCGTGTCTCCGATCTCGATCCGGTCGCCGTCGCTCACGTGCTGGCTGTCCAGGTGTGCATAGTAGAGGCGGAAGTTGCGGAGCGGATCTCTGACCCAGACGACCTTGCCCCCCAGTCCGGTGATGCCGACTCGGTAAGCGACGCCTGCGGCGGCGGCCAGCACGGGGGTCCCGCGCCGCGCGAAGATGTCGACTCCGTCGTGGCTCCGCCGTCCGCCGTCTCGAGCTACGCCGAAGATGCTCTGGATGGCACGCATGCTGTGGCCACCGACGGGGAAGGCGAGTTGAGCATCGAGCCGGAGGGTCACGCGGAAGTGGCCGCCCCGCAGCAGCTCGGGCTGTAGGCGCAGGATGAAGTCGCCCCCTCGCCACGGCTCGTGTACGAACGTGCCCGGCACCGAGTCGGTGGAGATCACGGGCCGCAGGGGATCTCCCTCGTCCTCCGCGACCCGGAAGAGATCGAGAAAGACCCTCGTTCCGTCCGCGCTCGTGAGCTCGACCTCGGCGGTGAGCCGTCGGCCCCTCGGTACGGACACGAGGTAGGCCATCGCCCCCGGCTCCTCGGCCGTGATGAAGACCTCCTCCTCGAAGGGAGCCGAGACGGGGACGGGTGCCTCGACGGCCGCGCGGCTCGCGCGGAGCCAGTCCCGCCCCAGCGCCGTTTCCGCGAGGCCGGCCGCCGCGAGCGACTCCTGGTAGGCCTCGTGAGGGGTCAGGTCGCGGAAGCCGTCCTGGACCTGCTCGATCGCCTCACACCCCGCGAGCGCTGCGAGACCGGCGCCGAACGTGAGCGGCACGAGCGCTCTGGGTGTGCGGTGTGGGGGCATCGGCGGCTCGGTGTCGGGGCGGAAGTCGAACTCTCGAAGCTGCTGCGCCGGGCCCTGGACGGTCAAGGGAAGGGGATCCAGTGGACAGATCCTCCGAATTTGAAGGGCGGGAGGGGCTCGGTTAGCTTTTTCGGCCCTCCCGGGCAGCCGTCCCCTCCCCCCGCAGGGCCCCAGTAGGTCGCCGAAGCATGGTACGTATCGCCGAAATCGAAGCCGGCAGCATCGCCGAGGAGCTCAGCCTCGAGATCGGCTCACGCATCGTACGCATCAACGGGGAGCCGGTCCGCGACGGAATCGACCTCACCTTCCTCCTGGCCGACGAGACGCTCGCCCTCGAGACCGAGACGCCGACGGGCGAGACCCTCGTGTTCGAGATCGAGCGTGACCCCGGCGAGCCCCTCGGCATCGTGCCCGCCCCGGACACGATCCGGGAGTGCGCGAACGAGTGCGTCTTCTGCTTCATCGACGGGAACCCGAAGGACGCCCGCCGTACGCTCTGGCTGCGGGACGACGACTTCCGACTCTCATTCACGTACGGGAGCTACGTCACGCTCACGAACCTCGGGCCCACGGGGCTCGCGCGGCTCGTCGAGCAGCGCATCTCGCCCCTCTACGTGAGCGTCCACGCCACGGAGCCCGACGTACGGGAGCGGCTCCTCGTGAACCAGCGGGCCGGGCTCATCATGGATCAGCTGCGCGAGCTGATCGCTGGCAGGCTCGAGATCCACACGCAAGTGGTGCTCTGCCCGGAGTGGAATGACGGCGCGCACCTCGACCGGACGATCGAGGAGCTCTGGGGTCTCGGTCCGCGAATAGCATCGCTTTCCGTCGTGCCCGTGGGGCTCACGCGCTACAACCTGAACCGTCCGGTGCGCCTCCTCACGCGCGACGAGGCAGGGGCCGCGATCGACCGCGTGGACGAGGCACGGCAGCGTGCCCTCTCCGAGCGTGACCTCGGGTGGTGCTACACGGCCGACGAGCTCTACCTGATCGCCGGGCGGTCGCTTCCGGGCGCCGACTACTACGACGACGGGGCGCTCTATGAGAACGGGGTCGGCGCTGTGCGCCGCTTCGTCGACGCCTTCGATCGAGGCCTCGCAGAGACTCCGCGCTTCGAGGGGCGTCGCATCAGGCTCGTCACGGGCGGGTCGATGGCGCCCTTTCTTCGCGAGGGGGCGCCGCGGCTGGCGGCGGCCACCGGGGCGTCCATCGAAGTCGTCGAGGTCGCCAACGAGTACTTCGGCCCGTCGGTCACCGTGGCCGGGCTTCTCGGGGGCCGTGACATCCTGCGCGCGCTCGGGCCCTCGCGCGGAGGAGACGTCGTCGTGCTTCCCGCCGAGTCGCTCAACGCCGACGGGCTCTTCATCGACGACACGTCCAAGGCGGAGCTGCACGCGGGCCTCGGGCCGGTCGACCTTCGCTCCGGCTACGAGGTGACCGAGGCGCTGAGGGCGTCGTGAGCGGACGTCTCCCGGTCGTCGCCGTCGTCGGGCGCCCCAATGTCGGAAAATCGACCCTCTTCAACCGGTTCGTCGGCCGCCGGGTCGCCATCGTCGACGACCGCCCCGGAGTCACGCGCGATCGCAACTTCGCTCGCGCCGACTGGGCCGGCCGCGACTTCTCCATCGTCGACACGGGCGGCCTGATCGAGGGGAGCGACCTGCCGCTCGACCGGGCGGTCCGCATGCAGGCGCTTGCGGCCGTGGACCAGTCGGACGTGATCCTCTTCGTCGTCGACGGACGCGAGGGCATGCATCCCCTCGACGAGATGGTCGCGCAGCTCCTCCGCAAGTCGGGCAAGCCAGTGGTGCTGGTCGCCAACAAGCTGGACAACCTCCCGCGCGAGGCGGGGCACCACGAGCTCTGGGCTCTCGGCATCGGTGAGCCCGTTCCCATGAGCGCGCTTTCGGGGAAGGGATCGGGGGATCTGCTCGATCGCGTGGTGGCGCACTTCCCCGACGTGGGCCTCGAGGAGCCGGCGGAAGACGAGATCCGCGTGGCGGTGGTCGGTAAGCCGAACGTCGGCAAGTCGAGCCTCGTCAACAAGCTCATCGGCGAGGAGCGGGTGGTGGTCTCGGAGGAGGCCGGCACCACCCGCGACGCGGTCGACACGCCGTTCATCTATCACGGCAAGACGCTCGTCTTCGTCGATACCGCGGGCCTGCGGCGCCAGAGCAAGGTCAAGGACAGCCTCGAGTACTACAGCGCGCTCCGCACGGACCGGGTCGTGCACGCGGCCGACGTGTGCCTCGTGCTCGTCGACGCGAGCGAGGGGGAGCTGCACGCGCAGGACGTGCGAATCGCGCAGACCGCGTGGGACGCGGGGAAGGGAGTCGTCCTGCTTGTCAACAAGTGGGATCTGATCGAGAAGGAGACCATGACCGCGCCCAGCTGGGAGAAGCACGTCCGCGAGCGCATCCCGTTCCTTCAATGGGTCCCCATCCTCTTCGTCTCGGCGCTCACTGGACAGCGGGTGCGCAAGTGCCTCGATCTCGTGCTCGAGGTGCAGGAGCAGCGGCAGCGCCGGATCGACACGCACGAGGTGAACGAGGTGCTCCGCACCCTCGTGGACAGACAGCCGCCGCCCCATTTCCGCGGCAGGCGCGTGAAAGTCGGATACGCCACGCAGGTCGGCGTGACCCCACCCACCTTCGCGCTCTTCTCCAACTATCCCGAGGCGCTCCCCGAGCACTACATTCGGTTCCTCCACAACGGCTTCCGGGAGGCCTGGACGTTCATGGGAACGCCCATCCGTCTCCGCGTCCGGAGCGCCAAGGACCGGTGAGCTACGCCCTTCTCCTCGTCTCGTACCTACTCGGGTCGATGCCGACCAGCTATCTCATAGGCAAGTACTTCCACGGATTGGATTTGAGAGAGCACGGCTCAGGTAATCTGGGAGCCACGAACGCGTTTCGCGTGCTCGGCGCGAAGTCGGCCCTTCCGGTGATGCTCATCGACATCGGGAAGGGGTTCGTGCCCGCCTGGGTCCTTCCTCGCCTCGCCGGGGTGGGGTTCGGCTGGACGCTCGCGTTCGGGTCCGCCGCGATCGTCGGGCACATGTTCAGCGTCTGGGTCGGCTTCAAGGGGGGGAAGGGGATGGCCACGAGCGCGGGCGTCTTCCTCGGGCTGGCTCCTTGGGCCGTCCTCGCGGGGCTGGCGCTGTGGTGCGTGCTCACGTTCGGCACCGGCTACGTCTCCGTCGGCTCGATCGTCACTGCGCTCGCGCTTCCGGCGCTGGTCGCGCTCACGCCGCACGAGGGAGGCACGGGGCTCTTCTGGTTCAGCGCCGCCCTCGCCGCGGCCGTCGTGTGGGCGCACCGCGGCAACATCCGGCGGCTCGTGCGCGGAGAGGAGCACCGCTTTCGGGGTGGCCGTGGCCCGGGCGGTGACGGGGGGTCTGACGCGTGAGCGAGCCCGTGCGCGCGACGGTCGTGGGCGCCGGCGCCTGGGGCACGGCGCTCGCGATGCTCCTCGAGCGGAACGGCCACGACGTGTGCATCTGGTCGTACGAGACGGAGGTGGCTGCCGCCATCAACGAAGAGCGCCGGAACCCGTACCTGGAGGGCGTCCCTCTGCCGGGGCGACTCCGCGCCGAAACGGACCTGGCGGCCGCCGTGCGGGGCGCGGGGCTCGTGGTATCGGCCAGCCCGTCCCCCTTCGTGCGGAGGTTGATGGGCGAGGCGGCGGCTCACCTCGAGCCGGAGGTGCTCCTCGTCAGCGCCACGAAAGGCATCGAGCTCGATACGCTCCTGCGCATGGACGAGGTCCTCACGGAGGTATTGCCGGCCGGCGCGATGGCGCGTTTCTGCGCGCTGTCCGGTCCGAGCTTCGCGAAGGAGGTGGCCGCGGGAGCCCCGACCGCCGTGGTCATCGGCAGCCACGACCGCGCCGCGGCCGAGCGGGCGAGCATGCTTTTCCAGACCGCGTCGTTTCGCGTCTACACGAACAGCGACGTGGTTGGCGTCGAGCTCGGCGGCGCGCTGAAGAACGTGATCGCACTCGCAGCAGGGACAACCGCCGGGCTGGGATACGGACACAACACGCTGGCAGCCCTGATCACGCGGGGGCTCGCAGAGATCACGCGGCTCGGGCTCGCGGTCGGGGCGCAGAAGGATACCTTCTACGGGCTCGCCGGGGTCGGCGATCTCGTGCTCACGTGCACGGGGTCGCTCAGCCGGAACCGGACGGTGGGGTATCGGCTGGGGCGCGGCGAGACGCTGGAGGCGATCCTGTCCGACATGGCCGCGGTCGCCGAGGGTGTGAAGACCACCGACGCCGCGCTCGGATTGGCCCGCCGTCACGGGGTGGAGATGCCGATCACGGAGGAGATGTACGCGATCCTGTACGAGGGGCGCAGCGCCGACGAGGCCCTGCGCGCCCTGATGGCCAGGGACCCGAAGCCGGAAGAGTGGTCATGATGAACGAGCCCATCGCGCGGAAGGTCTACTACTCCATCGGGGAGGTGTGCGACCTGACCGGGCTCAAGCCGCACGTGCTGCGCTATTGGGAGACGCAGTTCGAGGTGTTGAACCCGACCAAGAACCGCGCGGGCAACCGCGTCTATCGCTCGAAGGACATCGAGCTGGTGCTGCTCGTGAAGCATCTGCTCTACGAGAAGAAGTTCACGATCGAGGGCGCCAACAAGCGCCTCGGCGAGATGCGGTCATCGGGGGAGCTTGCGGAGGAGCGTCAGGACGTTCTGAGCCCCGAGTTCCTGGCGGGCATGAAGGCGGACCTCGAGGAGCTCCGCCGGGTGCTCACGCCCGAAGCCTCGCAGGCGACCGACTGACGCGCGGTGCGGTCGGCTCCATCGACGGATCGTGACCTGCTGGACCTCGCCGGGGGTCCCCGTGGTACGCGGTGCCCATGAACATCCTGTGCACCAACGACGACGGCTATCTGGCGACCGGCATCCGGGTCCTGGCCTCGGCCGCGAGCGCCTTCGGCGCCGTGACGACGGTCGCCCCCGACCGCGAACAGAGCGCCACGAGCCATTCGCTCACTCTGCACCATCCGCTGCGCGCGCGCCGGGCCGTCGACGGCACCTGGATCGTCGACGGGACGCCCACGGACTGCGTGCTCCTCGCGCTCGCCGAGCTGCTCCCCGACGGGCCCGACGTGTGTGTCTCGGGGGTCAACCACGGCCCCAACATGGGCGAGGACGTCCTGTACTCGGGCACGGTGGCCGCCGCGATGGAGGCGACCGTGATGGGCATTCCGGCTATCGCCTTCTCTTATACGGGCACGTACCACGAGGAGCTCGAGGGGTGGGAGGGAGTCGTCCGGTCGATCCTCGAGGGCATTCTGCGAAGGGACGAGATACCAGCGGATACGCTGTTCAACGTCAACCTCCCCGCAACGGCGCCCACGGACGTGAGGGGCATCCTCGTCACGTCGCTCGGGAAGCGGCGCTACTCGGGCTCGATCACGCGCGCGAACGACCCCTCCGGGCGTCCATACTTCTGGATCGGGGGAGGCGTCGCGAGCTGGCGGGGCGCCCAGGACTCCGACTTCCAGGCGGTGGAGGAGGGATACGTCTCAGTGACGCCGCTGCACCTCGATCTCACGAACTACGAGCTCCTCGAGGAGATTCGCGCGTGGGACCTGACCCTCTGACCGACAGCCGATTCGTCGGCTATCGGCGCAAGCTCATCGAGGACATCCGGGGTCGGGGCATCGACGATCTGGAGACGCTACAGATGTTCGACCGGGTGCCGCGTCACCTCTTCCTGCCCGAGGGCGTGTGGCCGCGTGCGTACGAGGATGCGCCCATCCCGATCGGCTTCGGCCAGACGGCGTCGCAGCCTTCGCTCCAGGCGTATTACCTGTCGCTCCTCAAGCCCATGCCGGCGGACAAGGTGCTCGAGATCGGGACGGGCAGCGGCTACTTGACGGCGCTGCTCGCGTTCATGGCCGATCGCGTGTACTCGGTGGAACGAGTGCGGGAGCTCTCGCAGCGCGCCCGTCGTGCGCTCGACACGATCGCCGTGAAGAACGTGGCGCTCCTCGTGGGGGACGGGACGATCGGCTGGCGGAAGTACCAGCCGTTCGACGTGGTCGTCGTCTCCGCGGCCTCGCCCTCCATCCCGTCGGCACTCGTCGACCAGCTCGCCGACGGGGGGCGCATGCTCATCCCGGTCGGGTCGCGCGACGCCCAGGAGCTCGTGCTCGTGCGCAAGACGGGCTTCGTCGTAACCCAGGAGGTCGTGCGAGGCGAGTGTACCTTCGTGCCGCTGCTCGGTCGTTTCGCGTGGAAAGAGGAGGCTGGAGGAGCGTGAGCCAAAGTCCCGAGGCGGCAGCGCCGCGGCCCGAGTCCGCCGCCCGCCGAGGCCCCGTGAGACGGCTCTACGACTGGGTGCTCCATTGGGCCGAGACGCCCTACGGCGCGCCGGCGCTCTTCGGACTCGCGCTCGCCGAGTCGTCCTTCTTCCCCATTCCGCCCGATCCGCTCCTGATCGCGCTGTGCCTCGGTGCTCCGGGCCTCTCGCTCCGCTTCGCCGCCAACGCGACCATCGCATCGGTGCTCGGGGGAATGCTCGGGTACGGCATCGGGGCGGGTGCCTGGCATCTGATGGAGGGCTGGTTCTTCGCGTACGTGCCCGGCGTGAGCGCGGAGAGTTTCGCGCGGGTGCAGGGATGGTACGACAGCTACGACTTCTGGGCGGTGTTCTTCGCTGGGCTGACCCCGATCCCGTACAAGGTCTTCACGCTCTCGGCAGGCGTCTTCTCGATCAACTTCCCGGTCTTCGTGGTCGCGTCGCTGCTGAGCCGTGGGCTCCGCTTCTTTCTGCTCGCGGGACTCATCTTCTACTTCGGTCAGCCGATCACGCGCTTCATCGACAGATACTTCAACCTGTTGGCCTGGGCGTTCGGCCTACTCCTGGTCGGCGGCTTCCTGGTCATCGAGCTCGTGCTGTGACCAGACATTTGTTCCTGCGCGGCGACCGGGCGTATATTGCGCCATGACCTCCGAGGGTAAGAACAGCCGCCTCCCCCCGCCGGCCTTTCCGCCGGGGACGCGCAAGAAGGTGCACAAGAACTCGATGTCGCCGCTGAAGCCGTCAGTGGGCGCCGACGCTGGAAATGTCGCCTTCATCTCGCCGGACGACCCGATGCCGCCTCGGAGCGACAAGGTCGCGAAGGCGTTCATATCGCCGGACGACCCGATGCCGGCGCGGAGCGCGAGACCCTCACGAGGATTCATCTCGCCCGAGGATCCGATTCCGCCCCGGCGCGACAAGACCGAGCCTGACGAAGAGGGCGTGGTCACGGGGATGGGCTTCGATGCGCACATGGAGCCCGAGGAGCTCGTCGCGGGCGGCGATCCCTACGTGATGGAGGTCGCCAAGGCTGTCCGCAAGCTGTCGGAGGCGCTCAATAGGAAAGGAGAGGCTGGGCTTCGTGCCTCACGCGGCATCAGCCGCTTCGAGGCTACGCTGCGCGCATACTGCGTGGGGTACCTCGCGGGTCGACGCGCGGAGGACGAAGACGAGGGTTCGGAATTGGTCCGGCGCGTACAGCCCAAGGCGGAGCCGCTGGACTTCTAGGAGAGGCCCCATCGAGCCAGGCACTCGGTGGGCCCGGAGCGACGAGACCCATGGATACGCCGAAGGACACGAGTCGGGTCGAAAAGCCCCGCCACGACGGCAGGGCAGCCGCCGAAGGCGCGCCCCGCACGTGGAAGCGCGGGCTCCGTGCGATGGGGATGGCGCTGGCGCTCCTCGTGATGGCCGCCTGCGCCAGCCCGTTCGCGGTCGAGGTGACTCCACCCCTCGGCAGCCACACGACGAGCTCGGGGAACCACACCACCAGCTCGGGTAACCTCGCGGCTGCCGGCGGCTAGGCTTCGATCGAGCTCCCGCGAGCGGCCGTCGTCCCGAGGCTCTCGATGCCGTGCCGCACTTCCTCTGGGGCGCGGATCGCGGCGACCGCGGCCAGCACGCAAGAAATGGGCTCGTCGGCGAGCCCGCCTGCTCGGACCTCCCATTCCCGGAGCCCGTGCGCGCGAGCATAGCGCTCCGTGGCCCTGAGGACCCGCATGGCGCGCGCGTCCCCGAGTGCTCGCAGGGACGCGCCCCGGAAGTACCCGATCTGCGCACGGATGTACGGAGACGCGTCGCGGGCCCGGCCGCGGAGCGCGTCTCGTCGCCGCTCGTACTCCGCCGTGGCACCGCGCAGGGCGGCGCAGTAGGCGAGAGCGTCCATCGCCATGAGCCGCACCTCGGGGTCGTCCGCCACGTGCTGCACCACTCCGTACGTGGCCTCGGCCAGCTCGATCGCTCCTCCGTCGCGGAGGAGGGTAGCGAGGTTGAGCAGCAAGTTGACTCGCTGACGGGGGTCCGTCTGCGCGCGCCATGCTCGCCATGCGATGCGGGCCGCCTCGTCGAGCCTTCCGGCCTCTCGCTCGACGGTCACCAGGCCGAGCGCCACGTTGGCGACTTCCACCGGATCACCGGCGACCAGGGCGAGACGGGAAGCATGCAGATAGCACCGTCGGGCGGCGGGGAACGCCCCTCGCTCGCGGTGAGTGTTGCCCAAGCCATCGAGGAGGCGGGCCGCGTGCAGGAAGTCGCTTCGATGCACCGCAAGCCGGAGCCCCAACTGGTACCACCGGAGGGCCTCGTGCCAGTTGGTGAGCTTCCGGAACGTCCGGCCAGCGCCGTGCGCCGCGTCCACGCCGGCGTCCGCGTCGCACCTCAGGAGGGCGAGCTCGTAGGTCATCACGTAGACGGCGGCGCCCCCCCCGAGATAGCCTTCGAGCTCGAGCGCCCGAGCGAAGAGGAGCAGCGCCACAGTCAGGCGATCGAGGTCGGAAAGCGCGTCCGCCACCGCGTCGGCTGCCGCATGCCCACGGGCCGGCAGGCCCGGGATGGACCCACGGAGCCCGGCTTGGATGTAGATCATCTCGGACGGCCGCTCGACCGTGAAGCCCACGAAGCGCAAGGTATCGAGCAGAGCGATGAAGCGACCGTCGGGTCCCCGTGTCGCCTCGTCCGGGATCGTGGGGCAGTCGTACAGGTCGGCGGCTACGAGCCGGTCCGTGGCCAGGGAGAGGAGCGGGCCGAGAGCTTCCAGGCGCTCCGGGTCCAGACCGCGGATGACAAGCTCCCAGCGTGAGCCCCCCGGCCGGTCGATGCGCCGGACGAGGGCCGGGGGCAGGGTCGTGGCCCAGCGAAACCGTGGAGCGCCACCGACCGAGTGGATCGGGGCGAGCCTGCCCGGCGCGAGACCCTCGGCCCACCCGTACGAAGCACCTCTCGCACCGGTCTCCTGGACCACCTTCGCGAGAAGGCGCGCGGCCTCCAAGCGATGTCGCGAGGTGCCGTGCATGATCACGGCACCCTCGATGGTCCGTCGATCCCTCGCGTAATCCACGCCCATGACAACCCTTTGCGGGTCGTACCCCCCTCGCGATGTCGCAACCTATTCCAGGAGCGCTGCTCGCGCGACAACGAGCGTCGACCGCCACGGACCTGATCACGCGCCTGTCGAATCGCCGTGGACGGTCCTTTGACCGCCTGGTGCCCTGGAGAGAATCGGGTCGCTGGCGGTCACGGCCGAACGCCAAGTCGTCGTGACTCCTCCTTTCCTCCTACGCGATAACGAGCGTCCGCGGAAGCTGCGCGTTCTGCTCCAGGAACGTGCGTTTGACCTCGTCCAGCTCCTCGGTGGTCGGCTG
>Ga0214472_10001090_pt1 | contig 31323 bp, 21 predicted proteins | sample RVTome_6_FD_207662 | JGI IMG/M metagenome (GOLD analysis project Ga0214472, IMG submission 207662) | Soil microbial communities from uranium-contaminated site in the Upper Colorado River Basin, Wyoming, United States - RVT140D175 | ecosystem: Environmental > Terrestrial > Soil > Contaminated >...
AACTGAAGCGGATTGCCCCAGCACCTGACAAGCATTGACCAATAATTCTGTTTTCGTCTCCGGGTTAAGTTCAGCCTCGTTGTCGAGTAGCACAGCGAGTTTTTCAGCGATTTCATCATCGGCAAATGGAAGAAGTATCATCACAAAATGCGGCTTCAGTTTCTCATCAGCTTCGCGCAACATTTTGAGGAGAACTTTTTTACAAATAGTTCGATCGCTCAATTTCGCCTGGAGAATCGCACAGGCATTTTTAATTTTTTGGAGACTGCCATTCCCTTTCATACCGACAATCACATAACCGACCTCGGTATGATGCAGAGAGTAAACACCCTTGTCAAAATAAAATTCCGCCTGAACGGGTGGGTTCAAGCCTTTAATGATCTCATTCCACAAGGAAAGGTTACTGTCATCTCCAGCGGTTTCATTATTATTTTTATAAAAAAGCAAATCTCCGCGGGGCGAAAGTAACAGCACTTCCTGAATGGAGGGAATTTGAGATAGTTTATTGAGAAACGTGTTCATTTAAAATTCCGCTGCCGGCAACGGTCCATTTTACATAACTACTAACAAGAGGGGGAGTACGGGTCATTTACCGGAACAACCTTTGTTTTTGGTATACTCCCGGAGTAACCCCAAACCTCAGTTTAAACTTTCTGGTAAGGTGGCTCTGGTCGGAGAATCCTGACGTTAACTACCACATTGTACCACATCTGCCAACTCATTGAGTGAAAATTGTTCGGCGCTATTATTATGGAAAAAGTCGATGATGGTTGCTATCCTCGGCACTTTCTTAAAACCAGTTACGCCGGGACGCTCCCTACCGCAAGAGAAGAGAATCATATGCTCAAGGCTGGTGAGGGATTCAACGGTTTGCGGAACCTTATTGACGCATTTCTCTATACATTCAGCCTTGAAGAACGAAAATTTCCGAGAATCCTGACCGGACCGGCGGCGTCCAGCAGTTCGTCGTAGACCACGTCCGGATTTCTTTCGTACCGTTTTGAAAAGTGGAAGGGGACCAGACGTTCCACCTCTGCGTCGCGGGCAATCCCGATGGCGGCAAGAGTAGTGAGATGTTGGGTGCTTTCGGCTTTGTCCTTGTCTGCCGCAGTGAAAGTCGTCTCGCAGAACAGGGTGTGCGCCGACCGGGCCAATTCGGTTACTTTGCGTAGATTTTCAGGGGTATCGGCCAGATCGGTAACATAGGCAAGCTTTTTACCGGGCAAAATGACAAGCAGCTCTCGTATCAGCTCTTCAGCTCTTCTGCTGCTGCCATCCGGCATTTCAATATCCACATCGGGCGTGACGGCGGTGACACACCGCTTCAGTCTGCCGAGCCAGGGGCCGGGGAGCCAGCCGGCTTTCTCCAGCCGTTCCTTTCTAACCTTGATCTCCTGATGGAATTCGAGGCTGTACGACACTGACGGGATGTTGTGGTCACAGACCGCGGCGGTGACGGTGTAATCGTTCTCAGTCAGAATTTTTCCCGCCACGATCGGCTGGTCCTGACGACGATGTATCGCTTTTCCCGGCTGCAGTCTGGCGCGCAAAAGCGTGTCGCCCTCAATTTCCGCAACCTCAAAAACCGGTCCGTTCTCTTCTATCCGGTCCCAGGTGATAGCGCCCAGGAAGTTTTCCAGTCGGCGGATCGTCTCCGGGGGGCCGAATATCCTGCAAGGTGGAAATGGCCCGATCCTGGAACGGAGAAGCCAGAGAAAACCGCCGATGTGGTCGAGATGGGCATGACTCAAAAAGACACATTGTACCTGATGCGCCACTTTAGCCGCCAGCCGTGACGGATCGCCGAGATCAAAGAGAAGGCTCGATTTCCGGTGGCGCAGCCGTACATGCAACAGGGGATCGCCGAAAACGCCTCCGACCAGTGTGGCCCAGGCTGGACCGAGATGACTGGAAACCGGTGCTGTTGCTATCGTTGCCGGGATCTGCGGGGCAATCATTTCCGCAGGTGCACGGGGGGAGACCTGGACCCTCACGATGGGTACAAGAGTTGCCAGCCTGCCGGCACCATCCCGGCCACTGTCCCGAACCAGTAGTGCCGCCGGCTTTCCGGAAGTACATGGTGTCATCCTTGCCGTCAGTTCCTTGTCTTCGAGACGAACAATTTCCCCGAGGCAGAGCGTCTCACCTGAGCCGTTCAGCAGGGCAGCCTGTCTTCCCGACCAGGCGGAGGACACCTCAAAGGGGGGCGGTGTGCCAATAACCGGCAAGTTGTCCAGGTCGATAACCTGTTCGACGCTGTTACGGAGAAAGTGATCCCACAACCTGTTGCGATGCTTCGATCGTTCAACTTTTGTTGGGCGTTTGGCGGCGGCAGAGGCGATAACGGGAATCAGCTGCCCGTGGAGAGTGCCAAGTTCAACCGCCAGCGGCAGCCCCTTATCCTCCCGCTGGATCGCCACCACAGCATCGATATGCAGGGATTCAGCCAGGGCGGTCAACAGTTCGGCACCACCCACCCCTCGCACCACACCCGGTGGATCAATGAGGAGGGGTCCTTGGCCTTTCAGGTCCGCCTTTTCGACGCTTGCCGATAACCTGCAGGCGGCAAGGATAAGCGGCAGGCGAAAGCGGGCACCGTTCAGTGTACACAGAGCCTGGTAATCACCGCAGTTAAAGCCTTCGCTACTCCACCAGCTCCGGCATATCGTGCCGGGAACGCCAAAGGGAGGAGAACCGGGATCCAGTTCCAGAAGCTGGCCATGACCGGTCATCCTGTAAAGCATCGGTAGCAGCTTCATGGCCAGAGTCGATTTGCCGACTCCCATCTCACCCCAGAGAAGAATGCGGCGGCACCGGGCAAGCCTTGGCACCAGGAGTTCCAGCTCTTCGCTTGTGCAGCACGGTGTTTCGACGGTTGCCATGATTTTCTTCCGCTAGTTTTAAAAAGCCGGCAATTATGTCTACAATTGAATTCATCAAGCCTGCATGTAAAACATAATTACTCATTCCCGAACAGACACTAGCCGAGGAACGCCAAAATGTCCCAAAAAACTCGGCGGCATACTTTTTCAGTGTAAAGATGTGAGCGGGAGTTTATCCCGATGCTTGTGTGGGAAACAGAAACGGCAATCAAGAAACTGCCCTCGTTGAGATTCGGGGTGCGCGTAATCGCAATTGGTTGGCTTTGTCCTTTGGATTGTTCTCTTTCAGGCTCTTTTCAAATTCGGTATGTTTAGTTAATTCATCCGGCGACATTACTTATCATGGATGTCCCCCTATTTTTGTCCATTCACCATCTTTTTGCGTCGAGCCAATTCCTTATCACTCGGCTCACAACTCACGAACGAGCCTGGCCGGATATCGCCACCTGGTACATAGGTACTCATCACAACGCCAGTGGTCGAAACCTGAGAGCGAACGAGCCGCAGCGCGAATGGCTTGCCAGTCTCGCCAAAGAGGCGCTTGCCCCGCCCAAGCACCACTGGAATAGTCCACACGTTGTACTCGTCTATCAGTGATGCGGTCTGCAGCGTTTGGATCAAATTGCCGCTACCAATAATCTGCAGGTCAGGGCCCGGTTGGTTCTTGAGAGCGATGATTGCCGAGACTACATCGCCGTGGAGCAGGGTCGAGCTGTTCCGGTGGAGCGTCGTCAATGTGCACGAAGCAACATACTTTTTTGCTGCATTGAGCGTCCTCGCAATCGGATGGTCATCGGGCTGGTATGGCCAGTATGCTTCGAATATCTCATAGGTCCTACGACCAAGCACCAGCTCTCGATCCTTGCCGTCGAAACCTGATGCTGAGAGGTCCATGCCTTCGTCCCAGTAGTTGAACATCCAGCCACCAAGGGTAAAACCGCCAGTCGGGACTTCTTCCGGTCCGCCGGGTGCTTGCATGATGCCGTCAAGCGACGCAAACATAGATACGATGAGCCTTCTCATGGGAACACTCCTGTGGTTTTTAAGAGGCGGGTCTTGGTCATGCGCGCTAACAAGAAAATCACCAGTTCACCTGGTTTATTTTATTGTTAGATTTGGGTAACCTGTCCGCAGATTCTTCCTCCGGAGAAAGTGTACAATACCCACTATTGAGCCACATACCAATTATGTGGAACAAGCTTCTCTCCGTCCCTCCATTCCGCAACCATATGAACGTTAGGTATCGAATTCCAGACACTCTTTGGAGCATGATCCAGTACTAAACCCTGCCATCTGCCTTCATCAATGCCAATAGAATCGGCAATAACCTTGAATATCTTTCTTACAGCTTCAACGTCTTCATCAGTGAACGCTTCCGCACGGTCTATTTCAGGAGTGTCCGTCGTTTTCACTTCCTTTCCTTCATCTGCAAGTCGGCGAGGGAAGTATACTTGACTCGGCTGATCATAAACAATAAAACTTGGTACAGGGTTTCGAGGTTCTTCTGAGAAGTAGCGATGTAGTGCAACTGTCAACGCTACATGATATGCAACCCAGTTAGACCCGCTACCAATTTCAGACAGGAAGTGTTGCACTCCATTATCAAGAGAGATTTTTAGAGATAGATCTTGAATACTCAATTCACAAGGGGCCTTGACGTATCTTTTCTCAATATCGAGATTCGGCAGCAGTGAAGCAATAGTAGTCGAGAGTTTTCGTAATACAACTTTCTTCCGTTTAGCTATCTGATGTTCGGACACTTCATTTTCGAGTTTTGCAACCTCTACAAGCAGTCGCTGGATCTCCTCCTGCAAACCGCCATCTTCCTGAACTTCCTTGAAAGTATTCAGTGAATTTTCTAAACTTCCAATAAATTTGAGAGCTTCATCTCTTATATATCTTTCTTTATTTCTTTTTTCGGTAGTTACTTCTAAAACCTGTATTTGTTTCTGTATTGAGTTCAATTTTTCAGTACGCTGACGTATATCGTCGTTAATATTTTTAACTTCACGATAAAAAGCAGAAGGCATTTCAACAGCAGCTTTTGCATCTAGTTCAAACTGATGAAGGGCATAACAGAGATCTTCAAGTTCACTGGAATCATGATCGACCAAATTGCCACAGACCGGGCACGATTTGGTTTCAGCTTCTGTAGAAAGAAGCCACTCTGAAATTTTCAATCTGTCACGTTTTAATGATGTAATATCCGAGTGGTGTGCCAGAGTTCTTTGTAATCTATCTAACTCACTTTTACTATTTCGTTGTTCCATGAGCTGCATACTGAGGTCATGCTCTTCTACTTTTAGTTCCCTAAGTGTTTGAGTCGTCTTATCAATCGTCTTTTCTGTTACAGCAACCTCTATCGCTGGCGCATCAGAGATATTTCTCAATATTGAAATAAGATAATCTACATCTGTTGACTGTGCATCAGCTTCATCCGGCCATATACCATACTCTACCGCCCTGAAAACATTAGTTTTCAATTCTGCAACCCATCGCGCAGACACTTGCTTGATTCGTGCATATTCCCGCTCTTTTTGAAGTAGTATTCTACGTACATTGTTTAGCTCGTGTTGCTTCGATAAGATTTCGGCAGTAATGATACCGAGTGCGAACGGGAACACGTTTTTCAAGCGCTCTCTATATTTGTATGACTCAACTTTGTAAAATAAGACGTTTTGGTTCGCCACAACATTTTGAGGCTGAAAATTAAAAGAAATCAGATCTCTTACACTAGCAGGCTCGAAGAAGCCTCTTCCATCATCAGAAGCATCTAAACCAAGAGATGGTATGCCAGCAACACCGTTCAAGAGTAACTTAATTTGTGAAACTGAAGCATTCGACTCATTTATAATTCTAGGAATCTGCAGGTCCTTTCCTCTCAGTCGAAACATCTTAGTTGAGGATGTGTTCTTCTCTGGACTCTCGCGAGCCAACAAAAGCTCTTCATTCTCAAGTTGAACCACAACGCCAAACCAAGCACAAGAATCACGAATAATATCAACCGGAATACTACATGCAGAAGAAGCAAGACAATAATCGATTATTGGGATGATCGCAGATTTCCCTGTACGGGAAGCTCCAGTAATGACATTCAGCACGCCAGGCTTAAACGAAATGACTCTCGGTTCATTCGTTGTGTCAGTCGACCATAAAATCAATTTTAGAAGTTGAAATCGCATTAGAAGAACACCTTCAAAAAGAATGAAATTTCTTTTAGTGAATTTTCGGAAAACCAGAGACCAAGTTTTTCAGAATTTTTTTTCATTTTAAGTACCACCGCCGGAACAGAACGAGGTTTACGAATCTGGTCAGCGTCAACGGCAACTACTCGACCAGTATCCGGTACAATCGTGAGCAAATTTGTCCTCACAGCAACTTTTAGTGAATGAAGAGATATCTCACGCATACCGAGCGCTCTACCATGTATATCCAAGAGCAAATTGCTTTTCTTGAATTTAGTGCTTAAAAATTTTTCAGAAAATTTAGCTAAGCCAGTTCCGCTATTGGTTCGATCCAAAAAATCTAGCGTCGGCTGATGAAACAGTATCGGCAGTACTAAAAAAACCAGAACCCCTGGTGTCGGTTCATGTACTTGATGTTCGTTTTGGTACATTATAGCAAAATTCCACAACAGATATGCACCTAACGCACTGTTATTGATTAAACTAATTTCATTTTTCAGTACTGACATTGTCTTCTCCATTTTTGTCATCGGAAAGCAATGACTCCCAGTTCGGATGCCATCCTAACACTGGTTTGCCAGCAAGCGAATGATACGTGCCGGAGATTAAATGATCTGGCAGCGGGTTATCTTCAATTGTAGTTGAATGCTGTTTACATTTAAAATAAACAGCGGCACCCCTGCGTACTGACGTAAGTTCAGCATGAATAGCACTAACCTCGCCTTGAAAGTTCTTCCAGGTTCTCATGAGGTTGTTCTCAAAGTCATCGACACTTTGAGGATGAATCGAACCGTTCGTGATCCATGTGTATCGATCATCTTCGGCCATCAAGTAATCACATACTGCAGATAGTTTTTCGTCGTATTCGGCATCGATTAATTCGAGCTGACGAATGTACGTTGGTGTTTTCTCAACTCGTCCACGTGCTTCTGTATCGGAAGGCTTCGTCGCAGCAGATTTCAAAATTCCTTCTCGATCAAATTTCCGCAGAATCTTACGACTTTCTTCAAGAAACTCAGCACGCGTAATTCTAGCGATTTCACCCGCAGAAATGAGCAAATCTATTTGCCGCTTTATCCATCCCAAACAATGCATTTGATAATCAAATGCGTGCTCAGGCGGAACAACAGAATTACCAATTACCTTTTCAAGCTCGGCATAACCAGCTCGATCACCTTGTTCAAACGAAAATCGAGAGATAATACGTACCGATAGCATTTCATTTAAAAAGACCTTATCAACATATGCAGATATCGTTACGGAGACTCGTTCTTTTAATTCGAAAGTCGGAGAATCCCCCCACAACTCATTCCGAACAAAGTCTAATGCTTCTGCAGCTTCTTTTTCATTTCGCGCGTCGTGGAATTTTTTTATGAACACCCCCGAGTATTTAGTATGAGGGATGTAAAATACAAACGTAGTGGTCTCAACATCCAAGCTGCCATTCTCGACAGCGAGTATCCAATTGTGCAGTGTTTTCCATAAGTTTTCAGACCGATCAGTTATCGGATTATCACTGATACTGCTCTTGTCTTCTTCTGTAATAACTGTACCATCAGTGTGTTGCGTTGAAACATCGCCAAAATATTCAAGAAAGATGACATCACCAAAATCTGCTTTTAGCAAATGGTGGAGAAATCTAGTTTCCTGTAAATAATATCCTCCCGCTTGTCCTGGTACGTTTCTAGATTTTGTCATACCAAATTCACCTGCAGTTTAATTGTCTATATTCCTGAGTCTGCCATACCTATACATGGCCTCTATATTTGAGCGAAAGGCTATTTTACTATTACTAATCGCGCGGCTGATCCGCCGGGCGGTTTTTTTCCGGACGCTGTCGATCTGCTGGTTGGGATAGTCGCCCTCCTTTGTAATACCTTTCATGCCGTCAGAAATCAGGCGGCGGGACCAGAAGCCTTGCCGTGTTAGCGCCCCCGAGCCCTTTCCCGTCTTCTCATTTGACTTGCTCTGTTCTCCTCAGTCTTTATAATGGTTGAAAGTACGAGCTAATTGACCAAAGGAAGAAGGTTTGAATTTCAGGAAATTTTCTTCATCGACAAAGACAAAGTCATATATCTTCTCATTCTGTTCTCTGTTGATGTCTTCGCACCATTGCTTTAGCCGCTGCATCTTCAGCGGCACATCAAGATCCTCCTGCCCCTTTGTCTCCACGATGAAGTATTGGTTGTCACTGATCCTGACGATAAAATCAGGGTAGTAGTTTGAAATATCTCCGCCCGCGTTTACGTAGTCCAGCCGGAAATTGACCGCCATGTAGTTCTTGACATAAGAGATTACATCAGCACAATTTTCGAGGAACCCCGCAAACTCAAGCTCAAGGCCGCTGTCGCCGATTATTTTGTTGAAGACGGATTTCCTCGGCACAATATAGCCCTGTTCCTTCACCACAAAAGGCCGGGTCGAGCGGATCTTTATATAGTCTTTTATCTCGGCCACACCTCGATCTTTTACCGTGAGTTCGTTGATTTTCTTTTTGAATGTTTCAATGACCGCTCGGGTGGCCTCAAGCTCGGAAAGATTCCGTAAGGTGTTCAGATCATCTATTTCAATTTCCTTTTCAAAAAGATGACCGAGGATAAATGCTTTTACCTTACCGTACAGGACATCGTAGCCACTGACCAGCCTGAGGTCTTTCATGATCGTTTGCGTGAAATAACCGATCACGCTCCGGTAATCGGTGACTGTCCCGGAGTCGAGCACGGTAGTATGGCTTATTTCTCCGGTGGTAATGTCTTTGAAAATGATCTCCCTTTTTTCCTCCTCAGAGAATTCCCGGTAGTGGATCTTTTTGTTGTTGAAGGTATCCGGGGCAAGGTCTTCAAGATTCTTATAATTTCTGAAGATCCTCGGGGTGAGTACCGGAATCTGGATATCCAGTTTCTCCAAATCCTTGCCGGCATTCTCGCTGTCAACTTCAACAATAATCGGCGTTTTAGGTTTGGTCCCCTGGCCCATGGCCTTGCGCTCAAGTTCCACGCCTTCGCTCTGAATGGATTCGACAAAATCCATAAAGGCGTCCGTACCCACGACGCTGACATACTCCTCGGCATCACTGCCAGGATACATCCGCCGCAAACCACGGCCCAAAGTCTGCTCGGGCAGGATGTTGCTTTTCGAGGAATAGGCTCGCAGACCGACAATGGTTGTCACATTTTTCACATCCCAGCCTTCCTTGAGCATCAAGACAGAGACAATCGCCTTAAAAGGGGATTCCCAGCTATCGATCTCATTAGACTGTTTCCGCAATTGCTCAAGTTCTTCCTTTGCCTTGCCGCTGGCCGACTCCGAGATCTCACCATTGTTTTTGGTGTGAATGACCATGACACCATCTTTCAGCTCCGGAAAATTGCCGTCCAGATACTCGGCCACTTCATCGCAGTTCTTCGTGTCATCGGTCATGACAAAGAGGATGGCCTTCTTGCCCATCTTTTTATGCTCATCATAGGCCTTGCGCCATTCCTCAACCCCGAGGTGCAGATAATCGGTGTATTTTTCGGTGAAGATGGAACTTTGCCGCTCGCTGAGTTTTGCCCGGCTGGCGGAATCCGGCAATACCGGATGCTTCACCACGTTTTGGGTTATGGCTTCCACCAGAGGATAATCAGCAACGGTCTGGACAAAGATGGCGCCGTTATTGTGCTTGGGCGTGGCGGTCACGTCAACCTGCAGAGACAGAAAATGGTCCTTTTGTTTCAGCCTGTTGTGGATATCCTCAATAGATTTGAACCATGCTAGACGGTTGTCATGAATATGATGGGCCTCATCGTTTACCACAACCAGTTCATCAATTTCCCGGACAATACTCCCCAGGTCGACCTTGGAATCGGTGGTCTTGCCGGTGGGACGCTTGCCAAGAAAATAATCCATCAAATCATCGTCTTCGAAACTCGGTTCCACCTCATTTCCGGCATAAACCCGATGGATGTTGGTCAGAAAAATGTTGCCGAGTTTTCTGGTAATATTGACATCATCCTGGATATGAAGGGTGAGTTGAAAATCATCCCGCCAGTTCCGTTCTTCATAGCCGTTGTCCGGCAACACAGGGTCCGTGAAAAATATCCGCAACCCGTCAAAATCGGTGCGAATACGATCAAGAACGATGATATTAGGCGCAATCACAAGAAAGTTGCGGGCCAACTCTGAATCAGGCTCGTACAGCTTATGGAAATAACACCATGCCAGGATCAGACTCATGACCTTCGTCTTGCCGCTGCCGGTGGCCATCTTGATCACGAACCGCCGCCACTCTTCATCGAACATCCCGGCAGACACCGCACCGGAGGAATCGAAGCGCAAGAGATCGTACTTGTCCTTCACCCGAACCGCATCATATAGATAGACGATTGTTTCGACCGCCTCCCGCTGGGCATAGTAGTATTGGAAGGTCTGGGTTGTGCCGTCCGCCCTGGGGAGCAGGTGTTCTTTAGCAAACCACCAGTTGAGCAAAGCAATACTGGTGTCGGTTGCCCCGGTATAGCCTGCCTTCCGCCATGCTTCAACTTTTCTCCGCAAAGCATGGACGAGGGGCGGCAGAAGCTTTTCATAGCTCGATTCCCGTAAGGCCTCATCGGCCGGGAACCAACGAACATCAGGCGTGAGTATGGCATGTGGGGATGAAGGGAAATCAGGGTGGATGGCCATTACAGGGAATCCTTCATTTTCAAAACTGTTTCAATCAAGCCGGGTATACGATCTTTGCAGATGGAGAACACCACCTCGGCATCCAAATCAAAATAATGATGGCTGATGATATCACGCATACCCTTGGCGCCTTTCCAATCCATTTCAGGATATTGAGGCAAGATCGTACCGCCGGTGATTTTATCCAGATTTTTCAGATTCTCACCGATAGCGATCAGCATCATACAAATGGCATCCAGCTTATCAATACCCTCTTCGGAAACAAGAAAATCATCGGGTTTAGTGATGTTCACAAACCTTCGCTCAATACGGTTTGCGGCGGTTACTATCTGTTCAAGTATTTCAAGGACAAGCTCACGGTCATACATAGACGGCCTCCTGGTCTATGCGTTTTTTTAAAAAGGCGTTCATTTTCTCACGGTAATGGACGATGTCGACTCTGGTCCTACAGTCACCTTCCAGCTCTTCCTTGATATGTACCATATAAAAAAGATCCGGCTTTTTCATCTTGACGACAACATCGATATCGCTATCCTGTTTCGCCTTCCCTCTAGCAAAAGAACCGAAGATGCCGATGGCCGTGACGCCATATGCATCTTCAAAATCCGCTTTTCGCTTCCTTAGGATTCCAAGGACGTCATCAAGACTTAACGTGTTCTCTCTCATAATTTCACCTCGTACCAATTCCATCTAATTCGATGGATTTATGAGCCGTTCCGGGCATTTCAACCATCCAAGGTTATTTTTTGACAACGGCTTAGTAACCGTTTTCCTCATGGTTTTACTCATACCGTCACCCCGACAATCTTCATGGTATCGTTGCCGAAGATATCCACCACCTTCACAGCCACCTTGTACCGTCCTTTCGGGCATTCATGAAATGGTGTTTTCAGTTCCAGCGAGCGGTCCTTTTTAGTGCGGAAGGACTGCCATTCGTTTTCAAAAATATAATCGCCGGTCCAATGCTCCTCCAGTTCGCCGCTCCCCTCGTTTCTAAGACTGACAATTTCCCGCTTGGATTCAAAATTAAAATCAACCGACCAGTAGTCAATCCAATCGGTCCACTGGCCGGTCAGGACCTCACGGGTGACAATACCGTTCTTGTCTTTGATAACCTTGACGATCTGGCCTTGTTCGACCACGATCTTATTCTTGCCATTGGCGAGCGTCGCGGCAACATGGTCGATGGAATCTTGGGAGTAGAAGACGCTAAAATCGGTCAGTTCCATGGCGATACTGTTTTTCTTGACGTGGGGCTTGACCTCAATGTAGGAGACATCGTGGAACACCACCTGGTTCTTTTCCACGGCCCGCTTGTCGAAGACATCGCGAGGAATATATTTCATGGCGAGATCGATGCCCTTGGCCGACGCTTCTTCCTGGATATTGGGAAAAAGCCCCATCTCGAATTCAAAAGCCAGCACATCCACCCTGGATATGCGTTTTTGGCGACACTCCAGAATGACTTCCTCGATAAAGAGGCGAGTTACCGGCAGATTCACCGGCCCGACGGCCACCATACGCCCAGCCTTCTTGCCGTGAAAGCAGGTGAAATTTTCTGTTGCTTCGGCCCGGTAGGCATGAAGGATCAACTCCAGAAAATGCTTTTCCTTTGCTTCAAGCTGCCGCTGTTTCTCCTCTTCGCGCAGGTTGGCGTTGACGCCGATATAGTGCTGCCGCTCGTATTTGCCGAGGTTCAAGATCTCAAAGGCCCGCCAGTTTTTCTTGTCCTTTTTAAGCTGACGCTGTACGCCGATCAAACGCTTTCTGGTTGTATGGATGGCAAATTTACCCAGGTCTGAGACTATCCACTTGCGGCCCAGCTTTTCGGCGACAGCGGCGGTGGTACCGGAGCCGCAGAAAAAATCGGCGACGATGTCGTTTTCGTTGGAGGAAGCTTTGATTATACGCTCGAGGAGGGCTTCGGGCTTTTGGGTGGGGTAATCTACTTTTTCTTTAGCTTGCGAATTTACTGGAAATATATCATTCCACAAAGACTGCAATGGAACACCTTCTGTTTCATCAAAATATCGCTTCAACCTGATTCCGCCTGCTTTTGTAAAATGAAGCTTTTTCTCTTCATCAAGCCTTTTCATTGTTTCAACAGGACAACGCCACAATGAAGTGGTACCTTTGTATTCATACGTGTATCCTCCTCCACTCAAACCCTTCGCGGTTAGATCTGCGTCAGTCCAGAGTCGCCCGTCAGGATCGGTGTTCCTAAATCGTTTTTTGTATTCTTCCGAATGTCCTGCATATTGCTGGTTCCATATCCATTTATCAGCTTTGACATAATAAAAAATGGAATCAACATTAATACCATAACGTTTTGGGTCACTATGGGCGCTGGTCCTCTTCCATGTAATTTCACTCACATAATTGTCGACGCCTAAAACTTCATCTAAGACAATGCGCAAATAACTATTTAGCCTAAAATCACAATGTACATAAATACTCCCATCCTCAGCCAGCAAATCCCGCATCAACACCAGCCGTTCATAAATCATGGCAATGAAGGAATCAGCCCCTTTACCCCAAGTGTCCCGGTAGGCCAGTTCCTCAAGAACATTGGGTCTCTTGGTGAAGGTGTCGCCGCCGATCTCGATATCCATGGAGAAATCCGCGCCCACATCGAAGGGCGGGTCGATATAGATAAGCTTGATGCCACCCTGTTGCTCGATCTCCTCCCTTAGCGGGCCATTTTTAAGGGACGAGAGGATCAGCTTATTGTCGCCCCAGATCAGCTTGTTGGTCCAGCCGGCAAGCTGCCGGCCCCGAAAGTCGATGTCAAACAGGCTCGGCTGCATCCTTTTCGTCTTTTCCGGCCGTGGCTCGTCCACCTGTTCAATCACCTGAAAGGGCAGCACCACATTGCAGACCTCGGTAGTCTTACCGTTCCAGAGCAACTCTACTTCCCGATCATCATCAAACAACAGAAAGCGGTATTTGTCCGGCAAGGGTTTTCCCGCCTCAATCAGCTTGATGGCGTCCCGTTTTTCATTTTCCGTCAGTTTCATTTATAAACCTTTTTTCAATTCGCTCCGGCAACTTTGACCGACTTTGGCCTTTAACCAGCACTGTTTTCATTTGCCATGCATACCATATTTTGTTTGTCGGCGCTCAAAGGCCTCCCGGCCGCCTTCCATAAGCTCGATAATATTGGTCACGATGGATGGTTCGTCTATTGAACCGAAATCATCGACATTGCCGTCGCTTCGCAAAACAACAACCTGCTCGGAGTCACCGGAAACCAGGATGTTCGGATTGTGGGTCGCCAGAATGATCTGTCGGGTTTCTTTGAGCTTGGAGAGTATCTTGAAAACGGCTTTTGAAACCAGCCGATTGTCGAGATTGTCTTCCGGCTGGTCAATGATAATAGGCGCATCCGAAGTGAGGGTGACAATGGGCAGCATAGCGCTGCATCGCTGTCCGGGAGAGCAGTGTTGTATCGGGCGGCCATTTAAGACAATATAAAAAGAATCGTCAAAGGGGAGCTGCTCAATCTTGAAAAGTCTTTTCAGCTTTTCGCGTAGATATCGTTTTGTGCCGAGACCCTCTATTTCTTCTACCGGGTTATTAGCATTGATAATCTTTTGGGCAGTCTCATCATCAAGTGTGTACTTTTGGTTACCGCCAGCCTCACTCAATTCTATCTCATGAAGAAGTGCACTGACATCATTGTGGAAAATTGCCGACGATACCCCGAAAGGAGTCATCTTGTGGGATAAAAGTTCCGGGAGTTTTCTTCTCCTCCACTGTAACCCTTCATAATTGACTTCAACTGCATTTGTTTGCAGCGCGTTATATAATTCTTTTTTATCCTGTTCCTGTGCCAAATAGAGATCAATCTGGAAATTTTCGTCCTCAACTACCTGTATTCGTGTTTTTATAGCTGAAATTTCATTTTCACGAGTTGTAAAGATTGTTTTGTTTATTTGTTGTATTTTTTCTGTTATTTCTCGTCGTTCCACCAGCATTTTCTCAAAACGCGCAAGTTCCTGCTTGTAATGTTCAAAATTTTCTTTAGCAGTATCGAATCGTTTTTTCGCGTTGTTTCTGAGGTCTGCCGAGATTGACTCTTCTTCTCCAACGGTTTCCTTTATACTCTTGGTTACTTTACTCAGTTCCAATATTAACGTTTGCTCCTTCTGTTCCACACCGGCCAGAATTCCATTCAATTTTCGCTCCAGCGCTTTTCTGTATCGGGTAGCAAGGCAATTGAACTCTTCAAAGTTGAGTTCCTCTTCAACAAATGCTATGCACCATTCTTTCTCTCCTTCCATCTCACCATGGATGTCTTCAACTGAGAGGAGAGGCAAATGGTTCAGACTTCCAAGGGCAGTGCCAAGCTGAGCTTTCAGCCCAGCGATAAATGTTAGTCTGTGATTTATAGAATCAAGCTGCTTAAAAGTACTATCGATCTCAGGTGTATTTAATTTATTAAATTCTGTCTCATACTCAGTGAGTCGCAGAAATGATTGCTTCTGCTGAGGTGGCTCAATAATTTTATCGAGAACCCCAAGCTGGCGGTCGCATATGGTGCCGTTATCCTCCAGTGCCGCATAGAGTTCTGCTCTCTCGCTTTTTAATGCCGGAAGTGTTTTGATAAATCTGTCAAGATTGTCACGTTGTGATCTTGGATCTTCCCCGAGTAGTTCCAGTTCATTCCAGCCATAGAGATTCAACGGATACTCTCCACTCGTTTCCACATCCGGAATATTCAACAAGGTATCGTTCAAATCAAAAACCTGTGTGGTATACTCTTCACGCTCATCATACGTGGCTACAATTTTGTGCATCTGCCGGTCTACTTTTTCATAGAGAATCTCTATGCGCGATGCATGCAACGTGTTCTTTTGTCGATTTTTTACCTGGTCTCTTACCTGTGCAAAACCTTGTAGATTTCTGTTGTAGCCCATTGCGTATCGTATGGCGTCAATTACGGCGGATTTTCCACTGCCCCGTGGTCCGACAAGACAGGTTAAATTGTCGGAAAACCCAATAACCAGATCTTGAAAGAAAGACTTTTCATTATCTTTTTTGCCGAAAATCCGTATACCACGCAATCGTGGCGGCTCAATATCCGGGAGGTTCCCTTTGAATCGAATCCGGGTGTCAGGGTATCTGAAGGCTTCGCCAAAGCAGCTGAAATCAGGTTTTCCCAACTTCAGATAGGTGAGTTTTGAGGTATCGCCGAAAAGGGTAATATGGTGGGAATCGCTGCAACAAACAAGAGGAATTGCCTGGACACCATTTGCATTTTTGAAATGGATCGGATCAGTTGTTTCGGTTACCTGCAGGCAATCGAATTTATAGAGTTCATCCTTTATTTCATCGCCAATCTTTCGATAAAGGTCCTCTCTTTCATCTTCATCTTTTAAGCACGTAAGAATAAGCCTAGTCTGTTTAGTAAATGCCAGACGGACACCATGGTTTCCATAGATATGTGCAGCGATTGCATACCCTTTATGTCCACGAATTTTCTTTACCAGTTCTTCGATGTCATTAAAGCTGACTGTATCAGTCCTGCCATCTCTTCTAAATTCATCCGGAAATCCATTCGGGAAGATACTGTCGATTCTTGTCCTGCCAATATCCGGAGGAAAAATCGCTAAAACATGTATCCGATAATCACGCAGTAACGGCTGTTCGAACCGTACATTTATTTCAATACCAGGAAGCACAAGGACTGGATCGGATTGCTTTTGTGAATATTCAGCTAAAGCGACACCGAAGGACCATTTCATGTGATCCGTAATTGCTACAATATTAAGACCTGATTTTCTGATTGCTTCATAATATGCTGCGAGAACCGCTTCTTTTATATCCTCCGGCCTGTTTATTCTACTAAAGAGAGGATCTGGTGAATAACCATTCCGGGCTTCATTGTTCCAGTCATGGCTCAAAGGAGAATGGAGGTGGAGGTCAGCTCGGTAAAAACGAGCGGATGTGTTTCTGGCTGGTTCTATTCTGTCAGGCATCAATACTGCTCCATGTGATTAAAAATATTCAGTTGGTATCTAATGACCACGTTCAACTTTTTATCGGTGTTTGCATTAAATCCAAACCCTCAAAAATTATTTCTGATTGAAGTCTATTTGACACATAATCGCGGTGCTGACCGGCGCCGTGTGCCGCGCAAGCAAGCGGAGCTTGATTGTGTGGTGCGCGGTGTCCGGTCAAGCTCCGCGATTCTCGGCGACACAGTCGCCGAGAACAAGGGGGTTACCAGTTTCCGTATAACACCACAAAATGAGTGTTATACAGAAAGACAATTTTTTTACATCAAAAGGTCAAAGACATACATGTCGATAAAAAATATTGCAAATCTACAAAGCCATGGCACTGACCTATCCAATCGAATTGACACCCCACAAGGTACTAAATCTATAGCCATGTTGTTGCTCCATCTTCTATAGGATAGAGGTCGCTGTTTTTTCCGGTTATGTCAAGAAGATTCTGCGCTTTTTGGGTTGTCCAACCATCTTGACAAATCGTGATGGTGGAATTGCATTTCGGTTTTTTGCCAGGGGAGTTGTATAGCATGGTCCAACCCAAGCTTTGCCCAACTTTGCGCTTAGACCAATGAACCTCACTGAACACTAGTGAGTCCAGTGTCGAAAGAACAGAGCAGCAAAAAAGATCAACCCGTTGATTACCGATAGCCCAAGGATGACTATCTCAATCCAACGGTGTTTATTGTGGGGCGGCGGCGCACAAAGAGCGCTGATGCTCCCAAGTATGAATGCGATTAACGACAAAATGGAGCCCAAGGCAGCACCTCCCAGAATCCCGCCCGGCGGATCATGCCGAAAGTCTTTTCACCAATCCTCTTGGTGCTATAACTGCCCCAATATATCACAACCGAGATCAGCACGGAAAGCAGTCCGGCCATCCGGGATGCAAACCCTGAGATGAAGAACCGAGCGACGCGTCTTAACTCCTTGGTGTCCTGGCGAGATTGGCATCTCGATACCGGTTTGTTGAGGAATCAGAACAAAGTCATGCCACAAATCACATACTACAAATACCTGTACTTTCGGGACGTTTTTACTTTCTTTTCGTTGCGACTTGGTTCCGCACATGTCCGACTTACCATTGCCCTGCGGCTGACGCTTTCCAGTTCTTTCCGGTCAACGTTTGCTTTTTTACATTCTTGCTTGATGATCTCACTGAACGTCAGACCTGATCGAAGAGTTTTGCAACGTAAGTAGCAACGTTATATGCTTCCCATTGTAGATGAAGCTAATTAGACATTGGTGGACTAACCGAAATATATACTTACTTGGCAGACACAACCGTAGACAGATATTCGCCCACTATTTTGCCCATGTCCATGGGTAGAGAATTTTCAGATCCTATTGCCCATGATGAAGCAAAGGCATTGTTATTCGTGGTGATAACTTTCTCATGAACGACTTTTTTGGTCGAAGCATCGGTGAGCTTGAGATAAACATCCATATAAGAGGCTCCTGCCATGGGCCCCGCCCAAATTCTGGCATTTTCACTGACAATCCGCATATCGACGACCTCGATATCGACAATTAGCGTTTTTCCTGCATAGGTCCGGCTACCTGCATCGAACTCAGCGACGTGCTTGTAAGTATTTTTGTTCTTCAACTGCGAGAGGAAGCTGACGAGAAGCTCATTTGCCGTTGATGGATAATCCTGGGCTACCTGTGGACTCACCCAGACCGGGTTCAAAACGATATTGTCATAACCTGAGGCTACTTTCGGTTCCTTCCGCACAGTCTCGATGGAGGCCCCTTCTATTCTGCTGACGCCTGCATGTTTTTGCTGTTCAAGTGACGGTGCCTGTTGTTGTCCGGCACATGAACATAATAACATGCTGACGGTTAATATCCCGAGTATCCTGAATATCCTCATCTTTCTCTCCTTCTCTGTTTTACTTCGATTTATGCAGGGTTCAAACGCTCTGAGACTTCTTCACGGTGAGACTTGCATTTGGTATGAAGGCAATACTTTCCTCCTGCCGCTGCTCGTTCAAATAAGCCGAGACACGGTTATGGGACCAACGTTCGATACCAACCAGATCGCAGGTCTCCTGGTCGAGACTGGTAACCATCCCGATTCGTATCCGCTGCAATTTAGTCATCATGGCCAACGCCGTACCTCCGTTGCCTTGATAGCGGCGTGACAGCTCCTTGAAAGCAGCATCGAAGGAAGCCATGGTAAACCACGGCAGAAAAGTCTTTGAACCTATCCCTTCCCGGCATTCTCCGTAGATTAGCAGCATACCGCCGTCACGAACAAACATCGCCGCATTGTGAATGGCTTTATGGCTCTGGATAAAATTAATATCTTTTGGATAACCGCCACAGGAAGCAACGACGATATCAAAGCTGGGGGAAGTGATCTCGCAGCTTTCGCCGTGGAGCATGCAGGCGTCAAGAAAGATTTGTCGTCCCTGGCCGAGAAGGAGATTACAGAGCCCCCCATGTGAATCGAGGATGCCGTGAATGGCCAGATCGGCCGGCAGTTTTTCTTCAATTTCAAACAAATCCTCAGCCAGCGGGTTACCCTCAAGAATACCGGGCTGGCAACCTGCCGCTATAGTTCCGGCGACAGGGTCAAGATAAAAACCGTGGTTTGCGTAGATGGCCTCACGTTCCCCACAGCCGGGAAAGACCAGCTTTCGGCCGCCACCATAACCTGCAAAGTAGTGGTGCGATACCGCCCCCATGGTAATTATCGCACTGGCCTCAAGCAGGTCGCGGCGAAAGCGGATGGGGGTGCCCCTGGTTGTATGACCAAGTTCCTGGAAACCATCAGCCTGCTCGCAATCATGGTGGATAAAAGAAAAGTGGTTGTACAATTCACCATATGCCTGCCTGCATTCTTCGTCACTTTGACGGGCATGGGTGCCGTAGCCGATGATAATTTTCAGGCGGGCAGGATTCATGCCGTGTTGTTCAAGGCCGCTGATGAGAAGAGGGAGATAGGCTGGATAACCGCAAAGCCTTGTTTTGTCTGCTAGGACCAGAACCGGATTGGACAGATCAAGTGGATTTTGACGCAAAAAACCATCCAATCTTTTTTGAAAAAGGTCCGGGCTGATAACCTGTTGTGGCTCCTGCAGCTGTAGTTGCTTGATGTGGGCCGGCAGGGAAAGCGCAAGCCGGTCATTTCCGTAGGGGATGTGAAAAATATTTGTTTGGCTCATAGTGATTCTCTTTGCAGAAGACGACAACGTTAATTGATCCTCTACCAACTATTTGGATCAATTTGATTTATGTTCAGAAAACCGGTTAAAATTGTTCAGGGTTAAGTATATTTTGGAAGTTGTGCAAAAGAATTATTTCAGTGCTTCCGCTATCAGCTCCAGAAGATGAACCGCCCTCACCTTCAATCCCGCGTGATTGATGATGTCCTGCAACTGCATAATACAACCGGGGCAGGCTGTGGCTATCAGCTCTGCACCGCTTTCTCTCAGGCCCGGTACCTTCCTGGCACCGATGGCCTTACTGGAATCGTAATGATGAACGGAAAAAGTACCGCCCAGCCCGCAACAGCCGGCAGCATTTTCCATTTCGATATAATCAACGTTGGGAAGAGACCGCAACAGCTCCCGAGGTTCTCTGGTTATGCCTTGGGTCTTCAGATGACAGGGATCATGGTAGGTAACCTTTGTCCGTTCCGGCCATTTTTCCATGCCGGCCAATTCTGTAAAGAGTCCCGCCTGTTTCAAAAAGACACTGAAGTCAATAACTTTGCCGGTAAAGTCATCATAATCCACCTTCATGGTCTTATAATATTCCCCGATCCCTCCGTTGCAGGAAGCGCAGGCGGTAATAATGTGCTGCAGCTCTCTTTTTTTAAAGGCACCGACATTGCTCTCGGCCAGCTCTTCGACCAATTGGCCGTTACCTGAGGAAAGGGCAGGAATCCCACAGCACCGCTGCGCTCTTGGCACATAAACGGAGAAGCCCATGCGATGGAGGATGGACACCATTATCTCGCCTATTTCAGGATAAGCGTAAGTAATGGAACAACCGGCAAAAAAACCGATCACCGGCTTATCGGGCCGGCCTTCGAGGAACTCGGGCACCCGGTCAAAAAGGTTGCGAAAGGCAATTTTCGGCACTGTCCGATCTTTCATGACCGAGATGGGAAAACGCAGGCGCAGGCCGCTTGTTTCCGGCACCTTTTTCAACAATAGAGGAGAGAGCATCGCTCCACCCTTACTGAGTGTCTTCATCAATACCTTCGAGCTCAGTAGAGTTGACACGCCCTTGCCTATCGGGGACAATCCCTGCTCGGCAGTAATTTCCCTGCGGATGGCGCCGACGATTTCATTGGTCGGCACCTTATTGGGACATTTATTCACGCAGGAACCACACATCAGGCACATGCCGATATCCTGCTGCAGTCGCTCCTCAAGCCCTGTTTCACCGTCGAGAAGGGCTGCGGCAAGGGCAATTTTCCCCCTGGCAACCGCCCCCTCTTTTTTACTTACCTGGTAGGTCGGGCAATGGGCCTGGCAGACGCCGCACTTGACGCATTGGCGGATCACCTGTTCAAAATCACTTAAACTCTTATTCTTGCTCATAATTCAGTTCTTATTTATTGCCCACTACTGCCGGAGGCTGGGGATGATGGGGATAACTCTCAAGAAAGATCTTGCCGGGATTGAGGATATTATTTGGATCCAAAGCTGCCTTGATCCGCTGCATATAAGTGATGGTCTCAATATTCAGCTCCATATTCAAATACTTAGCCTTGGAAGTGCCGATACCGTGCTCACCGGAAATAGCACCACGCAGCCTGATAGCTGCACCGAAGACTTCATCCATCACCCTGTCGATTTTTTCCGGCATTCCTTCTTCCTTGAGATCAACCATCACATTGACATGAATATTACCATCCCCGGCATGCCCGAAATTGACGATGGGAACGCCGTAATCCATGGAAATCTTCTCCAGGGCGCGGATCATATCCGGCACCTTGGAACGGGGCACTACTATATCTTCATTGAACTTGTCGGGGTTAACCTTCCGCAGACTGGGGCTGACAATACGTCGCACCTGCCATATCTCTTCCGACTCCTCGTCGGTTTGGGCAATTTTAGTGTGCAGGATGCCAAAAGGTTGAATAATGCCGAGAATGTGTTCCACCTGCCGGTCGAGCAACCGGGCATCGCCATCCACTTCAATGATCAGGATGGCCCGGCAGTTTTCAGGCAGGGGTATGCTGCTGGCGCCACGGATGCAATCGATGGTGGCCGCATCCATGAACTCGAGGGTGGTAGGAATAATCTTTGCCCCAATGATCGCCGAAACCGATTTTGCCGCCCCATCGATGGTCTCAAACTGGACCAGCATCGTTTTTTTTGCCTCAGGTTTGGGCAGCAGTTTCAGGATAATCCTGGTGACAATTCCCAACGTGCCTTCCGAACCGACAATGAGTTTGGTCAGGTCGTAGCCGACCACATTTTTCAAGGTCCTGCCTCCGGTCCTGATGATGTCCCCGGTGGGAGTGACCACCTCGAGTCCCAGAACATAGTCCTTGGTCACACCGTATTTCACGCAGCGCGGACCACCTGCACATTCCGCCACATTGCCGCCCAGCGTACTGAATTCTTTCGACGCCGGATCAGGCGGATAAAAAAGACCCAACTTCTCGACCTGCCGCTGCAGTTCTGCGGTTACCACCCCCGGTTCCACCTCCGCCGTGAGATTTTCGGTATCGATATCGATAATCCTATCCATTTTAGTCAGCACCAGCACAATACCACCACAGACAGGCAGACTGCCCCCGGTAAAACCACTCCCAGCCCCACGGGGCAATACCGGAACTCTCCAGCGGTTCGCCAGCTTCACTACCTGTCCAACCTCTTCTGTCGTTCCGGCATACACTACCACCTCCGGCAGATATCGCTTCTGGGTGGCGTCATAGGAGTGGGTAATTTTGTCGGATAGCGCAGTCGACACATTGTCCTTGCCGACAATGTCTATCAGTTCATTTACAACCTGTTCATGCATAAAAGTTTTTTCCTGTAGTAAAAAAAACATTGGTTTTCAACAACCTTAGACATAATAAGAACTGTTTTGCAAATTAAAAGTCAGAATCAAGCGAGCCACTTTTGCCAGGAAACAGAGGGATACAGCGGCAACAGGCCCAAACGGAACTTCTAATTTTCGGTCCTTATCCTACGAATACTCCTTTGCTCCCATATGTCAGCTAATGTCATCTATCAGCTCGTTAGTGCAGTATAATTTGACAGAATTCGTTGAATTGCATAGAATCAAAATCAGTTGTGTTTTATAGCCCTTGAACCGACATGGTGTATGCCGGCAAAAGAACTGTTGCTCTTGCCGACAAGGAGTATGGGTGACTGTTTCATTTCGTCTCATGCACATGGCTCCGGGGTGTTTTATTCGGTCTTATTTTTGCTGTTGCTATCCGTGATGAGGTAAGCGATCCGGATATTAAAAACTCGAAACAATTTGCAAGTGTACAAAAAAACTGACAACTTATCGATAAATTCTAATAAATGGCCAGCCTCAAGGTTCTGAGAGTACTCATCTCGGATCCGCGACACAGCTGTGTAAAAAGTGATTATGGTTCCATTTCTTTTCAGATCCCCCAGGATTGAGTATGACCTGATTATGAACGTCGGGCTGCAGGATATGCATACCGGCGCACCTCTTCCAGGCCTGATCACCGCCACCGTAATCAATTTTTCTCCGCAGGGTGCCTGCCTGATCGCCCCGAATTTGACGATCAACCGCAAGCACCTTTTCTACATGACCCTGAACAGTGACTGCTACAACCTGCTCCTATATTCCAAGAGTCCAACGAGTGGCGAGAAGGATTTTACCATTGCTGCCCGCTCGGTCTGGATGGATATCTGCGAACACCAGGGTAAGTCCGCCTTCAAAGTAGGCATACGTTTTCTACACAGTCAAAAAGATCTCTATAAACTCTTCAAAAAAAGTCCCCCCCTCCCCTGAATATTCCCCTTGGAGCTATCGATCGGCACACAGTATTGAATGCTCTGACCACTGATAATGGGGCGACCATTACTCCCACTTTCAGGAACATTGCCAACATTGCAAAAAGGTGCGGCGATGCTTAATTCAATCAATAGTCATCCGTCCCAAAGATCGTAAATGGGCTATTGACAATAATGGCAATAATCTCATCTCCCGGGGATACTCACTCATGAAATTATTATTCTTTACTGAACAGGTACATAGATTCTTCTTATTTCTTATCTGTTTGCTGCTCTTCGCGACAACTCTCCATGGAGCCCAGTTTGAAGAAGAAGTTTCAACGGAAGAATACCTGTTTGTCAAAGGGATAATACGTTCAGTCTCTATTGAAAATCAAACGGTGACACTCAAACAGAAAAAGGGTCCCAACATTTCCTTCTCCGTCGATAAGGACACTATTTTCGAAGGTTTTTATAAGCTGACGGAGCTTGAGATCCGCCAGAAGATCAAGGTTTGGTACCAGCCCGGGGAACAGGGAAACAGAGCTTTGAAAATCCTCAAACCAGTGGAGCTTGGCTGCTGAACCCAACAATTTTTTCGACCTCAACAAGGGTGAAAAGAATGAAAAAGATACTTCTCATCTTGGCAACAATGCTTTTTATCCCGACCAACTTAGCTGCCGACTCTCAAAGCGATAGATACAATAATGATAAGGCATTAAAGGGTTTAACAGAAACGAAAGCCTATTTTGATGTTACTATCGGTGAACCAAAGCTCCTCCTTATCCGTCTGCAGCTTATTGAAAAAACCTATCAGCAACTTGTCACAGCCGAAGTCACCCCCGTTTTCGTCGTCGGCATACGAGGCAAAGCAAGTATTTTTTTTACCAGGGGCAAGGATTATGTTCTGGATATCGATCTTCCCGAAAAAGAACAAATCGCAGCTATAGTCAAAAAGCTTAACGCACTTAAAATTCCTATAGAGCAGTGCCGTATTGCTGCAGGTTTCGAGGATATCGACGCCGCCGATTTCCTCCCTGAGGTGGAGCTTGTCGCCAATGGCTACCTTTCTATGATCGGTTACCAGTCCCAGGGCTATGGATTTGTGCCCATGGATTGACAGCAATGCTTACACTTTCTGCATCTGCAGATACAATACCAGCCCCAAAAGTGTCAAACCTATGCCTGCCCAGCCCATCAAACCTGGGAGCGCACCACCGAGTAAAAGAGCCTCTCCAGCCAAGGAAAAAACCACTTCCATAGACTGCGTGCAGTCTACAGCTGCCAGCTCGGATGGACTTTTAGCCATATGCCGTGCACCGAGGAATAGACTTGTCGCGGCAACTCCTGAAAACAGCGCTACAAGCAGTGTCATAAAAAGTTGCCCTTCACCCGGAACAGGCGGGGAAAGCCATGATATAAGCACGATCCAGAGAGGCAGCGAACCGAGGGTAAGCAGCAGCACACGGCATATGGCATCGTCCATTGCCGGATGATCGATAGTGGGGATCCAACGCCTGGCGAGGGACTTATGCCCACCGACAACAGCTATCCTCGCCTCCCACACCATCTGGTTACCGAGGGGATAGGCAAGGGCCGCGCCCAGCACGGGTAAGGCTCCCATCAATACATCATGAAGGGGTACGGCGGTTGCCTGCTCGATATTTATGAGGAGCACCCCGGCAAAGACTATAAGTGTAAACAGCACGGCGCGAAGAGACACCCTGCGGCCAAAGAGTAGCAACACAGCTGGAGTTGCCAGGATGGTCATCTGCCAGGTTGCCGCCACGACCCAGGCAGGGGCGTAGGAAGCACTGAAGCTGATAAGTGCGTAAAAAATGCCGAACCCCACGCTGCCTGCAATGGTCCAAAATACCCAATGCTTACGGTAAAGTTGCAGCGCCTGTATTCCCAGAGCTGCACGCCCGGTAACACTCAGCCAGAGACAAAGCAGAAGCAGCATCCAGCCATACCGCAAGGATGCTGTCCAGAGCCAATGCCCCCCTTCAAGACTCATGGCCCGGTTCAGTACGAAGGTGGAGCTGAAAAACAGCGCGGCTAAAATTCCAGTAAGGATGAGGCGGAGCATAGTTTCCCTCTTTTTAACAAAGTTTTTCCATGACGAGAGAACTCAGGACATAAGAAGATACACACCAAATACGGCCGTGACTGCACCGCCAAACGCCCGAAGAGAAACATGCTCTTTGTGCAGGTAAATTGAAAAAGGTATGATACAAATCGGGATAAGTGAAAAGAATGTAGAGGCAACACCTGTTGTCAGATAGTGCAGGGCCAGAAGCGACAAAGAAACTCCTAAAAAAGGTCCGATAGCTGCACCGATGGCAGTAAAAGCTACCGCTTTCCTGTTGGTCAATGCCAGTTTGACATCTTTCCATTTCCCGGTAACTGTAAAAAAAATATCTCCTATAAAAAAGCCGATCACCCCCGAGAGACTGAGAAAGAGCCAGGAACGAACCGGGAAATCAATGGGAAATAAGATGCCATCCTTGAAAAACAGCAGGATACTGAAGAGCAGCAGGGCAACCGAGAGCCGGATAATATTGACAGGGATTGCCCCAACCTCTCTGGAGGCAGCCGCGAAAAACTGAATGCTGAAGGTCCAGCAAAAAACAGTGGCAAGAGCGATTGCCTCTCCGGTAAATGCCATAAATGTCCTCATTTTGAAATACGTTGAGGACGATAATTAGAAGGAACCGAAAGAAAAGACAAGAAATATCTCTGCCGATATCATCGAAGACATCAAAAAGAAGTTAAGTCTGCCTTTTTTGCCGCATCTTCCTAAGCTTGTATTTTTCACCTTCCGTTTTGTCTATAGAGTTCAGTAATGGGTCAAAAAGGCACGTCAACTTCTCCTTATGGGACAAAATGCCCATAATGCCCATAAGAAGTCTTGTGTATATTTATTGGTCAATCTGCATGGTAGAAGAAAAGAATATGTTCAGTGTTACGAACCGATGTGGATTTTCCCTTATATTCATTGAACAAATGAATTAAGTCACTGAATAGTGCGGCCTCTCTAAATCTCCTAAAAAAGAGTATGTAATAGTATACTGAGCATGAATTTATGACGGGTGTAGAAATTGCATAACAGTATTGTCGAGTAAAGTTTCGTCATCAAAATTACAACTTATTATCAAACTCCTGAGCTGGATAGAAGTTGTTTTTAAAAAGTTAATTATATGAAATAACTTATAAACCTAACAATCTATTTGCTTTCAAAACCAGTGTATTTGGTAGATTACTTTGTGATATCAGAAGGAAAAGGCACAAGGAAAGATTACTGGCCCGGTCCAATGCTGTCAAGCTGCCGTTTGAGAGCATGTTCACGGTCCAAACAGGTACTTGAAGGGTATCAATCACCTGACGCTCTGTTGGTGCGATGGGTCATCCTGTCCTTTGTTTAACCTTGTATTCTTGGCCCAGTGTTGATGGATAGTCGGATTGGAGGAGGCTACAGAGAAGTAATATTCTAATAACAGCAAGTTAATGTAACGATAGGGCTTTAGATGGATGATTGCTCTAATCCTGGCTTATTTAACTGGAGAAGGGGTTTCCAAGTTACATCGTTATCAATACAAGGGAAGAGGAGGTCTGAACGGTCAAGGTTTTAAAAATGGGCAAGGATGTATTTACCGGATTTTAATGGGGTTGTTTTTCTGAAAATCATTACTTAATTCAAAGGGGTAAAAGAGATGGCAGAAGAAACTACATTTAGTGTTGTTAATCAAGCAATAGCAGATCCGTCAACAATCGGCCTGGCTAGTTTTGGTATAGGACTTTTCACCCTGAGCTTTCACAATGCGGGAATGCTTGGGCCGAATGATATGAGTATACTTGTTCCATTAGCACTTACCACTGGATTGATTCATTTCTTTGCTTGCATGCAAGGATTTAAAAAGAATGAGCTTTTCTCTTCACTCGTATTTGGGCTCTATGGCATGTTTTGGTTTATTTACGGGCTGATTAATCTCATGGTCGTATTGAAATGGATCGAACTTGATGTAAAAGCCTTGCTGATATTCCTGGTTGCCTACACCATCTTCACAGGCATCATATTTTTTTCCACGTTTGTTACCAATTTGGTGGTTATATTGACCCTTGCGCTCCTTCTTGCCGTGTTCCTATGCCTGGACTTTGGCCTGGCGGCAGTGCTTGCGGGAAAGCCTACCCAACTTATTGTAATAGCTGGATACATAGGGGTGGTGGATGCTCTTTTGGCTCTTTATCTTTCAGCAGCTGGGATAATGGCCGCCATGTATGGCAGACCTGTTCTGCCGGTTGGTGGAGTGAAATAAGATATTCACGTCTTTCCATACTGACTCGTTGTGCCGAAATTGCATTGCGTAAGAACCTGCTTTGGTTTTTTAAGAGAATTTTTGCACCGGTATCTTTTTGTAGTTTGGAAATGGATCCTTGAAACTTTCTGCCTTGCTACATTCTAACGGGCATCACAGTTTATGTGGTGCCTGTTCGACAGCAGGCTGCCGATCATCATACGGGCGAGCAGGCCCCGTCCACATCCCGGTTGTAGCCGTATTGACTGCCGACGCGGTTTCGTTTGGTGGCGATGCGGTTGTTGATATCGAAGGCATAGCTGAAGTGGTTGAGAACAGGATACCTAATTCAGCTAAATTAAGATGTCCCCGGAACTCATATCCCCTAATTAAAGAGCCTACCCTTTTTCTCGCTATCTTCTCTTACATACCCACACACCATCATCATTGATTGGAGATGGGGAATGTTGGATTCAAGTAATAAGTGCACCACCTGAAGTGAGCTGAAAAAGTAGACATGATTGAGGTTTTAATGGTGTTGGAAGGAGTTCCGACCTACACAACCCCTTCTTTCAGTGATAAGCGATCGCTTTCTGAAGGAACTCTGGAAAATGTGGGAAACGAGAAATTGAACGGAGAGACCAGGCAGGAAATCTCTCCACCGGCACCATCGTTGTCGGCTAAAATACGATGATGTCGGCAGAGAGAGAAAGACTATGCAAAGAAAACGATCAGTGCAATCAGAAATTCCAGAAGGAATCAATTGTCTTATTGTCGATATCCCAGACAACGTTATGCGGAGCAATCGGCTCTTCTTTGAAGAACTCCGGCAGCCGGTCATCCTGGCTGGTAAAACCTGCGGCCACATTGAAGGCCCGTTCCGTTTTGAGAATACTCATACCGAGATTGGTCACATCGTCGGCAACCAGCGCAATACCGTACCGGGCGTTGATCATGTCGATCAGGGCCGGGAGACAGTTTGCATCGTCCAGGGCGGCAAAAGCTATAAACAGGCACATGCCGGTGGAATCGATGGCAGCGGTGGCGATCTGCAGATTGCGCGACAGCTCAACCTGTCCTTCTTTACTGAGCGGATCGAGTTTACCGCCAACACCAAGGATATTGGTGGCAATGGTATAGCCCATGGTATGATCGGCCCCTTGAGTCGAAGTGGCGTAGGTAATACCAATGCCTTTAATGGCACGCGGGTCATAAGCCGGAATAGCCTGATTTTTGACTACCGGAACCCTGGTCACCCCAAAAGCCCTGCCGACATTTCCTGCTCCGCCGCCGAGGATTCGTCCCAAAGGTGTTCCCTTACCGAGATCCTCACGAAGAATCCGGCAGACAGCTTTACCATCGCCAAACTCAATTACTCCGGCTTCCATCGCAACACCGAAAGCCACTGACGTTTCGATGGTATCAAGGCCAAGATCGTCCATAATATTATCGGCTTCGGCAATGTGATCGAGGTTGCTTACACAACAATCCGCACCCAGGGCCCAGATTGACTCATATTCAAATCCCGAAGTTTTGTAGTTGCTATCTTTGTCGTTGTAGATTTGGGAGCAATTAATCACGCATCCTGCATGACAGTTATGTTTGGGTTTGCCGCCACGTGCAACGATGGTGTCGTGCATGGTTTCACCGGAAATTTCTTCATGGCCTTCAAACTGGCCCGAGGTGAAATTGCGGGTGGGCAGTGCTCCCGCCTCGTTGATGATATTGACCAGAACGTTGGTGCCATACTGGCCAAGTGCCTGACTGATTGGGTTGTCGACCAGAGCCTTGGAAAAGGCTCGATTGGCAGCCTTGAACTCCTCTGGTTTGGCGATTTCAACTTTATTGTCGGTCGGTTCCACCGCGATGAATTTAATTTTTTTTGAGCCCATTACTGCACCCAGACCACCCCGTCCGCTGGAACGAATTCTTGATCCCGGATCTTTGATGGAGAGGTTGGCCGCGGCCATCTTCATCTCGCCCGCCGGTCCGATGGTGATCACCCCATATTTTTCACCAAGACGAGCATTGAGTTTCTGAATTACCTCATAGTTGCCTTTGCCGATCAGCTCGGTTTCTTCTTTGATGGTCACCCCACTTGCGGCCACCTGAAGACTGTACCATTTTTCGCCCTTGGGCTGACCTTCAATGATCAGTGCCTTGACGCCGAGTTTTGCCAGCATCTGGGCTGAACTGCCACCGGAATTTGCCTCTTTGATGGTTCCGGTCAGCGGACTCTTGGCACCACAGGAGAGACGACCTGAATTGGCTGCCTGTGTACCGGAAAGCAGTCCCGGAGCGATGACCAGTTTGTTATTTTTGCCCAGCGGATGACAGGTCGGTTCCACCTCGGCGGCAACCACGTTGGAAGTCAGTCCCCGGCCACCAAGCCCTGCCCATGCAGCCGGAACATCCTCAACCTTGGTGGTTAAATCAGACATGTTCACACGAAATATTTTGTCAGCCATTCCATTACTCCTCAGTAAGAACGAAAAATAGGGGCACGGACGAGTCCGTGCCCCGTAACATACGAGTACTGCCTATGAATTATAATGCTGCTGTGTAAATAGCTTTGACGTCCGCATCTTTTGGAGTACGGGGATTGGTCAATCCACAAGCATCTTTCTGAGCATTACCGGTCATGGTATCGATATCGGCGGCACTAACTTCCTTGCCGTACCGTTTTCCAAGTTCGATCAGACCTGCTGGTATACCGATATCCGTTGAGAGTTTTCTGATCCCAACCAATGCCTTCTCTGCAGCTTCACGTGGGGAAAGACCGTCCACGTTTTCACCCAGCAACTTGGCGATTTTCACAAAACGATCCATCTTGGCAATAAGGTTGAAATTACATACATGGGGAAGCAAAATCGCATTACATTCACCATGGGGCAAATCATAGAAACCACCGAGCTGATGAGCCATGGCATGAACGTGACCAAGACTGGCGTTGTTGAAAGCCATACCGGCGAGATACTGAGCATAACACATACCTTCACGGGCTACGATGTCGCTGCCGTTGGCAACCGCAGGGCGAAGATGGGTAGCAATCAGTTCAATCGCTTTTTCCGCAGCCGAGTCGGTCATCGGAGTGGCGATAATGGAAACATAGGCCTCCACGGCGTGGGTGAGTGCATCCATTCCGGTTGCTGCGGTCAGCGCAGGGGGCATACCCATCATCAAAAGAGGATCGTCAAGGGCAATACCTGGAGTGACCCGCCAGTCAACGATGGCCATTTTCACTTTTCTGCTGGTATCGGTGATGATACAGAATCTGGTCATTTCAGAGGCCGTGCCGGCGGTTGTATTCACCGCAACATAGGGAGGCATCGGTTTGGTAGATT
>Ga0214472_10001091_pt1 | contig 31296 bp, 34 predicted proteins | sample RVTome_6_FD_207662 | JGI IMG/M metagenome (GOLD analysis project Ga0214472, IMG submission 207662) | Soil microbial communities from uranium-contaminated site in the Upper Colorado River Basin, Wyoming, United States - RVT140D175 | ecosystem: Environmental > Terrestrial > Soil > Contaminated >...
GCAGCCCGGGGGCCCCCCCCCCGGGCCCGCGGGGGGTGGGCCGGCGCGCCGGGGGGGGGGGGGGGGGCCGCCGAGCGCGACCGGGAGCGGATGACCGGAGGACCCTCCCCCGTGCCAACGGGGGAGGTGCCGAGCCGAAAGGCGAGGCGGAGGGGGGAGACCACACCCACACCGGGAGCACAACCCGGGGCTTTCGCTCCCGAAAGCACCCACGCACCCCCTCCGACCCGGCCCTCACGGGCCGGCCCATCTCCCCCACACCCGTGGGGGAGGGTTTCAGAGACTCAGGTGCACACCCGTAACCCCTGGAACTCCAACTGGGTCATCCCCGCGGTCACGATCACCTCGGTGCGGGGGATGTCCCACCAGCAGGGCGGGTCGTCGGCGAGGTGCAGGTTGCCCACCACGTAGGTGCCGGGCGCCGGGAGGGTGACGGTCCACACCCCGTCGTCGTCGGTGACGCCGCGGGCGATCTCGCCCACCGCCGGGTCGTCGCTCTCGACGATGAGCCGGGCTTCGGCCACCGGGGTGCCGGTGTCGCCGTCCACCAGCCGCACCTCCAGGGTGGGCTCGGCGGGATCGTCGCTGCACGCCGCCAGCAGCAGAAGGACCAGCAAGAGCGGGACGGACCGCCTCATGACGGCCGACCGTACCTGTTCCGCCGGAACCGCGCCGCATGCTCCTACCGTCAAAGACACATGAGTATCACGCGTCGCACCCTCACCGCCCTGATCGCCCTCACCCTGCTGGCGGCCGCCTGCGGGGACACCGGGTCGACCGGCACCACCACTCCGCCCACCACCGCTCCCCCCACGACCGGCACACCGACCACCCTGCCGCCCGAGGCGATCGAGGTGCGCTCGGACATCGAGCGCGCCATCCGCACCGACATCACCGACGAGGAGCTCGCCGCCCTCGTGGACGGCAACCGCGACTTCGCCTTCGAGCTGTTCCGCCTGGTGGCCGGTGACGAGAACTCGATGATCTCCCCCTACAGCGTGGCCGCCGCCCTCACCATGACCTACGCCGGGGCGCGCGGCGAAACCGCGGCGGAGATCCGCGACGCCCTCCGCTTCGGCCTGCCCGACGATCGCCTCCACGCCGCTCGCAACGAGCTCGACCTGCGCATCACCGACACCGAGCCGGCCGGGGAGGACGAGCCCACGCCGTTCACCATCAACGTCGCCAACTCGCTGTGGGGCCAGAGCGGATACCCGTTCCTCGAGGAGTTCCTCGACCTGCTCGCCGAGAACTACGACGCCGGCATGAACCTGGTGGACTTCGTCGCCGCCGCCGAGGACGCCCGCACCCAGATCAACGACTGGGTGGAGGAGCAGACCGAAGGCCGCATCGTGAACCTCATCCCCGAGGGCGTGCTCAACGACCTGACCCGCCTGGTGCTGGTCAACGCCATCTACTTCAAGGCCAACTGGCTGTACCAGTTCGACCCGGCCAACACCACCGACGGCACCTTCACCACCGCCGACGGGACCGAAGTGAACGTGCCGATGATGTTCCAGGCCGAGAAGATGGTCTACGCCACCGGCGACGGGTTCTCGATCGTGCGCATCCCCTACGCCGGGGATGCCTCGATGGTCGTGGTGCTCCCCGACGAGGGCCGCTTCGACGAGGTCGCCGCTTCGTTCGGGCCCGACACCCTGGCGGCGCTCGACGCCGGCACCACCCACCAGGTGTCCCTGACGATGCCCAAGTTCGAGTTCCGCACCACCGTGAACCTCGAGGATGCGCTGCGGGCCATGGGCATCGAGGCGGCGTTCACCGAGCCGTCGGCGCCCGGCGGCGCCGACTTCACCGGCATCACCCCCGAGCGCGAGCTGTTCGTCCACGCCGTGCTGCAGCAGTCGTTCGTGAAGGTGGACGAGGAGGGCACCGAGGCAGCCGCCGCCACGGCGGTGGTGATCGGCACCGAGAGCCTGCCCCCGCAGGCCACCATGACCCTCGACCGCCCCTTCCTCTTCGTGATCGAGCACGGCACCACCGGCGAGCCGCTGTTCGTGGGCCAGGTGCTCGACCCGAGCGCGTAGCGATCAGAGACCTCCCCCGTGGGCACGGGGGAGGTCTCCCAGAGCGCGCCGTCTCTCCCGGTGTGGGCTTGGTCTGGGGACCCTCCCCCACGGGGGTGGGGGAGGTGAGCCCGCCCGAAGGGCGGGGTCGGAGGGGGGAGGGTTCTCAGCACTGGGAGAGCTGTCGCGCGGTGCGCTCCCGATCGCGTCTGGTCTCCCCCCTCCGCCCCGCTGCGCTCGGCACCTCGTGGTTCGCTCTCGAAGGCGACCCGATCCGGCAGCCTCTTCGGATGGAGAACCCCGGCGCTACCCCACCGCCCGCTCCCCCACCTTCGCCTTGACGACGATCTGCTCGATCCGCCCTCGACGCGTCTCCTCCTTCACGGCGCCGATCACCCACCACAGCATGCCTTTCCGCGCGCTCGGCGGGAACCGGTCCCAGTGCTCACGCGCCTCCGGCGCCGCATCGAGCGCCGCCGCCAGGTCCTCGGGCTCGATGAGGTCCTCGACCGGCTCGTAGATGGTCCACCACCCGTTCCCCTTGGCCACGGCGACGGCGGCGCGCCCGGCGTCGGTCATGAGGCCCGCCTTCTCCATGGCCGCCACCCGCCTGCGGTTCAGCCGGGTCCAGGTGCTCTTCGCCTTGCGGGGTGTGAACAGTTGGAGGCCGCGCTCGTCGTCGAGGATGTTGACGGTGGAGTCGATCCACCCGAAGCAGATCGCCTCCTCCACCGCATCCGGATAGGGGCAACGCGGCCCGTGGTCGTCTGACCGCCACGAGCCCAGCCACACGCCGCGCGCGGTGGCGTGGTGGGCGGCGAGCCAGGCCCGCCACTGGGGGCGGGTCTCGGCGTGATAGATCGGGTAGTCGAACTTCCAGAGCGCCGGGTGGTCGCTGGCCGAGGGCGGGACGGCAGGCATTGGGAGGAGGGTACGCGCCCACCGATGAGCGCCGACCGGCCCGCCCGCGGCTCAGCTACCCGAGGCGCGCCTGGCCTGGATGAGGGGCCCGACGACCGACGGATCGTGCTCGTCCTCCCAGTGCACCTGGACGGTGGCGCCCTTGACGGTCACCACCGTCCCGTGCCTGGGAATCTGGCCGACCACCCGCCGGTCGCGGACCCGCAGGTCCTTGCGAACGTTCATGGGGGAAGGATGGGGAGCCCGGACCCCACCCGGTAGGGCACATCGGCCCTACGGCTCGATCAGCTCGGCGTGTTGCGAGGCGGCGGCGAGGGCGGCGTCGGTCGTCAGCAGGGGCGCCCCCAGGGTGTCGGCGAGCTCGACGTACAGCGCGTCCGCCAGGCGCAGGTTGCTGCGTCGCGCCCAGGCTCCGTCGAGGAGGGCCGCCAGGAGGTGGCGTTCGACGGGCAGTGTGGCGTGGCGTCGCAGGGCGGCGGTCACTGCCCGCGTCGACAGCCTCCCTCCCCGTTGTAGGCGGCCGAGAGCGGAGAGCACCTCGGCGTCGAGGTGCGCAGGTGCGTGAAGGTGGTGCCCGGCGAGGCGGGCGCGCACCGCCGGCGCGTGGCTCGACCCCGTGAGGAGCTCGACGACGACGGACGCATCGAGGACGACGCCCTCAACCATCTCCTGCGACTTCGTCCTTGGCGGCTCGCACCGCGTCGAGGATCACTTCGGGCGGGATCCCGCTCGGCTCCACCGAGGCGACCTCCTCGAGCCACTCGTCGACTGCTCGAACGGCGAGCGCCGCCCGCAGCGCATCCTGCGCCACACCCGACACGTTGATGCCCGATGCCCGCACCTGTTCGGCGAGATCGTCGGGCAGGTAGATGTTCATTCGGGCCATGCGCATACGATACACACACCCTCTCATGGGCTCCGCCGGAACGGCGAGCACACCTTGCACCCCTTCACGAGCCGGGCCCGGGTGGAGAGGGCGCGGTCCTTGGCCTCCCCGATGGTGAGGAACGGCCCGATCCACCGCCCGCTGAGATTGATGCGGCCCGGTGGCCGATCAAGGTGGCGCCCCCTCCCGTCGTTGCAGTGATGACACGACCGCCGGTGCAGCGTGGCGGTGTGCGTGGTGGTCTTCCATCGACTCTCATACACCCAGAACATGCGAACAGGGTGCGGGAGCAAGGCGGGCGATGGAAGGGGGTTGGTCCTGCCAGGAACCCTCCCCCGTCCCAACGGGGGAGCTGGCAAGCGCACCGAGGCGGAGGGGGGAGACCAAACCCACACCGGGAGCGCACCGCGCGCCAACCCTCCCCCGTACCAACGGGGGAGCTGGCAAGCGCAGCGAGGCGAAGGGGGGAGACCAGACCCACCCGGGAGCGCACCGCGCGCCAACCCTCCCCCGTACCAACGGGGGAGGTGCCGAGCGCAGCGAGGCGGAGGGGGGAGACCAGACGCGACCGGGAGCGCCCCGCGCGCCAACCCTCCCCCGTACCAACGGGGGAGGTGCCGAGCGCAGCGAGGCGGAGGGGGCGGGCGATCGCGTCCGGTGGCGCCCGACGCGTCCTTCGCACCGCAACAACTCACACGCCCCCTCCGACCCCGCCCTCCGGGCGGGCCCACCTCCCCCACCCCCCGTGGGGGAGGGTCCCCAGACCAACCCACACCGTGACCGAAAACGTGATTCTGACTCCTCCCCCGGGAGGGGGAGGAAAGCCCGGCCGAAGGCCGGGACGGAGGGGGCGGGTTCCAAACACCGGGAGCGCAGCCGCGCCTAGATCAGCGACCCGTACTTCCTCTGCGCAGCCTGTTTCGACACCCCGAGCATGACGCCGATCTCGGACCAGCTCCGACCCGCCCGACGAGCCTCCCGAACCGTCTCGATCAACTCGTCTTCGATCTCGGCCCGGCGGTCTGCGAGCCGAGCGATCGCTCGCAGGGCCCTGGTATCGGCTGTGCGAAGCTCGCCGGCCGTGACGGCGTCCGCCCACGCCTCGAGCGCCTTGGCTCGATCGGCTGGAGGTCGACTCACTGCAGCCACCAATGCTCCTCCGCAATCCCATGCTCCCGAGGGCTCGGCTCGATGTGGAGCGATGGCATCGTATCTCGAGTGTCTCGCCATCGTCAACATGTGTTGACGCGGACCGCCCGTACGAGGTACGAGGCGAGCCATGGCAGGCCCAGGGTGTCGGCGTGCGGCAGACTCGGCGTGTGAAGGACTCCACCGTCCGCCGCCTCTCCCGCCTCCACACGCTCGCCTACCGCGCCACCCACGGCCTGGTCGGGCGCCGCCTGGTGGACAACGACATGCTGCTGCTCACCACGACCGGCCGGGTGAGCGGCGAGCCGCACACCGTCCCGCTCCTCTACCTGTCCGACGGCGACGCCCTGGTGGTGGTCGCCTCCTACGGCGGACGGCCCCGTCACCCCGAGTGGTACCTCAACCTGGTGGAGCATCCCGTGGTGGAGGTGCAGGTGCGGGGCGAGCGACACGCCATGCGGGCCCGGTCCATGGATCCCGGGAAGCGTGCCGAGTGGTGGCCAAGGATCGTGGAGGCGTACGGCGGGTACGCCGAATACCAGGGACGGACCGATCGCGAGATCCCGGTGGTGCGGTTGGAGCCCTTGTAGCGGATCAGATCGCCAGCGGCAACGGATCCTGTCCCGGGATCTCGGCGTAGATGTGCAACTCCCCGCCGAGGGCGTTCACGTAGGCCCGAAGCGTGGACAGATGCATGTCCTCGCCGTGTTCGACCCGCGACACCCGGGACTGGTCCGACCCCATGCGGCGTGCCACCTCCTGTTGGGTGAAGTCGGCGATCCGGCGCAGCTCGGCGAGGTTGAAGGCGTGGATCTCGCCCAGGGCTTCGCGCTTCTCGACCGCGATCCGCTCGGCATAGCCCGGCTGGGCTCGACGTCGCGCCGTGATCTGATCCCAGGTCTTCATTTCGACTCCTTCAGATACTCCGCATACAGCCGTTCGGCACGCGGGATCGCGCTCGCATACCACTCGGCCCAGCGGCCGCTCTTGTCCCCACCGACCAGGAGAACCGCGCGGCGTTCCGGGTCGAACACGAACAGCACGCGCAACTCGCCGCGCTTCGACACGCGCAACTCCTCGAGGTTGTGGATCGACGAGCCCCCGACGCGGTCGACCGTGGGCCTCCCCAGGGAAGGCCCGAAGTCAGGGAGCAGTTCGACCCGAGCATCGAGCGCATCGGCCTGATCGTCCTCCAGCGTGTCGTACCACTGCGCGAACTCGTCGGTGGCGACGACGTCCCAGCGCACTGGACATCAATATGCCTCGAACAGCATATGCTGTCAAGGGCATGAAGCCGGGTCCGACCGGATCCCCTCGACGCGGGCTCACACCGCCTTGCGGCGCCTCGTCGGCTCACCGGCGGCGTACTTCTGCTTCCCCAAGCGCTCACACCCCGAGAATTCAGGGGCGGGCAGGCCCAATCGAGCACTTGACGCTCAACCCCTGAACCCAGATCCGGTCTCGTTGCGGTAGTACCCCGCGGGCTCCGTTCCGACCCAAAGAAGCAATTCCAGCGCTCTCAGCTGCGTGACCTCGAACCCCCCATCGCCCAGTGAGCCCACGAGTTCGGTCAGCTCGCCCCACGCGGCGATCAGATCGGATCGGAACGCGTCGACGGCTGGCATGACAGCCGCGGCCGCCCGCGCCCCGTCCGCGAGGGCGGCGCCACTGACGGCGACATCGGTGCCGCGGTAGTACGCGATCACGACGGAGTCGAGCATCGGGATGTAGGCGCGGCGCTTGCGGTGGAGCACCTTGGTCGCAACCGCTACCAGGACCCCCCTCACCCGACAGGCCCGATCGAGCAGGTCTCTCAGCGGATCGAGGTCGAAAGATCTCAGATCGGCGTCCACCGGGATCGATGCGAGAGCCGCGTCACACGCTTCCGCCATGCCGCGATGGACCCGCCGCACCGCAGCCGCGTTGTTGACGAACGAGTTCATCGCCACGGTCGCCAGGACATCTACAGGCGCGATTCGATCCGGATCGTCGGACGGGATCGCGTCGTAGTAGGCGTACTCCTCTTCACAGAACCGCTCCAAGACGTCGAGCGGCTCCGCCATCTCGAGACCCGATTTCAGTCGCAGCACGTGCCTCCCCCTCTCATGGAGTTTGTCCAGACCCCTACGCGGCCGCCGGCACCTCCCTCACCTTGCTCCCCCCCGGGGGGGAGTACCCCGAAGGGGGGACAGGCCTCACGCGACCAGAGCACCTCTCCCACCTTTCTCCCTGTCAAGACCGGGGAGGTGGCCCGGCCCACGGGCCGGGTCGGAGGGGGCGCGTCCCCAACACCGGGAGCGCATCCCCGACTTCTGTCAGCTCGCCCCGCCCACTGCACTGACCTCCCACTCGATGCACACCCCGACCGCCGCGGCGTAGCGGGCGAGCGTCGAGGTGCGCGGGTCCACTTCGGCCCGCTCGAACCGGGCCACTGCGGACTGCGACGTGCCCATGAGCGCCGCCACCTCCGTCTGAGTGAGGCCTCGCGCTTGGCGTTTCTCGACAAGACGGCGAATGAGCTCGCGACCACGGAAGGCCTCGTCCACCATCTCGGCGAATCGGGGATTGCGCTTCGACCGGCGCTCGATGACCTCGTCGAGGAAGTCGGGCATGGGAGATATCATATCACCTCTGAGATATCGTATCCGCTATGACTCGCCCTGCTCCCGCCACGCGGCGAGGCGTATCTGGGCGAGCCGAATGGCCTGGGGCGGAGTCGCCCGGGACTTCTTCGAGAAGGCGTGCAGTGCCAACAGGGCCTGGCCGCGACGCCCTTCCCGGCTGAACAGCACCCGGAACGTCTGGCGGTCACCGACGGCTCGCACCTCATAGATGTCGCCGGCCAGATGGCGCGCCACCCGAACGCCGTGCACCTGGACGTCCTTCATCGCTGCGACGACGGCCGTGGCGTCGACGTCGCTCAGTCCGTCGATGAAGTCACGGACCGGCCGACGGCCCGAGCGCGTCCGATAGTCCCTCCATCGATGACGGGACTGCCCGGGCGGCATGCCTCTCGAGCATGAGGAACGCCAGGGTCGATGTCCAGGCCTCTATGCCCCCGCCGGCACCTCCCTCACCTTGCTCCCCCCGGGGGGAGCACCCCGAGGGGGGCGACAGGTCTCACGCGACCAGAGCACCTCTCGCCGGCACCTCTTCCTTCTGCGGTTCCACCGGCTGCTCCATCGGCACCTCCATCGGCTCCGGTTCGACGATGATCTCCCGCTCTTCCTCACCCAGGTTCATTGGCTTCCTCCGATCGTCTCGAGCGCTCGGATCATCGTGGTGCGGACCGCACTTGGATCCGACCGGTCGAGCGAGATGGGATCCCACACCGTCCGGTCAATGAACGCCTCGAAGGGGTCCTCGAAGAATCGGGGGAGGGCTCCACTCCCCACGATCGTCCCCGCCCACGTGTTGGTGACGACCACCACCCCGGTCACCCGCGCCCATTCGGAGCGGTACCCGAGCCGGTGCTCGATGACACGCCCCCACATCGACACCACCCCGTAGGCCCCCGACGGGATGGGCCTGCGATGCGGGAGATCGGGCCGGCCCGGCCCGAACCCGACCGGGTGCTTCATGGCCTCGGCAACGAGGTGTGCTGCGTTGCCATAGGCGTTGACGCCGCACAGCCCGCGACAGCCCCCCTCGTCACGCCGGTGCGGCGCCTCACCCCATGCCTTCTGGCCCCGCATGCTGCGCCGGCACTCGGCGTGCAGCACCGGCTCGGGCCACGTGAACCCGCGGCGCCCGGTGAGGCCGGCCACGGTGACGTCCCAGAAGCGGTACCCGACCAGCGGCGTGGGTGACCAGGACGGCTCTGTCTCGGCGTCCCGTAGCTCTTGGTAGCGGCGCCGCACCTCACCGAGTTCTCGGGCGGCCTCCATGGTCTCCAACGCAAAGAGCGGATCCCGTGCAGCTCGGCGCCGCTCCTCGGGCGTGAGCCCTGCGAGCCATTGCGGCAGGGGCAATGATGCGCCCGGCCGCAACCAAGAGGGCACCTCGTTCGGGTCGTCGTCGGGATCGGGATATCCGACTGCCGTGTTCGTCATCGCCTCTTCAAGGTATATCCCTTGTCAAGCCCCGGCCCCACGGCCCGAAGGGCCGTGTTGGCGAGGGTGGAGGGGTGGCCGTCGAGCGTGACGAGTGCGTACGTCATCTCCCGAGGCCCTGCTCCCCTCCCCCTCACGACCTGCCCGAACGACCCTCCCCCACGGCTGTAGGTGGCCCGGCCCGGAGGGCCGGGTCGGAGGGGGTGCGTGCGTTCTTCCAGGCGAGCCGACGAGCCGTGCGCTCCCGGACGCGTTCGCATCCCCTTCCGCCTCCCCGTTCACTCCCCCTTGCCCTCCATGTAGCGCTCCTTGTCGCGCACCCGCTCCATCGAGGCCTTGGACCGGTAGGCGAGCGTGGCGTCGTGCAGCCGGTCGAACATGTCGCGGGTGCCCGCCGGTGAGGAGACCCAGCCCGAGGTGTTGCCGGCGGCCACGCCCACCCTGGCGCCTTCGGCGTAGGCGTCCTGGTTGGCGCCGAGGAACACGAACGTCCAGTCGTCCTTCTGGGCGCGCTGGTCGACGAGGGCGAACACGGTGGCCCGGTCGTACTCCAGGGAGGCGTTATCGAGGCCGTCGGTGATGATGACCACCACCTGGTCCTCGGGCGGCAGGTCGTCGGCGGCGCGGCGGGCGACGCCGGCGTCGATGCGGGCCACCATGCGCCCCACGGCGTCGAACAGCGGGGTGTTGCCCCGGGGCTGGTAGGCGCCGCGGGACAGCTCGGGCATCTGCTTCAGGTCGGTGCCGTCGGCGAGGACCTCGAACGGGTCCTGCCCGTCGAACTGGACGAGCGTGACCCTCGCCTCGCCCTCCTCCTGGCGCTGGCGGGCCATGAACTCGTTGAAGCCGCCGACTACATCGTCGGCGATGGAGGCCATCGAGCCGGAACGGTCGAGCACGACCGAGATGTGGACCGGGTTCTTCTTGTCGTGGTGCGTCATGGGTCCTCCCCTTCTGTCACCCCCACCATGTCAGGCGGGTGTGACACGTTTCGTGGCCTCCCGGGAGGAGGGGACCTCCTGCGGGTGCGTGCCTATTCGGACAGAGTAGATTCTACTCTCAAGGTGTGTGGTGTCAAATCGCTCCCAAAGGCGCGATTTCTCTCCCGGGGTGGTTAGGGTTGCCCCATGAGAGAGGAACGCGAGCAGGCGTTCTACGAGGCGATCGGGCACATCATCAAGGTGAGGCGCACCGACCTCGAGATGGACCGCAAGGAGCTCGCCGACCGGGCCGACATCTCCTACTCGTACCTGGCCGCCATCGAGAACGGCCACAAGCGCCCGTCGTCCACCGTGCTGCTGTCACTCGCCGAGGCGTTGGGGTTGACCCCAAGCGGCCTGTTCGAGACCGCCGAGCGGCGGCTACGGGGGGAACGGCCCGTCACCCAGGAGTACCCGGGGTGGTTGGTGGCCGGGGCCGAGGTGCCTGCGGCTCCGTCTGCGCAGTTGGCGTACATGCGGGCTGCTCCGCTATCTCCGAAGTCGTTTACGGAGGAGCTGGCCGGAGTTGCAGAGGATCTCGACGACAGGGATAAGCGAGTGCTGCTGGAGCTGGCGAGGAAGATGGCTGGGCGGTAGACGGGTCCCATTGGTCGCTCTACTTCACTTCTTGGGTAGGCAATCCTCCAGAACATGCGGCACTGACGTGATGGCGTCTCGGTCCTCCACCATCATTGCTGCAACAACGGCCGTGCTTGCAATCTCCCCCAAGGGAAGCGTCCGAAAGACAGATAGGAAGACCTCCTTCTCACCGAGGATCGTCTCAAGTAGTTCGATATCAAGCGACTCCGCATTCACCTGCCGAATCAGGACGCCGAGGTCCGGGTAGTTGGCCTGCCCCACCGTTCGGTCGCCCAGTTGGCGAAGGCCCGCAACAATCTCATCCAGATGGAGCTGCCAGGGCGCCTTGTCTTTGGTCTTGATTCGATGTCGGTAGCCAACCCACACCTCGGGCTCGCGAAGCGAGAATTGGACGAACAGGCTGGCGTCTAACCACTCTCTTCTCTCCGGCCAGCCTCTCGGCCACACGGGCAGATAGAGGTAGTTGGCACCCCATCGCTCTGGCGCGTCCAGCGAGGAGGACCCGTGACTGAAGATTCGGTTCTCGTTGGCCCCGAGGCCCATCCCTTCATCGTCGAGGCGGGCCAGTAGGTCCTTGCTAAAGCTTGCGATTGTCGGAAAGACAGATTCGGTGCTGCGGCGTTGCGCTGCCGCCATGAGCCAGTAGTCCTCCTGTTGAAACCCCTCAAACATTCGACGTACTCCTCTCCTCGCCATAACCGCCAACAGATCCTCGACAAGCCGCTGCTCGTGCTCAGCGAGGCCTGGCCTCACCTCATCGAGATAGCCGGCAATCGACTGCCAGTTGGTCCACGCGAACGCTGTCGCCTGCCCCGTGAACACGCGAGCAGCCTCGACCTCAGCGGGCTCATCGAACGATGCTGTGACAACCAGGACGCGGGGCGGATCGAGATGCCGCACCTCCGCCCAGCGGGCAGCCACGTTGTATTCCCGATTGAGCTGGTGGTCGCCCTCATCAAGACCTACCCCGAACCCCGACCAAAGCTTTGCTTCCACAACCACGACCCTTGTACCCACCTGGATGACAACATCAGGCTCGGTGTTGCCAAACGTGGGCCAGAATCGAAACAAGGCGGCGTACACATCAGTTGCGTCCCAGTCGTCGGCAGGGAACCATGACTGCAGGAGACCCCTCAATACGGTGCCGGGCAGGTGGCGCAGGGCCCCGAACACGTAGTCTGTGAGCAAGTCTTCCGCTCGTTCGAGTTCGCCACGGGCTGCGATCGACAGCTTCCCGTGACGCTCAGCGATCATCCCCACGGTACGGGGTTGCTCATGTGTTCACGTCCCTCGAAACGTCCAATCCAGTCACCCCGTCCTCACCCAACGTCAGCAACCTACCTCGCGCACCAAGGCATCGGTCACAAGCCAAACGCAAGTCGGTCCGATTAGCGTCGAGGGCGTGCAGGGCCGTTCTGGGTTCAGTAGGCAGGAATTTGCACGCCTGCGCGCTCTCGTAGAGCAGAAGGCGTCTGCTGATCCAGGTCGACAGAAGTCGCTCCGCAACAACATGCGGGACCTCGGCTTCTTCATTTCGGATTTCGACCACTCCGGGCGCGGTTTCAGTGCGGAGGACCTGGACGCCCTGGTTCATAGCGGCCGTGTCACCATCACCGATCGCGGCCACTGGCTCTTTCAAGCGAACCCCGACAAGTGGAGTCTGCAGGACGACCTCGCACAGTCCGGCTCCGGTGACGGTGGCGATTGGAGCGCGACGCGCTATGCCGATGAGATTCAGACAGGTGATGCCGTCGCGTTCTGGGAGGCGGGCGCCGAGGCCGGCATCTACGCGCTGGGAATCGTTACTGGCACCGCATTCGACCGGGCAAACGAGGGATACACGGGGAAGGGCGGTGAGACCGAACTAGCCATCCCGTTCCGCTACTTGACGATTCTGGGGGATCCTCTCATGAAGCAGGAGCTCTCTGAACACCCAATCCTCCGCGACCTCGCCGTGATTCGGAGTCCTCAGGGCACCAATTTCCGCGTAACCCCCGAAGAGTGGGAGGCGATCTTCGATCTCACCGCTGGCGACCGAAAGCACGAAGACCCATGGACGGACTTCTTCTACTGGGCACACCGCTTCTACGCCGACTCGAAGTTCGACAGCATCGAACGCGACTTCAAGTTTGAGATCGCCAAGGAGATCAACGAGGCCTACGAACAGGTCGACTCCGAGGCCGACATCGAGCAGTTCGCCACGGCCCTGTTCAAGGCCGGCACGCCAATCGTCAACTGGTCGCCGCTCGACAAGCTCAAGAAATGGATGATCAGTAGCCCGCAGCGCGCCCTTCAAGCGATCCGTCACATCTGGTCGGACGGCGACCCGGTTGACCGCATGCGTCGCGCCGGCGAGATTTTCCCTCGCTCCGAGGTGGGTGGCCCGGGGGTGCGGGCCAACATCCTGTCTCTCCTGCTCATGTGCACCTCCCCGGAGTCGCTCCCGCCCTACAAGGTCTCCGTGTTCCGTCTCGGCTACTCACTCGTCGGCTACCCCCAGGGGCCCGACAAGCCGGCACACGCCGTGTACGAGCACGGACTCAAGTTTCTCGACGAAATGCTGGCCCGGGCCACCGAACACGGAATCGAGCTCCGGGACAGGCTCGACGCCCAGGCGCTCCTCTGGGCGACGCTGCAGAACGAGTTGCCCGAACCCGCCACCGACGAAGACAAGGTGGCCTTGGCGGCTTGGCGCGGCGTGGTCGAACGGGTGTGGTGGGTAAACCAGGGCAAGACTTACGAGCCCGAACGCGCCGGTGGTTTCGTGTGGGCCCCCACCCAGACCCAGAAGGGCGCCGTGCTGAGCCACTGGCTCAACGTCAGCAAGCTGTCACCAGGCGAGGTCATCATCCACTACGCCAACGGCGCCATCCGGGCGATTTCCGAGGTGACCCACAAGCCCACGCTTCGCAAGAAGCCCAGCGAGATCGAAGTCGAACCGTGGGAGGACCAGGGCCATCACTGCCGGACGCGGTATTTCGAACTCGACGAACCCATCGAACTGCCGGAGATCCCGGTAGCCCTTCGTGAGGAAGAGAAACCAGCGTTCAACGCGCAGGGGGGCGTCAACCAGGCGTACCTCCACCCCGTCTCGGCATCGTTTGCAGAAACGATTCGCGAGACATTCCAGGAACGGTGGCCAGCAGGCTCGCCGTGGCACAGCGAGGACACAGTGACACCACCGGAGGTACCCGTGGCAGCAACCGACTTCCAAGCGATCAAGGAGCGCGTCGCCGAGGTCGGCCTGCGTATCGACGACCGCACTCTCCGCCGGTATCACCATTCCCTGGCCACGCGCGGCTTCGTCATCCTCTCGGGGATCAGCGGGACCGGCAAGACGTGGTTGGCCCAGGTATACGCCAACGCCGTGGGCGCCGAGTTCCTGTTGGTCCCGGTCGCACCCAACTGGACCACGAACGAGGACCTGCTCGGGTACTTCAACCCGCTCGACGGCGTCTACTACGACACCGACTTCTCACATTTCCTCCGCGACGCCGCCACCGAGTTCGAGCGCGCCCAAGACCTCGGTGAAGAACCCAAGGACTATCACCTGCTCCTCGACGAAATGAACCTGGCCCGAGTCGAGTACTACTTCGCCAAGTTCCTGTCCGCCATGGAAGTGCTGTCTCGCGACGGCGCCGCCGCCATCACCACGGGATCCGACGACGAAATCATCATCTACCCCAACCTCAAGTTCATCGGCACGGTCAACATTGACGAGACCACCCACGGCTTCGCCGACAAGGTGTTCGACCGTGCCCAACTCGTCGAGCTGACCATCGATCGAGACCGCCTGGCGCAGCACCTGGGTGCGCACCCGGCGGCCGAGCCCATTCTCGAGATGTGGGATGCCGTCGAGCCCGTACATCCCTTCGCCTACCGAATCGCTAGCGAGGTGATCCGGTACGTCAACAGGGCGCAACAGGACGGCACACCTCAGGACGAGGCTCTCGACGATCAGTTCCTGCAGAAGGTGCTGCCCAAACTGAGCGGGGCCGACGCCCATCTCCAGCAGTCACTCGAACAGGTGATTGCCCTCGCCAATGATCGCTACCCACTCACCGCCGAGAAGGCCAGCCGCATGCTCGACACCCAGATGACACATGGATTCGCCTCCTACTTCTGAGTTCGAGTTCCTCGACTCCGACGGAAGGCCCATAGAGCACCCAACCGAGTGGTCGCCTGCCCTCCTTGCACTCAACGACGATCCCGGCTCGTGGCACCACTGCTACGTCACGGTCAACGGTGTGGCGCTCGACCTCCAGGTGCGCAGGATCGCCGGCAAGGACCGCATCGTCGCCCCCTGGAGCCGGGCGGGCACCGGCCACTACCGGCTCGTCGTGCGAACGCCTCGTGGCGTTTCGTCCCATGACTTCCGGATTCGACCCGAGAAGCTCACCACCAAAGACTTCGAAGCTCTCCTCGATGATCTCCACCGCCAGCCCACCTCTATTTCACTAGCGCTGCAGGCGGGGGGCGCCCTGGAAGGCATCACGTTCAAACCGCCGGAGCACAACAGCGTGGCAACCCACATGCATCGGGTGCGGCGTGCCGTCCTCGGCACGACCGAGCGGCCCGGACTCGCCAACGTGCTGGCCGACATCGGCCGACAGCCGCATCGCATGCTGCGAACCGAACACGTGTGGGTGAAGCGCGAACGGTCCCGCCGGCCCGACCCCACCCGCCTCGTCCTGGCCCTGACTCGTCCCGACAACCTGGATGAGGATCAACGACCGCGTTCGGTGGTTGACGTCCGCGTCGAACACACACTTGACGTCTACGAGAACCGGCTGGTCAAGACCTACGCCCGAATGGTGGCGCTCCGGCTCCGCACATTGCGCGGCGTCCTTGGAGATCTGGGCTACTACCCACTCGTGGACGAGGTCGATGAACTGACCGCCGCTCTCAGCAAGGGCATAGCGCAGGCGGCGTTTCTCGACGAGGTCGGCGAACAGGACCTGAGTCGGATCCACAGCACGCAGGTCCTCATCAAGATTCCGGCCTACCGGGCGGCGTACGCCGGCCGCCTTGAGTTCATACGACAATCACACGTCGAACTTGACGACGCCGGCCTCGACGCACCACTCGAGAACCTGCCGAGCCTGTACGAGACATGGGGAGCACTCCAAGTGGTCCAGGCCGCTCTCGAAGGTGCGGTGGCCGCAGGACATCGAGTCACGCGACAGCGAGTCATCCACACGTCTCATGGGGGATTCGTGGCTCGGCTCCTGCCGGACGGCAAGCCGGCACTCGTCACCACATCCGCGGATGGGGACACCGTGATGAAGGTGATCCCGCAACGCACCTACGGCAAGTCGGGAGCACTCCGCTCAATCAGCTTCTCGCAGCGACCCGACATCTCGATCATCGTGGAACGACCGTCTGGGACCGAGGTGTTCCTCTTCGACCCCAAGTACAAGCTGGACAGCCAGTGGCTCGAACCCGACAAGGACCCCCGACCCAAGAAGGTCGACATCGACAAGATGCACGCCTATCGGGATGCAATCAGGACGTCCGCCGGGGAGCGCGTTGTGAAGTACGCGGCGACGATGTACCCGGGGCCATCTGTATCGTACCCGCCCGGCGTGGCGGCGATTGAGGCAGCACCCGTCAGATCAGTCGACCTCAGATCAAACCTTACGACGCTCACTTTCTCGTGGCTGAGAACCTGACACGCGACGTTTGGCCGGCTAATGCCGTCCTACTCGCCGGTCGCACCCCGCGATCACTCTTCCTGGTCTGGAGTCTGCCCGACGTGGAAAGAGTGGTCCGATACGTCGTGCGCGACCGGTCAGGCGCTATCTACAAGGTTGTCAATGGCGACACACGTGAAGTACTCATCAATGACCTGCCACCTGACTCCGCCTTCAAGGTCTGCGTGGTAGCCGATACGGGCGTCGGATGGACGGAGCCGACGCCCTACTACTGGTTCCGAACTATGCGCCTGGAAACCAAAGCAAGAGCGCCGGTGCCCGAGGACCGCGATATCGACGGAACCGAGGTGTTCCTCCAGCGCATTCGAGCATTCAGGGTCCTCACCCGCGAGGAGGAGGAGGCACTCGGAATCGCGAGGACAGATTCCCCGGAAGCCGAGCGCCAAGTCATCGAACACATGGAAACCCACAATCTGAGGCTCGTCGCTCACATTGCGAGGAAATACGCAGCTCGCGTTCGCGACACAGCGCTCGACATCGATGACCTCATTCAAGAAGGCTATCTCGGGCTCCGCAGGGCCAGCGAGAAGTTCGAGCACGATCGCGGTTTCAAGTTCTCGACCTACGCCACGTGGTGGATCACCCAAGCAATCACACGCGCAATCGCCAACGGGGCACGGACGATCCGAGTTCCGGTACACGTGTCAGACGCTCTCGAACAAGTACGGCGGGCATTGATGAGGGAAGGCGTCCGGCCAGAATCAGCAACCGAGCGGCAAATCAGACGTGCATCTCTAACCGCCACAGAGGACCCGGACCTTATGGTCTGGGCGTTCCATGTCGGTGCCCCATTGACCAACATCGATATGGTCGTCGCGGGCTCTGAACGACAGTGGCTTCTCGAAGAGTACGGAGATCTCGAGGGTCCGGCTTGGCCCCTGTACGAGCTGGACGACGGCCTTGATGCTCCCGATCGAGCCGCCGATCAACTCGTGGGGTTTCAGATGGCCGACCCCGATGGCGAGACCGCCCTCGCGGAGAGCGAGACAAGAAGCACTGCCGCTGATCTCCTTGCCATGACAACGTTCACCGACAAACGCGCCATGGATCTACTAACACTTCGGTTTGGTCTGGACGGCAGCGACGAGCGTACACTTGAGGACGTAGGATCTGAGTTTGGCTTTACGCGCGAGCGAGCCCGCCAGCTCATCAACCAGGCACTCGAGGATCTCCGTCGCTACCTGGGGGAGTAGCTAGGTCTGGAACAACTCATGAAGCATCGTGCCCTCAACCACAAGGGCTTCATGAAGGTGCCGAATACCGGCTTCCGCATAGTCCTGCGAGAGGGCGAAGGGGCGATCGGTCGGCCCGGCCACTGCCTGAATAATCATTGCTATCTGAGGGGGAGAGGTCTCGAGGGTGCCTGTGTTGAACTTCGTTACCCGGCCTTCCGCGGGATGGGGTTTAAGACCGAGACCGAGAGCAACTGACAGCGACACGCGATACACGTCTACTTCGCGATCAAACCAATCCGTCTCCAGGAGGTCCTTGATCATCGAGTCGGCGGCGGGGCTCACGCCGACTGTCTGTACATCCTTGTCGGGCATCCCAGCGACTCCTATCTACTCAACGCCTCTTGAGCGAACCCAGGCACGATACGGGACTCCTGGTCCGAGACGCGCTCCAGCGTGTACTCTCGCGCCACCTTGCTCCCAATCGCCTCCCAGTACCGTTCACGATCAAACTCACCAGGTTGGAGCAGAAGGATCACTTGGCTACCGAGCGCCGACATCTCAGCAACGAGCCGATCGCGATGCCGCAGATCAAATCGCGCGAGCGGCGTGTCGATCATCAACGGGCCTTCACGAACAGCAGTCTTCTTCAACCCACCTATGAAGGAGAGCGCCGCGACCTGTGCCGCAGCCATCGATGGCTGCACGGGCGACTTATCCTTGTCAAGAATGGTCACGAGATAGGCAGCATCGATCTCGGTTCCGGTGAAATCAGGTTCGCTGATGAACCTCCGAAACAGGTCGTTGGTGGCCAGGTGTACATCCGACCGCACCTCGTCACGGAACGATGCAACCGCCTCGTCAAGGGTGGAGGCGAGAGCCGTCAGAATATCAAGCCGGCGACGTGGCCGGTCGCCGCCCGGAAGCTCCGGGATCTTCTTTCGCTTCTCTCTTCGCTCTGACTCAGCTGCATCCCTTCTCTGATTAGCCTCTTCGAGCTTGGCGCGCACGTCCCTCAGTCGATCCTTGAACCGATCAATCTTCTGCTGAAGATCAGCTGCCTGCGCCTGGTCGCCCTCCCGAATCTCGGCGTCGATCTCGGCGGTGCGAGTCTCGAGCTGGGCAATCTTGACATCGAGGGTCGCAATATTGCGCGACCACTCAAAGAGCTGGGCTGTGAGCGGGTCCGAAACACCCATGAGATTCACCCTCAGAGCCTCGTCGGCCTGCCCCTGTATCATCTCATCGTCTCCAAGGCGCCCCTCCAGCTTCTCGATTTGCTTGTCGACATGGGCCTTGTGATCCGCCGTGATTGGCTGGCCACACAGAGGACAGCTCTTACCTTTCACGGATTTCTTCAACTCGGCGATGCGGTCCTCGATCAACCGCCGCTGTGCCATCGCTTCAACTCGCCTTTCGTAATCCGCGTCTAGCTCCTGCCGGCGCATCCGTATTCGATCAAAAGCCGCAAACCACCACCGATCCCGGATGCCGTCCTGCAAGCGGGCAACGAGATCGGCGCGATCTACTCGATGGCTCACCATCTGGTCTCGCCATTGATCCCGCTGAACAAGGCGTTCCCGAATTCCGTCGTACTGTTGGAGCCGACCCTCGAGAGTCGCGATCTCGGAGTCGATGTTCTCGCGCTGCTCTTCTAGCTCAGCAGCGTCGCGCTTTGCAGCGTTGAGGTTGTCTTCGATGAGGTCCAGCTCATCCGAGAGCTTCTCGTAGGCCTTCTCCTTCCTCAGCCTCTTCTGTACCTCAGATTGCGCAAGATCCGCTAGGTGAGCGAGGTCGTCCGCGCCGCGACGAACAGCTGGCAGACCGACGATGCGTTCGATAGCACCGCGCACAAACTCCGCGTCACGCTCTGAGGTCAGGCGTTCCTGATATTCCCTAATCATCTCGCCATCAAAGAGATAGAACTGGGAGATATCCTCATGGAGCAACGATTGAATGGCCTTGGCTGCATCCTCTGCAGACACGATCTGGCCGTCCACACGCAAGTGCAGGTTCTCCTCCCCGGCACTGTCATCGATGGGGGCGGCCCTCCACTGTGCTTGGCGCTCGAGTTCATAGGTCCGCTTCTCGTGTTCCATGTAGAGTTTCACCGACATGTTGAATTGACCAGCCCGAGCCGCCCGCTTATTCAGATTCAGATGACGCGGGCGACGGACTCCTGAGTCCTCCGTCCGCCCATATAGGCACCACTTCACGGCATTCAGGATGGAGGTCTTCCCCCGCATGTTGTCGCCGTGAATCCACACGTACGGCGACTTCGCGGTTGTGTCAAGGTCGAGAGACTGACTGCCGTAGAACGGTCGCCAATTGAGCATCTCGATCTTCTCAATCTTCATCTTCGGGCCCATCTGCGACCAGCTTGTCCACATAGTCTGAGACCTTCCGACGGACCTCAGATCTGTCGTCGTCGAATTGATGCTGCCAGAACAAGTCGAAGATGGTCTCCACCTTCCCAGGGGTCACCTGGGCAACAGATGACGAGTCCGTTGCCTTGCGGCGAGCGCGCCACAGCGACTCAACGGTGCGCCAAGCGATGTGGCGCGGTCCTTCTTCGGGCATTCCTCTCTCCTGTCTTGGCCGAAGCTAGTCGGGCCCGGCGAGCTCCTCTTCCTCGGAGTACGCAGCAAGGTCCTCAGGCTCCAAACCCATCTCGGCCAGCCTGAGGTCGATTGATGCTGCCACGGCAAGATTTCGGGCGTCGGCCGCAAACAATCGGGATCTCCGCAGCTCCGCGCCAATCATTGGCAGGTACACATCGGCTGAGCCTGGCCTGGACGCTGGCAGTACGAAGAGGTCATGCACGGCAGCGGAGTACTTGCCGGGCGCCTTCCTCAGGACGCGCCCCCGTCGTTGGATAAACTGCCGGGGGTTTTGCGACGACGCAAGGACCAATGCGTGATCAACTCCAGGAATATCTATGCCCTCGTCAAGACACCGGATCGCCACCAATATTCCTCCCTTCCGATGAAAGTGCTCGAGCCGTGCCGCCAGAGTCTCGGTGCCTAGCGCTGAGTGGTAGACGTCGCACTTGAGGCCGCGCCGGCGGAGCCCGGCAACGAGGTCATCCATCTGAGCTCTGTCTTCGCAATAGATGAGCCAGGACTGGCCGGCTCGAAACTCAGAAGCGACCAGTTGGGCAGCGGTGCGGATCTTGTGGCGAGCCGTCTTCAATATCCTGGCCCGCCGGATCAGCAGGAACTTCACGGGCTCATGGGAAAACGGATCCACCTGGTCACCCAATCCTCCGATCGCCGCTCCGATTCGTTCGGTGAGGCTGTCCCACTCCTCCTGCTCTTCATCGTCCAAGGTCACGAAGTCGACGTGATAATCGTAAGGAACGAGCCGGCCGACCTCGATTGCGTCTCGAAGCGAGAACTCCGGCTTGAGAACCCGATGGAAGTAGCCAAAGATCGCTTGGGTACCCTCAGCGTCTCGGTACCGCTCGGGCGTCGCACTGAGGCCGAGCCTGGCGCCCGCTTTGACTGTGAGGACGCTCCGCATCTGGGGAGCGCCAAGACCATGTACCTCGTCGGCCACCAGTAGCAGGTGTTCCCCGTGATGAACCTTGGCACGAAAACCCGCAGTCGCTGCGGTCGCCATCGTGGCTAGAACGATACGCGGTCCTCCCGAGGCAGATGTAAACGGCCGGAGTCTTGTCTGCCACTGCGGTATCCCTGCTACACCTCCAGCGAGAAGAACAGCTGGCCCGGGACCCAGGTGCTTCCTAATCTCCGCTAGCCACTGGCGCTGCAAGACGACGGTGGGCACGACTACAAGAGCCGGACCGCGCTCCCCGGTCCATTGTCGGATTGCCTCGAGAGCTGTCAGGGTCTTCCCGGCGCCCGTTGCATGCTTCACGATCCCCCGGCGGCCGGCGTCGAACCATGAACGCAGTACCGACTTCTGGTGATCCATAAGGATCCCTGGCAGACCGTTCGGCCTGGACACACGGTCCACCTGGCGCACCACCTCCTCGGCCACAGTGTCGATGTCCTCTTGTGGCGCGAGACTGATGAGCGAACGCTCAACTGCCTCAGGCAACGAGACCACACTCAACCCCTCGACCTCGTTTCTCCACAAGCGCTCGAACGCCTCACGGTGGGCGTCTATGTAGCCTTGCTCCGCTTCGGATCGCCAAGATGCGAACACTGCAAAACCTTCAGCGTTTGCAGTTCTGTCCCATGCCGCCCAGGTCTCGTTCGACGAGCCTTCAAACGAGACCAAGTTGCCAGCGCGATCGCCGAGAATCCCCACCTTCTCGTGATAGATCCCGTGGCCGCCCGGCTTCGCGGCGATCCTGATCTCAAGGTGTCCCAGCGAAACCAGCGCAGCAAGCAGTTTCATTAGCGGCTGGTTCTCAGGATCCTGGACAATCCTCTCTATCTCGGCTTGCAGAAGGCCCTCGAGTTCGCGTTCGGGCTCGACAGCCGCGTTCAGGTCCTCAGCCCGCAGCGACGGACTACACACGAGACGCATGCTGCCACCGCGTTGAGCAAAGCCTCCGAGCGCGACTCCCGCAATCGCCAGTAACGTGCCTCGGAAGTACCCGACTGCGCGATCGTATTCCGACGCTATAGCGAGAGCAGGACCATAGAACTCTTCCAAGGGGTCATCCCCCGCGCCGTAGCGCCTCTTTAGGCGCAACGATCGAAAACCGATCACTGTCAAGACAACGCTCCTCTACCCCCGAGGGGCCTCACAATCTCGACGCTTTCGAACCGGCCCACCGAACCGTCGATGTACTCACCATTCATTTCGAAGGCTCGCCACCGACGGCCGGCTCGCTCCGCAACCGCCCCAGTCATGTTGCTGCCGGCAAATGGATCAAGCACCGTGTCCCCACGGTCCGTGAGGAAACGGACAAAAAACTCCGGAATCTCGCGAGGAAACCGCGCTGGATGGATCACGAGGCCGCGATCCCGACAGAAAGTCTGATAGCCATCAGCGGACCTCGTATTCGGGACTTCAATGATGTTCGGAGGAATCGCCCCGCCGTTGTCCTTTGTGAACCCGTCGCCGATTACATGTTCCGAGGGTCGCGGACCGGTGTTATAGCTTCCACGACGCATCAGGCGCCGTTGGCTATTGGAATACGGCGTCAAGACCGCACGGTTGTTGGCCTTAGGTCGGGGGGTCTTTGAGAGCCACCAGATGGGGTTGACAGCGTCCTTCACTCGGATCCGTTCGATATTCACCCACTGTGCGGGCCCGGGAAGCTTCGCACGGTTGTACCAGTAGAACTCCTCTGCCAGATGGAAGCCCAAGTCCCGGACAAGGGCCACGAGCAGCTCGAACTGGTAAATGGAGCGAGTGGGGGAGCCAGGGAGCCAAGATCCTCCCAGCTCGATCACGAGAGACCCGTCGGGCTTGAGGACCCGGAGAAACTCTGCCGCAAAGGGCATCATCCAGGCGACGTACTCATCGGCCGGCGGGTTGCCGTAGGCCTTCTCTCGGCGAAGCGCAAAGGGGGGAGATGTGATGATCGCCTGGACGCTGTTCTTGCGGATGCCGCCGAGCAACTCGAGAGCGTCCCCTTCGTACATCGTGCCCCGCGAAGTGCGGTAGCGGGCTCGCATCTCCATCTCTCGGCGTTTCACAAGACCCACCTCGAGAGGGGACCCGGACACGATGCTGGCAACGCTATGACTTCTCGCACGTGTTCCAACATAACGATTCGGTCCCGTACCGAGTCGACCTGCCCTGCCGAAGGCCCTGGTTGGAATGAGGGACGGCACCGCCCATTATGGACGCTGTCCTTCGCGCTCACCTCCGCTCGGCCGGGTGCGCCATCGCATCTCCCGCTCCACTTCCTGCGGCCGGCCTGTCCTGCTCACCGCCCCCTTTCGACCCTCGGGGAGAAATTGCACTAACCCGACTCAACCAGAAGTCGCGTGTCGCATCGTCGTGGAAGTAGACGTAGCAACCTTTCAACCCTCGAGTGAGCAGCACGCGATACGTCTGCTTCACCAGAGCAGTGAAGTCCCCATCCTTGGCCGCCCGTCTCACGACCGAGTCGTGTGAGAACTCGGGCTGCCCGACCCAGCCCTCGCGCGGCCGATACACCAGGTCCCGCCCGAAAATGACGCCGGCGTAGTCGAACTCGAAGCCCTGGGCGGTGTACACGCACCCGACCTGGTCCAGGCCGCCCTCCTGGTTCGCCCAGTAGTGCGACTTCGGGATGCCCTTCGCCAGCCCGGTGGCGTCGGGCTTGGCGTTCCACGGCATCTTCCAGTCGTCGATCACCACGTCGTCGACCAGGGTCCCGTCGTCGAGCGGGTCGGACCATGGCCAACAGAACCCGGCCACCAGCCGAGCCGAGTGCCCCTGGGCTTCCTTCTGGTTGATGAGCGCCTCCAGCTCGGCCGGTGAATCGACCACGTCGAAGTCGAACTCTTCTTCCGGTGACCAGAGAACGTGCGGGGTCGGGACGATGTCGAGCGTGTTGTCGACCCACTGGATGAAGCCCTCCGATCCCCCGCACCGGAACTGCGCCTCCAGCTCGTACTCGAACACCTCGGCGTCGAACTTGCCGGCCGCCTCCCTGATCAGCCCGGTCGAACCGGTCTCCCCCGGCCGGACCACCTGCAGGTCGTCGAGGAGGAACACCGAGACCTTGGCCACGTCGATGAGCTCCTTGACCTGGGGCTCGTCGGTCCGCTCCGCCTTGGGGGTGAACCGGTTGTGGCTGACCTCGCGTATGCGGTGTGCCTCGTCGCACACCAGGACATCGAGGGTGTTGGCGTCGGCACCGAGATACGAGTTGAAGTACTTGAACAGGTTGGCAGCGCGTCGGCCCACGATCCGGCGGACGTTCTCGGTGAAGGCCCGTGACCCCGTGGCATGGTGGGTGACGTACCCGGCCTCGGAGAGCTCGCCGACCAGATTCAGGGCGATGACCGACTTGCCGGTCCCGGGCCCTCCCTTGATCACGAACACCGCCTTCTCTGCGGTCCGGTGGGCCTCGGCGACCTGGGCCAGCACCGAGTTGAAGACGACGCGCTGCTCGTCGAGCAGCACGTAGGCGGGCTCGCCCTTGATCATCTGCGCCGTGTGCGCCAACAGCTTCTTGTGAGGGGCGTAGCGGCCGCTCAGCACGCTCTCGAGCACCGGCACTCCCCCACCACCCGACAGGTGGTCCTGCAGATACTCGATAAGGTCGGTGGTGCGGTCCCCGGTGAACACGGGGGCGACTTGGATGAGGTCGAGGTGGCGGGCCGAGAAGATCTCGTCCTGCTCGTCGAAGGTCATGTTGTGCAGAAACGAGCACGCCGACAGGCCGATGGCGCCGTCGGAGAAGGCCGAGTGGGTGTCCTTCAGGTACTGGCGGTAGCCGTCGACCTGCGCCGACGGGTGCAGCACCTCGCGCTTGCGGCCGCCCACGAAGGTGACGACGCACTCGTCGACATGCGTCGGGAAGGACTCCGACCACTGCTTGAGCTCGACGATCACCGCCTGCCTGCGGCCGTCCCGGGAGGAGCCGGTGAGCATGACGTCGAGGCGCTTCGACGAGAGGGGCAGCGAGTACTCGACGATCACCCCGTGGTCGTCGAGGCTCCCGTGCTGGACGGCGTTTGCCATCGACTGCAGCGAGTTCTTCCAAGCCGCCACCTCGCCCTTGGGTGCCTCGTAGCGGAAGTGCTCGAACCAGGCCTCGGCGATCTTGGCACCGATGCGGTTGAGCGTGGCGTCTTCGACGAAGTCGGTCGATGTTCCGGCGTAGAGGTGCATGAGTCGCCAGGCTACGCATGCGGCCGTCGCGACTCGGCGTTCGGCACGTCACACGTCGAATTCGGCCACGATCGGCGCGTGGTCGGAGAACTCCATTGACTCCGGGAAGTCACCGATCCCGCCCTTCAGGGTGTATAGCCGCTTCGCCAGTCGTCGGCCGGCGAACAGGAAGTCGATCTGTTGATAGCGGTGAGGGACCGAACGATTGCGGTGCGTCCAGAGGTGGCCACACGGCTTGTCCGCCGAGCAGATGCAGTCCGTGACCGGCGCCCGCGATGCGGATGTAGATGCGACCAAATCCACGAGCGGCAGTCGCGACACGCGTCGCCACACCTGCGGCGGGAAGTAGTTGAAGTCCCCGCCGACGATCGCCCATCCCCAATCCCTGGGCGTCAACGTTGACTCGAGATCGGCGACGATCGTATCGGTCGAGTCGAGGCCGTGGTTCACCTTCCGCCCGTCTGCGTCGTAGACCGGGGCGTATGCGGCCACCACACCGAGCGTACGCCTTCCGACCCGGGTCGAAGCCGCCACGACCGCCCCCGGGAAATGACGGTCGATCGACCATCCGAGCTCACGGATCGCACCGCCGATCTCGGCGACCTCGAAATCGGAGCGGACCGCCATGACGGTGCCCCACGAGCGGTTCTTGCCCATCCCGCCCCGCCGGAAAAGCATCTGCAGAGATCCCGCCTCACGCGGTCGTGCCTCGGTCAGCAGGGCGATGTCGGGCCGGAGAACCTCCTGGAGGTATCGCCACTTGTCGGCCCACGACGCCACGGGCGCGACCGCGTTCATGTTCCAGGTGACGACTCGGAGCGTGGTCACGAACCCGGCCAGACCAGCGACACCTCGGGCACGTCGCGCCCTGGTCCGGACATCCACTCGCGGATGGTTCGAGTCGCCTCCACGTCACTCCGGTTGTAGTCGAGCAACCACTGCCGGGCCGGCTCGTCCCCACGAACGGCTTCGGCGTGCTTCACCATGGAGTCGGCGCCGCCGGGGTCGTCGACCTCCCACTCGAACCCGATCGAGGCACCCACGGCCTTGAGCGAGCCGGACTCACCGTTGGTCCAGCCGTCGGTGTACACGCGATACAGGTCGACCCACTCGTCGCCATCCAGCAGCTCGTCAACCTCGGCGCGACCCGAAGCGATTCGGCGGGCGTTGACGGCCTCAACGCCGGTCCAGACGAAGACGCCACACGAGAGGCCGCGGCCAGCGGCGTCACCTCGCAATCGGCGCAGCCACGCCCACATCTCGTCGAAGACCTCTCGCTCGAGGTCGGGTTTCGGCGGATCCCAGCCGACGAACGCCCGGTACCCGTCGTCCCCGCCCAATGCGTTCGACCCCGTCACGAGCGCCCCCCACAGATACACCTCCTGGCTGGCGGCGTTCTCCATGTCGAGGTCGATCTCGACGTCGAAGCGCGGCACGGCCGGGCTCCTCCCGGGCAACCGATACAGGGGGTGCTCGCCCACGGCGGCGCGTGCGCTGATGATGACGCCCGCAAGCGATCCGCCGCCGATGCCCGCCGTCACCGGGTCGATCGCATCGATCACCGCCCCGGCGTCCCGGATGCCCGTGTCCTCCAGGAGTTGCTGCTGCTTCTTGGAGTACGGCAACAGCGAGGCGACATCCGCCTTCCGGGCGGTCCCCCGGGCCGCCGCCAGAACGCGCTCGGCGTCCAACCTCTCGGCCATCAGTCGGGCTGTCTCGAGATGCAGTGCGGCCACGCCCTCGCGGTCGGTGATCCCGACGTCGCGCAGCCGGCGCCACAGCGGGTAGCGGACGCCCGGCAGCAGGCTGGGATCGCCCGACCCGGCCTCGTAGATGGGACGGCAGTGGTCCCGCCAACGGCAGGTGTCGCACTCTGCGGAGCGCAACGGGACGACCAGATTCTCCGTCTCCGGGTCGGCCGCCGCTGCCGCGATGTCGAGTCGGAACTCGAACTCGAAGTCGTAGACCTCCATCGTGCTCCGACGCTTCTGCTTTCGACCGTCCGACTTGGCCGGTGTGGTCCACATGGGGGCGTGCAGGTCGCGCCAGGCGATCACCCCTTCCTTCCCGTAGATGCCGCCGAGCGAGCTCGAGGCAGCGTGTCCGCACGCCTCCAGCAGGCGCCGGTAGTGCGCCAATTGCAGGGCATCGTCCCTTCGTGACCGCATGCGCACTCCCGGTCGGAGAGCACCCGGAGGAGCGGGGTGTTCCAGGTGCGACACCCAGACGCCGTCGTCACCGGGCTCGAGCGTCAGGTGCGCCTTGAAATCGACCGGGACGTAGCCGTCGCCGGCGTGGACGAGCACATCGGGCTTTCCCGTCCTCCGGCCCTGCTCGTCGATCGGCAGCCAACCGCCGATGATGGCGGGCGCCGACGACTCCATCGCCTCCACGGTGAGCCGGATGGCCGCGTCGCGTGTGGTGTCGGGGATGAGCACCATGTCCCCCTCGGCCGACCGCTCGAGACCCGCGACCACGTCCTCTTCGAACCTCACGCCCTCGTCCATGCGGAGCCGGAGGAAGGGCGGCTCCGGGGCAGGTTCGGCGGGACGGATGACGTCCCACTGGATCACCACCGGGCACTGCTTGGCGATGTACCCGCCCTGGGGCGGGACCGAGAAGACGTCGAAGCGGGTCGGCATCGACTCAGCTCGCCCGGAACGTCCGAGGACTCATCTGGTGCCGAGCTCCTCACGCAAGCGCTTGCGCATGGCCACCAGGGCGTTCTTCACGGTCTGCTCGGCCTTACCCACCCGAGCCGCGATGTCCGCCGGAGCGTCACCGTGGATGAAGTGACGGCGTGCGATGGTCAGTTTCTCCCCGGCGAACAGGTCTTCGAGGAGGACCTCCACGCCGCGCCGTTCCTCCGCACTCACAACCTGATCGGACGTGCGTTGCGACTCCACCAGGTGGTCGATGGCCTGGTCGAGGCGCTCCCCGTAGCCCTCGTAGAAGACAGCCGACATGGCGTCGTCGGGCGCCTGGTCGAATCGGGCCAGCCTCTGGCGGTCCTTCCTCCACTTGCGCATGGCGTCGATGGCGCGCTTGTGTGCCACCCACCGGACGTAGCCGGCGGGGTTGTCGATCTTGTCGCCCCTCTGAATGCGGTCGAACAGCTCCATGACCGCCGTGCTCGCCACGTCGTCCGTGACGTTTGATCTCGCGCTCGGGCTCACAACGCCGAGGATCTCGCGGGTTGCGAGCTCGAGCATCTCCTCGTAATCCGGCGTGGTCACGGCACCTCCTGAGCGGACGGCGAACAGTAGGCAGGAATCACGACCCGCGTACTCCTCTCGTCGTCGCGCAGTACGCAAACGGCCCGGCGTTCGCCGTATGGGTAGGAGGCGCGCGACATGACACGAGACTCACGACCGCTGGTCCTGCTCGATGTGGACGGTGTGATCAACGACCTGGGCGCCCTGAGGGGCACGCACCGGCCATGGGTCACGGAGCGTTTCGACTCGCACGGCTATCTGATCCATTGCCCCGACTACATGCCGGGCCTCGTTCAGGAGCTCGCACGGCTCTGCGAGATCCATTGGTGCACGACGTGGAGGCATCGCGCCAACGACGAGATCTCGGACCACCTCGGCGTCGAGCCCTTTCCCGTGATCGACGACGCGTCGGGCCAACGGGACGTCTCATGGAAGGCAAGCACCGCCTACCGGCTCGCCGCCGAGGCGCTGGAAAACGGCCGCCGGGTGATCTGGATCGAGGACTTCGCCGGCGATCTCCCGATCGGGGACATGCCCGAAGGCGTCGAATTCGTGGACACGGCAGCGGACTGCGAGTTCGTGCTGCTTCCCGAGCATCTCCCATCGGGCCTCACACCCGAACCTGTCAGAGCCTCTTCGTAGAAAGAACACAACAGGAGGACTCGATGAACGCAATCGAAACCGTGGAAGCCCTGATCGGTCACGGCCTGGTCATGTCGGAACCACAGCAGGCGGGGGCGCTGACACTGCTTCCGCTCCATCACGCCGGCCCGGCGCTCGGATACGCGCCGTACCCGGACATCGCTCTCGATCCGGAGTTCACGGTGCAGGAGCTCGCCGGCGGTGCAGCCGTCCCCACGCTCTTGGTCGCAAACGGGCTCGCGCACGATGTGCTCATCCCCGAGGGTCAGGTGCTCGTGGGGTTGCAGCAGGACCGCACCCTCAACGTGACCGTGCTGGTGCCTGCTCACGCCACCACCGAGATCCCCGTGAGCTGCGTCGAACGGGGACGCTGGCATGCGAGCGGCGACGTAGCCTCCTCCGCCGACGCCTTCCTCTCGCCGCGGGTGCGCGACGCCAAGTTGCGCGGGGTGCAGCGCAACCTTGCTGAGAGCGGCGTGTACCACTCGGAACAGGGTCGCGTGTGGCACGAGGTCGACCGGATGCTGAGGTCCACCGGCTCGCACTCTCCGTCCGACTCGTACAACGCGGTCTACCAGACCCACCGGGGACGCATCGACGAGATCGTAAATGCCTTCACATTGCAGCCCGACCAGCGCGGCGTGTTCGCCCTGATCGGGGATCGGCCCGTCGCCCTCGACGTGTTCGATTCCCCCCGTGCGATGGGGGCACTGTGGCGACCGCTGCTGCGCTCGTACGCCGCCGAGTCGCTGCGACATCGCCGGCCCGCCGGCGACCGTGCGATCGACGATTCGGTGGCCTGGATCCGCTCGCTCACCGACGGAACGGCCGTCTCATCGACCGGTGTCGGTTTGGGCGAGATCGTCCAGTTCGAGACCGCCGATTCCGTGACGAGCGCACTGGTGTACGACGGGGCCGTGGTCCATATGGCGGCCCTCGGGATCGGCTCCGAGCCCTCGACCACCCAATTCACACAGCCGAGCGCACGTCGCGCCTGGCACATCACGTCCTGACGGAACGACAACAAGGAGGCACACATGATCCTGGAGATCCTCATGGCGGTCGCGGCGATCGCACTCATCGTGATACTGACGGTGCTGCTGAGGCGGCCGACGGACTCGGCACCGCTCGGGCTGGACCTCAGCTCGGTACAGAACAACATTGGTGCCCTCACGGCTCACGTCGCCGAGATCCGGGAGAGCCAGCGAGAGGTCCACACCAACGTGGTCGCCCTGGTGTCGAATCCCGGCAAGCGGGGGGCTTGGGGCGAACTGACGTTGCTCAGGCTGCTCGAGGGCGCCGGCATGAAGCGCGGCGTGGACTACGACGTCCAGGCCTCGAACGGCGACGGGCGCCCCGACGTAGTCATCCACCTCGGCGGTGGCAACGAGGTCGTCGTCGACTCGAAGGTTCCGGTCGTGCACCTCAAGAACGCACTCGACGCCGAAGACGACAACGCCCGGCGCGAGCACATCAAGCTGTTCGCCGATGCCGTACGGCAGTACGCACGGGATCTGTCGAAGCGGGACTACTCGATGCAGCTCGAGGCGACCTTCGCACCGGTCGTGATGTACATCCCGATCGACGGTGCCTGGGAGGCCGCCCGCGAGATGCGGGAGGACATCCTGTCCGAGATGATGCGACTCAAGATCTACCCGGCCGAGCCGTCCACGATGGGGGCCATCATCGCAGTGCTGCGCCAGGTGGCCCTCATCGCCGGCCAGGACGAGGTGGTCGAGGCGGTCCTGTCGGACGCACGCAAGCTCGCCGACGCGGTCCGGGTCATGGGTGGTCACCTCGCGCGGCTCGGTAAAGGACTCGGGTCGTCGGTGGACGGCTACAACAAGCTCATTGGCAGTATCGATCGCACCCTGCTGCCGGCGGCCAGCCGGATGGCGGAGCACTTCGACCTGGAGGTCGGAGAGACGACGACGCTCACGACGATGGCCGACACCGGGCGCGCCGATGCGCTGAAGACCAAGATGGATGCCGCATGAGCGACCTCGAGCGCGACTTCGACCGGGCCATGATCTCGATCTACGAGCGGGCCCGGTCGGAGACGGGCTACGTGGCAACCCGTTTCATCCAGATGATCTCCGAGATCGGCGGCCTGGAGACGGCGCGGCGACTGATCATGTCCGACACCCCCTCCGACGGATTCACCACGCTGTGGGAGAAGCGGCGCCTCGACC
>Ga0214472_10001092_pt1 | contig 31286 bp, 36 predicted proteins | sample RVTome_6_FD_207662 | JGI IMG/M metagenome (GOLD analysis project Ga0214472, IMG submission 207662) | Soil microbial communities from uranium-contaminated site in the Upper Colorado River Basin, Wyoming, United States - RVT140D175 | ecosystem: Environmental > Terrestrial > Soil > Contaminated >...
AGTGGTTGAAGTATCCGATGTGTATGAAGTGGTGGATACACAATTGGTGGCCACACAAAACAGGCTCGACAGTGTACAAGCGCTTTTAGAAGCACAGATAGCCGCTGGCGGTGGCGGCGGGGACCGCCGAATATCCGGCCGGGATACCGTATTTATCATGTTCGACGACTTGTGCAACAATTCAGGTACCGGTGCATCTACGACTTTAGGAGACTATGGGAAAACGTCTGTTGTTGTATCCACGGGCGGTGCATCAAACCACCGGGCAGCTTTTGCGGCGGATACGATGGACTATAGGAACCCGGGTATTGTTGAGCTGAACTCAGGCACCACATCCAATTCTACAGGATATGCTTTGTTGGGGTGGTACAACAGGTGGTACTTAATAGACAATGCGACTGGTAGGGGAGGAGACTTCAACATCGAATGGATGGTGTACACTAACAGTACAATGGGTTCATCTGTTGACATGGGGTATTTTATCGGTTTTGGGTCGAGTTCAAGCACGGTTGCCACCGATGACATAATAGCTTTTCATTATGACAGTGACGTCTCGGATAACTGGAGCATTATATCTGACAGCACTGGCACTCAGACATCGGTGGATTTAGGTGCGCTTTATGAAGCCACCGCCAATACTTGGTTTAAGTTAGGTATAAGTTGGACGCTGGCAACACGTACACTGGACTTTTATATAGACGGTGATTTAGTGCACAGCATTGTGAACGAGAACATACCCAATATGTTCCGCCAACCGCTTGCAAAAGTTCATAAAAACAATACCACAATCACAGCCCAACGATTGTTCGTGGATTATTTCTATGTCGATCAAAAAATTGATCGAAGGCTTTAACTTTTTAAACTATCTTAATATGAAAAACTTTCTTTTGTTCTTTATGCTTTGTATCCTATGCATTGGTTGCACCGGATCGCTGGACATACAGCCGCATGAACTCAAGACCACAAACCCCAAAGGCTGGGATGATATGGTTGCGGAATGGGATTCTATAAACCAGTACCATGTACAGTCCAGGGATTGCATAATCGGCCAATGCCCAAACAACCTTACGGTGGTCCTTTACCCGAACCAGACGGATCAATGCGGTTGCCTTGACACAAATAATTCTTACCTGTTCTGGCATGGTGGCGGCGATTCTACTCAGGTTGACAATGGGTTCGACCCTTTCATTCTTATAGGTGATGTATATGTTGCTCATATCCCGATAGACGTATGTAAAGACAGTAATGTGGGGATATTCTTGACCGAGAAGATAGGTTGCAGCAATGAATGCTTTAACTTCTTTGTGGCGTTTTCAGTACAAGGGCAGCCCAGTGGTTTTACTTTTGACCCTGACCTGAACATATGTGTGGAAAACCCGTTGCCAGGGCTCGGCGGTTCGGTAGGCATAAAGTATTGGGCGGTATGGGGAGGGTCCTATGGAGGCACTTCATCATGTGATCTGATCGCCAATGAAGACTGGCTGGATGATACACCAGGGCTGGTTGAATGCACAACGTTAAACTGCGGTACACCAGTGCCTTGCCAATAACTGACTGCCTCATATACACTCAAATGACTAAAGCCTCTGATATTATGGAATTAAGTAATAACTACCCAAAGTCGATTATGCAAAAATTACTGGACTGGGATGTGTACGTGGGGCTGGTTTTGTCGTTGGTGTCTATGGTGGTGACATTTTTATTGCCCATACGTGACTTTGTCCTATTAGCCCTGCTGCTGATATTCATAGACCATATTATGGGCGTCAAGGTATCTAAAAGGGATGGCAGGAACATAACGGCGGATGGGTTGCAGCGGACAGTGACCAAAGGATTGCTGTACTTCTGTTTCTTACTGGCCTCGCACGCGATAACGACCGTGCTTCATGTGCCGTACATACCTTACTTTGCGGCGCTTATGATAAGCCGTGTGGAGTTTAAGTCCATTGACGGCCACATGCTGAAACTTACGAACGTGTCCATTTGGGACGCTGTGGAAAAGCTGTTCACATTTAAAAACTTATTCAAAAAATAAACGGTTCACCGGTGGCCGTGAACACTACTGTATGGCCGTGCAACCAATTAAGTCATGAAGCAGACACAAGAGTTCATCAATGCTCTGTTCAACACCATTTCTCAGGGCGTGGAATCTTTTAAAGATGGTTTCCAGATCAACGACATTACCGATTTCGTAGATGAGGGGATGTCTTGGCCGAACGCCGTGAACGGGTTGGCGGAAGGTTTCCCAGAAGAAGCGAAGACCGCCACGGTTGAAGAAGTTGATGCAATGTTCAAAGCACAAGAAAGCAAACTGGTTAAAGCCGGTGTGAACCCAATGCTTGTGGGTGCCATCATATCCAATATGAAAGGCATCTACTATGTCTATGCGGTACTGGCTCAGAAGGGGGAGATTATTGTGAAATAAGGAATTTCATCCATTAGTACAATTTTACCATGCACAGGCCACTCTTTGAACAGAGTGGCCTTTTTCAGTCCACGTGCTCGCACATCAGGCACCAATGGTGCTTGTCGAACATCAATGGTCTGAGCGATTTGCTGAACGACCCATCTTCGTTCTGTCCGACTCCGAACCACTGGCCTTTGATATTGCCGACAAGTTCGGTGCTGTCTTTCATCCAATCGTAGTAGTGTTTGCAGTACAGTCTATAAAGCATTGTCTCGCCCCTGAACTCCGGGACTATGGCCATAACGTTTGGGTCAATCGTTATCGGTATCAGCGGCTTGCCGGACACCATGTCGAAGAACGACAAAGGTATGACCCAACTGGTAGGCGGTGGCGGGCATGTAATATCGCTTATGGGTTCAAGTTGTTTTTCAATCTTTATGCTCATAATATCCGATTATGATCTTTTGTATTGATGGTAGAGTTTTAAGAAATTCACTTCGGCCAACTGTGAAGACCAAACGTCCATCAAATGGCCGCGGTTGTTGATCATGTAGTTCTCCCATTCAAACCTTCCCTCATAGTCATCCAACGTTTTTACAGCTCTATGTAATGGGTACTGTATTTTGAACTTATCGGTTATGATGGCCATAAGCTTGTCTTCCATTTCTTTGTAACCGTTAAGCCTATGCTTCCAGGGCCGTGGTATGTCCAGTAGGTACGCCTCCGAAGCGTCATGGAGCAAACCTTCAAGGTTTAAGCCGCATTTTATGTTAGCACCCACCTTCCACGAATGCTGTGCCACTGAATAGAAGCATGGTAGATTACCACCGAACCTACATTGCAGCGACAGCGAATGAGCGATGTCTTCAATGCATATAAGTTCTGGGTCGGGGTCGAACGGGTCTATGTAGTGGCCGCTGAAAGTCCGGATGCAGTTAGGGTAACGGTTCATATAGCAATGTTTTTAAATGGGCAACAATTGCGGTGGCATTCGTAAGCTCACCGTAGTCTTAGGGGACATTATCCAAAAGCACAGCGAACAACACGTGCATAATGGACTTGTCCGTACCCGGCAGTAAAGGGACAGGAATTAGTCTTTGTAGTCCGCCCGGTCGCCATAAGGCCCGGGCTTAACGCGAAGTGTCTCAGCCGTTATGATTACCAGCCGTTCACGGCCGGGCCTGAACCAGTGAATCTTGTTCTGGATCATCCAAGACGCTATGGTCTCAGGCCTTGCTTCGGGGAAATACTTTTCGATATAGTCCACCTTAGTCATGTAGTCCAGTTGGTTGTCAATGACGGTCTGTTTAGTGAGTTTGCCAGTCGGTAAGCCGATGCGTTTGGGAGATTCTTTAGCCATTTTTCAAATAAGTTAAAAATTCTGTGTAAGGTATTTCAAATAAGTCTTGTGACCGATAACTTATAAGATCTTTAGCTTGAAACAATTCCATAATGCTCAACGGCTCTATGTCTGAAACGCTGAAAATGACGTCCCATGTTTTTGCTGGCATTCCATTAGACCGCAAAAACATCACTGGGGTTTGTTCTGCCCGTTCTCCGTCATTTTTGGCCTGTTTCCACAACGTATATACCAACGACCGTTTTTGGTTCTTCTGAGGATGTTTAAATGTCTTAAGATGTTTAGTCTCCACGGAAAACGGGAAATAAAAACCAACGTCCGTGCAGATCAAGTCGCCGCAAACGTTCATAACGTTCTTCCAGCGCAGCCCGCCGGACTGTGGCACTCTATTAAACTCGGACCCAGTCCATTCAGACAGGCTGTGCGCAAGAACCAGTTCGTTTTTGTTCCCTTTTACTTTTGAGTTTATCTTGTTCGGCGGGAGACCGAACAGCTCATCATAAAGATTTTCCATGATAACGGCTGCAAATATAAAACTATTTTTTCTTAAAATAAAATATTGGCGCAAATTTTAACCAAAAATAAAAAACTGTTTTATATATTTGTACCTCTTACAAAATAAAATAATGGAAATATGATACAGGAATTTACGGTCGAGTTTCAATATGACCTATTGAAGTACCTGACCCGAGCGAAAGACATGAAGATTTATGTGAAGATACTGGACAGTAGTATCTTCGGCTTATCGGAACACCAATTTATCTTCAGCCTTATCCAGTCTTATCAAGCAACTTACTTCGTAACTCCTAAAAAGAATTCACTCAAACAGTTTTTCATAAGTTCGGTCAAAGACAAACAAGTTGATGACCAGACCATCGAGTACATGAGCGGCTTGATTGATGGTCTTTACATGGATTGTGAAAGCAACGATGAGTTCTTAAAAGAGACCGTCATTGATTTTGCCAAAAGGCAGATGGTCAGAGCGGTCATGCTGGAATACGCCGACAAGATAAACGACATGGCCGACAGCGACTATGTGTCACTGCTCAGTAAACTTAAGAAAATATCGGACCTTGGGCGTGAAAGCGAATCGCTTGTCCCAGGTCGGTACTTGTTCAAAGATTTCACGCTGGACAGGGCAGTGACGGTGGCGGGCGTACCGTTCTTCCTCAAAGGAGTCAACCAATTGACCGCGGCACGTGGGTTCCATACGCCGCAAGTTGTCATATTCTTAGCAGCACCGAAAGGGTTTAAGACTGGGACAATGCTTAACGCAGCGGTTGACTTCGCCATATACCAGCGTAAGAAGGTGCTCTACTGTGATACTGAAAACGGTATCCAGCAATTGGTGAACAGGTCTTATCAACAGATAGTAAGTTGCACTTATGACGACCTCGTGAGCTCTAAGTTCGATGACAAGCTGGAGCATACGGCTGCTATGGCTTTAAAGCTTGGCGGCGAACTGAGGTTCGAGTATTTCCCGCCAACAGTCTCCACGCTTGACGACGTTGAGTCAAAGATCGCTGAACTGGCAGAAGACGGGTTCGTGCCGGACATAATCTTTTATGACTACTTTGATAAATTTGGCAGCAACAACCGCAAAGCGTATGACAAACGGCTGGTCATACAGGATGTGTACGAGCATGCAGTTAGGATCAACATGAAGCACTCGACGTTCGCCATATCGGTAAGCCAGGTCAAGCAGTCGGCGGTCGGGAAAGCGGTCATAACGATGACGGACTTTGGTGAGGATTTTGCAAAAGCAGCCAATTCCCATGCGGCGTTCGCTATATGCAGGACTCAATGGGAGCTTGACAACGGGTACGCCCATATCATCCCGGTCGTCCAGCGGCAGGGCCAACGGTACAAGCCGGGCGAGAACGAAGTGTTCGTTCGGATAAACGAAGAGACCATGCTGATACAAGAACTCGGCCAACACGAGTCGTCAAAACTTAGGGAAGTGCTGGGGCTGGACATCAGTGAAGCCGTGGTCATTGCGTCCGCTGACGACTTGGATGATAGGTAAAAAAAATCGGGCAAGCTGATAGGACGCTTACCCGACATTTTAACCACAACGTAAATGTATATATGCTTTCAAAAGAACAAGCCGCTAAAAAACGGCTTGTCTCTAATTATAATCCCATGAACATATCCGGCGCAATATTAGACCATAGCCGCTTTATTTGTATCAGTCGGACAGGTGGCGGATGTCTGAAATGACACTGAAAAATAGCCTGGTGTCAATTTTGACACCAGGAAAAAAGCTTCCTGGTGTCAAAATTGACACGTAGATACAATAATACGTATTAATAACGGGCGCAAAGCGCCCTGTATTTAGATTTTTGTTTGCTGTTCTTTTCGAGCGAGCTCTCAAGAAAGCAAACAAAAATGAAGCTTTGCTTCAGGCATCCCGTCCATGAGCTTCGCTCAAGAGAGAATGAATCCTTGACCGATTGGATTTTTTTTTTCACGGCCTACAAACCTTAACCAGGTTAGGCACATATTATGAATAAAAATATTTGAAAATAAGTTCTGCAATATTTGTTTAAAGTAAAAACGTGTTGTAAATTTGCAAATCGAAACTGTTAGTACAATTCTTATAGCTTATTTTGTTGATCCTGTATAGCTGCCATTTTTTATTCAATGGGCGTTCAAGTTTAACAGTTTCGATACCTTGGCAGCTTACAGGATCAACAAGATCAGCAATAAAATATGAGCCCATGAATCACGGCCAACTGGTTGAAGCGATAACCAACCATATCTTACCTGAAGACATTTCAAACAACCTACCAGATTACCTCCTACCTTACATACGTTTTAAGTCCCGAGATTTCGGTTATTGCTGGGTGAGTAACGAAGCGATAGTCAAAGACCTTGGGTTTAATTCATTACCTACTTTATACCGTTCGTTGAAACTGCTTGAGGAATCCAACCAGATAACTCGGGTAACTGTAAGTATTGGGTCGCAGCAAGTACGCCGCATTTACCCTTACGTAATATCCGAAGGTGTCAAGAACGAATCCGCCAATGAAATGGTAAAGAACGGTAACGCTTACCCAAATTCTCAACAGTTCAACATCACCAAGATAAGTTTCAATTCTTTCATGTTTTTTGACCAATTCACCGTTTGCAGGGACCAGTTCCTTAGCAGGGTGTACCCGTCTGCTGATTCGATAGGCATGGAGTGGAACTACATAATGCAACAGACTTTTTATGAGTTCTTATTGTCAATGTTCATTAGGCGAACGTCCGGCCAACGCATTACAGCCGATTCATGGGAGAAGTCATTCACTGCCTATTTGTCCACAAGTTACACAAATCAATTAAGCATATTTATCCGCAACATCAATGAACAGTAAGGTACTTACCGTATTCGTATCAGAGTTCGATGCTACACAGTCAACAAACGGTTGGTGGCGGTTCACGAACCCGTTTGATGTAAAATCGCTGAAAGCCAACGATAGGACTATGGCTTTCAGCCCCACTTACAATTATGTCAAATGCTTTAGGACAGGCGAACGGTACACAGCTTATGAGTTCCTTATGCGTTGGTGGTCGGCTGATTATTACAGCATGCTTGAGGAGGTCCGTGGCTACCGTGCGACCGATTTCATAAAAATAAAGAACCGTTTCCATTCAGGTGTTAACATAAGCCTTAAGTTCCCTGACCATTACGTAAGGCTTTTAAGCAAATCGGATATGTTCGCTAAACGTGCGCAGAACTACCTTAAGAACCGTGGGTTCAATTTGTACCGACTGGACAACTTAAAGTTTGGGTACTTTGAAGATGGGCCTTATATGGGTTATATATTCATACCTTATTGGTCGCATGGCGAACTGGTGTACTGGAGCGCAAGGTCTTTTATGGATCATCAAAGGAAGTACCTTAACCCAAAGTCAGATGAAGTAAAAGTAGGTAAGAACGATATATTCTTCAATGAGGACGCATTGTACGTGTATGACGAGATAAAACTGGTAGAAGGCGCATTTGACTCGTTGTCGGTCGGTAACGAGTCAGTGGCCACATCGGGTTGGTCGTTCAGCCACATACAAGTTGACAAGATACTTAAGTCCCCGGTCAAACGGTTGGTGTTCATACCAGATGCCGGGTACTACAACCAGACCCTGAAACAGGCTTCAAGATTCGTAAACTATAAAGACACAAGCATAGTGGACGTTCGTAAGATACCAGTGTGGAGCGATGTGACCGCTTTTGGTTACAAACAATTCATGCATTATTATCCTGAACTGAAACAGCCAGTTAATTTTAACATGCTTTACATATGAGGAACCCAAGCGTACATATCGGTAAAGATGACTTGAAAAAAGTGTTCCAGCGTTTTGGGATTGAGGTTAAGCTGATCGAACCCTTCATGTTGGAATGCATGAAGCACCGAATAACCAACCGTGTGCTGCTGACTGGTAATAAGCGAAACATAAAAAAGATAAGCGATGCAATTGATGATGCTACGGTCGGTAAGTTTGCGGCCACATTCAAACAGTTTATGACCGACAACAAACTTAGGCGCAAAGTAGAGTCCATAACGCCGATGCATTCAGACTGGCAGTATGTAAAAAAAGCGGCTAAGATATATCTGGAATTTTGCGATGAGTTCGTCATTGACATAGATACTGAAATGTACGACTTTATATTGTTGTCTTATAAAGTTATGGGCAACAATATCAACATAAGGAAATTCGCTTATTACCGTACACGGATATTCGATGAGTACGAAATAATAAGTACCATAGACGACGACAGCAACCAAGATACCACAATAGCACTATTTAACGCTTATATGAAAATGCTTACACGTGAGACCACGGTTGATGTTAAAGAATTTAAGAACACAAAAACTTTTTACCATTTTGTCAAAGCTGCTGAATATGTAGCGAACCGCAGCATAAGACCAGATGATTGGATAAAGTCACAGTTCGACGCATTGTCTTATCTGGATGCCGTACCTGAACCGAACCAGATGCATGGGAAACATGCAGAAGAAAGGTATCGGCGGTATCTGCTTAAAACCAAAGTAAGATGACCATAGAGATCAACAATGTAAAATGCCATATACATTCAGGCGGTGCTGACAACCTCATAGGGGATATGATCGAAGAAGTACGTGAATATCTGTCAGTGCCGAAGCAGGGTTCTTTTTTCGCTCAGAAAAACGCAAAATACAAAGTAAGTAACCGAGTGTACTTCTGCACACCGACTGGTAAGTTCCCAACTGGTTTTTTGCCTTATGTATACCAGTACTTAAAGACCTTTGAGGGACTTAAAATAAACCTGGTGGACAACCGGGATTTTTTGTTACCGTTCAGTAATGATCTTGATATGGACGTTGTTCATTTTGAATTGATGGATCACCAGAAAGACAGTGTCCGGCAATGCAACAGGATGGTGAACAATATGTACTGGCCCCGTGGTATAATTGACGCGGCCACAAACGCAGGTAAGAACAGTGTAATCGCTGGTATAGCTCAGAACATTATCGGGAACGACGCTACGCTGATGGTGCTTCACAATAAAGATATAAAAGACCAAGCTATTGAATTTTTCGGGGAGATATTCGATGTTGGGGTGTTCCATAAAAACAAACGTGAAATAAATAAACCTTTTGTTATAGCTATGGCAAAGACTTTGTACAACGCTGCCAACAAATCGGTAAACATCAAAAGGTGGCTGTCAACAAGAAAAGTGCTGTTCGTTGATGAGTCGCATGTATCAGCTGGTCATCAGTATTCAAGGCTTCTAATCTGGGTCAACGCAGGGCATAGGTACCTGGTGTCCGGGACACCGCTGGATATGAATGACCCTAAAAAGAAAATGATGATGATCGGCAATTCGGGAGATATAATCTACAAGATAAGTAATATGGAGCTTATAGATAAAGGCGTGTCCAACAATGTCGAAGTTCATATGTACCCATGCATTTATGACCCTTATTTATTTGATGTTTATGAGGATGCTTATAACGCTCTTAAGACATCAATGAACAGGGTCTATATTATAAAGAAGTACCTTATGGAAAACCCGGACAGGCAGGTGCTTATAAACGTTAAGAACTATGACCACGGTGAGTTCATATATAACCAGATAAGCAGCATGTGCAACTGCCGTCTGTTGTTCGGCAAAAGCGCCGAACGGTCTAAACTGATCGAAGAGTTTAAAGAATATAAATACAGGGTGGTGATAACCACCATCCTTAAAGAAGGCATAAACGCTGGCATTGATACACTGATATATGCATGCGGTGGTAAAGAGACCATACGGCTGAAACAGTACATAGGCAGGGTGCTTCGGAAAAAAGGCAAATACGATACATCTCATGTAATTGATTTCTTTGACAGGAACAACTATTGTGACAAGCATTCACGTGCTCGGATACGTATATATAAGAAGGAGGGTTTCCCACTGGGATACCATTATAAACCCAATAGGTTCGGGTCAATCATTTTATAAAAAATGTGGCAGATTATTTTTTAGTTTAAAATAAAATTTTATAAATTTGCCGACGTTAAAACGCAGACATGAAACGACAATACAAAAGTATACCCACGGATGTTGACTTCTCTAAAATAGTAAAAGTCAATGACTTCACAATAGATGAAGACGACTGTTTTACAAAAATGTACGACCCATCAACAAACGACTGTGCGTTGTGCGCCGACTGTGATTTATGTGCCATACTGTTTAATAAAACAGTAAGCGTAAGTCTTAAGAAAAAATTCAATGATGAGTTTGGTCAAACAGCCGATACTTATGACTTTGAATCAGTCAATTCATCTAAGCTCGGTGAGAAGTTGTCAACCAACCCAGGCGTATATACCAGAGCAGATATGTTCGATGTCGTTAAGAAACTGTCAAAGTGTGACTGTAATGATTTGGTAAACGACTGTGTAGAGTCCATACTTATGGAATATGGGCTTAAAGAACACAACGGCAAAATAGTACTGAAATGATAGAGATCGGTAAATGCAATAAATCAATAATGTTCGTGTCTGACTACCCGGATGATATGGACTTTACAACTGGTACTATAAACGTATACAGCACGTACAATACTTTGAACTCATTGGTCACAAAAGTGTTTACCGAATATTCATGGGATGATTTTTACCTTACTTTTATATGTAGGTCACCTTTCCCAAGAAATACAAAGATAAACACCACATCGTTCAATCGGTTGGCGGTTGAGCATACCGATATGCTTATTGAGGATTTGGCTATATATAAGCCTAAAGTTATAGTTGCTTTCGGAGCTCGTGCCGTTAAATACCTCATAGGTAAAACGTTAAAAGAATCAATCAATAAACTGAATAAAATAGACCCTAAATTCGGCCATGAATGCTATGTCATTGCTACCGAATCGGTACGGTCTATGGATGATGACCTTGTGCAGGTTATTTTCAACGATATTCTTAAAGCGATAGAACATGTGAGCACAGGTGATGACCCTTTTGAAAATGACGTGGTTGATTTTAAGTTGATAACAAACTTACAGGAATTTGAAGAATCCATAGATATGTGCGTCGAGGCTGGTGTGTTCTGCCATGACTATGAAACGGACGGCGGTGAGTATTTTGACCCAAGTTCAGTGGCAACAGTTTTGGGTTATTGCTTCCAACCAGGTTATGTTTACATACTGCCGTTAAATCATGAAAGCTCACCGTTCAACGACTATGATATTGCTTATTTATTTGGGATACTGAATGACCGTATATTTGGGAACATTGACGTGGTTAAGATCGCACACAATCTAAAGTATGAAATGCACTGGCACCGTAAATATGGTGTCACTGAGTTCCGTGGCATATTTGAAGATACTATGCTAATGTCGCACTTATGCAACGAGAACGAACCGAACGGTCTTAAGGATATTGTGAAACAATTGTTTTCAAAGTACGATGGTTATGTACTTAAGCCTGGGAAGGACGAGACATGGGCCACATTGCCTATGGGCAGGCTGACAATTTACAATGCCATAGACTGCCATACTACAATGCTTGCTTATATCCATTATGAACATAAGCTGCTGACCGACGACATTGATGAGTCCGGCAACAATAGGTTTATACAGTACGCTTATTATAGGAACCTTACCATGTTTGCTTTTAAGATGTTGCAGCGCATGGAATACCATGGCGCATATATAGACAGCGGCCATATAGAAAAGTCGATAGAAGTAGCAGAAAGACGCATACAAGAAAAATACAAGGACCTTATGGCAAACGGTACGGTCAATAGGTTCATAAAATACAAACGTGACGAGATTCTTCAGGCGACCATAGAAGAATATACTGAAAAAATGAACTCCCATGCAGCGAACGGAAAAGATTACTTTGTGAACATGTACCGTACCAAGATACAAGATGTAAAAAACAACGGCATTGATTATGAGATAAATTTCAATTCACCCACACAGTTGTCCGATTTGTTGTTCATTAGCACTTATGGGTTCAATCTGCCAGTCAATCCAGCTACCAACAAACCAGAGACCAGTAAAGAATATTTGCACACATTAGATGAGCCTTTTGTTGAAGTGCTGCTTGCTTACCGCAGCATTGGAAAAATGGTGTCCACATATTATAAAGGCATATTGGACAAACTGGATAAGGACAGCAAACTCCATACAAGTTTTAACATGCATGGCACTGTTACTGGCAGGCTTTCATCGTCACGGCCAAATTTACAGAATATACCTACAAGGACAAAGCATGGTGACCCTGATGTCATTTGGGCGATTAAAGAAGTTAAGAAATTTTTTGTTATACCAGAAGGTTATGTGGGTTTGCAATTTGACTTTTCACAAGCTGAATTACGGCTGATCGCAAATTTTTCAGGTGATGAAGTAATGCAAGAAGTATATAACCAAGGCAAAGACATTCATGCAATGACCGGGGCGCAGATTGCCGGCATGGGTTATGAAGAATTTTTAACGTCATCCAACTATGCTGAAGTGAGGAACGATGCCAAGTCTGCAAATTTCGGTCTGGTATATGACATATCTCTTGACGGTTATATAAATTACATAAAAGCGGCCACTGGTAAGACCATAACGATGGAAACGGCCAAAAAGCATTATGAAAGTTTGTTCACTACTTACCCAAGGCTTAGTGAATGGCATGTGAATTACAAATTCAAAGCAATGAAATATGGTTATGTTAGGACTTTGTTTGGACGTAAACGGAGGCTTGGAGATGTGTACTCATCGGTTTCTAAGTATCAGTCCAAAGCGTTGAGGAATTCCATCAACGCCCCTATCCAGGGCAGCGGCGGCGAATGGACTATTTTCGTGATGGCACTGCTTGACTGTGTGCTGCCACAATCGGTTCTTTTCTTCAATACTGTTCACGATTCATTCTTTGCATATTGCCCTCCAGAGCTTGTGGCACATACATGTAAACTTGTTGACAAGTACGCAAGCAAGCCTCCGGTAGTCCGTTATTTCAAATGCGATGAAAGAAAACTCATTGTCCCAATGAAATTAGACCTTGAAACATCAACCAGATCATGGGGCGATATGGAAAAAGCAAACATAGACGGTATCATCGAGCAGGGAGTTTATAACTGATCGGTGGCCGTTGATTATATCACTTTTAAATTCATTTAATTATGGGAAAGATTGCAAAAGTCAAGATCAATATTGACGCGTTGAAAGAAGCCCAGGAAAACATGAAGTCCGGCAGTGATGGCTTGTTTGTCGGCCAATCTGAACTGAAGCCTAACCTTTATATTAGGCTTATGCCAAGCCAACCCAATATCTCAAGCCTTGGGTTCTTTGAGGAAGATGGTTTCTGGATAAAGGGCAAACGTTATGTAAGCCCTGAAACGTTCGGCAAGCCATGCCCAATCTCAGAAGAAGTAGAGGAAGCATTGGCATCTGGGGACCCAGTGCTTCAAGCATTGTTGAATCACAAAGATTTTAAAAGGAAGAAACAAGTAAGTTTCCCAATCTGTATCCTGAACGCCAAGAACGAAAAGACGTACCAGTTTGACGGTGTACGCGACAACATGGTAAAGATATTGCAGACAGGCCCACAACTTGGCTCTGCAATAATCAAATTATTGGTCAATGCACCAGGGTGTGAGCCTGAAGAATTGTTGGAACAAGAAGGTTATATCATCCAGTGCACGAAGACTGGTGAAAAGATTGACACCGAGTATAGCGCACAAGTAATTGTCCGTAAGTTCAACGTACCAGACGAGCTTTATGATTACGACAAGATACCTGATATTCTGGAACTGTGCCGTAAGAAATTAAAGTCAGACGACTATCTCCGTGGTGTTGTTAGGAACTATCTTTACGGCGAACCGATGCCAGTTGAAGAATCCAACAATGATATAGGTTCTGCACCTGATGCCATTCAACGGGAATCAGTTAAAGCGGAACCTAAAGGCGGACAAACTAAACCGAGGAGGTCGCTGATGGAAGATTTAATGGGTTCATAATAATTGACCGTGGCGGTTTGCAGCAATGCAGGCCGCCACTAAACCAACAACAGCATGAAGACAAGTGACTTATTCGTACGTGGCCGGCTGATACCAGATTCTTCTTTGATCGTTTTCGGTGACGACCTTGAACGGGTTAACGCTGAAAGATTATTGCGAACCAACGGTTTTTCATTTAGGTCTGAAAAAACAAAAGTCGCAATAATAAACGACTTTGTAAAATTGCATAAATATATCAAAAAGTTCTTTAACAAAGAACTGGTGTTCGGCATTTCGGTATCCAGTGAAAAAAGGAGTTTAAGACAGTTGAGGTTCTATTTCGGGGTTATCGTTCATACCATAATATCTTTTTATAAAGAGCACGGTGAAGACTACACAAAAGAGCAAGTGCATCTGGACAACCTAATGAATATATGGGGATGGAAACCAGTTGAAGAATCGGTAAATGGGCGCCTTATCATAAGGCTTGACACTATGCCGTCAACCGGGGCGATGTCCAAGGAAACATTTTCACAATTTTTAAAAGCCATTGAAAAAGAATACGCATATAAAGGTCTTGATTGGTCATCCGTACTGGACGATAAAGACGGAAACCAAGTCAGGGAAGGCACAGGCATACCTTATGTTGATTCTGGTGATGGCACATTAAACCAGTACTATGAACGGTTTAAATGAATTCCCACGGAAAATACCAAATAACATAAAGTCTTATTTGGTGGCAGATGATACGTGCATCCATGTCATTAGCACTCATTACATGACAGACGGCAAACGTAATGTGCTTTATGTATTAGAGGATGCTTATCATGATTATTCTATAAAGCATTTATATTTCAATGATTTCTGCAACGAATACGCTATGGTAATACCGAATGATATAATCCTAAAAGAACAGACTTTGCTTGAACATGCTTATGATATACTCCATAAAAGGTCTGAGGAAAAAGAAAGGCAGTATGGTCCTATGACCGAAGGTATGGAGAAAGCAGCCAAAATAGCGGCGTTGTTGAGTGGTAAAGAATTTGATGCAAGAATGATGTATATCGCTATGGTCTCTTTGAAATTATCTCGTGAATCGTATAGCAAAAAATATGATAACATATTGGACACCATTGTGTACATGGCCGCTATGGTTGATGCAGACATTGAGTCCTATACCAAAAGTAAAAAATAATGAGCACAACTTGGGGAACGATCATACCGCTGATCGGTGGGATGGCCATAGGCAACAAAGCAGCATTTGGTTCAGATGCTAAGTGGGCGGTCGGGTACAATGGTTTTGAACGCAACAATGAGCACTTTAGGGCATACTTTAAAGATGTACCGTTCCATGATTTTGTTGACGACGGCAATATAACGGACTTAAGCCATTTGGAGCCCGTGGATGTGGTCAGTACCGTATGCCCGTGTGCAGGGTTGTCAATGCTTAACCGAGCCAACAACAAAGACAGTGACCGTTCACGTGGTTGCAACGCTTTGCAGAACGGTTACATGTACTTGACCGCTGAAGCTGTATTGCAGCATTTAACGCCAAGAGTTTTCTTTGGTGAAAACGCACCAGGTCTTTTCACAAATGCTGGGTATGATGTAAGAGTCAACCTGTACGAAATAGCCAAAAAGTACGGTTATAGTTTAAGCTTTGTAAAAACCAATACAATGCTTCATGGGATACCGCAGCACCGCATGCGCACTTTCTATTTTTTCTGGGATTCTGACACAGCGCCGATAATGAACTATTACCGTGAAAAGTCACCCAGGCTGGTTGATTATCTGGCAGAAGTACCAAGCGATGCCTCATGTCAGTACCACATGACTCCAAACCTTAGCGACCATATAACTTTTCGTTACATAAAAATGAAAGAGGGCAACAATTGGCGGAAAGCGCTGCTGAACAACGGCAGAAGTGTGTGGGGTTATATAGAAGCACATAACTTATTTGAGGACTTTATAAAATTCTGCACCAAAGATGGTAGTAAGCAAGCACTCAAATATATCAAAAGGGCTGTGTACATTGCCGATAAGATAAAGATAGACCCTGTGACTGGCAGGTCAAAAGGCGGCTACTGGGACGACAGCATCATTTATTATGGTGAAGAGGAAATAAACGGTGTAATAGTAAAGAATGTGACTTATGGGATGCACCCAACCGAAGAAAGGTCGTTCACCATACGTGAGCTCTTATGGATGATGGGGCACCCACATGATTTTGAAATGAAGAATAAACACATTGGGACCATATTCCAGAATGTGCCTTCATGCACCGCTGAATCATGGTCACGTGAGGTTGTCAAATACCTAAATGACGAACTGCCATTTTCTAAAAACGATTATCTTAAACAAGATAATATAAAAAGAAGGATAGTATGAACGTAGTCATTGGAAAAATAGGGAAGTCGTTGCTGTTCGACCCTAAGTCATGGGGTTTGGTCGGCGGTGATTCAGCACCCGCTATACTTTATACAAACTTGGCCAACATGAACCCGCAAGATAATTTTTACATTATCGGCAAATCTGATTTTGACAGGTTGACCGACAGTTATAAAGAACGTCTTTTCCCAAACGGTAATGTGCATTATTGTATGCCTAATGACGATGAGTACAAAGACCCGGATTTCAGCTATATGCATGCGGTTGACTGGTTGGACGAGAACGAGGTTGACATTGATACAGGCATTGTCTTTAATGGCATGGTTGGCGGGACAAACATACCCAATAAAATAGTTAAGCAGAAAGACCCATCTGTTTTTACCAAACCTTACTTTATGATGCGGGCTTATTCTGCCAACGTCATACATACGTTGAATGATCTTGATGTACCTTATGCATTAATATCGGAAGACCCACGTTACATTGATGTCAATGGCCGTGACTTGTTCAACAGACCTAAGATAATACTTTCACAATGCAACGGTTCATCAACTAAGCATCATATACTTTCTTATGAACGTCAACTTGAAACCGACGTTCATGAAGTACCAGTGGTCTATGCTGAAACAGAAAAGATATTTTTGATGGGTGAAAACCCTATTGATGTGGCCGAGATAGAAAAGAAGTACGCAGTCAACGCTTTTATGAACGGTCACGGCATGTCAAAAGGCGAGTCCAGGTATGATTTTGTAAAAGAGTATGTACTGGATTCTTTTGAGTATGCTAAGGTTTACGGCAATTGGCCGAAAGAATTATATGAGACAGGTAGGTTCGTAAAAAAGCGGATGGGCGATGCTATGGACATTGTGATGGGGACCAAGTACACACCGGTCGTTTCCATCAAGCCAGGGTTCGTTACTTGCAAACCTTTCGAGATGCTGAACTGGGGCATACTGCCTTTCATGCATGATTCTTACGATTCTAAAGACTTGGTGGGGTTCGACCCGTATCTTATCATAAGTTCAGCCGACGAGTTCAAAGAAAAAGTCAACATGTTGGAATCCCGTCCAAACATTAGGATTGATTTCCTTAAAGCGATTTATGACCAGTACATGACCGATGAATATTTCAACGGGACCAGACTGAACAACAAGTACATGAGTATACTTTACGAACTGGTTGGTCAGGCTTATCAGCCAGTCCAGCAAAACGAATTTATAAAAATATCAAACTTTCAATCCAATGAACGCTTCCAAAACAATAGTAAGTGACGTTGACGGTATATTGACGGACGGTAAGTTTGCATATACCACTACGGGTAAAATCCTTAAGATGTTCGGTGCACATGACAGTGACGGCATTAAGCTTCTTAAATCAATCGGGTACGATATAAAGTTCATTACGGCTGACCATCGTGGGTACCCTATATCGGTCAAGAGGCTGGAGCATTTAGGTTGTACATTGGAACTTGTGGAAGACGGCAAACGGCTGGAGTACATTAAAGAAAATTACGGTAAAGACATTATATACTTAGGAGACGGTTACTATGATGCGGCCATACTGGAGTATGTTGATGTTGGGGTAACTTTGTTGAACGGGTTGCCTATATGCAAAAGCAACGCTGATGTGGTTTTGCAGACGACCGGGGGAAACGGTGCATTTATGTATTTGTACGATTATCTTACCAGCAAAGCTCATACGAACATTAAGCGTGTTATAAGTGAAATAAACAAGTGTGTTGGTCATTTTGATACGATCAACGGCCATACGTTGCCGCATTTCCTGGAAGTTATCGAACGTGCTCATAACATCTTTCTGATAGGTGCAGGCCGCATGGGTTACGCTTGCCGTGGTTTTGCCATGCGGTTGTCGCATCTTGGTTATAAGTCGTTCTTTATAAGCGATTCAAACACACCACGGGTAACACCTAACGACTTGGTTATTTTCGGCACGTCGTCTGGCAATACTCCCAGTATTAGAATGATGCTTGATATTGCCGTATCAGCCGAAGCAATGACAGCTTGTATAACGGCCAACTCAAATGGTTATGTAAGTAGGCATGCGGGCATCACATTGTACATGGGGGAGATACAGACAGGACAGTTCATGAAGACGGTCTATGAACAAAGCATTCAGGTAGTGTTCGATTATATAGCTTCGTTATTGATAGAAGAACGTGGCCTTGATACGGGCATTCTTGGACTTAACCATTCAATATTTGAATAATGAAAACGATCAACAGCGCATCTTTGGTATGCAGCGACTTACTGGACTTAAGGTCATCGTTAAGAGCGATAAACAACACATCTTATATAGACTCGATCCATATTGACATAATGGACGGTTTATATGTGGACAGGATCGGCATCATGCCGGAAGTATTCAGCCAGATAAATGAGTTTACCAACAAAAGCACTGATGTGCACTTCATGGTAGATGACCCTGTTAAATTCATGGCTTTATGCCAGGGAGCCGATATGTTTTGGGTGCATAGTGATAAGCTTGATGAAAATACGTATAAAATAGCCAAAAGTTATGCAAAGAAATGTGGTGTGGTGTTCAGTCCGGGCGATGATATGGAGGCGTGGCTGTCAGACGGGTTGTATGACTCAATAATACTGATGGCCATGCGTCCAGGTGACTTATCATCTGATATGGACAGCCGTATCTACGATATGATCAAGATTGCCCGTAAGAATTGCAGTGGGGTAGTGGCGGTTGATGGTAAAGTAAGCCGTAATACTTATGTTGATTTTATGGTCAACGGTGCTAACTTTTTTGTACTTGGCACATCTTCAATCTATCAAGATGGTAGGATGTTAAAAACATTTAAATGAAAGTAATAATCACAACAGCCGGGAGAGGTTCACGTATATCGGGCAAAACCGACATACTGAACAAAGCATTGATAAAAGTAGGTGACAAAGCGATGATCAATCATATCATTGATTCTTATCCAGCGACCACCAAGTTTGTGATCGTTTTAGGTTATAAAGGTGATCAAGTAATGGATTATATATTGTTATGTTACCCTGACCATAATATTGAATTTGTGCGAGTGGATTTGACAAAAAAACAATCAATGCTTTATTCATTAGTGACGGCCATAAAAGAAAGCGCTGACCCATACAGTGCATTTATATACAATGCTTGTGATATGTTCGTACCAGATGCACATACTTTATGGGGTCACTATACAGACACTTTAATGTTCGGGTCAACGCTGATGGACAACGTGATGTATGACTGTGTCGACTCTAATGGTAAATTACAGTACAAAGGGCATAAAGGCTACCCTTATTTAGGTGTATGCTATGTGGTCAAAACCGCTACTTTTGTAGAAAATGCTGAAATTATACTTGAACTGTGCGGCGAATCAGAACGGAACGACTTTTCAGTTTTCAAAAAAAGTAACACAGATATTAGGCATATTAAAAAAGACTTATGGTACGACATCGGCAATATACATGCTTGGCGTGAAAGCGACGCTAAAATGGGAAGGACTTTTTTTACATCTGAAAAGATAGACCGTGAGACTTATTTTATCGAGGGCCATGTTATAAAATTTTTAAAGAATGAGGAAGATATAGATGAATTGTACCAACGGCGGTCACAGTTCAACTATACTGACATAGTGATGGGGCAGTTCATAAAAATGGACTTTGTACATGGCGTATCGGCTGATTTGAAATGCGATAGGCAAGTAATGAACTTTATTATAAACCATCTTAAAAATAAGGTCCAAGTAGATTATAAGTTCAATCATTTCTACACAAGAAAGACACTGGACAGGGTAGGTAAATTTTTGACCGACAACAACGACTACAATCTGATAAATGGTGAACGTATCAAAGAACCGATACAAGATATGATAAATGCCTGTGGCCGGGCGTTGGGACTGACGGCCATAATAGGCGCACATGGTGATTTTGTATTGTCCAACGTTATAGTCAAGGGCGATGGCATTCATTATATCGACATTAGGACCGATTTTGGCGGCAATGATTACGGTGCACTGGAATATGAATGGGCTAAACTGTCTCATTCATTGCTGTTCAATCATAAGAAAATATCTTTGGGTGAATATAACTTTAATGAACTTGATGATGAATGTTATGTGGATATTACCGTAAGCTATAATAATCTGCTATTTCTTGAAATGGTCAGGGAATCTATACCAGAAAACCAAAGAACGACGGTTGAGATACTTCATGCATTTGTCTGGTTGTCAATGTCGCCGCTGCACCCATGTGTGGAAGGTAAGATATTGTACGCATTAGGCAAATTAAAACTATACCAATGTTACAATATTTTAAATGCAGAGACGTAAAATCTCCAGAACGCCGGAAAGGCGATGCTGGGTTTGATTTTTTTGTACCCAAAGATTTCAACGCTGAAATGCTGCCGACTGAACAAGACCGCCGCTGGGCGTTTAATCTTGACGGTAAGTATGAACTTAATTCTGGCTGTGATTTACTGATACCGTCCGGCCTTCATGTAAGGCTCCCGGTTGACCATGTGCTTATGTTGGCTGACAAATCAGGAGTGGCTACACGTAAGAAGTTGATGGTGGCCGCTAAGATCATAGACGAAAGCTACCAAGGAGAGATACATTACCACATGGTCAATTTCTCGAACGGTATCATTCTTATAAGCCCTGGTGAGAAAATAATCCAGGGACTGCTTATACGTTGCAACTATATGGGATCGGCTGAGATAAGTAGTCTTGAAAAACTTTATAAAAACCATTCAAAAAGCCATCGTGGCAGTGGTGGGTTCGGTTCGACTGGTTCATATTAAGTTCAAAAAAAATATTTTACTTTTAAGAAAAAAGTTCCTAAAAAATTTGGAAGTCTTAAGAACTTGGTGTAATTTTGTTTCATCATTAACGATCAAACTAAATCAATCATTGAAAAACTTAATAAAAGAACTGTATTAGATTTAATGAGGAATGGCCATATCTTAAGAAATATTACAATTAAAGACGAAATATGGGATTGTATAGCACCTGACGGTACTCCTACAAGATTAAGTAAATCCACTGGTCGCGCTGTAAGACAAGACCCAGATGTAAAACGTATGGGCGGCACTGTTTGTAGTACATATTTCAATATACCGACAGTAGATGTACATTGAAATACACAAGAACTTGGCATGGTTATTTCAACCAGATAAACAAACTGAATCATGATACTTAAAGAAAGTAAAGAACTAATGGGTTGAAATCAAATCTCTTAAAGAATTTATAAAATACTTTAATTTATGAGAACTTTACAATCAGTGGCCATAACCAGGGCTTATAACATATTTAAAAGAAAAGGCACCAATCAGTCGGCTTTTGAATTTGCTTGGCGGTCAATCGAAATAAATTTCCCATCACTGTTCACGTCAACTGTTATAGAAACAGCTTTGATAAAATATAACAAAACCCACCACAATGAATGTATTTGAAACTCCTACAAACGCTTTTGAATGGGTGTATGATAAGATAATGCACGGTGGTATCAGCCACCGGGGTACAAAAGCTATCATAGGATACTCAATGGAAATATTGCGCCCACAGCATAAAGTTATAACCACCGAGTGGCGTAAATTCAATGAGGACTATGCCAAAAAAGAATGGGAGTGGTATTTGTCAGGCAACACATGCGCCGACGCTATGGCGGAAATGGCAAAGATATGGAAGCAGTGCCAAGATTCTGAAGGTAACGTGAACTCCAATTACGGTCATCATTGGTTTAAGCCGTTGTATGGCGGCGTAAACCAATATGACTGGCTTTTGGCTGAACTCAAAAACGATAAGGATTCACGTAGAGCGATATTAAGCCACTATGACTATAACGAACTTCATAAATATTCCAAAGATACTCCGTGCAACCTGGCACTCCAGTTCGTCATAGTCGGCCATAAACTTGAAGTCATTATATTCTGTAGGTCGCAGGACTTGGTGTACGGTTTCTGCAATGACCAGTATATTTGGGCATGCCTACAGGCTAAGATCATAAAAGACCTTTGGCCTACTTATCAACTGATACCGGGTAGGATGGTTTACCAATATGGTCATATTCATATTTACCCAAGGCATTACAATCTTAGCGGTGAGTTCAAAAACTAATGCAATGAACAAACTTTTTTTCGTTGATACTGAAACGGTCAATACAGACAGAAGTAAGTGCGGGATATTCCAATTGGCAGCGGTGGTGATCGAAGAATCAACTGGGTTCTTGGCGGTCAAAGATAAAGTAGATTTCAGAATGTGCCCACAAGAATCTGAGTATTGGGATGAATTGGTTCTTGATCATATCCATTACTCATTTAAAGACATTGAAAAATTCCGGCCACAACACTTGGTATTCAGGGAGTTTGTAAAATTCTTAGACTCTCACATAGACCGATACAACAAAGAAGATAAGTTTTTCTTTGTGGCGTACAATGCAGCGTTTGATTACCAGAAGATAAGGAACTGGTTCGATGCTAACAACGACAGTTTTTTTGGGTCTTATTTCTGGAGCAACCCAATGTGCTTGATGTCATTAAGCACTTATGCGCTGAAAGACCAACGTCACTTAATGCCAAATTTCAAGCTTCAGACCGTATGTTTGTCATTGGGTATTGAACTGCCAAAAGCGCATGATGCCATGTCGGACATTATAGCGTTGGTCGGGTTGTACGAAACATTAACTGATTCTTTGTAAAAATGAACAGACAATTCTTCACAATAATGACAAGACAGCAACTAAAAGACACAGTGTTCCTAAATGTTGCCAAACAGATAGGGACGCTTAGCAGATGCAAACGGCTTAAAGTGGGTGCGGTATTGGTTCGTGACAACCGTATCATTTCGATAGGTTACAACGGTACGCCGACGGGGCTTGACAATGAATGTGAATGCAATGATACTACGAAAGAGAGTGTTGTGCATGCCGAAATGAACGCCATAATGTTTGCGGCCAAAAACGGCATAGGGACCGATAAGTGTACATTGTACGTAACTGACGCTCCATGTTATGGGTGCACAAGGTCTATAATACAAGCAGGGATAGTCCGTGTGGTCTATAGCCGTGAATACCATAGCGACGGCCTGCCGTTGCTGAACCTGGTTAAAATACCTTATACGTTATGGGAGAAAGAATAAAATTGTTCTATGTAGGCCGTTGTATGCGTGTCGGCAATACCACTGGTTACAAATATCTGAAAGCTAGCACTAAATCAGATTTTTTGGTGTTCGCCAAGAAATTGGTAAAGTACCAGGCCGTAGGCACTTGCATTGAAGTGACAGAACACGAGGATGTGGTCAAAAGCCCATACACACCTATAGGCTTACAAGTAGATGAAAAGACCGCTGCTGCATGGATAGCCGATGACCGGGCGTTGGCCGCTGAACTGGGAATGTCCAGGGTCATCAAAAAGAACCTCAACAGGTACTACGACACGGCGGTTGGCCAATTGGCCACGGTTTACAAAGGCATGAACTATAAGCCTGATGAGGCGTTCTTCATAAAGCTTATAAACGACATTAAAATCAAAGCAATGAAATTATGAACACTATACATGTAGCGGTGGATTTTTCCATATTACTGCACAGCAACTACCATGTACTTAAAAAGATCGGTGAACCGACCGGGAAAGGTTTGGCTGAAATGTGCTTAAGCTCCATCAACAAACTTGTGATGGACATCAGCTTAAGGTTTAAACGGCGCTCAGAGATATACGTCTGCACCGATACGGGCGACAGTTGGCGCAAAACGCTTTGTGTCGGCTACAAATCCAAACGTGTGCCCAATGATGATTTTCTTGAATGTGCGTACGAAGCAAGGTCTATTGTGGCCAAAGATTTCAATATACTTGAGATGGATGGTATGGAAGCCGATGACTGGGGCTACCTTATGGCTTACTACAAACAGCCATGCGTGCTGGTGTCCAATGACAACGACTGGAAACAGATGGTTTTATCAGATGATGTAGTGTACTTTAAATTCAGGACAAAAGATTTTTATACGTCTATGGATATAAACCCGATGTATGAAGCTTTTGAGAAACTGGTACTTGGGTGCCCAGGCGATGAAATACCCCGGCTGTTGCCCAAAGGTGTCAGAAGAACCGAGGTGGCACAAATGTATGACCGTTTGGAAACGCTGGTAGGGCCGTTCATAAGTTACACCAAGGCTGCAAAAATGGCCATAGCTGACCACGGCTACACGGTTGACTTAAAACGTTTCATAATAAACTACATGGTGGCTAACTATTCAGTGGATACCATAAAAAAACAGTTTGAGAGTAAGTGGAACAAAATCGAGTCACAGTTGAGAATAAGCTGATTATGTATTAAGTTCAAAAATATATTTTACTTTTAAGAAAAAAGTTGTTAAAAAATTTGGAAGTCTTAAGAACTTAATGTAATTTTGTTTCATCAATTAACCGCAACGGCGGGTTCATTAAACAAAAATTTTTTAATCAACAAAATCTTTTAATCATGCAAAATTTAATTCTTAAGTCATCAGCACAACTTTTGAAAATGTTGAAAGCTGCAAAAGAAAACTACACAGTTGACCATATCGAATCTGCAAAGATCTTGAACGACCGCAAAAAACTTACCACTGAGTTCAGGGAGCTTCTTCCAGATACCGTTGTTTATTGGGAGGACGTCGCTGAAGAAGCCGCACCTGCTGCAAAAGCAGCCAAAGAGCCTAAGGCTTCAAAGGCGCCCAAAGACCCTAACGCTGCCAAACCTAAGAATGCAACGTCACGGGTCAAATATGAAAACCCACGGCCAATCGTCATAGGCGACATCGTTGAGATTGACACCAAAGACGGTAAAGAACAGGGCGAAGTGGTACGTACATCAACAGGTCATGCACCAGACCAGATTTACTTCCAAGTAAAGACGGCCAACGGTACAAGGTCAAAGCGTGATTACGCCACTAAACTTTTGGTGACAGAATCAGAGGCCCGTCAGGAAGAACGTTTTGAAGAGCAGGCTGCTGCTGCTACCAAAGCAGTTAAAACTGAGCCAGTGGCCAAAACTGAACCAGCGCCTAAGAAAGGCAAAAAGTAAAACTGGCGGTGACCTAACAGTTTAACAAAAGCGACCTTCATAGTTTAATTGGTTAGAACGCCGGGTTTAGAGCCCGGTATGATCCCGGTTCGAGTCCGGGTGGAGGTCCAGCGAGTAGTAAGAGCCGACGGGCAAGGTCTTAACGACCGATCTTATTATAAGTGTGGGGATGTAGCTTAATGGTCAGAGCTGCTTATTCAATAGGTGAAGACGGCCCTTTCGGGGGTAGTGTCGCAGGGCCAGGACGTCATGGCAATGAGTATGGGTTAGAGCCCCATCGCCCCCGCTGATTTAGTTTGAATATTTACTAGTGTAGTACGGCCACAGGCTTATGTGGCCGTATCTCTATTTTAAACCGCAACGGATGGCAAAGATACTAATGTTCGCAGACCTTCATATTGATGATTTCAAAACATTCTCAAAAGGTTTTAGCAGGCTGAACAATACTTTAAAAGCTCTTATCCATGTGTTCGTAACGGCCAATGATCATGGGATCGTGAATATAGGCTTTTCAGGGGACCTTTTCAACAAACAGAAACAACTACCTACGGTTGTCATAAATTCTACCGTAGAAGTCTTTAAAAGTTTGTTTGAGATGTTTCCCAGTATAGATTTTTACGCAATATCCGGGAACCATGATCTGGCTACACGGTCGTCAGCTTCAGACGACTATATAACGGCACTTACCTATCTTAGCAGTATATTCGACAGGTTCCACATACTGGACATGAAGACAGCCACCACGGTTGACGGTCTGACGATCGCAGGTATACCGTACCTCAACTCAAGAGATGAATTTTCCGATGCATTGGATACTATATGCCAGACCGACGGTGTGGACATACTGATGGTTCACCAGACTCCAGACGAGTTTATGGACGGTGAAGTGTCGGTGGATGATCAGCGTTTCAAACGTTTTAAGAAAGTATTCTCAGGACATATACATGAGTTCAACGAGTACAACCAGTGGTTCATAATGCTGGGAAACCCGCTTCATCAAAATTTATCGGATGAGTGCAGCGACAAATTTATTTGCATATATGACAGCGATACCGACGAGCTGGCCCCGTTGCCGACCGCTGGACTGTTCCCAGAATTTAAGCGTGGAACACATAGAGATGACGGTAATTTCTGGATTGAGGATGTAAGTCAAATACAGAACGAAAGCGAACTTATCAACAATTTTTCCACATCGTTGAAAGAGTCTGAACTGTTGGCCAATTACTGCCATGAAATCGGTACGGACGACTTCATTTTAAAACTGGGTATCAAATGCTTACCAAAAGTATAAGATTCAAAAAACTTGGAATCGAAGGTTTCAGGTCTTATAAAGAATACATTGAATTTGACTTTTCAGACAAAGGGCTGTTTGTCCTGAACGGGCACAATGGCTCTGGTAAGACGTCATTGATCGAAGCGCCGTACTGGTGCCTTACTGGTGACAATCTTAAGGGTTCGTTGCAAGATGAGCTTATAAATGAGGAATGTCAATATTGTGTTGTAGGCTTATTTATTGAAGTTGATGGCGTTGATTTTCTTATAAGTAGGTCAATAGGTTCAGAATCGTTGCTTAAAGTTTATGAGAACGGTACATTGATAGGCGCACTCCATAAAAAAGACTCACAAGAATATATAGACCGCCTTTTATCAGTCAGTAAGGTCACATTGCTTAATACGCTGGTTTTCGGTCAACGTATGAAAAGGCTTGTCGAGACCACTGCATCAGAGCAGCGTGAACTATTTGAAGAGATGTTCAATATCGGATTTGTGGACGCTGCAAGGTCCAATGCCAAGGACTTAAAAGCCGGGTTGAACGATGAAAAAACAGAGCTGGAAAATAAAACGGCCATATCGGAAAACAAAGTAAAAATTTGTTTAAATTTGATCGAACAAAACGCCGCTGATATAAACAATTTCAAACAACGTAAGGAAGCACGTATAAAAGACTTGGAAGAATCAATAAAAGAGTGGACTGTAAAAAGTGAGAGTGAAAAACTTATACATTTAAAAATGGTCAAAGAGCCTTTAGGAGACATAGGTGAACTGACCAAAAAATTTGATGAAACAAACGAAGCGATAGTAACGGTCAACCAAGAGTTGGCTGTTATTGAATCAAAGGTTAAAAGTAAGAAATCTGAGATAGATTCTTTTAAGGATAACATAAGTGGTGAATGCCCAACGTGTTTTTCAGAAATAGACTCCAAAGTATATCAGACGACCGTTAAGCGCCGTGTGGCCGATATTAATAAACAGATAACCAAACTTAATAAACAGTCCACCAATGAGCGCAACAAACTTAATGAACTGGTAACTCAGCGGGACAAGATCGCTAAAGAGATTAAATCATATCGCGAATCGTTGGCGAAATACAACGAAGATATGAATGAAAACCGATTGGCTGAACAGCATAACAATATGATGCTTAAGAGCCGTGAAAACATATTACAAGTAATAAAAGAAAAACACAAAGAGCTTGGTGATATAATCGCAGACGAAGGCCCTGAAGATTTGCGAGAGTCATATATGGAGGAGATGGGTGCCGCCAATATAGAACTTGCCGAACTCAAGTTAAAGCTTGACAACTATGATAAGTTGATAAACGGCTTTAATTGGTGGGTGAATACAGGGTTCGGACCTAATGGTTTAAAAGCTTACATTTTCAAATATATGCTGGGACAGTTGAACGCCAACATTGTGAAATACTCAAGCAGGCTGGGCTTGTCCATCAATTTTACCGTTGACGTATCGGGTAAGACCAAACGGTTTGAAACGGTCTGTAAAATGCAGGACGGCACTATAAGAAAATACAGTAGCTTGTCAGGTGGTGAAAAGACCCGTGTCGATATATCAATAGCATTTGGTATGTTCGACCTACTGAAGTCATCTAAAGTGTCCTTTAATGTGTTGTTACTTGATGAAGTATTTGAGAACCTTGACTTGGAGGGAGTTGAGGAAGCATTTGAGATCATTAGGGTTTTGGCTGAAGATTCAGCCGTTTATTTGGTAACTTTTAACATGGTTGATTCGTTGGGTGTAAAGACATATACTTTTGACAAAACCGACGGGACCACTAAAATACATTGACATGTACGGTTTACTTATAATACTTGCTGTTTGGCATTTACTTAACACAATGCTTAACCAGAATGAACGACCTTAAGTACATAACGGTAATAATGCAGGGCATGACCACAAGATCGGCCATATTGTTCCGTGGCTGCATAACGCATAAAGAAATGGTGCCCGATGGTTCCAAAGCAGTTGGCGGTGGTTTCTGTAGGTTGTCAGTAGATGGCGGCGAACTGAACGCGCTATGCTACAGTGAAGCTGTAAGCCTTAACATATCATCCGACCCGGTAGAAGACGGTATAGCCGTTGTAATGACATTGACCCGGTCGCATTCATACAGTATATATTAATGAAACCCTGGACAAAGACATATATGGATCATTTTGGTTACGGCACTACCGATTTTGTACTAAGCGAGATCAGCGGTGGCAGGTGCGTTGACATACATCATATTGATTGCAGGGGCATGGGTGGGAAAAAGAAAAAATACAACATAAATGAATTGGTGGGGCTCACACGTGATGAGCATATCTATTTTGGCGATAAGGAGCAATACATGGATTTTTTGACGGAAGTCCATAATTCGTTTTTAACCACACAGGTACCCTGGGCTGAAACCAACCCAGACTGCCCTATATTAAAAGAGTATATAAATGGACTTATTTGAACTGCCAGCGGTACAACCGAACAAGCATGTTGAAAAACGGCTGATAAGCGACCCTGATCTTTCATTGCTTTTGGACAGTCAGTATGAAGTGTTCAAATCATTGAACATTTTTATGAAAAGCGGTGAACGGTTTATGCGTGTCAGGGGTAAAGCTGGTGTAGGTAAGACTTTCTTAATATCAATGTTCATTGAGTATTATCTGTTCAATAACCCCCATACACCGGTATGCATATGTGCGCCGACTAATAAAGCGGTACGTGTAAGCAATACTATGAGCCAATATGAGAACGGCAGTATCAGCTACAAGACCAACCATTCAGTGCTTGGCATACGGATGAAACGTGAGCACGGTAAAGAAGTGTTTATCCAGTCGGTAAAACCAACGGTGAACAACTTTAAAATGATAGGCTCAGATGAGGCCAGTATGCTTCATCCTTACATAACCGAACTGATGGACGGCATGTGTGCGAACAAAGTCATATTCATTGGCGACCCTAACCAATTGCCCCCAGTGATTGACGACAGTGAAAAAGAGTACTGGTTGGTCAAAGGCTACCCGGTGGACATAAGCCCTATATGGTCAATGCCCATGAATGAAGTCACAATGGATACCATAGTGCGCCAAGCGCAGGGCAACCCAATAATAACCCTGGCAAACTTATGCACTGAAAAACCTTATGTACCGTTGCCGGACTTCAATGCGGCAAGCAATGTGATAGACGGTAAGCTGGTTGGCGTGTTCCAGTTCAACAAACGATCAAGTGATGACTATGAAATGTTCCTTGAACTTATACTTAATTATTTCTTAAGCGACAACTACCGACAGGACTTTGATTTCTGCCGGGTGGTATGCTTTACCAACGAGGAAGTTAACAGGTATAATAAGTTCATTAGGAAGCATTATTTCAAAGGCATAGAGGAGAAAATAGCTGTGGGTGAACGGCTGATCGTATCAGACAGCATAAAGGACCTTGAGTACGAACCACAATATACAGGCGATGAGCATTTACTGTTCAATGTCAACGATGAGCTTGAAGTCATATCTTATACCATAGAATCATTGGACATTGGCAGGTTACGGCTGAACTATTACGAAGCAAAAGTAATTGACTTAAACAAGCCTTATAGTCCACCAAAGACCATCAACATAATACACGAGTCGAGTGAGGACATTTTAAAAAAGACTTTGAACACAATGGCAGCAATGGCCAACAACGCCAAAGGCATACAGAAGTCAAGGTACTGGGAAGCGTTCTACCAGTTAAAAGATTTGTTCGCTGTTGTCATGTATGGTTATGCTTCCACCATACATAAGTCACAGGGCTCTACAATCAAGTACGTGTTTTACGATAAGACAGACGAACACTATGTAAAAGACAGCTCGCTGTTGCGGCGGCTGCAATATACAGCGGTTACCAGGGCAAGCAGTGTGCTTATGATATTATATTAAGTTCAAAAAAAATATTTTACTTTTAAGAAAAAAGTTCCTAAAAAATTTGGAAGTCTTAAGAACTTGGTGTAATTTTGTTTCATCATTAACGATCAAACTAAATCAATTATGACAACTTTACAAACCGTAGAACTTGAAAAACTTCAAAAATTAGTAGCTGAACGTATAAAATACTCTAAGATTTATAGTAGGAGTATTTTAGAGAAAGCAACGACACATACGTCTTGGGATTCAACGTTTACTTACCCATCTTTAATGGAGTTTACAGTAGAAGCTCGCTGGTATAAAATACTTGAAGAATTGTTGAGTTACCTACATACGCCAAATGTAAGTAAGGGTATTATCATGAGTTCTTTGATGGATAATTTCAATATTAAGAAAATTACCGTTGAAAATTATTCAGGCATATTTGCCGCTGCTGAATCATCGACTTATAAAGAGATTGTCAAACGTAA
>Ga0214472_10001093_pt1 | contig 31268 bp, 30 predicted proteins | sample RVTome_6_FD_207662 | JGI IMG/M metagenome (GOLD analysis project Ga0214472, IMG submission 207662) | Soil microbial communities from uranium-contaminated site in the Upper Colorado River Basin, Wyoming, United States - RVT140D175 | ecosystem: Environmental > Terrestrial > Soil > Contaminated >...
TCACTGGAAGGTTCACCAACAATACAAAAATCAATTTTGATATTGTTTTCATTTAAATATTCAATGACTTTACGTGTACCGTTGACAGAAGGACCTTCTTCATCACTGGTAATAAGAAAAGCAATGATGCCATCGTGGTCAGGATTATTTTTTACGAATTGTTCGGCAGCAACAACCATAGCTGCAATACCGCCTTTCATATCAGCCGCACCGCGACCATAAAGCATGCCATCAATTATTTCTGCTTTAAAAGGATCTGTTTTCCATTCTTCTTCAGGCCCGGTCGGGACAACGTCAGTATGCCCGGCAAAGGCAAACAGTGAGCCTGATGATCCATGCGTAATCCAGAGATTGTCTACATCTTCAAAACGTAAGTGTGTTGCCTTAAATCCAAGTTTTTCCAGTCTTTCGGCAATTAATTGTTGGCAACCTCCATCTTCAGGCGTAACGGATTGTCTGTTAACTAATTCTTCGGTGAGTTTAAGTGTGTCTGACATAATTTTTTATTAAAATACGGCGAGTAATTCTTCGACTTTATTTCGTTTACTTGTGTTGCAGCTAATCGTTCTTCTTACCAGAAATTCTTCAGTTGTTGCGCCTGCTTTCTTATAAAGAGCACGTGTATTATCGGTATTATGATTAGAAATAATAACGGGAATTCCTTTTTTTGAAAGCTTGCTTGCCCACTCAGCTAATTCAATTTGTTCTTTCCAACCAAATCCACCGGCACAATAATCGGTAAAGTAGGCAGTCTTTGATAAAGGCGCATAAGGTGGATCGCAGTATACCACATCACCTCGTTTTATCTGTTTCATTGTATCGACAAAACTGGCGTGAATAAATTTTGCTGCTTGTGATGCATTATGAAAATTGTCTATTTCTTTTTTCGGGAAATAAGGTTTTTTATAGCGACCAAAAGGTGTGTTGAATTCATGTTTTGAATTGTATCGGCATAAACCGTTATAGCAGTGTCGATTCAAGTATAAAAAAAGTGCTGATTTTAATCGGACATCTTTAGTGGAGTTAAACAGGGTACGATATTGATAGTAGCGTTCTTCATTATTATTTTCAGGCGTGAAAAAAGACTGGCAATACTCAGTAAATAATTTCTCATTTTTTTGTACTTGCAGATAAAGATTGATTAAATCCGGATTAGTATCTGCTAATAAATATTTTTTATAACTGGTATTTAAAAAAACAGCACCCGATCCAACGAATGGCTCGACGAAACGTTTACCCGGCTCAAGTCTATTGTTGATTCGTTCAAGTAATCTGAACTTGCCACCAGGCCATTTTAAAAAAGGTTTTGTGAATGACACTTTATGAGTTCTCATCCGTTGCTATGGCTTTAATGCTAAGCGCATGTATTTCTGATTTCATTAGATCATTAACTGCAAGATAAACCAAACGATGTCGTTCAATAAGACTTTTGCCATTAAATGCATCGGCTGTAATGGTTACAGCAAAATGTCCTGCGCCACTTGCAGCTCCGGCATGCCCTGCATGAAAATGCGACTCATCAATAATATCCAACGCAATTGGATGCAATTGATTGCTTATGCGTTCTCTTATGGCTTCGATACGATTCATTTAGAACACTTTCTTATACGGTTTAACAATCACTTTTTCATAGACTCCTGCAGCAATATAAGGATCAACATCAGCCCATGATTGCGCCGCTTCAAGTGAATCAAATTCGGCCACGATAAGACTGCCGCTGAAGCCAGCTGTGCCTGGATCTTCGCTATCGATATTGGGATGAGGGCCAGCAGTTAATAAGCGACCTTCATCTCTTAATGCTTCAAGACGAGCAATATGATCAGCTCGAACACTCATTCTTTTTTCCAGACTGTTTTCAACGTCTTGACTGATGATCGCGTAATACATACTCAAGTTCCCCTAATATAATGACTTATTCTTCTGGTTTTTCTTCTTCAGTTTTTGTTTCGTCGTTTACTTCATTTGAAATTAATTTTTCAGGATCTTTTATATATTTAAATAGGTAAAGCATCATAACCGCCATAAAGACCAGATTTAATCCCATGATGCCGAATGTTTTAAAATCAACCCAGGTACTTCTATCAAAATTGAAAGCGATATATAAATTCGCAGCACCGATGAAAATGAAAAATAGAACCAGACTGATATTAAGTCGGAACCAGACAAAGTCAGGCACGGAAATTTTATCATCAGCATAATGCATCATTCTGTGGAAGAGATTTTTCTCGCCTATGTATTCACTAGCAAATGCGACGACAGCAAATATCCACATAACTACGGTTGGTTTCCATTTTATAAAGCGTTCGTCATGAAGAAATAATGTAGCTCCACCAAATACAATCACTACTGCCAATGTAATCAGGTGCATTTTTTCAAAACGACGATACATTAGCCAATAGATAGCAACCTGAATAAAACTCGAAATCATTAGAACAGAGGTGGCAATATAAATACCCTGTTCTGAGTCAGAGGTCATTTTAAAGGCAATAAAAAATGCCAGTATCGGGAAAAAATCAAACAGAAATTTCATAAATTCAACTTTGTTGTTTAATCGGGCATGATAGCAAAAAAAATGATCTGACAGAGTACTATGACACAATATTTAAACATTCATCCGGAAAGTCCGCAAAGTCGGTTGATTAATCAGGCTGCGGATATCATTCGTCAAGGTGGTTTGGCTATTTACCCGACAGACTCCTGTTATGCTTTGGGCTGTCATCTCGGTGAAAAAGAGGCGGTTGATCGGATTCGACAGATTAGACAGCTTGATAAGGATCACAATATGACCCTGCTTTGTCGCGATCTTTCGGAAATTGCGACTTATGCCAAAGTGAGTAATTCGGCTTACCGGTTGATCAAATCTTTAACACCCGGGCCTTATACTTTCTTATTACGTGCGACGAAAGACGTACCGCGACGATTTCAACATCCAAAACGTAAAACAATCGGTTTAAGAGTGCCACAAAACCAGATTGTGCTGGATTTACTCGAGAGTCTGGGTGAGCCCATGTTAAGCACCAGCTTAATCCTGTCTCATGATGGTATTCCTTTATTTGAACTGGATGAAATCAGGGAACGTCTGGATGATCAGGTCGATGTCATTATTGACGGCGGTGCCTGCGGTATCGAAGAAACCACGGTTATTGACTTACTTGAAGATCAGCCAATATTAGTGCGGCAGGGAAAAGGAATCATTCCTGAATAGCTTTGTGGCTCGTTGTTCGTAGCTCGTATCTCGTGGCTCTTGTACGTGAAGGGTGAAAGGCTTCGTATCTCGTATCTCGTTGTTCGTGAAGTGTTAAAAGTGAAACGTGAAAGGTGAAAAGCTTCAGACGTTTCACTTTTCACCCTTCACGTTCTCCGAACCACGAACCACGAACCACGAACCACGAACCACGAACAACGAGATACGAACAACGAGGCTTTTCACAAAATTACTTGATCCCGGCTTGTCAGGGCAGGGTATAATCACCGATTAGAAATCCTCAGGAGAGTGTTTTGTCCACAAGCGGTAAACAGCGGGTTTTGTCGGGAATGCGTCCGACCGGCCAGCTTCACCTAGGCCATTATCATGGCGTACTTAAAAATTGGTTGGAATTACAACAGGAATACGAATGTTTCTTTTTTGTTGCGGATTGGCACGCGCTGACAACCGAATATGAAGATCCTTCAATAATTGAAAAAAGTGTCTGGGATATGGTCATCGATTGGCTGGCGGTGGGCGTTAATCCCGGTGCAGCCAAATTATTTATTCAATCGCGCGTCCCTGAACACGCCGAATTGCATTTGCTTTTATCGATGAGCACACCACTGAGCTGGCTGGAAAGAGTACCGAGCTATAAAGATCAACAGGAAAAACTATCGAATAAAGATCTGACAACTTATGGTTTTCTCGGTTACCCCTTATTACAAACAGCCGATATTATTATGTATAAGGCGGGTCACGTACCTGTCGGCGAAGATCAAGTCTCGCATGTTGAATTAGCGCGGGAAGTGGTTAGACGTTTTAATCATCTATATGGCCGTGAGCCTGATTTTGAAGAAAAAGTAGAAGCGGCAATAAAGAAGATGGGTAAGAAAAATGCGCGTCTTTATCATGAATTACGCCGAAATTATCAGGAACAGGGTGATGCGCAAGCACTGGAAAAAGCGCGGGCATTACTTAGTGCACAACAAAACATCAGTATTGGTGATCGTGAACGCTTATCAGGTTATCTTGATGGTAGCGGTAAAGCCATATTTCCTGAACCTAAGGCATTGTTAACACCGACATCTAAAATGATGGGGCTTGATGGACAGAAAATGTCCAAATCCTATGGCAACACGATTTCACTACGGGAAAATCCAAATGTGGTAGAAGAAAAAATCAGAACCATGCCAACTGATCCAGCTCGAGTCAGGTTGACTGATCCGGGTGAGCCGGGCAAATGTCCGGTGTGGAATTTACACCAGGTATATTCTGATGATGATTTAAAGGAATGGGTTGTTGATGGTTGTACCGAGGCTAAAATTGGCTGTCTTGAGTGTAAAAAGCCATTGATTGACGCTGTATTAAAAGAGCAAGGGCCGATTCGTGAACGTGCCAACGAATACATGAATGATCCGGAGACGGTTCGCGGTATCATTGCTGATGGCTGTGAAGCAGCGCGAGATATTGCCAGAGAAACACTGGAAGAAGTAAGGGATGCGATGGGGCTAATTTACCGTTAATAATTATGAACGAAGAAATTAAAAACACTGATGTGAGCCAGGACGAAATGCCATTTGCTTTAGTTATGGGCTCGCCGATGACACATCTACCCAAAGATTTATATATTCCACCTGATGCATTAGAAGTTTTTCTGGAAGCTTTTGAAGGACCGCTGGACTTACTTCTCTATCTTATCAAAAGACAAAATCTTGATATTCTTGATATTCCTCTGGCAAAGATAACAGAGCAATACATGGCTTACATTGAAATGATGGATGTCATGCAATTTGAATTAGCGGGTGAGTATTTGTTGATGGCAGCGATGTTAGCCGAAATCAAATCGAGAATGTTATTGCCTCGACAAACAGAAGAGGAAGAGGAAGACGATCCAAGAGCAGAATTAATAAGACGATTGCAAGAATACGAAAGATACAAGCAAGCCGCTGAAAAACTGGATGAATTACCTCGCTATGAACGCGATTTGTTTGCAACGGTTGCAGAATTTCCCGGACGCAAGATTAATCAAAAACCGCCTGAAGTATCAATGGAAGCGATTCTTCGTGTTTTTGCCGAAGTGGTAAAACGGGCAGATATGTTTTCGCACCATATGGTTAAGCGCGAAGCTTTGTCTGTTCGTGAGCGCATGGGCATTGTTTTGGAAAAAGTAAATGCCGATAAATTTACCGATTTTGAAGAACTATTTAGTGTTGAAGAAGGACGCGGCGGCGTGATTGTTTCGTTATTAGCTATTCTTCAACTGGTAAAAGATTCACTTATTATACTCGTTCAAAATGAAACGAACGGCCCAATCTATGTTAAGGCAGCGTCATGAGTCAGGAAAAACTAAAAAACATTATCGAAGCCGCATTAATGGTTTCAACTCAGCCATTAAGCGTGGTGCGAATATTAAGTTTGTTTGAAACAGATCAAACAATGGAACCGGAACGCGATGATATTCTTGGCGCCATTGAAGCGTTGCAAAATGATTATCAGGAACGCGGCATTGAACTCGCTGAAGTCGCCAGTGGTTTTCGTTTTCAGGCAAGAAACGAATATGCTGAATGGGTTAATCATTTGTTTGACGAGCGTCCGCCACGTTATTCAAGAGCCTTGCTCGAAACACTTGCTATTATTGCCTATCGTCAACCGATAACGCGTGGCGAGATAGAAGAAATCCGCGGTGTTAGTGTGAGTAGTACCATTGTTAAAACCTTGCAAGAACGCGAATGGATTAAAGTCGTTGGCCATCGTGATGTTCCGGGTAAGCCATCTTTGTTGGCAACAACGAAATCTTTTCTGGATTACTTTAATCTTAAAAAATTATCTGATCTTCCTGCTTTGGAAGATATTAAAGATTTTGATGCTATCAACCCTGACCTGTTTGAAGAACTAGAAGGTGAAATTGCTAAAGCTGTCAAGGCTGATTCAATAGAAAATGATGAAGCGGAAAATGCCGAAGTTTCTACTAATGAAGAGCACCGGCTTGAATCTGTTTCTGATGTAGAAGATTCGGGCGAAGTTGATGAAACAGAAGCGATGGATGATGCTCAGGAAGGTGGAGCAGATGTTGATAACGATGATCCGAAAACAGTAGATAGTAAATTTGAAGAAGACGAAGGTGCGAAGGTAGTTCCTTTTACAAATTGATTTATTCAAATTTGTAATAAAAATCTCCATGAGTGAACGAATACAGAAAGTCCTAGCTAATGCCGGCCATGGATCAAGACGCCAGATAGAAGCCTGGATCAAAGAAGGCAAAATTACCGTTAATGGGAAGCCAGCAGTGCTTGGTCAAAGTATTGATCATACCGATCGTATTTCAATTGATTCACGTCAAATAAGATTGCATTTTCCTCGTGGCGATAAAAAGCCAATGCCAAAAATAATTGCTTACTACAAACCTGTCGGTGAAGTGTGTTCGCGCAAAGATGAAAAAGGACGCGAGACGGTCTTTAGTAAATTGCCTCGTTTAAGAAATAGTCGTTGGATCAATATAGGTCGGTTAGATATCAATACCACAGGCTTATTACTGTTTACTACCGATGGTGATCTGGCTAATAAATTAATGCACCCATCTAGTCAAATAGAGCGTGAATATGCCGTTCGAGTGTTGGGCACAGCAACCAAAGAGCAGTTTGAGGCTATGCGTGCCGGTGTTGAGCTGGAAGATGGTGTGGCTAAATTTACTGATATTGTTGATTCGGGTGGGGAAGGTGCGAATCATTGGTATCACGTAGTCATTATGGAAGGTCGCAACAGAGAAGTACGCCGTTTATGGGAATCTCAGGGTTTGAAAGTATCTCGTTTAATACGAACGCGTTTTGGCCCCTATCTTTTACCTCGCCGAAAGCGCCCTGGACAAAATTGGCGTTTGGAAGACAGTGAGATTGAAGCTTTACAAAAAGCAGCAAATCCAACAGAAATTGATTAATTTTTGCTATTTCCAGGTTAAGTCGTCTATACCCAAGATACCTGAAGATGCGGGATTTAGAGTGCGTTTGTTTTTATTCAGAGCGAGGCGCGACGACGCGCATGGCCGCCCCCTGTAAGGAGGAGCAACGAAGCTCTGGATGAAAGCAGATGTGTTATAAACCTGCATCTTCAGGTATCTTGGGTATATATGCGCTGGTAAATTTTGCTAGTGACAACAGATAATCGTGAAAAGCACCAATACGACGACCGCGGTTATTGATTTAAATGTCCCTAATCTGTAAGCTTTGCGCCCTTTCAGTGCTATCAAAGTCAGAATGACCGAACGCCAAATACTCGTTGCAGCCAATTGGAAGATGAATGGAACATTAGAAACCATTCGTCCGTTATTACAGTCGGTAATACAAGGAGTTCAGGGGATTACGACAGAAGTGGCTATATGTCCGCCTTCTATTTATATCCCTGAATTGGCAGTTCAACTGAACGGATCTGACATCAGCTTAGGAGCACAAAATGTGTCTCATCTTGAAGCTGGCGCCTATACTGGAGAAATTTCAGCATCAATGTTGAAAGATTTTGGCTGTCAATATGTCATTGTTGGCCATTCTGAGCGCAGAGCACTTTATGCTGAGAATGATGCGCTCGTTGCCAGGAAATTTATTGCGGTTCAGGCAAAAGGAATGACGCCTATATTATGTGTCGGTGAATTATTGCAAGAGCGCGAATCCAATAATACCGAAGAAGTGATCGCCAGACAGCTAGATGCAGTTATTGAGCTGGCAGGTATTGAAGCATTTAAAAATGCAGTTGTTGCTTATGAACCTGTTTGGGCAATCGGTACCGGGAAAACAGCAACACCGGAACAGGCACAGGAAGTACACGAATTTATTAGATTGCGTTTAGCAAGACATGATAACGAGACCGCAGACAATGTCAGAGTTCTTTATGGTGGCAGTGTTAAAGCGGATAATGCAGAACAACTTTTTAAAATGGCAGATATAGATGGAGGTCTGATCGGCGGGGCATCACTCGTTGCAGAAGATTTTCTCACAATTTGTAAGGCTATGAGGTAGCAAAGCAATGGAAACAATGGAAACAGTCCATACATTATTATTTGTATTACAAGTGCTCGTCGCTATTGCGTTGATTGGAATTATTTTAGTCCAACATGGCAAAGGTGCGGATGCCGGAGCCGCCTTTGGTAGCGGTTCATCATCAACCGTATTTGGTAGTCAAGGTTCGGGTAACTTTATGACCAAAATGACAACGGTACTGGCGATTATATTTTTGAGTAATAGTTTATTCCTTGCTTACTTAGCAACCCGGAGTATATCCGAAGTACCTACCAGTTTATTAGATCGGCCTGAAATCGTTCTTGAGCAAGAAACTGTTGAGCAGGATATTCCCGTTGTCATTGAAGAACAAAGCGAAGTTCAGGATTCTGATTTACCTGACTTACCAACAGAATAAAGCGTCTTCATTTAGTTTATTGCCGATGTGGTGGAATTGGTAGACACGCTATCTTGAGGGGGTAGTGGGAGTAATCCCGTGGCGGTTCGAGTCCGCCCATCGGCACCAATGTTTTCAATGGCTTACAGCGCTTTTTCTAAATTCTAAAAATTCTCTGAGACAAAACTGAGACAAAAAGTTTTGTCCCTGTGTTCCCCGTTAGAGTTTGATCGTTTTTGCCAGTTGGCGTTCTAAAGAATGTAGTTCTCATTTTTAGCTTAGAAATGGTCGCGTCAATTGGTGTTAATTTAATCAATTTAAGCACTAATTATCTAAAAAAATCCAAATATTAGCTTATTTTGTCATGAATATGCTTTATATAGCAGGTAAACAAGCTTAATCTGCTATATAAAGCATATTTTTATTGATCTCGGGAAAATATTTGATATGCTTTATAAAGCATCGAATCTAACTTAAGAGGCTTTAAAAAGCAGATGGCAAGAAAAAACATATTAACCAAAGCTCCTCCTTATCCAGTAGAGTCGGCTATTAAGCGTTTGGGAGAAAACCTGCGTTTAGCTCGGCTTCGACGTAACCTGACCATAGAGGAAGTTGCTGAGAAAATTGGTACCGGTCCACGTGCCATTATGGGTGCGGAAAAAGGTAAGCCAACAACAAGCCTGGCAACCTATGTAGCCTTGCTCTGGATCTATGATTTAATGGAACCTGTAAATACCCTGGCAGATTCGACAAAAGATGAAGAAGGGCTTGCTATGTCTATGAAACGTAAACGTGCTCGAACAAAAAAGACTGAAGGTCTTGATAATGACTTTTAAAGAGATGGAACGAGAATGCTTCGTTTATATTGTTTTACCAAATGAGACGGAATTTGTTACTGCAGGTCGGTTTCAATTAACGACAGAGCGTAGTGGTATTTCAAGAGGTAAGTTTGTTTATGGTAGAAGATATCTTGAAAGAAATGAAGCAATACCAATTGATCCAATTGGGCTCAAGTTAGGAGTAAAAACTCATGAAACAACTTTATTAAAGGGGGTTTTCAGTGCGCTTCGTGATGCGAGTCCCGATTATTGGGGGAGGCGTGTAATTGAAAAACATGTTGGAAAAGTACAATTGGACGAAATTGATTACCTACTTTATTCGCCAGATGATCGTGCAGGCGCATTAGGATTTGGTTTAAATCAAGAACCACCAGCACCTCGCCGAGAATTTAGTAAAGTGTTGGATTTGGCGAAATTACAAAAGCTTGCTGATAAAATTATTGACGATGAAGAATTATCAAGTAATCCAGAAACAGAACAAGTTAAGGAGTTGATGTTAGAAGGGACTTCGATGGGTGGTGCTCGACCAAAAGCAGTAGTTGAAGATGAACAAGGTCTCTGGGTAGCAAAATTTAATATACATGATGACAGATGGAACGTTGCACGTGTTGAACATGCGATGTTGAAACTTGGTCAACAATGTGGTTTAAAAACAGCAGAGAGTAGAGTTGAAAAAGTTGGTGATCGAGACGTATTACTTGTTAAACGGTTTGATCGAGAAAAGGTAAAAACTGGTTATCGAAGGGCAAGAATGCTGAGTGCGCTAACTTTATTAAGAACTGAAGATACACACCAAAATAGAGAAAAATGGTCATATGTATTTCTTGCTGAAGAATTACGCAAGATTTCATCTAAGCCAAAGGATGATGCGCAAGAACTTTTTCGTCGCATGTGTTTTAACGCACTCATTTCCAATACTGATGACCATCCTCGTAATCATGCGGTGCTTGCTATAGATAAAGATTGGATGCTGTCTCCTGCTTATGATTTAACTCCATCAGTACCGGTGAGTCTTGAGCGGCGTGATCTAGCTCTTATATGCGGTGACTATGGTCGCTATGCACATGTGGATAATTTGCTATCCCAATCTGAACGTTTTATGTTTGTGCGGGATGGAGCAATGAAAATTATTGAAGAAATGGAAAATACAGTAAGTAAAGAGTGGTATGGAATTGCTCGTAGGGAAGGAGTAACAGAAAAAGATTGTGACAAAATTAAAGGTGCATTTGTTTATCCCGGATTTCGATTGAATTTAGAAAAGGTTTCATGATTACTAAATTTAATAGTGCTGAAATTAGTAATCATAATAGTTAAATATTTGATTTGTATATTGAAAAAAATGTGCACTAGGTTTGAAGTAATCCATAAACATCTGACGAGTACGCCAAGCTTGAATTATACTGTACTGTAGGTCAGTAAATTAGCTGAACTTAGACCCTGTAAATTAAAAGTGATAATCTTATTTTTAAGATTGCAGGAAGTGCTGTTGCATTAGCAAGTTTATTAACTCCCCCTGAAGAATGCCCATTCAAAAATGCGACGATTGCCGCGCTCGACGCAACGGGTTTAGTTACATTGGCAACCAGATAACGACTCCATAAAAATGGTAATGTTATGCTTGGTATACAGTCTGTCGTACATCTGAACTTACTTCTTTTAATTATCCTGTACGGGGTAAAACATTCAAATTATATCAAAATTTATATATTATTATCCCGTACAGGATAAAAATATTGACTTTTAGTTAAAAAGTATTATGTTTACCCCGTACGGGATAAATATAATTCAAGTTATGAAAAACGATGAAATTCAATATGGTGTGATTCGTAATACTGAGGAACTCGGTAGATTGGCGCGTGCCCACCGAAAAAGTCGTGAAATTGGGCTATTAAGAATAGCCGGTTTGGCCAATTTGGGTAAACGGTTTTTATCTGAGTTTGAGAGAGGAAAAGAGACCTGTGAAATCGGAAAGGTACTAAAAGCATTAAATGCATTGGGGTTAGAAGTCGTAATTCAGCCAAGAAACATTACTTTAAAAGGTAAAACGAGTTTGTCGTTGTCAGCGAAAGGAACTGCAACTGTTGGAAAAAAACAGTGATTAAAGAAATGACGGGTATTGATGAATTAAACCTTTGGTATGAACAGGATCTGGTTGGTTACATATGGAAGAATGACCTGGATCGAATAGGTTTTCGTTATGATGTTGATTGGCTGAAACACGAATCACAGTTTCCTGTATCGTTGCAGTTACCTTTGACAGAAAATGAGTATTCGCCTGATGAAGGTGTTGCCCATCGTTTTTTTGCAAACCTGTTACCAGAAGGGCAGGCTCGCACAAATATAGTTAACAGTCTAAAAATACCAAATAGTGACTTTTCTATATTAAGAGCAATAGGTGGTGAATGTGCTGGTGCATTTAGCGTTTTGCCGTATACATCAGAACCGAAACCACAAAAAGACTGGAAGTATGAACGTTTAACAGAAGAGAAACTAAAGACACTAATTGATCGAAGAGGACAGATATACAGTTTTGTACAAAGTGATGGTGCGTCAATCCGGTTATCATTGGCAGGAGCTCAAGACAAATGTCCAATACTGGTTAAAAACGGTGAGTTTTTCATACCTGAAAATGAAGCGCCAAGCAGTCATATATTAAAGTTCCAAATTGCTGATCTAACCCATATTCCTGCTTATGAGACAATTCTCATGAGGTTGGCTCGAACAATTGGGTTACCTGCAGTAGAAGTTGAATTGAAGTCCCTGGAGGGGGAACCCGCTGATAATCCAACAAAATCATTCATCCTGATTACTCGCTATGACAGAGTTTTGGATGAGACAGGAGTAGTTCACCGTCTGCACCAGGAAGATTTTTGCCAGGCACTGGGATATGGCTACGATAAGAAATATCAGGCTCATGGCGGACCGGAATTTTCTGAGATTATAAATTTAATTAAATTATATTCGGATGAACCGGTGCTTGATGTTGAATTGTTACTAAAGTGGCAGATATTTAATTTATTAGCTGGAAACTCAGATGGTCATGCTAAAAATTTATCAATTTTATATTCAGGAGAAAATTCATTACGTTTAGCACCGTTTTATGATCTGGTGTGTACACGAGCTGTTGAAAATATTGATAGAAATTTGGCTTTTGCGATTGGTGGTCAGAGAGATCCTGGGCAAATAAATAAGCAGAACTGGATTGATTTCGCTAAAGAGACTGATACAAACCAACGTTTTATGCTTGATATTGTCAATGAGCAAGCAGAGCAAATATTAGAAAAATTTCCCACAGTATTGCAGAAATTCAGGGATGATTATGGGGCTTACGAGGCTCTACAAAGGGTTGAAAATGTTATTGTCAATCAGTGCCAACGAACTATTAGAAGTTTAAGTTAAGTCATAAATATCAATTGTGTAGATATGCATATATGCGTAACTTTTTGTATGAAAATAACTTTCGGAAAAAAGCTGGAAATCCTGAATATATTGATTATATAGGGTCAATTGGATGCCCATCTTGAGGAGGTAGAACGACTCAGGACGCTTACATGGAAGTAAGTGGTAGAAAATGTCAGGAACAAGTTTTCGAGACAAAGTCGAGGATGCAAGTTTCAAGTGCGGCACCAATCATCTATTCCTGAGATATCCCATACAGTCCCGGGAAGTTCAAAAACTCTTCTAAATATCGTAATAGCAGTACTAAATACGATTGGGTGACTATAATTAACAGTATGGATTACCTTATTCAAAAAAAGATTTTATTAATTACTATTTCTGCTTTCACTATAGCGATATCTTCCGCATATGGTTATAACGATTTTACGTTTAGCGTCGAACAACCAGAATTAACTATTGGGTCAAAAAAAACACCATTATTAAATCAGCAAAAACAGACAGCATTATCCAGTATTGCCATGCAAATGCAGTCCAGAACAGACAATGACTTGATGGAATTTACAAAAGTGTCATTGCATGAAATGTCTACTTTGTATAAAGAAGAGTCGATAAGAGCAGGTCGTGAATATCCATCAACCAAAAAGAAACGTCAAAAATTATATAGCTGGAGTTTTTCTACTTTAAAGTATGCTCACTATTTACAGGAAATATTAGAATCAATAGATACTGAAACACCAATTGAATTACATATTGGAAATACAGGAGAACTTCTTTTCATAATTAATGGACTTCCTTTTATTGTTAACGGCCCTTTAATCAACAGGCCTGATATAATAGAGCAACGAATAATTAATACGGTCTGTAGCTACAAAGATTGTGATGTGGAATTTCCCGGGTTACAGCAGAAATCCAGAAAAAAGAATATTATTATTCAAGCAGGATGGCGTATGGATGAAAAAAAACAACCAGAATATGTTACCGATGATGGATTACATTTTATTTTCAGTAATATAAAAAACCGGGCACGTAAACAGGAGATATGTCTTAATATCATTAAAGAATTAAAACTCATTGTACATGCATTAAAAGAAACATCTGAAAAAGGTATATTTCTAGATTGGGATTCTATGCATATAGAATCAGACGCTGAACATGCTTATTACAGAATAATAATAAATGCCTTTGGCGATGCTGTGATTGTAAACTTGATGGAGCTTCCGAATATACCGGAATTGACAAAACTGTCGCTATCATGGATTAAAGCCAGGGTAGAAAGCAAACCTTACCAACAAAATTTGTATGTCGACGTATTATTTGCCGGTGAAGTACGCAAGCAACTGATGAACTAATATGCGTCGCTTATCTCAGATAGAATCCAATCCAAAAGGCTTTGACGATATACAGGTGAATTGGACTAATTGTAAAAGTTCTGTACCAAACTGTAGTTCAATCTGGTACAGGGAAGTAACGTAAGCAGCAGTTTTTATTATTAGTTAAAAATAAATTTTCAAACTGAAAATCCTCGTGTCGGCAGTTCGATTCTGTCCCAGCCTGTATTATTTTTCCTCTGTTTTGCCGCTGGTATCGTATGCGTGACCAGAGATGAGCTTTGGGGCATATTTGGGGATTTATTTTGTTACGCTGTTTTTCCTTCTGGTTTCAATTCTATTACATTATTCTTTTTTGCCTGATACTGATTTAAAAGTTCATCAAAAGAAACAGGCATGCTAATGCCATGTCCCTGAGCATAGTCGACACCGATTTCTCTTAGCATACCTTTGATTTCATCATTCTCTACGTGCTCAGCAATCGTCTTCATTTTCATGACATGGCCAATTTCATTGATTGATTTAACCATGGCGTGATCAATTGGATCATCGACAATATCTTTGACAAACATACCATCAATTTTCAGGTAATCAACCGGCAGGTTTTTCAGGTAACCGAAAGAAGAAAGGCCGCTACCAAAATCGTCTAACGCAAATTTACAACCCATGCTTCTGAGTATAGAAATGAATTTTGTGGCATTAGAAAGATGAGTAATCGCTGCTGTTTCTGTAATTTCAAAACAGAGTTTTGTGGAATCGATATCATCTTCGTTTTCTAACATATGGCTAATAATATAATCAAGAATACTTTTATCCGTTAATGAAATTCCAGAAAGGTTGATACAAATGAACTCAACGTTTTGCAAAAAACCAGGATGATTTTTAAGTATTTCAAAAATATTTTTAATTACCCATTGATCCAGTTTAGTCGCAAGGTTATAGCGTTCCGCTGCGGGAAAGAATTGACCAGGTGTGACGATTTTACCAGTATCATCAATCATTCTGAGTAGCACTTCATAACTTGTGCCTTGTACAGTACTGCCTTTTTTAAGGGAAGTAATTGATTGTGCATAAAGACAAAAACGTTCTTCATCCAATGCATGATAGAGTTTTGCAACCCAGGTCATTTCACCATGCCGGCGTTCAAGATCTTTATCGTTAAGGTGGTAAAGGTGAATTCTGTTTCTGCCCTGTTCCTTGGCGATATAGCAGGCACTATCTGCATTTTTTAATAATTCATTCGTGCTGGATTCTTCATCAGAGATCGGAATTAATCCGATACTCACACCAACTCGAAACACTTGATGATTCCACTGAAATTGAAACTGTTGCACAGCCTCTAATAAATTCTTGGCAACTCGATAAGCATGGTCGATTGAACAATGTTCCATTAATACCGCGAATTCATCGCCACCGATTCGTGCCAAAGTATCGCGTTTACGTACCTTATTTTGTAAAACAGCACTTAATTGTCTTAGTAATTCGTCTCCAGCTGTATGACCGCAGGTATCATTAACAACTTTGAATTGATCCAGATCCATAAAAAACAGTGCATGTTCGTCCGTCGTACTTTTGTTTGGGTTAGTAACAATACGTTCAACACGTCGCTCAAATTCTCTACGGTTAACCAAACCGGTTAATGCATCGTAGCTGGCTTGCCAACTAAGCTGTTGGTTAAGATTGCGAATTTCGGTGACGTCTTCCTGCGATCCAAGATAATGAGAAATTCGACCTTCTTTATCCAGAATTGGCGAGACGTTTTCTGAAGACCAATAGTATTCACCATTTTTCTTACGGTTAAGAATTTCGCCAGTCCAGACTTTTCCGGAAATTATAGTTTTCCAGAGATCATCATAAACTTGCGGGTCGGTTTCGTCTGATTTCCACTTATTAGGTTTATACCCGATTAGTTCTTCTTTAGAGTAACCCGTTAACTCAAGCATTCTTGAATTAACGTATTCAATTATTCCTTCAGTATCAGTAATGAAAATAGCATCATGACTCTGTTCTATTGCTGTTGATAATTTTCTAAGTTCGTATTCGGCAGCTTTACGTTCAGATATATTTCTTACAATGGTGATAATGCATTTGTCATTCTCCAAATCGACCAGAGAGCAGGACACAGAACAAGGAATGATTTCGCCATCTTTGTTTCGAAATTCAGTCTGGAAATCAGAAACCAGCTTGCCTTGTAATAATTTTTTAATCAGCTTACTTCTGGCTTCAGGATCGTGATAAAAATTTAATTCAAAGATTGTTTTACCGATAATTTCATCTAGCGAATATTTGCTCATTTGTGCCAGAGCAGGATTAGCGTAAATAAATCTTCCATCTGACAGGCGGGTTATTGAAACGCCATCAGGTGTCGCATCAAATGCACTATTGAGGGTTTTCAGATTTTCCCGAAAGTCTTTTTCAGTCTGAATTCTTGTCGTGACGTCACGGTCTACACCGCGAAAACCGGAAAAACTGCCATTGTCATCAATAATAACGACGCTACTACTCTCAAGAAAACGCCATTCGCCCTGTTTGCTTTTCCAGCGGACAAGCTTGTTATGCCAGCCAGTTTTAGTAGCAATGAAATCAGGCATCATTTCATTGATTTCTGCCTGATCATCTTCGTGCATATATTGGATACATGAATGACCAATCACTTCATCGGCAGAGTAACCAAGTATGTCAACGATGGCCTGATTTGAATAAGTCGCTAGTCCGTTTTTGTCGCATTCCCAAATCCAGTCACGAGAAGATGTAACAAAATCCTGATAGCGTTTTTCGCTGTTGAACAGTGCTTTTTCCGAGTCATTCCGTCCGGATAGCAAGCTCTTAAATTTAGATAAAATCGTCATGATCCATTTAATGAAGATATATACCAGTTAAGGAAAAACAAAAAAATCTTTTTATCAATCAGTTATAATTATTATGTAAAGACAGATATAGTGAGTAAAGTAATCAGCTTTACTGACTTTTCCCCCAGTGTAGTTGATTTACCGGAGGGTTGCTGTAAAAGTCATTGCAATACGACAAATAATATATTGCTGATTGCTTATAAACTATTGAGATGTTATCGATAAATTACTTATTTTTAAGGTTTTCAGTGCCTAGTATGAATCTTGTTTGTATAATAGGGTTAAATATAACGAAATAAAATAAATGCATCTATATGCTGAATAATTACTTTCCAATTCTTGTTTTTATCGCCATAGGACTGGTTATGGGAGTGGTTTTGCTTGGTTTGGGTTTGGGACTGGGTAAAATCCTCGGACATTCCAGGCCGGATAAAGCAAAGCAATCGCCATTTGAATGTGGCTTTGAGGCATTTGAAGATGCCCGTATGAAATTCGATGTACGTTATTATCTGGTTGCTATTCTATTTATCATCTTTGACCTTGAAATCGCCTTCTTATTCCCATGGGCGGTGGCTCTTGAGCATATTGGTATGACGGGTTTCTGGGCAATGATGATATTTTTGGGTGTACTCGTTGTGGGTTTCATATATGAATGGCGCAAAGGCGCTCTGGAGTGGGAATAAGAAATAATGGGCGCTGAAGAAAAAATTCACGAACAAGGTATTGTCACAACCAATATTGATAATTTAATTAATTGGGCGCGAACCGGCTCAATGTGGCCGATGACATTCGGGCTGGCCTGCTGTGCCGTTGAAATGATGCAAGCGGGTGCATCACGATATGATCTGGATCGTTTTGGTATTGTTTTCCGACCCAGTCCCAGACAATCCGATGTTATGATCGTGGCCGGAACGCTGGTTAACAAAATGGCGCCGGCATTACGAAAAGTTTACGATCAAATGGCAGAACCACGTTGGGTAATTTCAATGGGTTCCTGTGCTAATGGTGGCGGTTATTATCATTATTCCTATTCTGTTGTCAGGGGATGCGACCGAATTGTTCCGGTCGATGTCTATGTTCCTGGATGTCCACCGACGGCAGAAGCGCTGTTATTTGGAATCATACAATTGCAAAAAAAGATAAAACGCACTAATACAATAGCTCGATAAATCATCACTTAAAAAAATATAAAGGTACGATGGAATCTGCCGCCACTCTTAAAACAAAATTAGAAGCGCGATTCAGTAATGAATTGATTGCTTGTGAACTTGATTTTGATCAAGTCACGATGGTATTGCCTGCTGAAAATCTGTTATCAGTGTGCAAGTCATTGCGTGACGATGAACAATTTAGTTTTTCTCAGTTATCTGATCTTTGCGGCGTTGATTACTCTGCCTATGGTCAGGTTGACTGGGCGACACATGAAACGACTTCTATCGGTTTCAGTCGCGGTAGAGAATCGTCGAAGAGCACTATTACAGAAGACAACAAACGTTTTGCCGTGGTTTATCATTTGTTATCAATAAAAAATAATATCCGTTTACGCTTACGTTGTTTTGTTTCGGATGAACCGCCTCGTATAGCTTCAGTAACTGAGATTTGGAATTCAGCAAACTGGTTTGAGCGCGAAGCGTTTGATCTGTTTGGCATACTCTTCGATGGTCATCCTGATTTGCGACGCATACTGACAGACTATGGTTTTATTGGTCATCCTTTCCGTAAAGATTTTCCATTAGAAGGTAATGTTGAAGTGCATTATGACGCGGATAAAAAACGCGTCGTCTACGCGCCGGTCACCATAACTAATCGAGTTTTGGTTCCACGCGTTATTCGTGATGATAATCGTTATACAGAAAGTGAAACGTTAAACGTTAAAAGTGAAACGTGAAAGGTTAAACGTGAAAAGTAATAAAAATAAAAACACACTGGCAGTTGTTCCTGTATCACAGAAATTTCTGTCTTCAATGTTTGCGGAGCTTTATTGTAAAGCGTTTCACACTTCACACTTCACACTTCACGCTTCACGTTTCACATAGGACGTATAAAAATGCCTGAAATACGTAATATGACAATGAATTTCGGTCCGCAACATCCTGCTGCGCATGGTGTGCTTAGACTGATTCTTGAAATGGATGGCGAAGTGATTGAGCGTGCTGATCCGCATATTGGTTTATTGCATCGAGGTACTGAGAAGCTGGCTGAGAGCAAACCATTCAACCAAAGCATTGGTTATATGGACAGACTCGATTATGTCTCGATGATGTGTAATGAACATGCTTATGTCATGGCGATAGAAAAATTACTCGGTGTGACGCCGCCAATTCGCGCTCAATATATACGCGTTATGTTCGATGAGATTACCCGTGTGTTGAATCATCTTATGTGGCTTGGAACTCATGGTCTCGACATTGGCGCGATGACTATGTTTCTTTATTGTTTTCGTGAACGTGAAGATCTGATGGATTGTTATGAAGCCGTATCCGGTACACGCATGCATGCAACCTATTATCGTCCCGGTGGTGTTTATCGTGATCTACCTTCAATCATGCCAAAGTACGAAGCATCAAAATGGCATAAGCAGGACGAAGTCGATCGCATGAATGAAAACAGGCAGGGATCGTTACTGGATTATATTGAATCCTTTACTGATCGTTTCCCAACGCATATTGATGAATACGAAACTCTACTCACAGATAACCGTATCTGGAAACAACGAACAGTCGGTATTGGCGTTGTTTCAGCCGAACGTGCATTACAGCTTGGTTTTACCGGCCCGATGCTACGCGGTTCAGGTGTTGAATGGGATTTAAGAAAAAAACAACCTTATGAAGTTTACGACCAACTTGATTTTGATATTCCGGTTGGCAGCAATGGTGATTGTTATGATCGTTATCTGGTTCGTGTTGAAGAAATGCGTCAATCGAATCGAATTATAAAACAATGTGTTGACTGGTTAAGACAAAATCCCGGATCGGTTATTCTGGATGATCACAAATTAACACCACCTAGACGCGAAGAAATGAAAGATGATATGGAATCACTCATTCATCACTTTAAATTGTTTACCGAGGGTTATTGTGTACCGGAAGGCGAAGTGTATTCGGCGGTAGAACATCCGAAAGGGGAGTTCGGTATTTACCTTATTTCAGATGGTGCAAACAAACCCTATCGTTTAAAAGTGCGCGCCCCGGGTTTTGCTCATTTATCTTCAATGAATGAAATGGTGAAAGGACATATGCTGTCAGATGTTGTTGCAGTGATAGGCACTCAAGACATTGTGTTCGGCGAAATAGATCGCTAAGTGAAGAGTGAAACGTGAAAAGTTAAAAGTTAAACGTGAAGGGTGAAATGAGAGAGTTAAAAAATGCGTTTCACATAGAATAGTGAAGAGTGAAAAGTTAAAAGTGAAACGTAAAATTAAAGTAAAGCGTTTCACCTTTCACTCTTCACAAAATATGAGATAAACAGCAAAGAAATAATAAAGAATGACTGAAACAGCAATAACAATACTAACCGAGCATACTCGATCCGAGATCGATGAATGGTTGAAAAAATATCCTGAAGACAGGAAACAGTCGGCTGTGTTGGCAGCGTTGCGCGAAGCACAACATCAAAACGAAGGTTATTTAACAACGGAATTAATGGATGCTGTTGCAGCTTATCTTGGTATGCCAAATATAGCGGTTTATGAAGTGGCTTCTTTTTATTCCATGTTTGAAACAGAGCCGGTTGGTCGTCACAGTATTTCCGTATGCACCAATATTTCCTGCATGTTGATGGGGTCTGATGGAATTGTGAATTACCTGGAAAAGAAGTTAGGAATAAAAACAGGTGAGTCAACTACAGATGGAAAGTTTTTTATTAAGTGTGAAGAAGAATGTCTGGCAGCCTGTTGTGGTGGGCCGATGATGATGATCGACCACAAGTATTACGAAAATCTTACGCCGGAAAAAATCGACGAAATTCTGGATGAATTGGAATGAGCACGAAAACTATGGAAATGAATAATGTCTGTTACGCCACGCTCAAGTTTGATGAGCCATGGACTTTTGAAAATTATTTAAAGGTGGGTGGTTATGAGGCGTTGAAAAAAATTATTAATGAAAAAATACCGCAGGAACAGGTTATTGATGAAGTTAAAAACTCAGGACTCCGGGGTCGTGGTGGTGCTGGATTTCCTACTGGTTTGAAATGGAGTTTTATGCCGCGCAATCTGGCAGGTCAAAAATACATCGTTTGTAATTCTGATGAGAGTGAACCTGGAACCTGTAAGGATAGAGATATTTTACGTTTCAATCCTCATTCCGTTGTAGAAGGCATGGCCATCGCCTGTTATGCCACCGGTTCAAGTGTTGGTTATAATTATCTTCGTGGTGAATTTTTGGACGAACCGTTCCCGCGTTTTGATAACGCATTGAAAGAAGCCTATCGTGAAGGCTTATTAGGTAAGAATATTCTAGGCAGTGGGATTGATATTGATATTCACGCAAGTCTCGGTGCCGGTGCCTATATTTGTGGTGAAGAGACAGCATTACTTGAGTCGCTTGAAGGTAAAAAAGGCCAGCCTCGATTTAAACCACCTTTCCCTGCTAACTTTGGTTTGTATGGAAGACCGACAACGATTAACAACACAGAAAGTTTTGCTTCTGTTCCTAGCATAATTCGTAATGGTGGAACCTGGTTTGCCGATAAAGGCGTACCTAATAGTGGTGGCATGAAATGTTTTTCTGTTAGCGGACATGTTAACAATCCCGGCAATTTTGAAATACCTTTGGGTACACCTTTCGCAAAACTGCTTGAGATGGCTGGTGGTGTGCGTAATGGCCGTGGTTTGAAAGCCGTTATTCCAGGTGGTTGTTCTATGCCGGTTGTGCGTGGTGATGTCATGATGGAAACGAAGCTGGATTATGATTCCGTTTCTAAATCCGGTTCGATGTTAGGTTCCGGTGCCGTTATTGTAATGGATGACACAACATGCATGGTTAAAGCACTGGAACGTCTTTCACGTTTTTATTATTCCGAATCTTGTGGTCAATGTACGCCGTGTCGTGAAGGAACCGGTTGGTTGTATCGCGTTGTAAAACGAATTGAAGAAGGTAAAGGCGAACAAGGCGATCTGGATAAGCTTGATGACGTTGCCAGCAAGATCGAAGGCCGCACAATTTGCGCTTTTGGTGATGCCGCAGCATGGCCGGTTAGAAGTTTTGTTAAACAATTTAGAGATGAATTCCAGTATCACATTGACCATAAACGTTGCATGGTCGGTTCTGTTAAAGCAAATAGCGATGAGGCAGCATAGACGTTATAAAGTGAAGAGTGAAAAGTGAAGAGTAATAGTAATAAATGTATCTCGTTGTTCGTAAAACGTATCTCGCCAAAATGTTAATTGGCAAAGTTAATAAATGGCAACATACTGAATACGAGACACGAGACACGAGACACGAGACACGAGACACGAGACACGAGACACGAGACACGAGACACGAGACACGAGACACGAGACACGAGACACGAGACACGAGACACGAGACACGAGATAAATGTCAGAAGATAAAATAACAATTGAAGTAGACGGCAAATCTTTGCAGGCTCGTAAAGGTCAAATGCTGATCGAGGTGACCGATGCGAATGATATCTATGTGCCTCGTTTTTGTTATCACAACAAATTAACCATCGCTGCAAATTGCAGAATGTGTCTGGTTGAAGTTGAAAAAGCACCTAAAGCGTTGCCTGCCTGTGCAACACCGGTTATGGAAGGGATGAAAGTTAAAACCCGGTCTAAAGCCGCGATCAATGCACAAAAATCAGTGATGGAATTTTTATTGATAAACCATCCTCTGGATTGTCCTATTTGTGATCAGGGTGGTGAATGTGAATTACAGGATCTGGCCATGGGTTATGGTAATGATGTCTCGCGTTATCAGGAAAAGAAACGCGTTGTTAAAGATAAAAATATTGGTCCATTAATCCAGACCGATTTAACACGTTGTATACATTGCACACGCTGTGTTCGTTTTGGCGAAGAGATTGCCGGTTTACGCGAAATGGGTGCAACAGGACGTGGTGAAAATATGCAGATAGGAACGTACATTGAAAAAAGTGTGAGTTCTGAAATGTCGGGAAACATTATCGATCTTTGTCCGGTTGGCGCCTTAACCTCAAAACCATTTCGCTATTCAGCACGAACCTGGGAACTGGTACAAAAAGATGCGATTGCGCCACACGATTCAGTCGGCTCAAATATTCATATCCATGTAAAAGGCAATCAGGTTAAGCGTGTAGTACCTGCACATAATGAAGCTATTAATGAAGTATGGTTATCGGATCGTGATCGATTCAGCTATGAAGCCGTATATAGTGAAGATAGATTGCAAACACCGATGGTTAAGGAAAATGGTGTCTGGCATAAAGTAGACTGGGAAACAGCAATGGATGTTGTAATGAACAGTTTGAAAGTGCTTATTGATTCAAATGAATCAGAGCAAATAGGCGCGATTGCTTCTGCATCATCAACACTTGAAGAATTGTATCTGTTACAAAAATTTATTCGTGGTATCGGCTCAAAAAATATTGATAGTCGTTTAAAGCAATCTGATTTTTCAGATCAGAATGACGCACCGGCTTTTCCTTATTTAGGCAAAAGTATTTCTGAGTTTGACACTTTGCAATCAGTATTACTTATTGGCAGTCATGTCCGAAAAGATCAACCCATTATTAATCATCGAATTCGTAAAGCAGCATTGCATGGTGCGTCAGTAATGGTATTAAACCCGATTGATTATGATTTTAATTTTCCAATAGAAGCAAAAAGTATTGTTGCTCCTGACATGATGGCGATGGAATTAGCGGGTGTATTAAAGGCGCTTGTTGAATTAACAAATAAGAATATTGAGTTACAGATAAAACAAAGTATTGATAAGGCTGTTGTGAGTGATGTTCATAAAACGATAGCACAAAATCTTGTTGATTCTGAAAATGCGATAGTGTTGCTAGGCAATCTGGCAACGGCACATCCACAGTTTTCATTATTACGTTCGCTTGCCGGATTGATTGCTGAACACAGTAATTCAACACTGGGCTATTTATCTGAGAATGCCAATACATCCGGTGCATGGTTGGCCGGTGCAGTGCCCCATCGTTTAGCCGGTGGCAAACAACAAACAAATGCAGGCATGAATACACAGGAAATGCTGCAAGCAAAATTAAAAGCTTATGTATTAATGGGCGTTGAACCTGAACTGGATTGTTATGATAGTCGTTTGGCGCGTCAAGCAATGAAGAGTGCTGATTTTGTTGTTTCTTTAACGTCGTTCCGAAGTGATGAAATGAACGAATATGCAGACATTCTCTTGCCAATCTCTGTGTTTACTGAAACGTCCGGTACCTATATTAATAACGAAGGAACTGCTCAAAGTTTCGCCGGTGTTGTAAAGCCTTTAGCAGAAGCAAGACCGGCCTGGAAAGTGTTAAGAGTACTGGGTAACTATTTTGAGCTTGATGGCTTTGATTATCAGTCTTCATCTGATGTGCTTGATGAAGTAATGAAAGAGATAGGCAATATTGAAGGTGATAACTCAGCAGAATGGAAAGTGTCAGGCTCAACAAATACCAGTTCTAATGGGTTGCAAAGAATTACTGAAACACCCATGAATATGATTGATGCAATTTGTCGCCGAGCTGTTTCATTGCAAAAAACCAAAGATGTTTCTGATGGCGCGATTCATATTAATTCATCTTTATCGGCTAAAACTAAATTAACTAATGATGACAGTGCCAAAGTTGAACAGGATGAAAGCAGTGTTACGTTGAAAGTCGTTATTGATGATCGAGTGGCAGATGATTGCGTATTAATTCAATCGGCTCATCCTGAACAAATTAATCTTGGTGCGTCATTTGGTACTATAAGGATTGCGAAGAGCTAATGTTGGACATAATCTACCAATTTATCAGCCAGCATGTGTTGTTACCTATAACAACATTGCTTATCCCGCTCGATTATCAAACTCAGGCACTAACTGTATTACAAACAGTAATAAAAATTCTGTCTATATTAGTGCCGGTATTGCTAACGGTTGCATACTTTACTTATGCCGAACGCAAGGTGATTGGTTTTATTCAAGGACGTATTGGACCAAACCGGGTTGGATTTTTTGGTTTTAGTTTATGGGGACTTGGGCAACCCATAGCCGATGCAGTTAAATTAATCGTAAAGGAAATTGTTATTCCAACAGGTTCAAATCGATTCCTGTTTGTTATCGCGCCGATTTTATCTTTGGCTCCCTCTGTTGCTGCATGGGCAGTAATTCCATTTGATGATACTAAAGTGCTGGCTGATATTAACGCCGGTTTATTGTATATAATAGCGCTTACTTCATTAGCTGTTTATGGCATCATCATTGCCGGCTGGGCATCGAATTCAAAATATGCTTTTTTAGGTGCGATGCGATCAGCAGCACAAATTGTATCTTATGAAATTGCCATGGGCTTTGCTTTGGTTGGTGTCCTGGTCGCTGCCGGTAGTTTAAATCTGGGCGATATTGTTAATGCGCAATCAGGTAGTTTTATTCACTGGTTCTGGTTACCGCTGTTTCCTTTATTTGTTATTTATTTTATTTCAGGTGTCGCTGAAACAAATCGTGCACCATTCGATGTTGCCGAAGGTGAGTCGGAAATTGTCGCAGGCTTTCATGTTGAATACGGTGGCATGGCATTCTCGGTATTCTTTATGGCGGAATACGCCAATATGATTTTGATTGCGATATTATCAGCCATCATGTTTTGTGGTGGCTGGTTGTCTCCTGTTCAGGGCATTCCGGTTCTTGAAGATGTTTTCGCATGGGTGCCACCGATATTATGGCTATTAGCCAAAACATCATTCTTTATGTTTTTATTTTTATGGTTTAGAGCGACATTTCCACGTTATCGTTATGACCAAATTATGCGCCTGGGTTGGAAAGTATTTATTCCTTTAACAATAGTCTGGTTAGTGGTGGTATCAGCGCTGGTTGTAGCAGACGTGCCACCCTGGTTTGACTAGTAACGTGAAAGGTAATGATGTGAAAAGTGAAATGTTAAATGTCAAACGTAACGGTCTGGCCGAGTTAAACGACAGTCGTTTCACACTTCACTCTTCACACTTCACGTTTAACGTTTCACGTTTAACGCTTCACAGTTGTGGGGTCTCGATATGATGGCGATAAAAAATTACATACAAAGCTTGTTTCTTTGGGAACTGTTAAAAGGTTTGCAGCTTACCGGACGGTATATGTTTAAAAGAAAAATTACCGTGCAGTATCCTGAAGAGAAAACACCACAGTCACATCGTTTTCGTGGGCTGCATGCACTGCGTCGCTATCCAAACGGTGAAGAACGTTGTATAGCCTGTAAGTTATGCGAGGCAGTTTGTCCGGCTGTGGCCATCACGATTGAATCTGAAGTTCGTGAAGATGGAAGTCGCCGCACAACGAAATATGATATTGATCTGGCTAAATGTATCTTTTGTGGTTTTTGTGAAGAATCATGTCCGGTTGATTCCATCGTTGAAACAAGAATATTTGAATATCATGGTGAAAATCGTGATGACTTATTAATGACGAAAGAAAAGTTATTGGCAGTAGGTGATCGGGAAGAAAAACAGATCGCCGAAGATCGTGCCAGAGATGCGTTTTATCGTTAATGTTATGAGTGAAAAGTTATAAAGTGAAACGTGAAAAGTGAAAAGTTAAAGGTGAAAAGTGAAAGGTAATGATGTGGAAAGTATTTACGTTAAAGGTGAAGTATGAAAAGTGAAGCGTTAAAAATGAAAGGTAATGATACGATTCAGTTAAACGAGAGCTGTCTCGCGTTTCACGTCTTAACTTTTCACTTCACAAACGGAGCATGCAATGATTGAGCATATTGTTTTTTATATTTTTGGCGGCATGCTGATTTTTTCAGCAACCATGGTGGTGGTTTCGCGTAATCCAATCCACGCTACTTTGTATTTGATTCTTTCGTTTTTTGCATCATCTGCGATCTGGTTGTTATTACATGCAGAGTTTCTGGCAATAACACTGGTGCTGGTTTATGTCGGCGCAGTCATGGTGTTGTTTGTTTTTGTTGTGATGATGCTGGATATTAATCAAGTGAGTGTAAAGGAAGGTTTTATACACTATTTGCCGGCCGGCATTATTGTCGCGGTATTAATGGTAACAGCAATGGGTCTGGTTGTCGGTTCGGATTACTTTTTATCCGAACGTTATACAGCAACACAACAACTTGATCCGAATTACAGCAACACACGAGAACTGGGTATAGCGATTTATACGAAATACCTTTATCAATTTGAAATTGCGGGTGCCATTTTATTAGTGGCCATTATTGCGGCAATTACCCTGAGCATGAGTAAATTGAAAATAAACAAATCAATCAATCCGAATAAGCAAGTGTATGTAAAAAAGCAGGATCGTTTACGTGTCATCAAGATGCAATCAGAAACACGTGAAAAGTAGAAAGTAGAAAGTGAAAAGTGAAGAGTTAAAAGTGAAAGGTGAAAAGTGAAAGGTATTTACGTGAAAAGTGAAATGTTAAAAGTGAAATGTACAATGTTAAGTGTGTATGATCTACTTGCAGACGTTTCACTTTTCACGTTCAACGTTTCACTTGCGATGAGAGATATGAATATTAAAAATATGAACATTAGAGATAGAAATTAATGATAACTTTACCAGAAGTATTGATGCTTGCCGCACTACTGTTTTGCATTAGTGTTGCCGGTATTTTTCTAAATAGAAAAAACGTGCTTATATTATTAATGTGTGTTGAATTAATGTTGCTTTCAGTGAATATGAACTTTATCGCTTTTTCTCATTTTCTTGGCGATATTCATGGCCAGGTGTTTGTCTTTTTTATATTGACGGTTGCGGCTGCGGAATCTGCTATTGGCCTGGCCATACTGGTTGTTTTATTTCGCAAGAAAAATTCCATTAATGTTGATGATCTGGGAACGATGAAGGGTTAAACCCGTAAATTGCACAAGTACACATGAAAAAAATTTAAAAAAATTATGAATTTAATATTTAATGAATACAGTGAAAGTCGAAATGGCAGAAAATTATGTTTGCCGAATGCTAGCTTGTTTTGGCACGCCATGAGCGCACATACTCCCTTCACCATAGCTATTGCTATGATTACGGTCGTGAGCACGCTCATGCTCGCACCAACCCGGCGCTATCATCTCGGTAACTTATACAATTTACGGGTTACTCATGTTTGAGAACATGGAAACGATTTATTTAATCATTGTGCTGGCACCGCTGGTCGGTTCTTTGATCGCAGGCTTGTTTGGCAAAGTCATTGGCAGAAGTGGCGCGCATTGGGTCACCATTATTGGTGTCGCGATATCCAGTATTCTTTCCATGCTTGCCTATAAGCATCATATGTTTGACGGTGCCGCAGATTACAATCGGGTGCTTTATACCTGGTTAAGTAGTGGTGGGATTGATTTTCAGATCGGATTCTTAATTGATCCGCTTTCCGTAACGATGATGGTCGTTGTGACGTTTGTTTCATGGATGATTCATATCTATACCATCGGCTACATGCACGATGATCCGGGTTACCAACGTTTCTTTAGTTATATCTCCATGTTTACTTTTTCCATGTTGATGCTGGTGATGTCGAATAACTTTCTGCAATTATTTTTCGGCTGGGAAGCAGTAGGTCTTGTATCTTATTTGTTGATCGGATTCTGGTACAAAAAAGAAACTGCTATCTTTGCCAATATGAAAGCCTTTCTCGTCAACAGAGTAGGTGACTTTGGTTTTCTATTGGGTATTGCTGCGGTATTGATGTATTTCAATTCACTGGATTATTCGACTGTTTTTGCAAATGTTGGACAACATGCCGAAACGACTATTACGATTTTTGCTGATAAGCCCTGGTCATTAATGACAGTAATATGTATCTGTCTGTTTATCGGTGCGATGGGTAAATCAGCCCAAGTCCCATTACATGTCTGGCTACCGGATTCAATGGAAGGCCCAACACCAATCTCCGCATTAATCCATGCCGCAACCATGGTGACCGCCGGTATCTTCATGGTATCAAGAATGTCACCCTTATTTGAATTATCAGAAACTGCGCTCAGTTTTATTTTAATTATTGGATCAATTACTGCGCTGTTTATGGGCTTTCTTGGTCTGGTGCAAAATGATATTAAACGAGTCGTTGCTTATTCAACACTTTCGCAACTCGGTTATATGACCGTTGCTTTAGGCGCATCAGCCTACGCCGCAGCGATGTTTCATTTGGTCACACATGCTTTCTTTAAAGCATTGTTATTCCTGGCCGCCGGTTCGGTGATCATTGTTATGCATCACGAACAGGATATGCGCAAGATGGGCGGCTTATATAAAGCTATGCCAATTACCTGGATAACCTGTGTTTTTGGCACACTGGCCTTGATTGGTTTTCCCGGTACATCGGGCTTCTTTTCCAAAGATGCGATTATCGAAGCAGTACATCACTCTTCATTATACGGCGCACATTTCGCTTACTACTCGGTATTGATTGGTGTATTCATTACTGCTTTATATAGCTTCCGTTTATTGTTCATGACGTTTCATGGTGAACAAAGAATGGATACCGAAACATGGAAGCATCTGCATGAAGCACCGGCTGTAGTTACTGTGCCGTTATCAATATTAGCAATACCTTCATTAATACTGGGCGCATTTTTAATCGGGCCGATGTTGTTTGAAGGTTATTTTGGTGATGCTATCTATGTTGCCACCGAACATAATGTGCTTGCAAAAATTGGTGAAGATTATCATGGAATATTTATGTTCACCCTGCATGCTTTTAAACATCCACCTGTCTATCTGGCTTTTGCCGGAATATTCGTAGCCTGGTTATGTTATATCAAGTTTCCAAAATTACCGGCCATGATCATAAGTAAAACAGGTTTTATTCATAAAGTTTTACTCAACAAATATGGTTTTGATGATTTTAATCAACTGGTCTTTGCCAGAGGCACAAGAGAAATAGGCCAGCTACTCTGGAAAATTGGCGATGTGAAAATTATTGATGGTTTGTTTGTTAATGGCACCGCACGAAGTGTCGGCATGATTTCAAATATTGTGCGAAATATACAAACGGGCTATCTGTATCATTATGCCTTTGCCATTATTATCGGCTTACTGGTGTTGCTCGGCGTATTTGTACATGGAATATTGAATTAAATATTTATAAAAAAAATAAACACATGATATTAAGTAATTTACCTTTGTTAAGCATGCTCATCTGGACGCCGATACTCGGCGGTATCTGGGTTCTGATTGCAGGTGATCGCCAGGAAGAAACAGTGAAATACTTTTCGCTTGCCGTTTCTGTTATTACTTTTATTTTTTCCGTCATGTTGTATTGTCAATTTGATACAGCATATGCCGGCATGCAGTTTGTTGAAGAGTCGGACTGGATTAGCGCATTTAATATTAAATACAATCTTGGTGTTGATGGTATCGCTTTGCCCTTGATTCTGTTGACCACGTTTACAAACATACTTGTTATTCTGGCGTCGTGGGAAGTGATAGAAAAACGCATTTCTTATTATATGTGTGCGTTCCTTATTCTAACCGGTTTAATGAATGCCGTATTTGTCGCACTGGATGCCATCCTGTTTTATGTATTCTGGGAAGCAATGCTGATTCCGATGTTCTTGATTATCGGTATATGGGGTGGTCCCAATAGAGTTTATGCGACAATAAAGTTTTTCCTGTATACCTTTCTCGGTTCGGTTTTCATGCTAGTCGCTTTTCTCTACCTGTATTCCGTAGCAGGTAGTTTTAATATTGTAGCCTTGCATGATGTTCCGTTAACCTTAACAGCACAGAAATTTATCTTTATCGCTTTCTTTTTGGCCTTTGCTGTGAAGATTCCAATGTGGCCGGTACATACCTGGTTACCGGACGCACACGTTGAAGCACCAACCGGTGGTTCAGTTGTATTGGCGGCAATCATGTTGAAAATGGGTGGTTATGGTTTTCTTCGATTCAGTTTACCGATTGCGCCGGATGCGAGTTTATTTTTTAGCGAGGCAATGATTGCGCTTTCATTGATAGCAATTGTTTATATCGGCTTTGTCGCACTGGTTCAGGAAGATATGAAAAAGCTGATCGCTTATTCATCTATTTCTCACATGGGTTTTGTAACGCTTGGTTTCTTTATTCCTTTTGCTGTTGTTGCGGCAACAGGTTCAAACTCCGGCGCGATTATGGGCATGGAAGGCGCGATGATGCAGATGATT
>Ga0214472_10001094_pt1 | contig 31236 bp, 26 predicted proteins | sample RVTome_6_FD_207662 | JGI IMG/M metagenome (GOLD analysis project Ga0214472, IMG submission 207662) | Soil microbial communities from uranium-contaminated site in the Upper Colorado River Basin, Wyoming, United States - RVT140D175 | ecosystem: Environmental > Terrestrial > Soil > Contaminated >...
GCCGAGGTGCCCGCCCACGCGGTGCAGAACCCGGCCGCGGGGAGGTCGCCACGACGCAATGCGAAGTAGAGGGCCATCGCAGCAGGGAATGCCACCTGGGCCACCGAACCGGCCATGAACATGGCCAGGCGCGGCAGGAAGCCGGCGGCACCGAGATGGCCGGCCTCGTGCACGGCGAGGTCGAACCAGTCCAGGAGCGGCACCTCGCGCTGCGCCACAAAGGCGAACCACGAGATCACGGCGGCAGCGGCCGCCGCCGTGAGCGGCCGACCCAGTCGTGCCCATCCCGACGATTTCACCATCCGTCAGACATCGGCATCGGATTGGTAGGTCTGGAGCGTCTGACCCCCACGATGCTGGCACCCATCCTGATAATTACGGTGCCAGCCTCCGCCGGATCGAACCCCTCGGGCCGATCAGGGCGACGGCGAAAGGGAGCGCAGCATCAGGGTGTACTCCTCGACATAGGTCACGTCACCGATCGGACTGCTGCTCGAACTTCGATCGACGACCCGCTTCCGGACGAGGAGCGGAGTGTCGGGGACGACCCACAGGTCAGTCGTGCGCGTCCCGCTGGTCCTGCCCGAGGTGGTCTCAACCATCCGCACATGGACGGTGAGCACTTCCTCGGACCCCACCAGAAGCCCCTCGGAGCCCAGGTGTTCGAGGGTGATCGCGATGACGGTGTCGAGTCGCATGCAAGACGCCTCCCACCACCCCTCGCCCCGTGCTGCCTCCAGGTGGAGGCCCTCGCAGCTGGTCTCGGTGGTGTCGTCGATACCAAACCACTCGTGGAACTCGACGATCGTGCTGACGGACGGCCCGGGCCCGCAGTGCCACCACTCGTCGCGGCGCTGCCCCAGCGGCTCCCACCTCACCACGGCCCCGCACGGCCTCTCCTCCACGATCATGGCCGTCACCGCCGGGTAGTCATGACGGGCGCCGGCGAGCGCGTCGACCGACTCGAAGCCCACGGTGTCGTAGTGGTAGACACCCGGCTCACCGGGCTCCGTGCCTACGGGTCCGCCGTAAGAGACGTCGGCCGGCGTCGACCGGTCGCGCAAAGCGAGCAGGGTCACCGCAGCAGCCAGGGCCAGTACGGAGGCGACGACGAGGGGTATCCACACGGCCCGGCGCACCCGAGGGAAGGTAGTGGCCCCGGACGCGAGTCGCGGGCCCCTGAGGGCCCGCGATCGCGGCCACGATTCGGATCGATCAGGTCCGGCCACCTGCCGGTCTAGGGCAGGGCGCGGGGAACGCCAGCAGCCGGGGTCGAGTGGGAGTGGATCGTGGCCTTATGCACTCGTCATCGGCGCTGGACGACGGCCCACCCAAGAACCATCTCCCAATGGCACGAAGTGACTAGTGAAGAGGCCTCGCTGGCGCTCGGCCGCAACTGGCAATTGGCAATTGGCAATTGGAAAGACCGCGTCGGAGCGTCCGAACAGCGAGAACCACTCTTGCGGAAGGCGGAAGGCGGAAGGCGGACGACGGGAGGCGGGAGGCGGGCTCGGCTAGTCGGCCGTCAGGCCGCCTGACGAGACACGGGGGCCGGCGTCGCCCAGAGGGGTGGCCCCGGAGGCGAGCCAGGCACTCAGGTCGGTGAAGGGCATCGGCCGGCCGAGGTAGTAGCCCTGGGCGACATCGCATCCGGCCTCCTGGAGGAGGTCCCAGGTTCCGCGATTCTCGACGCCTTCGGCGACCACGGTCAGGCCAAGGCTGTGGGCCAGGGCGGTCGTCGACGTCACGATCTTGGCGAGCCGCTCGTCGACGGCCATATCCATGACGAAGGTGCGGTCGATCTTCACCACGTCGACGGGAAGGTTGCTGAGGTACGCGAGCGACGAATAGCCGGTCCCGAAGTCGTCGATTGCCAGGGACACGCCCAACTCGTCCAATGAGTTGAGCACCAGCCGCGCGCGCGCCGAGTCGGTCATCATCGTCGTCTCGGTCACCTCCAGGGTGACCGCCTGAGGGTCGACGTCGTTCTCTCCCATCAATCGGGCGACCAAATCGGGGAACTCCTCATCTGTCAGCGATGACGCTGCAATGTTGACCGCGACCGACACCTTGTGCCCGTCCGACCGCAGCCGCATTACGTCACGGAACGCGGTTCTGAGCACATGCTCGGTGAGGGGGCGGATCAGCCCGGTCCGCTCTGCGAGCTCGATGAACTCGTCGGGGGCCACGACGCCGTGGCGAGGATGAGCCCACCTCGCCAGCGCCTCCGCGCCGACCGGCGCGCCGTCGGAGAGCCGTGCCTGAGGCTGATAGCTGATTGTGATGGTCCCCTGATCGAGCGCATCCCTGAGTTCCGCGGCCATCGCGAGGCGCCGCGTGCTGTAGCGGTCCTGCCTCGGGTCGTACACCTCGAAGGAAGAACCCACAGCCTTGGCCTCGTACATCGCCACATCGGCGCGGCGGAGCAGCGTGGTGTTGTCGGTTCCGTGCTCCGGCGCCATGGTGATCCCGATGCTGCCGCTCACCTGGATGGCGAGTCCCTCATTCAGGAAGGGGCGATGGAGTGCCTTGCCGATCCGACGCGCCCAATCGACGGCCTCCGCCACACCCGACACGTCGCGCAGCAGGATGCCGAACTCGTCTCCGCCCAGGCGGGCAATGTGCTCGTCGCCGCCCACGGCGTCACTGAGCCGCAGCGCCATCTCTTGGAGCAGCACGTCGCCACGCTGATGCCCGAGGGTGTCGTTGACCTCCTTGAACCGATCGAGGTCGACGAGCAGCACGGCCAGTCGCCCACCCCGCTCCTGCGCCTTGCGCAGCGAGTCCTCCACGACGATCGAGAAGTGCAGCCGATTGGGGAGATTGGTGAGTGCGTCATGTAGAGCCTGGTGCTCCTTCTGGCCGGCCTCGCGCCGAAGGCGATCGACGAGACGCCCCCGCTCGAACGACAGACGGGCCTGCCGGGCCAACGACTCGAACATGCGCATCTCGTCACCGGTGAATGTGGAGCGCTCCCGGCCGACGGCGATCATCGTCGCCGTGCCGTCGCCGCCCCCGAGAAGGGCGAACATGGCGTCGGCGATTCCCCGTCGGGCGTAGTGCTCGGCGATCACCGGATCGACATCCGACAACTTGAACACCGCGCTGCCCTGGGCACGGTCGGTGATCGCCTCCACGATTTCGGGCGGGGCGGGACGCCGCGTCATCGCACCGCCCCCGGTGCGGGTGACGGCCGTCGAGCCCACACCCCGCGCCATGACGATCTCGGTGAAGGCGCCCTCGAAGAGGTTCGAAGTCTGACCCAGGGTCGCCTCAATGAGCCCATCGGTGTCCACGGCCGCATCGATCGCCGTAGTGAACGCGTAGACGGACTCGAGATCCTCGAACCGCTGGTTGAGCGCGCCGTAGACCCGCAGCGCTCCGTACACACCGATGGCGAGCACGCCCATCCCGGCCAGCGCCAGCGGCTCGCGCCAGGCGACAAAGAGGCTGGTGACGCCGATCAGAGCCGACAGGAAGGAGATGACCATCCCCGACGCCATCGAGCGGGCGACCTGAACCGCCTCACGACCTGGCTGGTCGAGCTTGATGGCCACGGTGACACACGCTGCGCTGACGATCATCGCGGCCACCAGCGCCACGAGCCCCGCCCCGAGGCCGGCAACGGAAACGGGAGACCTGCCGGCGAGCACTCCTCGATACACCGCGAGAGCGACGACGGTCTCGATGTAGAAGAGTGCGAGGTTGAAGGCCAACCTGTAGGCCGACTGGCGACGCCGAAGCGCACGAGCCACGCCGGCGCCGAGCAGGCGCCCGGCAATCAACCCGCCCGGGACCGCCAGTGCGAGGCCCAGCATCAACGGGATCTCGCTCATCGAGACGCTGTGAGCGTTACTCCGCACATGGAGGTGGATGACGAAGAGTTCCGCGGCCGCGAACCCGGCCGCGAGACCCCACCAGGGAACCGCAAGCCCGTCGGAGGGTACGGCCGGGCCGAGCGCGAGCAGCTGGATGCCAGCCGCCACCACCGTCAAGACACCGGCGACGACCAACACCTGGAGCCGTCCACTCGGGCGAGCGGGCGGCGAGCCTCCGGCCGGGCTGGTCCCTTCCATATGTCGAAATCTTCGGCCGGTTTTCGCGGTCTCTGTAGAGAAGTGGCAATTCGCAATTCGCAATTCGCAATTCGACAGAGCGCGGCTGACCTCGTAGGGGAACTGCCACGGCTACTTGGCGACGGGTCGCGTGGGCGGTGGATAGTCTCGCCTCATGCCTCGCGTCGCCCTTGTCGTCAACCCCAGAGCGGGCCGTGGGCGGGTCGCCAGGGAGCTCCCCCGCCTTCTCGATCTGATCGCTGCCTCGGGGATCACCGCCGCGGTACACGAAACGACCCATCGGGGGCACGCCACCACCCTGGCACGCGCCGCCAGCAGCGACGGGTTCGACACGGTGGTCGCGGTCGGCGGCGACGGCACACTCAACGAGGTGGTCAACGGCCTGATCCTGGACGACGAGCTCGTCGGTGAGGCCGGTCTCGGGCTGGTCGCCGCGGGATCGGGTTCGGACTTTGCCCGCAGCTTCGGTCTACCCGCTCATGTCGACCACGGGCTGGCCGGGATAGCCGGTCCACCCCGCCGCCTCGACGTCGGCCGCATCGACTGCATGTCGGCGATCGGCGAGGATCCAGTTCGCCGCTACTTCGTCAACGCCGCCGAGGCGGGAATGGCGGCGGCCACAGTGGAGCGGGCGGAGCGGCTGCCGCGATGGTTCGGACGGGGCCGTTACCTCATCGCCTTCTGGCCCTCACTGGCGTCGTTCGACCCGGTCGACATGACCGTTTCGATATCCTCCGAGACTCACCACCTGCATGCCCATAACGTGCTGATCGCCAACGGCCGGTATCTGGGCGGCGGCATGCACATCTCACCGCACTCCGACCCCGCGGATGGCGTGTTCGACATCCAGGCGAACGTCGGCCCCAAACGCCAGGCTTTCACGCTCATTCCGAAGATCTATCGGGGCAGGCACCTGCCCGACGATCAGATCGTGCAGATGTCCGGCTCGCGTGTGACCGTCGAGACGGCGATACCGGTCCCGATCGAGGCGGACGGCGAGATGATCGGCATGACGCCCGCCACGTTCACCGTGCTCCCTGGAGCGCTCGAATTGGTGGCATGACCTCGCCACAGCACGACATGGGTCTGCCCGCCATGGCACATGAGTGCCATCCAATCGCTAGCCTCGTCAGGACTGCATCTCCCCGAGACGCGCCGCAGGCGTGGGTTCCGGGGGGAAGGGAGATACCAGAAAATGAGACTCGTACGAGTTATCGCCCTGTTCGCCGTGCTCGCTCTGGTGGCCGCCGCCTGCGGCGACGACGACGGCGCGCCAACGGGTGGCGGCGAGATCGAGGTCATGTGGATCAGGGGTGCTGACCACCCAGAGGGTCAAGCGTTGATCGAAGTGCTCGATGCGTTCACCGCGGCCACAGGCGTCGAGGTGAACTACAACGGAGTCGGGGACGACCTGGCGACGATCCTGTCTACCCGGGTTACCGGCGGAGACCCTCCCGACGTGGCCATCCTGGCACAACCGGGCCTGCTGAGAGACCTGGTGAGCCGCGGGGCGGCCCAGCCCGTGAGCCAGACAGTCCAGGACAACATGTCTGCCAACTACGCGCAAGTGTGGGCCGACCTGGCCACCGTCGACGGGACGCTCTATGGCGTTTATTTCAAGGCCGGCAACAAGTCGCTGGTCTTCTACGACGTGCAAGTGTTCGAGGACCTGAACATCACGCCGCCGACCACGTGGGATGAGTGGATCGCCGTGTCCCAGACGCTGTCGGACAACGGCTACACGGCGCTCGCCGTGGCCGGGGCCGACGGCTGGACCCTGTCCGACTGGTTCGAGAACGCCTATGTTCGGACCGCAGGACCGGACAACTACGACGCACTCACCAATCACGAGATCCCGTGGACCGACCAGTCGGTGAAGGATTCATTGGCGGTCCTCGAGGAGCTGATCGCCAATCCGGAATTCGTCGCCGGCGGGCGGGACGGTGCCCTGGCGACGGGGTTCGTCCAGTCGATCACGACCGTGTTCGCCACCGGTGACGCCGTCATGGTCGAGGGGCCCGGCGACATCGCCGGGATCGCGAAAGAAGAAGCCGGCGCCGAAGTCGGGACCGACCTCGACTTCTTCCCCTTCCCCAGCATCGACGGATCGCCTCCGGCAGTCCTCGGCGGCGGTGACGTCGCAGTCGCCCTGACCGACAACCCGGGTGCAATGGCGCTGCTCGAGTTCCTCTCGTCGACGAACGGTGGCGAGATCGTCGTTGGTACCGGGTCGTTCACGTCGCCCAACATGAACGTGGACCTCTCGCTGTACGCCGACGATCTCACCAGGAGCATCGCCGAGGGCCTGGTGAGCGCCGAGGTCTTCGTGTTCGACCTCTCCGACCTGGTGCCCGCGGCGTTCGGGGGCACGGCAGGAGCGGGGATCTGGGGCGGTCTGCAGAACTGGTTGCAGAACCCCGACAACGTCGACGCCGTTCTGGCTCAGGTCGAGGCAGAGGCGGCAGCGGCCCAAGGCTGACGACTGCGTAGCCCCGGGGGGTGACGATGCTCACCCCCCGGGGCTACGAATCCTTCGGCGCGGGAGGAGCGAACGAGTGAAGCGAGGCACGTGGTGGTTGTTGGGCCTGTTCCTGACGCCCGCCCTGGTCGTGCTCGCAGGACTGGTCGTCTGGCCCGCGATCAGGACCGTCTTCGACAGCTTCTACGGCCCGGCGGGTCAGGAATTCGTAGGACTCCAGAACTACCGGGACATGTTCCGGTTCGACCGGATGCAGACGGCGATCCGCAATTCGTTCATCTGGGTCATCGCCTTTCCGACCTTCGTCACGATCACCGGCCTGATCTTCGCCGTCCTCTCGGAGAAGGTGGGCTGGAGGACGGCCTTCCGGCTCATCCTCTTCATGCCAGCGGCGATCGCCATCCTCTCCTCCGGGATCATCTGGCGGATCATGTACGAGACCAACCCGGACCGAGGTGCGGTCAACGCTCTGGTCGACATTCCGGTCTCCCTGTTCACGTCGGAGGGGGACCTGGCCGGAGCGAGCCCGTCCACCGACATCGCTTCCTTCGACCAGGACGGCCTCGTGGTCCGTTTCGAGGTCGGTGACGAGGGCGGAACAGTCGCCGTCGGGGTGATAGGAATTCGAGAGGACGAGATCCCCGCGTCGGCAGTCCAGGCGAGCACGATTCTCGCTGAACCGCCCGGCTCCGGAGTCGTTGCCGGCGTTGTGTGGAGAGACACCCGCCCCGGTGGGGGCGAACGGGGGGTGGTCGAATCGGGAGAGCTCGGCATACCCGATGTACGGTTACGGCTCCTCGACGCGGCGGGGAGCGAGGTGGGCAGCACCGTGTCCGAGGCCGACGGATCCTTCAGGTTGGAGGGCATCTCCCCCGGCGCCTACAGCGCGCGGATACCCTCCGCCGAGTTCCGCGAATCGTGGGGTGGCATCTCGTGGCTCGGACCCGAGTTGATCACACTTTCGGCGATAGTCGCGGGCGTCTGGATTTGGGGCGGATTTGCTCTGCTCATCATCGCCTCGGGACTGGCGGCAATCCCCGGTGAGCTGCAGGAGGCCGCTCGGGTAGACGGGGCCAACGAGTGGCAGGTCTTCCGCCGGGTGACGGTGCCGCTGCTGGCGCCGGTGCTCGGGGTGGTCTTCGTCACCCTGACCATCAATGCCCTCAAGATGTTCGACCTGATCGTCGGCATCGCCCCCGGGTCGGTCCAGGACGAGGCAAACGTCATCGCTCTCGAGATGTGGCGCACCGCATTCACCGGGCTGGGCAACCGCGGCCTCGGATCGGCGATCGCGGTGTTCCTGTTCGTCCTCATACTTCCTGTCATGGTCTTCAACATCCGCAGGTTCCGAGTCCAGGAGGGGCGCCGATGACAACGCCGGACACGATCGCCGGAGCCGCGTCTACCGATCCGATGGACGCTGACCCGGAGACCGTGAGGGACGGTAAGACATCGCGGATTTCGCAGTGGCTCTCCAAGTCGGCAGTTCAGATCGTGCTGGTGATCGTTGCGCTCTTCTGGCTCATGCCAACCATCGGCCTCCTCATCACCAGCCTGCGCCCGTTGGAGGAGTTCGCCCGGACCGGGTGGTGGACCGCGGTGACCACCCCATCACAATTGACCATCGAGAACTACGCCGACCTGATCGGAGACGCAGACCTCATCGACGCCGTGCTCAACACCTTCTACATCGCCATTCCGAGCACGGTGCTTCCGGTGTTCTTCGCCGCGATGGCGGGCTACGCCCTGGCCTGGATCCCCTTCAAGGGGCGCGACACCATGTTCCTTGTCCTCGTCGGACTTCTCGTCGTCCCGCTGCAGATGGCCCTGATCCCCGCCTTCTCCGTCTTCAGGACCTTCGGGCTCAGCGGACTTCCCGCCATCTGGCTGTTCCACACCGCCTTCGGGTTGCCGCTGGCGATCTTCCTGATGCGCAACTACTTCGCCGGGCTCCCGGGAAGCCTCATCGAGGCGGCCCGGATCGACGGCGCCAGCGAGTGGATGATCTTCCTACGGGTGATCCTCCCGCTCGGTTTCCCGGCGCTGGCGTCGCTGATGATCTTTCAGTTCACCTGGACCTGGAACGACCTCCTCGTCGCCCTGGTCTTCGCCACCGATCAACAGCCGATCACACTGTTCCTCCGCGACCGGCTGGGAGAGTTCAGCAGCGGCATCGGTGTCATCTCCCCAGGCGTGTTCATCTCGGCGATCGTTCCGCTGATCATCTTCTTCGCTTTCCAGAGGTACTTCGAAGCGGGCCTACTCGGAGGATCGACCAAATGAAGATTCGCCTGGTCCCGATGATTCTGGCGGCCCTCGTGCTCCCGGCTTGCGCAGCACCCCGAGTGGAGCCGGGGGAGGACCTGAGCGCGGCCATTGCGGCAGCCCATGCTGGCGATCGGATCGTGCTCGCCTCCGGCCGGCACGCCGGACCGATAGTCATCGACAAGCCGCTCACCCTGATCGGTCGGGAGGGAGCGGTCGTGTACGGCCCGGACGACGTCGCCGTGATCGTCGTCACCGGGACCGCCGAGGTGACCATTCGCGGCCTGACGGTCGAGGGGGGATACACCGGGATCGACGTTCGCGAGTCCGACGACGTCACCCTGGACCGGGTGTCGATCACCGGAGCCGTATGGCACGGGATCTTCGTCCACGACGCCGAAGTTGTCATCACCGACTGCTCGGTGAGCGGGATGCGGGGCCCCAGCCCGCAGGGGATCGAGATCATCAACTCGGACGCTCGTGAGGAATCGTTGGTCGAGGGCTGCCACATACGAGGCCCGGTGGTCGAGGGGATTGTCTCTCACGTCTCCCACGTCAGGTTCCGCAACAACACGGTCACCGGGTCGACGGTGCGAGGCATCGCCGTCACCGAGATGTCCGCCGGGACGGTGGAGGGCAACCAGGTGTTCGACGCCATCGGCACGGCGTACTACTGCGGTGATGGCGCCATGTGCAGCATCGTCGGAAACTCCGCAGAGCGGATCGGAGGGGACGGGACCGGCATCACGGGCAACCGCGGCCACGCCGTCCTGGTCCAGTACCACGCCATGGCGTTCGTGGAGGACACGACCTTCAGCGGTCTGTCCGGCGAGCAACTGCTCGTGATGCTCGAGAGCCTGCTCGTCGACTACGCGCCCTACCCGCTCACACCAGGGCCCTGAGCAATCTCAGCGAATCCGATCCCCCGTCGACGGGTCGAAGAAGTGCAGCTTGGCGGTCTCGACCACGAGCGTGATGCGCTCCGGAGGATCGACGCTCACGTCAGGGCTGATCCGGGCGGTGAACATGCTCATCTCGTCGAGAAGGATCTCCTTGTCCGCCCCGGTGTCGGCGAGAAGCTCCTCGATGTCCGGCGTCATCACCGGAGGAGCCGCCACCGGGAAGTGCACGTAGGACTCTGACCCAAGAACCTCAATCACCTCGACGTCGGCTTCCATCGTCACCTTCGGGCCGGCATCGCGGGCTGCAGCCTCATGTTCGAAGTCTCCCGGCCGTATACCGGCGATGACCTCCTTGCCGGCGAAGGCCGCCAGCCCCGGAGTGCGTTGGAGCGCACGGGGATCGACGCGGAGACGGATGCCGCCGAACACGATGTCGACTTCGGTACCTGATCCCTCGATGACGGCAGTCACGAGGTTCATGGCCGGGCTGCCGATGAATCCGGCCACGAAGAGGTTGGCTGGCTCGTTGAAGAGCAGGGCCGGCGGCGCCACTTGCTGCAGTGTCTCCCGGCGCCGTTCCGACAACGGCTTTAGCACCGCCACCCGCTCGCCGAGAGTCATCGCCTCGACCTGGTCGTGGGTCACGTACACGGTGGTGGTGCCAAGCCGCTCGTGGAGGAGGGCCAGCTCGGTGCGCATCACGACGCGCAGCTTGGCGTCCAGGTTGGAGAGGGGCTCGTCCATGAGGAACGCCTTCGGTTCGCGAACGATGGCACGCCCCATCGCCACCCGCTGGCGCTGCCCACCGGAAAGCGCACGCGGCTTGCGACCCAGGTAATCCCTGATCTCGAGGAGTTCGGCAGCGGCGTCGACGCGGCGCTTGATCTCCTCGGTGGGCATCTTGCGGAGCTTCAGCCCGAATGCCATGTTCTCGAAAACGCTCATGTGCGGGTAAAGGGCATAGTTCTGGAACACCATCGCCACGTCGCGATCCTTGGGTGCCACGTCGTTCATGACCTGGTCGTCAATGGTGAGCTTGCCCTCAGTGATCTCCTCAAGGCCCGCGATCATTCGCAATACGGTCGACTTGCCGCATCCGGAAGGCCCGACGAGGACGAGGAACTCGCCGTCGAATATCTCGAGATCGACATCCGCGACGGCGCGCCGTCCGTCGGGGTATACCTTGCCGACCCCATCCAGTCGAATCACTGCCATGGCTCAACTCCCGGGTCGCTCGCTGGAAGCTTCCCTCACCCTACCGATCGGGGTCGAATCGCGCCGGGTCGACAGACGGCCCTCGGGGTTCTTTGGCGGAACGCAGCCGGACCTCGGCAGAGTCACCAGGAGCTAGGTCGACCACGTGATCGATCAGGCCGACCTTCACAGGCGCCTTCTGGGATGGTGGGCTGCCGACCCGCATTACCCCATCAGCGAGATCGACGTCCAGCCAGACTCCACGATGTCGGAGGCGAAATTCCACCAGCCGAACTGCTTCGGGAAGGCACGGATCGAACCACAGCACCTCACCTCTCGCCCTGACACCGAGGTAGCACCGGACGAGCATGTCCACCGTGCCCGCCATCACGCCCAGATGCACGCCCTCGCGCGTCGTCCCGCCTTGAGTGTCGGCGATGTCGCTCTGCAGAGCCTCGCGGAAGAGCTCCCATGAGCGCCTCGCGGAAAGGGGCGCCAGGGCCCAGGCGTGTGCCACACGGCTCAGCGTCGACCCGTGGGTAGTTCTGGCCAGATAGTGGTCGATCGTCCTCCCCAACGCACTGGCATCGACTTCGTACCCGAGCCCGCTCAGCAGGGCAATCAGCTCATGTTGCGTGAACAGCTGGAGAAGCATCACCGCGTCGGCCTGCTTAGTGACCCTGTAGCGGTTCGCGTTGTCTCCCTCTGCCTGAAGAATCAGGTCGAGCCGTCCGATCCGCTGGTATCGCTCGCGATAGGAGCTCCAATCGAGCTCGGCGAGATCCTCATATCCGTCGAACTGAGAAATGACGCCGTCCTCGAGAAATGGAACCACAAGAGTGCGTCCGATCTCGTCCCAGCGAGCCGCCTCGTCCGCGTCGACGGCGAGCCGCTTCCACAGCCGCTCGCCGTCGGGCCCCGAGAGCAGCCCATGCACCTCGACGGCCCTGTTGAGGAGCCAGGAGACGAGCACGTTCGTGTAGGCGTTGTCGTCCAGGCCGGACCCTGGACGGTCCCGGTGGCCGTCGTGGAATTCGTCGGGGCCCATGACACCGCGAATGTGGTGCCGGCCGTCAGACGGATCGAACTCGGCAAGACTCGCAAAGAACCGCGCGATCTCGATCAACATCTCCGCCCCGTACGCGCCGAGAAAGTCGAGATCGGCCGTCGCCTCGTAGTACCGCCACACGTTGTAGGCGATGGCCAGACCGACATGCCGCTGGCGTCGGGAGTTGTCCGGCATCCACGTCTGCGAGTGGGAGTTGAACAGCTGGGTGGGGGTCTCCTCGCGTCCGTCGCTGCCACTCTGCCACGGGTACATGGCGCCCTGATGTCCGGCATCTCGGGCCGACCGGCGGGCGGCAGGGAGGCGCCGGTACCTGTACATGAGCGATCCGCGAGCGACATCAGGATCGCGCAGCGACATGAGCGGCAGGACGAACACGTCATCCCAGAACACGTGGCCTTCATAGGCCTCGCCATGCAGCCCTCGCGCTCCCATCCCGACATCGCGATCGGCCACGTGTGGGGACAGCGTCTGGAGGAGATGGAAGACATGGAGGTTCAGGATGCGCTGCACCTCCGGGTCGCCTGCATCGACACGCACATGCCATCGACTCCACAACTGATCCCATGCCCGGTGGTGCGCCTCGACCAAGTCCGCCAGGCCCGGGGCGCGCTCCAGGGCCACCACGGCTGCGGTCTTGGGATCCGCGATCGCCCGGTCGAGGGAGGTGAACATCGCAACGACCTTCTCGACGACGACCGCGTCGCCCGCCTCGACCGCGACCGACGCCTCGTGGCCGATCTCCAGATCGCCCCGATGCAGGGAGGTGTCGACGAGCGAACGGCCGATGACCGCGACCCTTGTACGCGCCGCCTGGGCGCAGCGGACATGTGACTGTGACGTCTCCACTTCCAACCAGCAAGCACCTGGCGCCCCTCCGGCGCCGACCACCCGCAGGTGGCGACCCTCGAGCTGGCGATGCACCGAGACGTTTCGATTCTCGACGGACGCGTCGAGAACCGATCGCACCGTGAGGATTCCCGTCCAATTCTCGGGGCTGATCGTCCACTCAATCGCCGCGACATGAGGATCGTCCATGCTCACGATCCGCCGCTCAGAGACCGAAGTCTCGCGACCCCCGTCGTCGCGAACCCGGAAGGATCGGGTCAGCTCCCCGCGGCGCATGTCGAGGACCTGGCGCTGGTCGATCACGTGGACTTCGGGGCCGCCGAGCCACGGCCCGTCGTCGGCTCGGAAGCTCAAGGGAAGCCAGTTGGGGAGGTTCACCAGGCTCTCCTGCTCCATCTCACGGTCCCCAACGATCGAACTGAGGCGGTTGAAGACACCCGCGGCGTAGGTCCCCGGATAATGCACATCGCCCGCTGTCGACTCAGCGGCGGCCCCCCGAGTCCCGAAAACGCCGTTGGCTAGGGTGCACAGGGCCTCCCGCGTACCCTCCTCCGCGGGATCAGAGCCTGCGAAAGACACGCGCCAGAGGTTGTCGGTCACTGGCCCACCTCGACCGAGGCGAGGGTCGCCACGACCGCGTGGGCGCCTGCGCCCAGGAGAGCATCTCCCGAGCCATGTCGGTCGAGGCCAACAACGAGGCCGAACCCACCGTCACGCGCCGCCGCCACGCCGGGATGGGCGTCCTCGATCACCACGGCGCGCGCCGGATCGACATCGAGCCGACGGGCCGCCTCCAGGAAGGACGCCGGATCCGGCTTCCCCGGCAGGCCGAGCCGGGCACAGTCGAGGCCATCGACATGGGCTTCGAATTTGTCCGCGAGCCCGGCGACCTCGAGCACTTCGGCGCGGTTGCGGCTGGCGGTCACAACCGCACACTCGAGGCCTGCGGCGTGCAGTGACTCGATGAGCTCCACTGCATCGGGAAAGACCTCGACGCCATCCGCTGCCAGGCGATCCTGAAAGAGCAGGTTCTTGCGGTTGGCCAGGGCCCAGGTAGTACCCGCGTCAGGAGGATCGGACGAATCACCACGGGGAAGCACTATGCCGCGCCACTCCAGGTAAGCCTCGACGCCATCGATCCTCGCTCGGCCGTCGACATGCCGGAGATAGTCTGCACGGGAGAACGGCTCTGCGCCGGATTCGGCCCTGTCGGCCAGGTAATTGTCGAAGAGGCCCTTCCACGCGGCAAAATGGACGCGAGCGGTGTCGGTGATGACTCCGTCGAGGTCGAAGATCACCGCGTCGAACCGATCGGGGGCAATGACAACGGGCGGCTGGTGGGTCACCGTGCGCCCTCACCGACCGCAGCGTCCAGGCGACCTCTGGACGGCAATTGGAGATGCGCACCCGCTGGGGTCGCCGATTTCGCTTCCATTCGACCTGTTGCCTCCCGACCCTCCGGCACGGACATGACGCCACATCACCCTAGAACCCGCGGCGAGCACCGAACCACCCACACCTGGCAGCCTTCGTGGCTCAGGCCCCGGAGTGGGTTACATTCAGTCATCTCGACGGCGAGGGGGCCGCGATGGACCGGCATGACGACGATCCGGGCCTGCCGATCAAGCTCGGCCCCGTCTCCAACGGCGAGTTTCTCCCGCAGCCCCTCGGCCCCACCATCACCGAGGCGCTGCGACTCGCCCGCGAGCAGTGCGATCGCGCCGCACGCCGCCTGCGCATCGACCGGCGAGAGTTCCTCAAGTCGGCCACCGCCTCGGCGATCACGCTCTTCTTCCTCGATCGGATGTCGGCTCGAGCTTCGGCAAGCACCGTCGGCGGCCGGTACCACATCCCGCGCGACGCCCTCTGGGAGCCAGAGGCGGCCCGTGCCCGCCTCGAGGGACGCGAGTTCATCATGGACGTCCAGGGCCATCTCCTCGAGTACGACCTGAACCCGGCGACGCGGGGGCGGCGCTTCTGGGGCGACCAGTTCCCGCAGATCAACTGCGGCGACGACGACCCCCGAGCGTGCTTCTCGATGACGCACTTCATGGAGGAGATGTTCCTGCGCTCGGATACCTCGATGGCGGTCGTCTCTGCACTGCCGATTCACCCCGAGGGAAGCCCGCTGCCGATCGAGGTGATGGATGAGACCCGGCGGGTCGCGCTGGGCCTGACCCGAGACGACCGCATCCTCCTCCACGCCCAGGTCCTCCCTCAAGTGGGCGGCATCGACGCCACCCTCGACGAGATGGAGAGCACGGTGAGTCGCTACTCGATCGCCGGGTGGAAGACCTTCACTCATTTCCGTGACCCGGTCACCGGCAACTACTACTGGCTCGACGACCACGAGCAGGGAGTCCCTGCTGTCGGAAGGCGCTTCATCGAGAAGTCCCTCGACCTGGGCATCGACATCATTTGCGTCCACAAGGGCTTGTCGGGTGGGTCCAAGTTCGGGTCCCCCGTCGATATCGGACGGGTGGCACGCGACTACCCCGATATGAACTTCGTTGTCTACCACTGCGGATTCGAGGTGGCCATCACCGAGGGCCCCTACACCGAAGCCACCCGGCATCGCGGGGTCAATCGCCTGATCTCATCGCTCATCGACAACGGCGTGGAACCCGGGAGCAACGTCTACGGCGAGCTGGGCTCCACCTGGTGGTATCTGATGCGCACGCCTAACCAGGCGGCCCACTACCTCGGGAAGCTGCTCACCCACCTAGGCGAGGACCGCATCCTCTGGGGCACCGACTCGATCTTCTACGGGTCACCGCAGGACCAGATCGAGGCCATGCGAGCCTTCGAGATCACACCCTCTTTCCAGGAGGAATTCGGGTACCCCGCACTCACCCGGGAGGCGAAGAAGAAGATCTTCGGCCTCAATGCAGCCGCCCTCTACGGCGTCGAGCCTTACAAGCGCTGGTGGGGGTTCAGCCCCGAAGACGTCCGTGAGCTTCGCCAGACCTTCCCGGATGGCAACAACGCGCTCGGGCCGAAGAACCTCACCGAGTTCCGGGCCTTCCACGAATACCACCAGGGCTGGGCCTGATCGGAAGTCACCAGTCACCAGTCCCCCGACGAACCGTCGGAGACCCGGTGGCTGCGGCGCGCGCATCGAACGGCCCTCGCTGAAATTGGGCGATCGGGAAGCGCTGTGCCACGAAGGGGTCAGGGGACCACTGGATGGATGCTGCGCAGATCAGGTCTGTCGGGCGCGGGACTCGCGGACCCATCCGCCTACCGGGAGGACTACCTTCCTGGCATGGACGAGCGCGTCCTGGCAGAGGGCAGGGCACCGACCCCCTTCACCGCGGCCGAGATCCGGGAGGGCTGTCCGGCTGGCCGGACCATCCGGGTGATGGTGGAGCCAGTCGGGCATGACTCCTACATCAGGCTGTATCGGTTCGCCGCCACAGACGACGAGGGCGCCCTCCAAGAGAGTTCCCGCTCCGATGCAGATGGATCGACGATCGGCGAGCCCGAGACCCATCGAGTCACCTGGAAGGGGCTCCAGGCCCATGCCTCCTTCCCTGCGGCTCACACCACCATCGAAAGGGAGCGGATCGAGACCCCGATGGGCGAACTCGACTGCCTTCGCTATACCGTCGACACAGGGGACGGGATCGACACGTTCTGGTTCGCCCTTGGGCTGCCCGGCATGCCAGTCCGTTACGTAAACACCCGCGGAGACGAGGTCACCAACACCGTCACCATGATCAGCACCAGGACTGACTGAGAGGCCTCAGCCGGCCTCCTCGATGAGGGCGCGCTCGGCCTGGTCGAAACGCTCCTGGGCTTCCTCGGGCGAGTTGCCCACGCAGGTGGCGCCCAGCTGTCCGTGCACCGGGAGGGCACTCAGCATGTGAAAGGCGGTGCCCACCTGGGTGGCCTGATCGAAATGAAGGCCCCGCATCAGCGCGATGTCGAGGACGTCGGCAGGGGACAGGGTGCGAAATCCCGGCGACTCGAGATGGTCAGAGGCGACATAGAACTTCTGCTTCCCGCTGGGAGCGGTGAACACCCCCGCATCGGGGTCGTAGGCGCCGTCGGTGAGAAACTGCAGAGTCAGAAACCCGTGGGTGGTGCCGCCCTTCCGCAGGTTGATCTCGATGGCGTATGTGCTCCAGGGTCCCGATCCGTCGCGGGCGACGACGAAATCCAAAGCGAACCGCCCGATCACCCCGCGCTCGGCGAGACGGTGGCCCACCTTGAGCGCGTCGGCGCTGATCATGGCCGCGTAGGCGGGATCGGCGGGGAAACGCGACCCGAGGAAGATCTGGCCGCTCTCGCCGCCAAGGATCTGATCGTGAGTTGAGAGCAACTCGACCTTTCCGAGCGGCGTGACCCGGAGCTGTGCGCTCGGGCTGCGGACCTCCTCCCCGGAGACCATCTCCTCGACGACTCCGCCCTCCTCCTGGAGCATCTCCAGGTAGCGCTCGGGAGAGGCGCCGGGGCCTTCCACCGGGAGTCTCTCGAGGTGTTCCTGGATGGCGTCCTGCTCGCCCGGATCGCCCGGCGCGGGGAGCCCGGCCAGATCGAGGATGGCATTGCCGAATCCGGAGACGCCCTCGTTGTGCTTGATCACCACCGCCTTCATCGCGGGGCGCTCGGCGCGCATGGCGGCGACGGCAGTGCCGAGGTCGTAGCGGTCCTTGAGGTCGCGCCGCCCGATCGGGTGGTTCACCCCGGCCTCCTCGAACAGGAGTCGGCTCGAGGTCTTGGTACCCAGGTGGGCGTCCTTGGGGTCGGCCCCATACATGGGGATACCGAGTCGCATGGCCACCTCGCGGTCCTTCCAGGTCGCCCAGTAGGGGATCAGGTGGGCGCGGTCGGGGTCGATGATCAGCGACTTGATCCGCTCGATGAGCCGAGGCCGCTCCAGGATCTTGTCCGTCAGCGGCCGGGATGACGCCTCCATCGGCGAGACGAGATAGAGGCGCTTCCGGGCGTGGCTGGAGATGACGCCCGGCATGAGGTCGAGGTAGTAGTCGACAATGTCGGGATGGATCGCCTGCCCGGTGACATAGATGAGCCGGGCCCTGGGCTGGCGGAGCAACAGCAGGAAGAAGAGAAACCGCTCCTCGATCGCCTGGAGCTCGGTGGGGTCGAGCTCGACGTCAAACTCGGCGGAGGGGACCACGACGATCGTCTGTGGGTCGGTGTTCATCCCCTGGAGCGAGCGCCACAACGGAACGAGCTTCTTCTGTAGCTCGTCGAATGCCGCTTGATCGTGAACGTCGATCGACAGGTGCCACCTCCCTCGGCGGGAAGCTAGTGGTCGGCGAGGCGGCGTGGTGGCCCGGAGAGGCTCGATTTGCCTCCCGATGCCCGCCGCCCGCTACTCGCCGCCCGCTACCCGCAAAAGGCGCGTGGGGTCGGTCTTGCGACTTGCGACTCTCTTGGCACGCCCGGAGGGACTCGAACCCCCAACCTCCTGGTCCGTAGCCAGACGCTCTATCCAATTGAGCTACGGGCGCCCGAAGGGCAGATCGTACCGCAAGGTCGGCCTGCCCTCACTCCGTGCAACGCATGGGACGGTCGGCTGACTTCCAGCCGTGTCCACAACCACTCACAGGGTGCTGGGGCGCCCTCCCGGCGTGGCTCGAGGAATGCGACCCTTCTCGCTGGGCAAGCCATAGAAACTTGGGGCTCTGCGGGATACCGATCAGGATGGTCCGATGCCGATCGAGGTCCAATGCCCTTCATGCGGTGAAATCGAGAACCTCACCGGGCAGCCAGCCGGTGAGTCGATTGCCATCACCTGCGGCTCCTGCAGCCTCACCTGGGAACGATCCACCAGTCCCCGCTGTCCCCGATGCGGGAGCGAAGACATGCAACCCGTCCCCATGGCGATCGTCGAGAAGTCGCGAGGGACCCAACTCTCGATCGTCGGCATTCGCACCATCCACCTTTGCCCAACCTGCGATGAAGAGACGATCGATCGCTGGCACCGCGGACGACCCCGCCCGCTGTTCCCCGACGATCTTCCGACCGACGCGCAGTAGCCGGGCGACCCGAAAACCGTGCCCATCGCGGCTACGAGACGGGAATGCCCTCCCTCACGGCGTGGCTGAGAAGCATCCCCGAAGTCCTCCGGTAGCGACCCTCCCCGGCTCCCCTATCGTTCCGCGGGTTCTAAGAAGGGAACGCGGTGAACGAGAAGCTCGCGCAGCTGGCCGATCGCTACTGGGACCGGGTGATGGAGGCGAGCCCCCTCTGGGCCTCTTTGCTCGGCGATCACCGGTTCGATGCCGAGGCCGAGGATATCTCCCGGGAGGCCGAGGAGGCGCTCACCGCCGATCTCGACGACATCGTCGCCCAGGCGCAGGGGGTGGACCCGGCGGGCCTCGACAAGGACGACCGCATCACCCGGCATGTGCTCCAGTTCGAAGCCGAGTCGCATGCGGGTGCCCTCCGCTCCCGGATGGCGGAGTTCCTCGTCGATCCGATGCTCGGCGTCCACATGGACGTGATCCAGGGTGTCTCCCAGCTCCGCGCCGGCACCCGCGAGCATGCCGCCGACTTCATCACGAAGGCGTCGAAGACGGGTCGCATGTTCGACCAGGCGCTGGCGCGGCATCGCGAGGGAGTGGCCAACGGACGCACCCCTCCCCGCATCGCCATCGAGAAGGTCATCAAGCAGATCGACGCGTATGTCGACTCGCCGCTCGCCGCCGACGCCTTCATGCAGATCACGCTTCCCGAGGAGATGAGCGACGCCGAGTTGGAGCAGTGGCGCGCCGACATGATCGAGCAGGTGCGCGAGGTGGTGCGTCCGGCATTCGCCCGATACCGCGACGGAATCGCCGCAGATGTGCTCCCCCATGCACGCCCGCCCGAGAAGTCGGGGGTTTGCTGGCTCCCCGAGGGCGAGGAGCTGTACGAGCGGGCGGTCCGCCGCTACACCTCCCTGGACCTCGACCCCCGAGAAGTCCATCAGATCGGGCTCGACGAGATCGCCTCACTGGAGGACGAGTACCGCGCCCTCGGCGAGACGGTGCTGGGCACCACCGACGTGTCGAAGATCTACGACCGGTTGCGCAACGACCCGGCGCTCCGGTTCGAGACCGCCGACCAGGTCCACCAGGCGGCGGAGAGCGCGCTGGCCCGTGCCCGGGAGGCAATCCCCGACTGGTTCGGCCGGCTCCCCGAGGCGCCGTGCATGGTGCAACCGATCCCCGAAATCGGCGCCGCCGACGCCACCCTCGCCTACTACTTCCCGCCCGCCGACGACGGAAGCCGGCCCGGGATCTTCTTCATCAACCTCACGGAGCCCACGACACGGACCCGCTTCGAGTCCGAGTGCCTCGCCTTCCACGAGAGCATCCCCGGCCACCACCTCCAGATCGCCATCGCCCAGGAGTTGGACGGCGTGCCGACGTTCCGCCGGAACGGCATCGTCACGGTGTTCGCCGAGGGTTGGGGCCTCTACACCGAGCGGCTCTCCGACGAGATGGGGCTCTACTCGGGCGACCTCGAGCGGATGGGCATCCTGTCCTTCGACTCTTGGCGGGCCGGCCGGCTGGTGGTCGACACCGGCCTCCACGCGCTGGGATGGAGCCGTCAGCAGGCGATCGACTACCTGATGGAGAACTCGCCGCAGGCGCCCAACAACATCGTCAACGAGGTCGACCGCTACATCGGGTACGTCGGCCAGGCCCTCGCCTACAAGATCGGGCAGCGGGAGCTGTTCCGGCTCCGCGACGAGGCCAAGAAGGCGCTGGGATCGAAGTTCGACATCAAGGCCTACCACGACGCCGTGCTGGAGAACGGTCCGGTGCCGCTGGAACTACTCGGTGAGCTGGTGCGGGAGAAGCTGGCGATCTAGGACTCAGCCCCCGGGACGGTGAGGCGGCGGGAACTGCTCGGGCGGCCCGAGCACATCCGTTGGTTGCCGGGCGACCTCGACCTCGACGAAGAGGCGCCGGTCGCCGCGAACCAGTCCCAATTCGATCGCTCGACCCGGCGCGGTTGCCCGGATCGCGCGGGCCAGCGCCCGCATCGATGTGATGTCGAAGTCGCCGGCAGTCATGACCAGATCGCCTCGCGCCAGGCCGGCGCGCTCGGCCGGTGAGCCCGGGAGCACTTCAAGGATGAGCGCGCCCTCCCGACGGCGGGCATCAGTCCCGACCACGCCGATGTATCCCTCACGCGTATCGTCGTCGGATCCGACGACGATCGTCCCATCATCCGACGACCCGTCGGACGATCCGGCGGCGTGCCCGACTAAGTAGCCCGCCGAGAACACGATGACGGCGGTGAGGAACACGAGGGCGGCCCGAAAGCGCCGATCCTGTAGCAGGGGAGGCTCCTCCGGTGCCTGCGTCGGACTGGTCCGGGCCTGGCGCTTCGGCGCCGGAGTCTCGGGGCTCTTCTTTTCGGCCATGATCGCTCCGTTGTCGCGGGTCTTGTGATCCAACGCCGAGTGTGACGCGATCCGCGCCCAATGTGGCATGAGGATCGCGTGAGAAGCATCGACCTACACTCCCGGGCCACCGGGAGGGATCGCATAGTCTGGCCGAGTGCGCACGCCTGGAAAGCGTGTTGGCGGCGAAAGCCGCCACGAGGGTTCAAATCCCTCTCCCTCCGCTGTGCTTGTTCCCGGGCCGACGGTTCCCGTGGCCTGGCGACCGCCACGCGTTTCCTCCCCGGAGGGGATTGGCGCCGCCGCCTGGGCGGTGACGGAGGGGCCTACGCGTTTCCTCCCCCGGAGGGGGAGGTGGATCGGCCGCAGGCCGAGACGGAGGGGGTTTGCGGCGACCGGGCGCGGCCTGTTCCACACGGACCCACCGTCCACGCCCCAGACCGCCGCACACCCCCCTCCCCAAGGAACCCGGAGGGTTCCCGTACTCCCCCCTCCGGGGGGAGAGACGGGAGCCGGTCTCCGCGTGAGCCGTTGAGTACCGTTCGGTGACCATGCCCGACCCCGTGCCCGACTTCGCGACGCCGATGCGGGTTGCCCTCGATGAGGCGCGGATAGCGCTCGAGCATGACGACGTTCCCGTCGGGGCGGTCCTGCTCGATGCCGACGGGCGGGTGGTCGACGCGGATCACAACCGGAGGGAAGAGAGCGCCGACGCCACCGCCCACGCCGAGATGCTCGTGATCGCCCGACGCTCACGAAAGCTCGGCGACTGGCGGCTCAGCGGCCACACCCTGGTCGTGACCCTCGAGCCGTGCGCCATGTGCGCCATGGCGGCGGTCTGGGCCCGGGTCGATCGGATCGTCTACGGGGCGGCGGATCCAAAGGCGGGAGCCGTGTGGAGCCTCTACAACATCCCGCAGGACCCCCGGCTCAACCATCGCATCGACGTGGTCGCCGGGGTGCTTGCGGAGGAATCGACCGCCCTCCTCGAGGAGTTCTTCAGTTCGCGCCGCTGAGTGGCGAAGACTGGTCCAGCGACTGCCACAATCCAGGCGACAGTTGGAAGCAACGGTCATCGCCTCCGAGGTCTCCTGCTGGAGACTGGAGACCGGAGACTGGAGACTTCCTCGGGAGGGGTGGCCGAGCGGACGAAGGCGGCAGTCTCGAAAACTGTTGGGCCGGGTTTCCGGTCCCGTGGGTTCGAATCCCACCCCCTCCGCAACGAGAGAAGGCAGAAGGCAGACCGCAGATGGCAGAACGCGTTCTCTGCCGTCTGCCATCTGCTCTCTGCCGTCTCCTCGGGGAGGGGTGGCCGAGCGGACGAAGGCGGCAGTCTTGAAAACTGCTGAGCCCTCCGGGGCTCCGTGGGTTCGAATCCCACCCCCTCCGCGGATCAGATGTCAGAAGTCAGATGGCAGATGTCAGAATGCGTCGATCTCGGCGACGGTGGCCAATGCGTACGGTTGCCGAGATCTGAGATCTGACATCTGAGATCTCGAATTGGAGAGGTGGCCGAGTGGTCGAAGGCGCTCGCCTGCTAAGCGAGTAAGGGGTGTTAAGCCCCTTCGAGGGTTCAAATCCCTCCCTCTCCGCGGAAGCGATAGCAAGGCAACCTCTTGATCGCCTTTGCCGCGGGCACAGCAATGTCAGGCCGGCCGAAGATCCAGTCTGAGCCGTAGCTCGGGATGGCCCGCTTCCTCGTTCATCGTCCGGCCCACCAGCTCGAAGCCGTAGCGGTCGTAGAAGCGCCGCCCGGCCTCGTTTTCTTCGAACACGCCCAACTCGAGGTAAGGGCGTGACTCCCGAACGTGGTCCATCAAGGCCCGCCCGATCCCGTGGCGCTGGTGGAGGGGATGCACGAAGATCGCTCCCACCTCGTTGCCGAGCATCGAGATGAACCCAACAACCTTGCCCTGGTGCTCATAGACCCTCGTCTCGGCGATGGGCAACCAGCGCTCGGCGATCTCGCGACGCTCGTTGGCCAAGAACTGATCCGACAGGAACGAGTGGGCGACCAGTGAGGCTTGGTACCAGGCTTCGAGCAGGTCCCCGAGGTCGTCGTCCGAGTAGGGCCGGATCACTGTCAGATCCCAGCCCGAGGGTCCTTGTAAAGGTGGCCGCGCCGATCCCGACCCACGGTCTCCACGGCCCCGGACACACGGAGGCAGTAGGCGACCTCCTGCGCCAGGTGCCGGGACCGCCCCAGTCCGGTGGCGAGGTCCGCGGTCGTCCACGGGTCGGGCAAACCGGGTGGAAGCAGGGACCGCAGGTCGTCTTGGGACACGAATTCTACCGAGCCATCTACATCGACGAGCCGTCGCTCATCGACCATATAGCCACCGCGCCGCCAACCCTTCTTGGCGTCCGGTCGTCGGACCTCCTCCTCCTCGACCAGGAGCACCTCGAGGGTGAAGTTGGGATGGCTGAGCAGCGACGGGAACGACGCCAGCTCCGCGCACACGTCGGCGGCGATCCCCCGCTTCGGCGACCGCCTGCGGGACAGCGCGCGGCCTTCGGAGTCGAGTCGGACGATCCACTTCGTCGCCGCAACCGGGTGCACCAGATGCATCCGGTGGGAGTCGAGGAGGTGGTCGAACTTGCGCCGCATCGCGGAGAAGCCCCCGGTCTGGATCTCGATGAGGAGGTCGTTGCGGATCAGGTCGATCACGAAGCCGCCCAGCGCCACCTCCACCTGGTCGCCGTCACGCCGGTACCACTCCTTGAGCGCAGCATGCAGCGGCTTCTCGTTGAGGGAGCCGATGGCGGTCACGATGGCGAGGGTAGGGGCGATCGCGCCGGCGACCGCGGCTACTCCGATCGGCTGAGGTAGGCGATCGTGCACCCCGCCTTCGAGCGCCGACAACCGGCGCGTCCCGGACCGCCGGCTCCAGCCAGGCGACCCTACGGCACCCGGGTACCTCGCTTAGGGCTGCTTCCTTCCGGACCTGACCCGGTTCACGATTCCCCGCCGCGTAGGACCCGGCCTTCATCGCCACGTGTCCGGCGCTGACCCGACCATCGGCCACCCTCGGGCGGGGGATTCGACCCCGCATGAAGAGGATTTCGGGTACAGGGCACCCCTAGCGCCCCGCCTAGCACGATCGCCCGCGAGGGTACCCGTGTCGAGTTCTCTCGGTTTCCGGTGGCAAACGGTGTCGAGGCGAAGAGCGAAGAGCGAAGAGCGAAACCTCGTCAACGCGCTCTTGGCCAATTGCGGGCCGAGCGCAGCGAGGCCCTACTTCTTCAGCACCACCCCGTAGACGAAGCCCATCGGGCCCATCCTCCACACCTCCACCAGGGTGAGGGGCGCCTCGGCGTACATCTCGGCGGGTTGGGGGAGGCTGCCCAGGCTCTTGTGGAGGTACCAGTACTCCCCGATTGCCCCCACGCTGGCTCCGGCCGCCGGGAGGACCACTGCCGTGCCCATCGTGTGAAGTGCACGCTTTACGGCCGACTCGGGCCGTCCCAGGTCGACGATGGCCGCAACCCCTCCGGGGCGGAGCACCCGGGCGATCTCGTCGAGGGTGAGCGTCACCGAATCGAGGTTGCGGAACACATAGGCCGAGAAGACACCGTCGAATGTCTCGTCGGGGAAGGGCAGAGCCTCGCCTTTGCCCACCACGCGCATCGCGGCCGGGTTGAGGGCAAGCATCTCAGGTGCAGGGTCCAGGGCGACGATCTCGCGATCGCCCAGGTCGATGTTGGCCGCACCGGTGCCGGCGCCGAGGTCGAGGACCCGCCCCGGAGGCAGGTGGACGATGGCCGTCCTCCGCCAGTCATCGTCCTTGCCGAGCGACAGGATGCGGTTGAGCCGGTCGTAACGGCGGGCGATACGGGAGAAGACCTCCCGGCTGCTCACGGCCCGAGCCGCTCGGCGCCCACCGCCGGGCGGAGGACCTCGGGGACGATCACCGAGCCGTCCTCCTGCTGGAAGTTCTCGAGGATGGCGGCGATGGTGCGCCCGATGGCCACGGCGGTGCCGTTGAGGGTGTGGAGAGTCTCGGTACCGCCGTCGGCCCGGTATCGGATACGGAGGCGCCGCGCCTGGTAGTCGGTCGTGTTGGAGCACGAGGTGATCTCCCGATAGGCGCCCTGGCCGGGGAACCATGCCTCGATGTCGTACTTCTTGGCGGCCGAGTCGCCCAGGTCGCCGGCCACGACGCTCACCACTCGGTACGGGATCCCCAGTTCCTGCACCATCGACTCCTCGATGGCAAGGAGCCGCTCGTGCTCATCCCACGAGTCCTCGGGACGGACGAAGGTGAACATCTCCACCTTGTCGAACTGGTGGACGCGGAAGATGCCCCGGGTGTCCTTGCCGTAGGTGCCCGCCTCGCGGCGGAAGCAAGTCGAGAACCCGGCATACCTGAGAGGAAGCGCCTCGGGCTCGAGGATCTCGTCGAGGTGCATCCCTGCCAGCGGCACCTCGGCGGTACCGACCAGATAGAGCTCGTCACTGTCGATCTTGTCGTCACCCGGCTCGCTCGCCCCTACCGCATACACCTGGTCACGCGCTCCGGGGAAGAATCCCGTGCCGAACAGCGCCGTGTCGCGCACGAGCACCGGCGGGATCACCGGGGTGAATCCGTCGGCGGCGAGACGGCCCATCGACCACTGCACCAGGCCGAACTCCATCAAGGCCGCCGCGCCGAGCAGGTAGCCGAAACGCGAGCCCGAGACCTTCGCCGCCCGCTCCACGTCGATGATCCCCAGAGCCTGCCCGAGGTCGAGATGATCCTTCGCCTCGAAGTCGAAGGCCGTCGGCTCCCCCCATCGGCTGATCTCGACGTTCTCGCCTTCGTCGGCGCCGATGGGCACGGAGTCGTCGACCAGATTGGGGAGCGGCACCCAGAGGGCATCAAACTGTTGATCCAGGTCCTCGGCGCGGGCCAGGGTGAATTTGTACCCCTCAGCCAGGAAGGTGGCCTCGGCGATCGCCTTCTCCTTCTCCTCGCCAGAGAGCTTCGAGATGTCCTTGCCCATGCGATTCTGCTGAGCACGGATCTCCTCGGCCTTGGCCCGGGCGGCGCGGCGCTCCTCGTCGAGCGCGATCAGCGCATCCACATCCACGACCAGCCCACGACGCCGCAACGACTCGCCAAGCCGTTCGGGATCGTTGCGCAGAAGGGCGACATCGAGCATTTGCGAAAGGTTAGGGGGTCATCCGATCCCCGACGCCCGACGCCCGAACGAGAGGAGCCGCACTTGTCCAAAGAGTCAACGGGCTGGTCCTGCGGAAGGCGGAACGCCGGACTGCCCCCTCCGGCCTCGCTGCGCTCGGCCACCTGCCACAAGAGCGCCGAGCACAGCGAGGCACGATGGAGGTCGCACGCCGAGGCCGATAGGACTCGGCGGAGACCGACCGTCGGCTGAAGGCCGACAGAGCCACCCCCGCTTCGCAGGGGAGGACGTCGCCCTGCGGCGCATGGAGTCCCTGGCCGAGGCTGGAGCGGGGGCCGGGGCTTATCTTGCGGGCGACGGGCGACGGGCGACGGGCGACGAGTCTGAGACGCTCTCTCGGCCTGGGCCAATCGCCAATCGCCAATCGCCAATCGCCGACCGAGCGCAGCGAGGCCTACCCCCCCAGTGCCCGGTCCACCGCTGCTTGCTCTTCGGGGGAGAGGGGTTCGATGCCGGTGGCGTTGCTGATCATCTTCGTGAAGAAGAGGGTCTGGCGCGGGCCGTGGAGGAGCGTGATCACCAGGCCGTCCTTGCGTTCGTTGAGCAGAGCAATCGATCGCGAGAGGTGGCCCGTGCGCTCGTCCTGGGCGTCGAACGTGACCACGGCGGCATAGCGCAGGGCGCCGGGCATGCGCTCATCGAGCGACTTCACCGTCGGGCCGATCTTGGCGACGGCCGCCTCCACCGTGGCGAGGTCCTCGTCGAAGGTACGGATCGACTCGAGAAGGTCGGCGCTGTCCCTCGGGAGGCCGGCGTACCGGCGGCGGTCCCGGTTGACGATAGCGAACGCCGACGCAGCCAAGACGAGGGCTGTGACGGCGACGGCAAGGGCGATCAGCTCCATCAAGTCTGCTCGTTCATCTCGAATCGATATGTGATCGAATCATTGTCGGCCTCGTCGTCCCCTGACGGGATCGAGACGGTTACCTGATAGAGCGTCCCGGGACGCACCGGCAGGTCCGTGAACGCCACCGCCCGCGCTGCACCCCCTGCAAGGCTCTCGATCTCCGATGTCGCCGCGTATTGCTCGCCATCGGTCGACACCAGAAGGAGGGTCACGACGACAGCCTCGTGAACCTCATTGCCCCGGTTCGTGATCGTCACCTCGAGGGACTGGCTCGCCGACACCGGCACCACCGGAATACCGCCGCTCGACCCGACAGGCCCGGGCTCCAACCGCAGGTCGGCGACGGCGAGGTCGTCGACCGGCGCCAGATCGGGTGTCAGGAACATGCGACGCGCCAACGCCACCGGATCGAACAACTCCTCCGACGATGCGGGGACGAAAACCACCGACGGGAACGGCCCACCAAGGATCGTGGTGTCGACATCGGACACCTCGGAGAGGAACCCCTGGTAGGCGCGGTCCCCCAGGCGGAGATCGATCAGCCCACCAGTCAAGGCCTGAGCCCCGCTGCCGTCGATGTCGGTCGGATTCGACGCCAACGAGAGCAAACCGGCGCGGGCGTCCGACAGCCCGTTGCGCCATGCGGTGATCGCCATCTGCAGCCATAGATGGGCGCGCTCCATGTCGGCCGGCGGGTTGCCCTCCGCCAGGAGCGTCGCCAGCTCGTCAGAGCCCGCCTCGATGCCGTCGAGCGTCTGCACCATCCGGGGCCGGGTGAACTGCTCGATATCGGTGATCATCTCGTTGAACGACCTCGCCGCCGACTCCTGCCCGGTGGCCACCTGGTAGGCGACATCGAGGTAGGTCCTCGTCACCTCGGCCTCGCCCTGGGCGCGCGTGATCCCGTAGGCCGCTGCGCTGATCGCGCCCACCAGGATGAAGACGATGATGTTGCGGCGGCGCTTTCTGCGGCGCATCGCCGGGGTGTATGTCACGACAGAGTCCTACTCGAAGAAGCCCGCCAGACGGTACCGGCGCGACCCACAGCATGGCGTATTCGCCGGGGAACGGGGCGGGGGCGCGGCGCGGGTTGCGCGTTTCCTCCCCCGGAGGGGGAGGTGGATCGGCCGAAGGCCGAGACGGAGAGCAGCCCGCGGTTTCCTCCCCCGGAGGGGAAGGTGGCGGCGCCGTTTCGGCGGTGACGGAGGGCAGTCCACGGTTTCCTCCCCCGGAGCGGAGGTGGCGCCGCTGTTTCGGCGGTGACGGAGGGCAGTCCACGGTTTCCTCCCTCGGAGCGGAGGTGGCGCCGCCGTTTCGGCGACGACGGAGGGCAGTCCACGGTTTCCTCCCCCGGAGGGGGAGGTGGCACCGCCGCTTCGGCGGTGACGGAGGGGGTTTGCGGTGACCACGCGCGACCTCCGCCACACGGACCCACCGTCCCCACCCCGGACCGCCGCACACCCCCCTCCCCAAGGAACCCGCAGGGTTCCCGTACTCCCCCCTCCGGGGGGAGAAACAAGACACACCGCACGACCCGTTTCCCCCCGGGGGGAGAGACAAGGGGCGGTGGTACGATTTCCGGCCCTCGGGCGAGTGGCGGAATTGGCAGACGCGCAGGACTCAGAATCCTGTGGGGTAACACTCGTGGGGGTTCGACTCCCCCCTCGCCCACCAGACCAGCCGGCCCCGGCCCCGGCCACAGCCCCCGCCAGAATGACCGGGCGCGCGGTTCCTCTCAGGCTGGAGCTGTGGCTGGAGCGGGGGCTGCAGTCGTAGGCTGCCTGTACCCTTCCCCACATGGGTCTTGCGCGCGGCCTGGAGCGCCGTCTGGAACGGCTCGTCGACGGCCTGGCGTCCCGGCTGTTCAAGGGACGCGTCCACCCGGTCGAATTGGGGAGCCGGCTGGTGCGAGAGGCCGATCTCGCCCTCTTCGAGACGCCCGGCGGTCCCGGCGCACCCAATGCCTATCGGGTGACGATGGGCGGCGAGGCCGTGGAACAGGAGGTGCTCACCACCGTTCGTCGCGAACTCGCCCAGTTCGTCGAGGACGCCGCCGCGGACCGGGGCTGGCGGCTCGAAGGCACCGCATGGGTGGATGTCGAGGTGGTCCCCGGCGACCGGCCCTCGGACGTCGCCATCGAGTGCTGGGTGGAGCCCGGTCCCCGCGCCCCCTGGGCGCGGCTGGACCCGCACGAGGGAGGCCCTTCGATCGCCATCACGGTGAACCGCGCCGTCGTGGGCCGGTCGGGTGGCTCCGACGTCCACATCCCCGTCGATGACGTGTCGCGCCTGCACGCACTCATCTGGCAGGAGTCCGGTTCGGCCTGGCTCTCCGATCTCGGCTCGTCGAACGGCACCTACCTCAACGGCGAGAAGATCACCGGGTCGACGCCCATCGGCGACGGCGACCGCATCTCGTTCGGCGGGGCCGAATTCGTGATCAGGCCCCCGGAATGACCGACACCATCGTCAACCTGACAAAGGTGGCGTTCGTCGGAGGCCTCTACGTCTTTCTCTTCTTCGTCGCACGGGCGATCCGTGGCCACGTCACATCGGATCGGTCCCGCCGGTCGGAGGCGCCCGAGCGGGTGCCCACCCTCGTCATCACCGCTCCCGAGGCGAGCGCGCGGACCATCGAGGTGCGTCGGCCGATCGTCGTGGGTCGCGGCGCAGAAGCAGACATCACTCTCGAGGACGCCTTCGCTTCCGATCGTCACGCGCGGTTCGACACCGCGGATGGAGCGCTGTTCGTGCATGATTTGGGGTCCACAAACGGCACGATGGTGAACGGCGAGCCGGTGTCCGACCGAACCGTCCTGTCGCGGGGCGACACGGTCAGGATCGGCGGGACGACGATGGAGGTCAGATGAGGTTCCGCTGGGCGACCCGCAGCGACATCGGCCGGGTCAGGGAGCACAACGAGGACGCCGTCTGGCCCGTCCCGGGATCGGGTGAGGTCGATGACGCACTCCTCGTCGCCGTCGCCGACGGCATGGGGGGGCACGTCGGAGGCGAGATCGCCAGCAGCACCGCCATCGACACGGCCACCGGAGTGGGTGGCCGGGCGGCGATCCGGATCCAGGCAGCCAACCTCGCCGTGCTGGACGAGGCGACGAGGCGTCCCCGGCTCGGCGGGATGGGGACCACCCTCACCCTGGCCATCGTCGAGCCCGACGGCTCGTTGGAAGTCGGCCATGTGGGTGACAGCCGCGCCTACCGGTACCGCGACGGTGACCTGGAGATGATCACGACGGATCACTCCTATGTGTCCGAGATGATCGCTGCCGGCAAGCTCAGCCCCGAGGACGCCGAGAACCACCCTTACCGGAGCGTGGTCACCCGAGCAATCGGACTCGAGCCGGCGGTGGATGTCGACATCACCGAACTCGAGATGGAAGACGGCGACCGGATCCTGCTCTGCTCCGACGGCCTCACCGCCATGCTCGACGACCCGACGATCGCCGAGATCCTCGGAGACAACGACGATCCCGGGACCGCGGCAGAAGCGCTCGTGGACGCGGCCAACGAGAGGGGTGGCGACGACAACATAACGGTGGTCGTCGTCGACGCCGTCTCCGAGTGACTCGTCGGTCCGAAACCGCACTCGTCGTCTTTGCGTCGGTCATTGCCGCCGTCGGCACCGCGCTGGTGACGCTCACCGCCGACGACCGGCTCACCATCGACGCGCTAGCCGCCCTCGCAACGCATCTCGCCACGTTCGGTGGGCTCCTCCTCGCCGTCCGCCGCTGGGCCCCCGCGGCGAGCCGGGTGCTGCTGCCGCCGGTGGCGTTCGTCACCGCCCTCGGGGTCATCGAGGTGTTCCGGATCGATCGGGACCTCGGGAGGATCCAGCGGTGGTGGCTCTTGCTGGCGGCGGCGATTGCCGCCGGTGGCCTGTACCTGCTCCGACGGCGGGGCGTCGAGGTGCTCCGCCGGTTTCGCTATCTGTTCCTCGCCGGAGCGCTGGGCCTGCTGATGCTCCCCCTGACGCCCTCGTCGTGGCCGCTCG
>Ga0214472_10001095_pt1 | contig 31228 bp, 30 predicted proteins | sample RVTome_6_FD_207662 | JGI IMG/M metagenome (GOLD analysis project Ga0214472, IMG submission 207662) | Soil microbial communities from uranium-contaminated site in the Upper Colorado River Basin, Wyoming, United States - RVT140D175 | ecosystem: Environmental > Terrestrial > Soil > Contaminated >...
CGGAATTTTAGAGAGGGCGCAGGAAACGTGGGCTAGGCCGGACTAGGAACCCGCTTCGCAATCGAAAGAGTGAAGATCGGAAACTCCCGGCCTCGGGTTGTGCGCGCCTGTGCTCTACTCGACCAGTTCTGGCGTTGCTGTAGTAATGACGGTCGTCATGGCGCGGCCGCTTCGAATTCAATATCCCGGAGCCGTCTATCACGTAATGAATCGTGGCGGCTCCCGACAAAGAATCTTTCTCGACAAGCCGGACTACGAAGCCTTTGTTAACACGGTTGGCGAAATCTACGACCGTTGGAGAGTGGAACTGTTTGCCTATTGTCTGATGGGAAACCATTATCACGCCTGTTTGCGTACGCCTGAAGGAAATCTCTCACGCGTCATGCGGCACTTGGATGGACTGTACACACAGCGATTCAACCGAATGCATCGGCGCGACGGCGCTCTATTTCGGGGGCGCTACAAGGCCATCGTGGTGGATAAGGATGCGTATTTGGCCCAAGTGGTCCGCTACATCCATCTAAATCCCTTAGAGGCAGGCATGGTTGAAGAGCCACAGGCGTATGAGTGGAGCAGCCATCGGTTTTATCTGCGACCCCAGCAAGCGCCGAAGTGGCTGCGGGTTGAAGAGGTGATGCGCGAGTTCGGCAGTATAGCGGCGTTCCACGAGTTTGTTCTTGAAGGGAACGAAGAGGCATTGGAGGAGTTCTACAAAAAGGGGGAGCAGGTTCCTGTGCTCGGGGGTGAGCAATTTCGGGAGCGACTGCTTGAAAAGCCAGTACGTGTGGAGCGGGAGCATCCCCGCCATGAGCGGGCTGCGGTCAGACCGACTGTGGAAAAAGTTCTAACGACGCTGGCGGAGATATACGATGTGAGGGTGGAAGATCTACTGCCAGGGCAGCGAGGGAAAAACAACGAGGGGAGGAAAGTCGGCATGTATTTGGTAAAAGAGCTATGCGACCTCAAACTCCAGGAGATCGCGCGACGGTTTGGGACGGGGAGCTATGGGGCCGTGGGTTGGGCATGTCACGGAGTGACGAGCAGGATGGAGTCCGATGCAAAGTTTCGGGACCGGGTGGGCGCCATCCGCCGAAGTTGCCAACAAAAGATTTGACCCCCTCCGACCGGCTCCAGACCATCGAGAACGGTGATGTCCTTCGCGGTGTAGGTGGCTGCTGCCATGGAGACAGGACGGATCGTCGGACCGAGACCCGATGCGTCAGTTCTCGTTCTTGCCGGGGGCCTCGGATCGGGCCGGCTTCCTCGACCGCGTGGACGCGCGCGGCGCGGCCTTCTTCGGGGCCGCCTTTCGCGGGACACGCGCTGCCACGGGCGCGGCGGCCGCGACGCGGGTGCGCGGACGTCTCGGCTTGGCGCGACCGAGGAGCTCGGCCGTCGTGTCGGTCGGCATCGGCTCGACATTGAACCGATCCTCCTCGACCTGCTCTTCCAGGTCGAATCGGTCCACGGCCTCGAGGGGTTGCGTATCCAGGATCTCGCCTTCCACCACTTCTTGGGACGGGGCGATCGCGGGCGACGGGCCGGTCTGCCGCAACGCGGGCCCCTTGAACACGCGCAGGCCTCCTCGACGATCCCGCTCGAGTCGGACAAGGCCCTCGCGCTGACATGCGCGCAGCAGATCGATCAGCCCCATGAACCCGTATCGGCGCTCGTCGAAGCCGCCCTCGGCGGCCCGTAAGAGCTGCTTGACGTTGCGCAGGTACATCGGCCACCGTGCCGCCGTGGCAGCGGTCAGGATCTGGCCCACCAGGCGGACCCCGTCGGCCTGATCGCCCGCCGGCACGACTGGTGCCTCGATCGGGGCGGGCCGGGACGCCTGCAAGGCCTCGGCCTCGGGCGCAGCCACGCGAACCGCGTCGCGCGCCTCCGCGACGGCGACGGGCCGGCTCGCGGCGACGGCGGCAGCGGTCGAAGACTCGCTCTCGTCAAACTTCTCGTTCAGCTCGACCATGACGCTTCGACCGGTGTGCTTGAGCTGGGCGAGACCCGATTGCGCGAGCTTCTCGACGAAATCGAGGAACGACGACGCACCATAGGTCCGCTCGGAGAAGGTCGAGTCGAGCTGGAGCAGCGTGCTCTTGAGCAGGCCGGTCTGCGGCGAGACTTCCCGGTCGGACAGGATCTTCAGCGCGCGCCGCACGATGGGGAACGCCTGCGCGATGGGCGCGGAGGTGGCGGGCGCCACCGGGCGGCCGCCCTTGGCGATCGAGCGGCGGCCACCCGTCAGGTTCTCGTAGGCGATGAACTCGTGGCAGTTGCGCTGGAGGATGATGCTGGTGAACGCCCGGCCACCAACGACGAACACCTTCTTGTCGTATTGCTTGAGCTTCTCGACCAGCGAGAGGAAGTCGCTGTCGCCGCCGACGATCACGTACGCGTTGATGTGCGGGTGCGTGAAGGCCATTTCGAGGGCATCGAGCGCCAGGTTGATGTCGGCTCCGTTCTTGTCGCCGCCGGGCGTCAAGTTGCGCTGTACCAGGCGGATGGCGTGCTGGGTGAGGTGGCGGCTGTACTCGCCCGCGCGCGTCCAGTCGGCGTAGGCGATCTTGGTGACCACCTCGCCGCGCTCCTTCAAGGCGTCGAGGATGGCGCCGACGTCGAAATTCTCACCGAGCGTCGATTTGACGCCAATCTCGATGTTGTCGAAGTCGATGAACACGGCGATGTTGAGACGGTCCTGATGAGGCAAATGAACTTCCTTTCGAGCTTCTACTCTATGCCGAGAGCGGCGCGGGCGCTTCGGGAGGCGGGGGGCACACGGGTGAACTGGCCCCGCTGCATGATCTCGCGGCCCTTTCCGCCCCGGCCGGTCACCTCGTACTATGTATCGGAACTTTAAACCACCTGTTTTCTGATAGGAGATTTATCGCTGAATGAGCGAGGATGTCAACCGTCGGAGAGTTGACCATAACTCCGCTCTAAGGGTCCGTCGGGCGCCCACCGGTACACGCGGGGACGCGGACGCTCGGCGGCAGTGTGTGGCGGGTATAATCGAGCGGGTGACCCCGGCGGTTGGTCAGCGCCGCTGTGCGCGGCGGCGTTCGTCATAGATCGCGAGCAGACGCTCGCGTGCGTCGATAATTTCCTGGAGTCGCTGCTCACTGACGGGCACTCGTAGCGAGAGCTGGCTGTGATGCACGGCGAGTTCGCCGGCGAGAGTGAATAGCTCGTAGCGCAATCGCTTCGGTCGCGCCTCCTTGAAGCGCTCCGGCAGCGCACGCCTCTTGAGCACACTGAGCACGTTGAAGGTCAGCGTGTTGATGCGAAACCAGGCCGCGTTAGCTCCAAAGCGCGCGCTCGGCAGTACACCTGCGCCGAGTTCGTCTTTGAGCACGCGGTGCACACACTGGGGGTCGCACTGGGGGTCGCATCTTTACCTTTGACAGTCCGTATCATGCCAGCACGCTCCTGTTGTCTTCGATACTCTTTCTCACCCTCGCCGGCAGCGCCATCTCGGCGTTACGCAAGTCGTAGGTCATTTGCAGGTTCATCCAGAATTCCGCCGAGGTTTTGAAAAACGTCCCCAGGCGGATCGCCGTGTCCCCGGTGATGCCTCTTTCATCCTTCAGAATCGCCGTAATCCGGTTGGGCGGCACCCCGATCGCCTTCGCGAGCGCGTTTGCCGTCAGGCCCAGCGGTTTCAAAAACTCCTCGTTGAGAATTTCACCCGGCGGAACCGGTCGCATTCCATTCTTTTTCATTTGTTACTCCTCAATGATAGTCCACGATTTCAACGTCAAAAATGGTGCCAGGCATTGGTTGTTTGATAATTTGTCTTTCCCGAGGACTGCGTTGAAAACTAAGAAACCTCCCGACTTGTCCGCAACCGCGGCGGCGAAGGCGATTCGCACGGCGAAATGGGCCACGGGGCTTTTACACCGCTGCGCGGATCGTGTCCGGCTCTTGCGCCGGGCGTTTTAGGAAACGATCAATGACGCGGAATTCCTCGTCCGTTCCGGTGCCAGACTTCCAAAATCTGCGTTCATAAAACGTCAGCATCATTGTTTCGTGTTTTCGCAATTGCGAAAACACGAAAACCTGGCTTTGCGCGGAACAAGTGATCTGCGTCGTTTCGCCTTTTCAGCAGCCGCGCGGCGTAGTGTGTCGGCGCCGATGACGATCTGGTTTCCGCGCCCAAGCTCCTCTAATTTCCCCCTTGATCATATTTTCGTCTTTTCGCAATTGCGAAAACATGATAATAGTCGCGTCCGTGGATGAGGCGGAATACAGACAATCACGACTATGCCGGCTCCTGGGGAATCCCATTGCCTTTACGGTCGTCAATCTCTTGGCCGAAGGCAAAGAGATGAACACGAGCGAGATCGCGAAAGCCGCGGGGCGAAGCGTCTCTCGCGTCAGCAATATATTGGCCGCCTTGAGGCTCGCCGAAGTCGTGCGCTATCAAACCGAAGGACCCCGGGCGCAATACCGGCTCAAACATCCGCGCGAGACACGAAAGATACTCGCCGCACTGTCCGGATTTGTGAAGAGCGCCTCCCCGACCCACCGTTAGCGTCATTGTTTCGTGTTTTCGCAATTGCGAAAACACGAACGCCGGGGTCAGGCAAACCTTGTTGATCTTTTCGGCCGTCGCCCCATTCTCAAGCTGTCGCACAGCGTTTCCTGACTTTTGAAGATGTCCAGGAGTGTCTCGACGCCGCCTACCCTACGAACCCGGCCATTAGAAGATGGTGCCAGGCATTGGTTGTTTGATAATTTGTCTTTCCCGAGGACTGCGTTGAAAACTAAGAAACCTCCCGACTTGTCCGCAACCGCGGCGGCGAAGGCGATTCGCACGGCGAAATGGGCCACGGGGCTTTTACACCGCTGCGCGGCCGTTCAAAAGTTCAAATGTTCAAGGTAAGCAAGCTGAGCACGTTCAAAACGTTGAAGCCGTTTAACCGCTTCACTCGGTTCAAGACGTTGGAGGAAGAAAATACGGATTCAATGGTTCTAAGCGTTCCAGCTGTTGCAGGGCTGAAGCAGTTTCAAAGTTAACGATAAATCTCCTGGGTGCCGACGTCGTAGTAGATGACTTCGTCGACGGGATCAGGTCTATTGATTCTTGTTTTTCCATTTGGCAGACGTGCGGGGAACGGTAGTCCCGTGGCCGATCAGCCTACGTCGTCCTGTCCCCGAGCCACCTCGTCCGGAAGCCCGATACCCTTTTCTACCATGTAATTTCGAATTCTGAACGAATGTCCCCGGTCCTGTCTGTTTACAATGCCCAAGAGCTCCAGGAGGGGCGAGTTCTTTTCTTGCCTCATGAAACAACTGAAATCTAATTCTCCCGTTGATTCCTCCGCTTTGATAGCGATCTCCAACGCGGAGGCTCTGGACGACGGGGGCTTCTGTTTGTGTTCCTTTACCAACTCTTCTATCTCTTTGTTCGCTTTGATGAGAACGTCGAGATTGGCCGTCAGTATATCTTCGGGAAAACGTCCCTCATTCGAAGACTCCAGCTTCCCGCCTCTCAGCAGAGCGGCATGATTCTCTTCCTCCTTGGCCAACTGCGACCAAAATTCCCTGTCCTCGGGAAAGGCCTCAGAGAAGCCGAGATAGAGAGCGGCAACGTTAAGCTCCAGTTGAACTGATTGCTCGAGAATTCGAGACAGCTTCTCGTCCATTTCCGTACCTCCCACAGGGTTAAACTACCGGTCAGGAGAAAACAATGGCACAATGCTCACATTCTATCAACACTGGGTAAGAAAAAGGGGACATCTCTAAAGCTGAGCTGACCTAGATTTCACGGACAGTTAATACGCCAGGGTAGGCAAACCTTGTTGATCTTTTCGGCCGTCGCCCCATTCTCAAGCTGTCGCGCAGCGTTTCTGACTTTTGAAGATGTCCAGGAGTTTCTCGACGCCGCCGATCCTACGAACCCGGCCAGATCCAGCAAAAAGCGAACAGCCGCGCGCTCATGGACTACGGTCCGCTCGACGAGGTGCTGAAAAGCCGGCGGGCTGAGAGGGACTTGATATATGATCGCAGGATGTGGCTATGGGATTATAGACTTCGCTCCAGGTTAATGGTTGCTGAGGGAGTAAATTTGTTCGAGGCAAAGAAACGTGTCAGGCTCAAATCTCCCTTATCGACCAGGGTGTTTACTTTTTTCACCCCGAGGCTTCTCAGATGATCGACAAACTCATCAATCAGCTGATTGCCGATACCCTTTTGCTGACAATCGGGATCAACACCGATGGTATCCAACGATGCTTGTTCCTGGAAAATACCAAATTCTCCCATATACGTTGTCCCCATTACAAATCCCACCACGGTTCCATCTTCTTGTTCTGCCACCAGTGACGCGGGTATGTAATCACTGGTTTTAAACAGCATTTCAAATTTCATTTCATAGTATTCTCTGCGCGCCATGTTGAGCACTTTCTCGTCAATGCCAACCACAGCGTCAAAATCCTCAGCCTTCATGAGTCTGACCTTAATAGTGCGATTGTTCATAGGGTCTCCTCTGGCGTTTACGCCGTGGGGGGATGATACTTAAGAAAAACAGCCCATGCTTTAATTGTCCGTGTTTTTTTGGAAACGTCAATGACTAAACGGTCTAAACGGATTTTTTATCAAGATTTACAAATAGATACAAACCAGAAACGGATGCACCAGAGCTCCCCTTGGGGGTACCCGTTGCAGAAACATGACGCAGCCGGAAAAGAATCTGGAGGGGGGGCGGAGCCTTGTCCCAGTTGGGTCAAAGAGGTCCCCACCTTCACGAGCGATCAGTACAAGATCCAGATTGGGGGGAAGGACGTTGACGTTCCTGGATCCGAGATAATCGCGTTCAATGAACCAGATCCGGCAAATCCCTACTGGAGGGGAGCCGGAGTGGCGGAGGCCCTGGCCGACGCCGGCTGGAGCCCAGAATGAGAGACGCCTTTCTGGACGCGGCAGACAGGATGCGGGAGAGCATGGGATTTAGGTCGGGGGTCGAGTCTGCTCTCATCTCTTTATGAAATTACCGGGGGGCGATTTCTAAAGTTGGGCGTTGAATCAGGTGATGATTTCTGGATAATCTCAGGCTGCATAAGCTCACTTCACAATTAAGGTGCGCTTGCGTGGAGAGACCACGAGAAAGGTTAATCCGGCAAGGCGACCTCGGGAGATAGAAAATCTATGCCACGAAAAAAGAGTTTGAACATCTCACAAATCTGGCACGTCGAGGTCGCGCGACCGGCTTCGCGCCGTGCTGATGGCGACCGCCACTGTTATCAAATTATCGCCCGCCTAGTTCGTGAGCGGAAGAACTATTGGGTTGCCGTCGATACCAGAGCCGATCCGCCGATGCGGACGTCCTTCGTTGTGTTCGACGATTATGGTCTCGAAGTCGAGCCCGGGAAAGCTAAGTCGAGAGTGCTGTCGAGGCGATGTTTACACAAATGTCTTTTCAAAACACAAAGCCTACAGGGGCAGCCCGGCTGACCGGATGGTCTAACTTTGATAGGTTGGAATAAGTAAAGCTTCGAAACGCGCATGGAAGGGAGATTGACTTCTCTGTCCTCGAACGTTATTGCAAAAGAAAACACCGGAGGGAAAACATGCCAAGACCAAAAATTATCGAATGGCCGAACAAGGCCAAAATCTGCGTTACGTTCATCATCCCTTGGGAGGTGTGGCCGGAAAATTTCGCCACCCGGGAGTCGCTCCAGCGCCAGGGCACGCACACGATCCCGCCGGCCAATGCGGTTTTCAAGAAAAACATGGCGGCGATCACCGAACGGGAGTATGGCGACCGCATCGGCATCTGGCGCCTGATGGATCTCTTCAACCGCCACAAACTGAAGGTGACTTTCCTGATGAACGGCCTCAAGGTCGAGCAATTCGCCGCCGAGTGCAAGGAATTCAAAGCCCAGGGCCATGAATTCTCCTCGGAGTGCTATGAGCATGAGTATTCCTTCATGTACACCAAGGAGCAGGAACGCGAGTCGATCCAAAAAACCGTCGCCGCCTTCGAGAAAGTCTTGGGGCAAAAACCGACGGGCTATCTTTCGCCGGGCCATGCCTCGACGCCGAACACATTGGAGCTGGTCGCCGAAGCCGGCTTCGTCTGGTGGGCCGACCCGCTGAATTCCGACAATCCCTACACGGTTGACTACAAGGGCAAGAAAGTCGTCGTCGTGCCGTACAACGTTCCCGGTTGTAACGACTATTCGACTTACGGCGCGGGACGCACGCCGCGGGACCTGCTCCAGATCATGAAAGACCAGTTCGATTATCTCTATTGGGAAGGGGAGCAGGGGGCGCCGAAGTTCTTCGCCTTCAACTGCCACCCGTTCGTTTCCGGCGTGCCGTTCCGGACCAAGATCATCGAGGAATTCATCCGCTACGCCCAGGGCTTTTCCGATGTGTGGTTCGCCAAGCGCATCGAGATCGCCAACTGGTGTCTGGAAAAGGGATACTAGCGCGGATTATTCATGCGACGAGGAAGTGGTACGACATCCTGTCGAGTGAGATGTGAGCGGCGATTTGCCTCGTTCAAGGTTCAAAGTTCAAGGTTCCATGTTTGAATCCGAAACTGCTGATCCGATTCTTTGAACTTTGAACCCGGAACTTTGAACTGAATTAGGGGCGGCTCGGTCTCGATCAGCGACATGCACTTCATGCGGGCGCACCAAACCACGCTTGCCTGCCACTGTGAAGGGCGAAAGTGCCCCGATAGCCGGATCAAGCCGTACCAGCCGAGAACGAACAGAATCACCGCCCCTGCTACGGTGACATCATCCACGGCCTCTGCTCAATGAGGCGCCGGCCAATTCTCTTTCACGCATTTCTCGTCACAGCCTTGCTTCTTGGGCCACAACGAGCAGTTTCCTACGCGTAGCAAGGGCTTGCCGAAGGCGGCGCCGAATGCCGCCAGCCGGGTTTTCAGCGCGACCTCCGCAGGGCCGCAGGTTTCCGGGCAGGTAGTCACCTTGCGCTCGCGGTACCGATTGTACGCGTCGAAAATCACGGGGACGACGACGAAAAGCAGGCCGAACAACACGATTACCGCGACGAGCATTAGCGCGCTAGCCATATCAGGTGCCCTCCTTGCCGGCCGAACTTACCATGTCTTGGGCGCAATCCAATCTCTGCCGATTACGCGACAGTAATTCGCGCCGCAATTGCCGTGCCAGGGGAAATCGTCAAGATTCACCGAAAGAAAAAAGGGGAAGCGAAATTTGAGGCTATTGGAAATGAGAAGGCTGAACGGCTATATTCGCAACTTCTGGATTTAACGGAGGATCGGACTCTGGAAGGGCGCGGGTCTAAGATCCATCGTTACGACGCGTCCGCCGGCGGACCGATATTCTCTTATCAACCCGGATTCCGCAATTGCATTTGACGTAAAGAGCGAGGAGCGCACCTTCCATAGCGAAGCCAATGAATTACTGCCTCTAAGCGGACGTTAAACATCGGTGGTTTGCGTCCAAATCTAAAACCCACAACAACGGCGTGCGAAAAGGCGAAAACGACTTTGAAACCGCACGTGTGGGTGTCTTTGCTACTCCAGGTCCGCTCCTCGCTTATGCCGGCCTAGTGTTCAATCGCGGAATCCGGGATCAACCGCGGTAAACGAAGTCCGGGAACAGGGCGAAGAGAAGGATTATGACAAACGTCAGCGGTATGAGGACTATGACGTAGATGATGACCCTTTCATTCTTGAGGTGCATGAAATTGCGCGCCACCAACAAAGCTTTCACGATCGCCACGGCGAAAATTAAGACGAGCGCCTGAGCCTTGGGCAGGATCGAGGCGGCCGCCACCGAAACCAGGACGAGGGCGAGGAGCCAAATCCAGATCATCAGATAGTGACGGCTGTGGGAATCGCTCATCGATGCCTCCGCTCACGCGAGATACAATAAGGGAAAAAGAAAAATCCAGACGATATCGACAAAGTGCCAGTAAAGGCCCGCTAGCTCGACGCGGTGTCTGTTTTGCGCCAGGCTGCCTTTGAGGGCGCCGATCCAGAGAACGACATTGACAATGATGCCGGCCAACACATGAAGACCGTGAAGTCCCGTCATGCCATAGTAAAACGACCAGAAGATGCCGGACGCCGGAGTGAAGCCGTGGGCGATTTCCGTCGTGTACTCAACCGCTTTCACGCCCAGAAAACCTAACCCCAACAAAATCGTCAGCCCGAGGAACTTCGCCACGCTGCGATAATTACTTTCCTCCGAGGCGGCGTGCGCCATCACGACGGTCATGCTGCTGGTGAGAAGCAGAAAGGTGTTGATCAAGGCAAGAGTGAAGCTTAGATGGCCCGACGCCTCGCCCCACCCGGCGCTCCCCAGCCTGACCACGATGTAGGATGCGATCAGACCGCCGAAAACCGGAATTTCCGAGGCGAGAAACCACCAGGTACCGGTTTTCCCCGGGGGAACTGTGGCGCCGCTCATGGTCGCTGTGTCGGCGTTCAAGACGTTTCCTCCTAACGAGCCGCCGCCCGCGGCGCGTTCAGCGGCTGGTCTTGCGGAAGCCAATCTTCCGCGGATTCCGGCGAGCTATATTCATAGGGGCCGCGATGCACGGTTGGTGTCGTGGAAAAATTCTCGTGCGGCGGCGGCGACGTCGTGGTCCATTCCAGCGTATTGGCCTGCCAGGGATTGCGTTCGGCGGCTTTGCCGCGCGCCAGGCTCATGAAGAAATTGATCACGAAAAATAATTGCGAGAGGAGCAGCAGAATTGCCGACAATGTGATGAACTGGTTGAGCGGCTCCAGCGGCTTGAGAAACTCGTATTGCATCGGATTAGCGATGCGCCGCATCATGCCCCGCAGTCCGACCAGATGCATGGGGATGAAAACTGAATTGAAAAAAACAAACGTGAGCCAGAAATGGATCTTGCCCAAGGCTTCATTCATCATCCGGCCGAACATTTTGGGAAACCAAAAGTAGAGGCCGGCGAAGCCGCCGAAGAAAACCGAGCTGAAAAGCGTATAGTGGAAGTGGGCGACCACGAAATAGGTGTCATGGATGTAAATGTCCACCGGCGCCGAGCCGTTGAAGATGCCGGTGATCCCGCCGAAGATAAAGACGCCCAAAGTGCCCAGTGCAAAAAGCATGGCCGCGCTAAACGTGATCGAGGCGCGCCACAAGGTCGCGATCATCGAGAAGATGACGAACGCGAAAGGAACCGAGATGATGATGGTCGTGATGCTGAAGGGCATGGCAAGCCGCGGGTTAATGCCGCTAATGAATTGGTGGTGCGCCCAGACGATAAAACTCATGAAGCCGGCAATGATCGTCGAGTAGATGATCGGGCGATAGGCGAAGACCGGCTTGCGGCTAAATACACTGATCACGTCCAGAACAATGCCGAGGCCCGGTAGAAGTATGACGTAGACTTCAGGATGACCAAAGAACCAAAAGAGATGCTGCCAGAGCAATGGCTCGCCGCCGCCTTCCGGAAGAAAGAAAGTCGTGCCGATGATGCGATCCATCAACAGCATCACCGCTCCGGCGATCAATGGACCGACGGACAGCATGAAAATGACGGCGGCAGTGAGCTGCATCCAGACGACGACCGGCAAGCGGAACCAGGTGAGACCCGGTGCGCGCATGTTCATCGCGGTGGTCAGAAAATTAACTCCGCCCAAAAGAAACGACGCGAATTCCAAAGCCAGGGCGAGCAGCCAGAGATTCATGCCCCAGCCGACGCCGGTGTACTCCATCTTGGCCGAGAGCGGGGGATATCCCGTCCAGCCGGCGGCGGCGGCTCCGCCGGGCACGAAGAACGACGTCATGAGCACGACGGAGGCGAGGAAAAAAACCCAGAAGGAGAGCATGTTCAATCTGGGGAAAGCCATGTCCTTGGCGCCGATCATCAAGGGTATGAGAAAATTGCCGAAGGCGGCGAGCAATATCGGCATCGCGACGAAGAAGACCATGATGGTCCCGTGCATTGTGACCAGCATGTTGTAGAAGTCCGGAGCGATAAAGCCCCAGCCGGGCGCTTCGGTGTCGGGGTGGGCGATTTGCCAGCGGATGAGATACGCCGTGGCACCACCCATCAGCGCCCAGAACAGCCCCAAAGATAGATACTGTTTGGCGATGACTTTGTGGTCGGTGGAGAAAACGTGGCTGCGCCAAAAACCTAAGGGGGCATGACTCGTTTCGCTTGACATATCTTAGCCTTTGGTTGTCGTCTGCTGAGCGCCTTCAGGCCAGCGCTCTTTGTGCCACTTTTCATAATCCTCGGCGCTGTGAGCGTAAAGCTTTCCGTTCATGCCCGAGTGGCCGAAGCCGCAAAGCTCGGCGCAAGGAATTTCGTATTCTCCGGGCTTGGAGATTTGGAACCAGGCCGGAATTTCCCGTCCGGGGACGACGTCTTGCTTGAGCCGGGCATGGGGAAGAAAAAAGCTGTGAATGACATCCTTGGAGGTCAGGATCACGTGGACGACTTTGCCCACCGGGACATGGAGATCGTTATCGATTTGCAGATCGTCTTCGGTGCCGAATTTTCCGTCCGGGCCGGGATAAGTAAACCCCCAGTTGAATTGTTTGCCCATAGCTCGAACCGTGACGTCCGCGGGCGGCGGTTGCCCTTTGATTTTGGCCCAAACCTCGGCCCCGCGAATATCGATCACGAGGTCCAAAACGACTACGATGGCGAGGGGAACCAAAATCCAGGCAAGCTGAACCGTGGTATCGCCCAGAACATAAGCGGCTTTTCCACCGGGCTTGCGCCGATAGCGAAAGGCAAAATAAACAATCAACCCTTCAGTGATAAAAAACCACACGGTGGTGATGTAGAAAATCAACCAAAAGATACTGTCTACATCTCCACCGAAAGTCGAAACATTTTCAGGAAACCAGTTCGACATCGTCTACCTGCCTTCTTGCCACACCTGTATAACGGGGATGGAATTGTTGTCAATCGGTTCTGCCGAAGAGCCCAGAAAAAATCCCACATGGGTCGTCACCAGAGCCATCAATGCCAAGCGGGGCCTCGTGATCATCAGGTAGTCCGCAAAAACTTCCTGGAGTAGCAGGTGAATACGGACGCGCTTTTCTCATCCAACGCCCATCCTGGCCAAAAATATTGCGAGACGGCTGCTATCTGCCCAGTTCGCTTCGGCAATGTCCTTCTCCCGCGAAAGAGTTTTGCCGTCTGTGACTCAGATAGAAAATAACGTCAGATTAGGGGAGGGTGACAAGAAGGCCGGTCGCGGGCTACGCCTAGGTTGTCAATCTCTTATCCTCTGTTGTACTGGCAACCGCAGCGCGGTATTCGGACGGCGAACAGCCCAGGAAGCGGCGGAAAACGCGGTTAAAGTAGGGGATCGATTCGAAGCCCGCTTCAAAGGCAACTTCCGACACACGCCGAAAAGGGTCGAGCAACAGCCGCTTGGCCTTCTCGACGCGCGCGCGCCGCTGGTACTCGGTGAAGGTCAGCCCTGTCTGCTTCTTGAACAGTTTGGAGAAATAACAGGGGCTCAGGTGGACGCGCCGCGCCAGCTCTTTGGTCGAGACCGATCCGCTATTCTCGGCAAGGTAGGCTTCGATCTCCCGCAGCAGCGGCGAGCTTTTCTCCGGCCCATGCGCCAAAAGCTGGTTGCCGCGCTCGGAAAGGTAATTGGCGAACATCTCCAGCAGCGTCGCAACCGACTGACCGCGCTCGTCTGTGAGCAACGGGCTGTAACGCCAGGAGGCGCGCAGAGCTGCAGCGTGTTTCTCAAGACCCCATTGCCGCAGACGCCGCGCTAAGCGGCGCAGCGTTTCCTTATCGAGCCGCTGCTGCGAAAACGGACCGGCCAGCAGGTTGCCAACATGTTGTCCGCCGACGAATACGGGGACGATAATCTTAAGCAGGCCTGTTGGACAACGAAATTGCCGTGGCTCGGACTTCTGCGCAGCTCGCCGTTCTACCCCTGCGAGCGTTCGCTGGCACACCTCACCGCTACGCCCGCCCAGGCAGCCATCGACGCAAAAGAGACCGCTGACCCGCGCGGCCTCGGAGCCACTCACCCCGGTGGTAGCGGGCACAAGCGTCAGCGTCAGCCCCGTCGTGCAGGCGAAAGCCGCTTGCTGTTTGCGGATAGTCGTTGACTCGATCAACTTGAGCCAAGCCGCGTGTTCTCGCCCTGTGTTTGGTCCAGCGGAGGTCACAGAATGTCAGCCCAGGATGCAGAGAGACATGAACCCTTTCGCCACCGCCTACAAGTCGTAAACCGGGGTGTGCAGCGCCACGTGAGTTCCGAGCGCGATAGCGTTGACGATATCGGCCCGGCTGACGATGCCGACGATGTCGTCACCGCGCATGACCGGCAGGCGCTTGATGCCGTGCGTGGTCATGAGCCGGGCGATCTGTTCCACCGAGGTTTCCTCGGCGATGCTGATGACTTTCTTGCTCATGATCGCTCTTACGTCTCGGCCTTTCTTCGCGACGATATCGGCTTCGGAGACGACGCCGATGATCTTGCCGTTCTTCCCGGACACCGGCGCGCCGCTGATTTGGCTTTTGATCAGCAGCATCGCCAACTTTTTCACTGACATGTTCGGCGTCACCGTTATGATATCCCGGGTCATGATGTCCCTGGCATTCATCGCGAACCTCCCGTTAGAGTTCTCTTTCAAACATCAGCGTGGCCAGATCGCCGACGCGGCAACTGTAGCCCCATTCGTTGTCGTACCAGGCGAGAATTTTGGCCATCTTGCCTTCGATCGTCACGGTCGATAAGCCGTCGACGATCGACGACGCGCAGTTGCCGCGAAAATCACTGGAAACCAAGGGCTCATCGCAGTATTCCAGAATGCCATGCAACTTTCCGTTCGCGGCCTTTTCCAGTGCGCCGTTGATATCTTCTACGGACGCCGATTTCTTGAAATCGACGACCAGGTCAACTACGGAAACCGTCGAGGTCGGCACGCGGAGCGACAGCCCGTGCAGTTTCCCCTTGAGTTCCGGCATGACCAGGCCGATGGCCTTGGCCGCGCCGGTGCTGGTCGGGACGATGTTCATGGCGGCAGCGCGGGCGCGGCGCAGGTCCTTGTGCGTCAAGTCCAAGATACGCTGGTCATTAGTATAGGCGTGCGTCGTCGTCATCAAGCCGCGCTCGATGCCGAAGTGATCGTGCAACACTTTTGCCACCGGCGCCAGGCAGTTGGTTGTGCAGGAAGCGTTGGAGACAATATGATGCTTGCGTGGGTTGTACTCAGAATCATTGACGCCCAAAACGACCGTCAGGTCTTCATCCTTTGCCGGCGCGGTGACGATGACCTTCTTGGCCCCCGCGTCCAAATGGGCGCGCACCTGCGCCGCCTCGGTAAAGACGCCGGTGGACTCGATGACGATGTCGACGCTCAGTTGCTTCCAGGGCAGGCGCGAAGGATCTTTCTGATTGAGCACGACGACGTTGCGGCCATCGATGATGAGCACCCCCTCTCCGACTTGGACCTCGCCGGGGTAAATGCCGTACGTCGAATCGTAGCGGAATAGATGAGCGTTGGTTTGCAGGTCGGCCATGTCGTTGATGGCGACCACATCCAGCTCTTTCTTATGGCGTTGGAGCATAGCCCTGAGGCTCAAGCGGCCGATGCGGCCAAAACCATTGATCGCTACTCTCGAAACCATGAGGTCTCCCTAAGCAATTCTCGTCACTACTGTTCTTTTCTTTACAAGCTCAAGACGCTTGCGAACTTGCTGCGGAATTCCTCGGTGCCGCAGCTATTGCCGGGGGTTGATGCCGCATGTGCCAGGAGTCTGAGCTTGTCCGCATCTTCGAAGTCTTCTTTCTCCAAGCGGATCATGTACTCCCGCGCGATCTTGTAAGAAGGTTTCTCCACATCAACCACGCGAACCCGCGACTTGCCGGTCTTAGGATCTATGAGATCGGCGAAGTTGAGATAGCGAAGCTTGCCGTCGACCAGACAGACCAGTGCGCCGTTTAGATCGACCCCCTCGCGGCCGGCACTCAGGAGAAACTCTACCGCGCCGTAACCCAGGGTGCGCACGTACTCGCAGTCGAAAGCGATCGGCGGGGCGGATCGGACTTCATAGCCGATGTTTTTGTGGACGATTGTAATGGACCCGCCGCGCGTTGCGAAGCGCTGTTCCACAAGGGTCTTTAGAATATAAGCGAGATCCAACTCGGCGAGGCGCAAATGACCGTAACTGTCGTGCGTGATACGCACGCCTTCAATAGCGGAAAGCTCTTCCGCGGGAACCTTTTCCAGCAAGCCTTCGGCGATGACCGCCACGCCATCGGAACGGTTCCACAGGGCCTGGCGTTTCAAGATTGCGCCTTCGAGGATGTCGCAAACCGTCTCGAGCCGGATCGGACCGGAGAATTCTTCGGGAATCAGCGCCAGGGTGGCGCCTGCGGCCTTGCCGATGCCGAGGGCGAGGTGGCCTGCGGTGCGGCCCATGACGACGACGAAATACCAGCGCCCGGTTGTACGTGAATCCTCCATTAAGTTCTGCACTAATTCAAAACCGAGCTGGCGAGCAGTCTCGAAACCAAACGTCGGAATCTCACCCGGCAGAGGCAGATCGTTGTCAATCGTTTTCGGAACGTGACAGACGCGGATCCGGCCCGCCGCTTGTTTGGCGACCTGGCTTGCCGAAAACATGGTGTCGTCGCCGCCGATGGTGGCCAGATAACCGATGCCGAGATCGTCCAGGCTAGTGAGAACCCGCCGTAAATCCTCCTCCCGCTTGGTTGGGTTGGCCCGCGAAGTGTTGAGAATCGAGCCGCCCTGAAAATGGATTCGCGACACGTCTTCATGCTCCAATTCTTTGACGTGCCCGGTGTCGCCTTTCATCAGCCACTGAAAGCCATCGAAAATGCCGATGACCCTGTGGGCGCGGTTACGCGCTTCCAGGGTGAGCGCGCTGATGACGCCGTTGATGCCCGGCGCGGGTCCACCGCCGACCAGGACCCCAACGCGCTTGTTCTTGCTATCTTGAGCTGCCAGTTCCGAGTCAGCCATGACCGCGCCTTTCCAGACCGGCTTGTTGTGACCTCACAGGCTAAAGCCGATGGCAGATTGTATAGCCGATTTTGTGCCCGAGCGAAATAGCCACGAGTTCTCGCCAAACGAAACTTCAATGGCCAGTCCTCTTCCCAAGGCTGAGAAGATCTTAAGATTTATCCCGAAGGCTGAGAATCGCATAACACCCCTCTGTTCTAACCTTGAAAAAGACCGGATTAGAGAGTAGAAGATGTTGGTAAAGGACAGCACGGGTTACTGTAACGAGCTTCACAAAATTGTGGTAAATTCGATGATCCGGGAATCCGAAAAACATGTTGAGTTGCGCGAAATCCTGCGTTAGAGGCTGACACGATGATGAGTGATTCAGAACCGTTCGATGCGCTCGCCAGATTCGCGGAGATCGAACGGCTGGTGGGCAAGATCTACTTCCGCTTCTCGCATGTCTTTCTAGACCGGCCGGAGATCAGGGATTTTTGGTGGGAGATGGCCCGGGAAGAAGAAGAGCATGGGTGTATATTGCATGCCTGCAAGGCTTTGATTGCAAACTACGACGACGAGACGCTGGACCCGGCCATTAGCCGTGGCAAGGCTCAAGAGCTCGAAAAATGGCTCGGCTCCTTCCTGCAGCGAGGCGCCCGGTCGTTGAGCGTTGAGGAAGCCTTCCAGATAGCACTGGAAATTGAAAGCTCCGAGATTGATGCCATTTATAGCAAGCTATTGCATCTGGGCGGGCCCAACATCGCCAAGACCATGGAATATCTTGGCGTTCCCGCCAGCACCCAGAGGCAGAAGCTCAAAGTCGCTCTGCGCCGGTTCTGCTCAGGCAGCCCGGACCTGCTTCGGGCTGCTGACCAATTATAGGCCGTTTTCCTAGACAAAAAGTCCCTAGGACGTACTTCGGAGAGGGCTATGCGCACCTCATCATGTCCGACATCGCCGAAACCCGATCCACCGCCGGCGCCAAAATCCGGGGGTAAGCCAAGGTATTATTATCAGGCCCATTTGTATTGACACCTACCCGTAACCCTTTATATGTTGCCGGTGGGTGTTAGCCTAGCGGGACGTGAACGCGGTTATGGATTTTGATTTCGAAAATATCATCGGCAAGAGTAAAGCCATCCGCGATGTGCTGGAAATGGTAAAAAAGGTGGCCCGCACCCAGGCCACTGTGCTGATTACGGGGGACAGCGGTACCGGCAAAGAGCTAGTTGCGCTTGCCATTCATGGCCACAGCGATCGGAAGGACAAGCTATTTCTGCCGGTAAACTGTGGCGCGTTGCCGGAGACTTTGCTGGAGAGCTTGCTTTTTGGCCATATGAAGGGGTCTTTTACGGGCGCCTTTGCCAACCAGGAGGGCCTCTTCGAGAAAGCGCGGGGCGGAACCATTTTCCTCGACGAGATCGGCGAGATTCCCCAGCACCTGCAAGTGAAACTCCTGCGCGGCCTGGAGGCAAAGGAAATCCTGCCCATTGGCAGCACCACGCCGCGCCACATCGATGTCCGGGTGCTGGCGGCGACCAACCGAGACTTGCAAAAGGAAGTCGAAGGCGGTCGGTTTCGCGAGGATCTCTACTACCGGCTCAACATCATGGAGATTCATATCCCTCCGCTGAGCCAACGCCCGGAGGATATCCCGCTGCTCGTCGAGCATCTCATCAAGAAACACAACCCCGAACTCAACAAGAATTTTACCGGGGCCGACGACGATGTCATTCGCACTCTGATGTCCTTGCCCTGGAAGGGCAACGTGCGCGAGCTCGACAACGTCATCGAGCACACGATGATTTTGGCCGAAGGCGACAGGATCCTTCTTGACGACTTGCCGATTTCCATCGTGGCGATCGGCCAGGCCAATCCGGCATTCACTTACAATCTAAAAGACGCGCTGCGGCAATATGAGAAGCAACACATCATTCGAATCTTGGATCAAGTGGGACAAGACCGCAGGGAGGCGGCAAAACTGCTGGACATCAGCCTCTCGTCGCTTTACCGAAAAATCGAAGAACTGGGCATTACCTGACTTGTTCGATCCGACGCTCGCATAGTACGGGCTCCGGCCCATGCCTTCCGTTCTATTTTCTGACAATCACTGAGAGCTTCTTTCCGTAGCCTGAGAAAGCGATCACTGCTTTTGATTGCATTTTCACCGGTGGCATCGCTATTGCGTGATATGTGCTGGCGGAGCAATCGGCTGAAGGATCGTGAGGCTGTGCTTTGCGACGGTATGGAATTAGAACCTCAAGAATCGCTCGTGGCGGCAATGAAGGAGGAGCGGTTCTATCCGAAGCCGCCCGCTGAAGTCACGCACAGAGAAACCCATATCTCCCATCTCTTTTTCGCCGGGGATCTCGTCTACAAAATAAAGAAAGCGGTTCGCTATCCTTTTCTCGACTATTCCACGCTGGCAAGGCGGCGGTTCTTTCTCAACGAGGAACTGCGGCTCAATCGGCGCTTGGCGCCTTCGGTCTATCTGGGCGTGATGCCCATTTCGTATGACGAGGCGGGATGGCGACTCGGAGGGTGGACGGAACCGGCGGAGTACACTCTGGTCATGCGCCGGCTACCGGAGAAGCGCATGCTGCCGTTTCTGCTCGAAACCCATCAGGTCACGCCTAAGATGATGCAGGAATTGGCAGAGGTCGTCGCCAACTTCCATGCCGGCGCCGAACAAGTCAAAGGCACAGAACAGTCGCGCTGGCCGGCGACGGTGGCGGCGCAATGGAAGGAGAATCTGAATGAAGTCGAGTCCATGATTGGCGATTCGATCGATTCCGAAAGCCTCGCAGCAATCACCAACTTCGGTGCGAAGTTTCTCGATAGCCAGACGGAACTATTGAGGCGGCGCGCGCAAGGGGGCTGGATTCGCGATGTCCATGGCGATCTTCACTGCGATCATGTTTGCTTCGCGCCCGAGGGCATCCAAATTTTCGACTGCATCGAGTTCAATCCGAAGCGGCGTTTCGGCGATCTCGCCGCTGAAGTCGCTTTCCTGCTCATGGATCTATCGGTGCGCGGCGCAGAGTCCATGGCCGCGCCGTTTCTGCAGCGCTATAGGGAATTGATCGACGATCCCGAGCTTCCCTCGATATTGCCGTTTTACCAATCCTACCGGGCCCTGGTGCGGGGCAAAGTCCAGGCGCTGCGTCCGGAGGGAGCAGCGACGGCCGCGCGTTATTTCCAGTATGCCGCCCGTTTGACATGGCAACCGCTTCAGCCTTTTGTCGTTATCCTTTCCGGTTTGACCGGAAGCGGAAAATCGACGCTGGCGGGCGAGTTGGGACGGCGCTTGGGCCTGCGGGTGATCAATTCCGATATCGTGCGAAAGCGGATGGTAAATACGTCAGCCCACAAGGTTGTCCCCTTGAACCAGGGAATTTACACGCCGGCGATCACCGAAAGGACCTACGCCAGAATGGCGCACGAGGCCGAAAAGGAGATTCTGGCTGGCAACGGGGTGATCCTTGACGCGACCTACGGCCAACGCGCCAACCGGGAAAAGCTCGTTCGTCTGGCGGAGAGGCACGGTGTGCCCTGGACGCTGATTCATTGCTTCGCCTCGGACGGGGTCATCCACCAACGTCTCACCCAAAGAACGGCGCAGGGGACGGATATTTCCGATGGCCGGTGGGAAATTTATTTCGAGCAAAAAAGGCTCTGCGAGCCGATTTCCGAGATTGCATCCGAATCCCGCCTCGAGCTCAATACCGAGGCATCCCTGGATCAACTGGTTCGTTCGTGCGAAAAATTTTTCCGTTCGCGCATCGGTCCGGAGCGCAGTTAGGGATCGAGACAGTTTCGCGGCAAAAGGTAGTACCCTGCAAACTCGCAATTCTGCGATGACCGCCTAAATCCTTTCGCACCCCTGCGAACAAATCGTCCGCCAAAAGCTATAATTCAAAGATATCCTCTGGCATGCGAGTTGCGGTTCCTTCCGCTTAGGATATATCTTTGGTAGTGAGAAATGGGTCGTGCCCCAGCTCATTCATGGCGCGGAGGTAACCATGTACACAAAGATGCTGATACCTTTGGACGGTTCGAGGACCGCGGAGAAAGTTTTGCCATTCGCTCGCGTTCTTGCGCAAACAGTGAAAATTCCAATTGAACTCTTGGGGATCGTCGACCTCGGTGTCATGGTTGCCCATATTGCCGCTGACAAGGCGCGCTATCTCGACACTTTGATCACCCAAGGCGAGCGCAGCAGCGGAGTCTATTTAAAGGCGATTGCCGAGCGGTTGCCCGGTCTAAGCGTCACCTGCACGGTCGAGCGCGGAAGACCCGCCGAAGCGATTATCGAGAGGGCGGCGGCGGACAAGGGTACGCTGATCACGATGGCGACGCATGGAAGGTCCGGCATCAACCGCTGGCTTTTGGGCAGCGTCGCGGAGAAAGTATTGCGCGGGACCGCCAACCCCTTGTTCCTCGTGAGGGGTAACGAAGAAGGCACGACGGACGGCTCGGCGGCGATGAGATCTATTATCGTTCCGCTGGACGGTTCCGAACTGGCAGAGTCGGTTTTGCCTACCGTCGTGGCGGTGGCGAAAATGTTGGACCTCGAAGTTGTCCTGTGCAGAGTCTATGAATTGCCTGCGTCGGCGTACTATGGAGCCGAGGATTATTTGCCCAACTACGATGCGCTCAAAGCGCAGGTGCAAGACGAGGCGCGCAGTTACCTCGAACAAAAGGTCGAAGCTTTAAAAGCGATGGGATTGGCAAGGGTCTCCTCGGTAGTATTGGAGGGATCAGGCGCGGATGAAATCATTCATTTCGCGCAAGCGCGCCCCGATAGTCTCGTCGCCATGTGCACCCATGGCAGGTCGGGCGTTAAGCGTTGGGTGCTCGGCAGCGTTACGGAAAAGGTCGTGCGCCACTCCGGCGACCCGGTTCTGGTCGTAAGAGCGACGTAGGCCGTGAACCAAAGAGCGCCGCTTTTCGCGGCGCTCTGCTGATGGAGATGTCGAGTTCCGGGATTCGAGTTCCGAGTTCAAGGTTTCGAATTCAAGTTCTTCCGGCTTTACCTGCCTACGCGAGCCCGTTGGGCCAGCGGAGAAAGCCCCACCTGTAAATGCGGGCACGGTTGTTAAAGCACTGACCGTCTCCACGCTCGTCTTTCCGCCCGGCAAGGCCCGAACGCGCCGTCATTTTTTTCGTCACCGAGAAGTGCCGTCAGAATTTCCATCGTCGAAGATCGCCCTTGCCCTCCCGACGCCATATCGCGTAGAATCGCAGCAATTTACCCTCCTGAAGATGGTTTCTCACTATGGCGCGAGTGAAACCGACAAAACAAAAGACCAACAACGGGGCCAATGTGGGCTATGAAGCCCAACTCTGGCAGATGGCCGATGCGCTGCGCGGCAGCATGGATGCCGCTGAGTACAAGCACGTCGTCCTTGGTCTGATCTTTCTCAAATACATCTCCGACGCTTTCGAGGAGCAGCACGCGAAGCTCGAATCTGAGAAGTCCCAAGGCGCCGACCCGGAAGACCCGGACGAGTACCGCGCGCTAAATATTTTCTGGGTGCCGCCAGAAGCGCGCTGGTCACATCTCAAGGCGCAAGCCAAGCGGCCGACGATCGGTCAGCTCGTCGATGATGCGATGTCGGGGATCGAGCGCGACAACCCCTCGCTGAAAGGAGTTTTGCCGAAGGACTACGCGCGGCCCGCGCTTGACAAGCAGCGCCTTGGCCAGTTGATCGATCTGATCAGCAATATTCACTTCAGTGAACCCTCACCCTCAGTCCCTCTCCCAGTGGGAGAGGGTGGCCAAAGGCCGGGTGAGGGACAGGGCAAACGCAATTCGTTTGACCTGTTGGGCCGCATCTACGAATATTTTCTTTCTCAGTTCGCCAGCGCCGAGGGCAAAAAGGGCGGCGAGTTCTACACGCCTCGTAGCGTCGTCAAGTTATTGGTTGAGATGATCGAACCGTACAATGGGCGCGTCTACGACCCCTGCTGCGGCTCCTCCGGCATGTTCGTGCAGTCGATCGAGTTCATCCACGCTCATAAGAGCGGTAACGGTAACGGCGGCAAAGCTAAGAGCGACATCAGCATCTACGGTCAAGAAAGTAACTACACCACCTGGCGCTTAGCGAAAATGAATCTCGCGTTGCGTGGCATCGACGGTCAGATCGGCCACGGCGACACTTTTCACAACGACCGCCACCCCGACCTGAAGGCCGATTTCATCCTCGCCAACCCACCATTCAATATCTCCGACTGGGGCGGCGACCGATTGCGCGACGACAAGCGCTGGCAATACGGGAAGCCGCCCGCCGGTAACGCCAACTTCGCGTGGGTTCAACATATCATTTATCATCTTGCTCCCATGGGCCTCGCCGGCTTCGTGCTCGCCAATGGTTCGATGTTGTCGAACCAATCCGGCGAAGGCGAGATTCGCAAGAACATCATCGAAGCTGATCTCGTGGACTGCATGATCGCACTCCCGGGCCAACTCTTCTACTCGACACAGATTCCGGCGTGTCTCTGGTTTCTCGCCCGCGACAAAAAGAACCATCGGTTTCGCGACCGACGTGGCGAAGTGCTCTTCATCGACACGCGCAAGCTCGGAGTTATGGCGGACCGAACTCATCGAGAATTGACTGACGACGAGATTACCCGCATCGCGCGCACCTATCATTCATGGCGCGGCTCCCCTTTAACCTCTCCCCCCTCGACGGGGGAAGACAGAGATGGGGGTGAATACAAAGACATCCCCGGCTTCTGCAAATCCGCCACCCTCGACGACATCCGCAAGCACGGCTACGTCCTCACGCCCGGTCGCTATGTCGGAGCCGAGGCGCAGGAAGATGACGGCGAGCCATTCGAGGGGAAGATGAAGCGGTTGACTACGACACTACGGCAGCAGCAAGCGGAAGCCGCCAAACTCGACGTCGACATCGGAGCCATCCTGAAGGGGCTTGGATATGGGGGAGAGCAGTGAAGTCAAAGGACGCCACAACCGGCACAATTGGCCGAAGGCCCTCTAGGAAATCCCCGCCGCGCCGCGACCAGCTCAACTTCGGTTCCCTGGTCAATGCTATTCGACGGGTGCATGAACACTGCCTTATCCATGCGGGTAAGGCGGTCAACATCACGGTCACGCTGAGAAACTGGGCCATTGGCTTCTATATCCGCGAGTATGAACAGCGCGGAAGCGACCGCGCTGCTTACGGCGCAGGACTTCTTGATGCTCTGTCCGAGAGGCTTGTTCGTACAGGCGTCGGTGGCCTTGCCCCGCGAACGCTTCGGCAGTGCCGACAGTTCTATCTGACATATCCCGAGATTTGGCAGTCACTGACTGCCAAATCCTCGGAGCGCACGCCTAACGCTGAGATTTGGCAGTCGCTGACTGCCAAATTTTCCAGAACACTATCCTCCGCTGTTCGCGGAGCTGCCAAGAAACAGGAGTCGGCGGCTCGTATTTCCTCGGTGGATTCCAAGGAGCTCGTGTCTCGCCTCTCATTCACGCATCTCGCAGAGCTGATCGCGGTCGACGACCCGCTCAAGCGGACCTTCTACCAAGTAGAGTGCATGCGCGGGAATTGGTCGGTCCGCGAACTGAAGCGGCAGATCGGATCGCTGTACTTCGAGCGTTCGGGGCTCTCGAAGGACCCGAAGAAGCTTGCGGCTCTGGTGAAAGCGGGTGCCGAATCCGCCGAACCACGGCTTACCATCCGCGATCCGTACATCTTCGAATTTCTCGGTCTCAAGCCGCAGGAGGTGATGGGCGAATCGGATCTCGAAGACGGGCTACTCGACAAGCTGCAAGAGTTCTTGATCGAGCTCGGCCACGGCTTCTGCTTCGAAGCGCGCCAGAAGCGCATCCTCATCGGTGACACTCATGGCTTCATCGACCTGGTCTTCTATCACCGCATTCTCAAGTGCCACGTGCTCGTCGAGTTGAAGGTGGACGAGTTCAGGCACGAACACCTCGGGCAGCTCAACACTTACGTGAGCTGGTTCAAGCGCAACGTCATGACCGACGGCGACAACCCGCCTGTCGGTCTCCTTCTTTGCACGCGCAAGGATCACTCACTGGTCGAATACGCGCTCGCCGATCTGCCGAATCGACTCTTCGTCTCGAAGTACCAGCTCAAACTGCCGAGCCCCGAGCAGCTCCAGCAGTTCCTCGATGCACAGTTACGCGAGGTGAGCGATGCCTGAGCGGCAGCATCACGATTGGCGCGAGCCAATTATGCAACAAGCCGTTGCACGATTCCTGGAGTGTTCCCCCCTCCGAAAACTGACACAGCTCGTGGCGCGAGTGATGAATCGCAGCCGCCTGATCGGCGTATCCGAGTGGGAAACGAAGATTGTCGAAGCGCTGCCGGACAATCTCGAACGCAGCTTGCCGACTGTGGAGGAACTCAAAGCCGAGTTTGCCGAGTATCCGCGAAGCGCGCCCCGATAGTCTCCTCGCCATGTGCACCCATGGCAGGTCGGGCGTTAAGCGTTGGGTGCTCGGCAGCGTTACGGAAAAAGTCGTGCGCCACTCCGGCGACCCGGTACTGGTCGTAAGAGCGACGTAGGCCGCGTCACAAGGCGGAGCGCCGCGCTGTTAATAGGCTGAACCTCTCAATCCTCGCCCTTGTTCCGACGGCGAAGGGCTAACCCCACGCCGCAACCGCCAATTTTTCGTCATCGACGACCTCCGAAAAATTACCAACGTCGAAAATCGGGCTTGCCCTCGAGCCGCCATCTCGCGTACCATCGCAGCGATTTACCCTCCGTTCGAACGGTCCTCAGTATGGCGCGAGCGAAACCGGCGAAGCAAAAGTCCGCCAACGGCGCAAACGTCAGCTACGAGATCAACTTCAACCGCGATTTCTATCGCTACACCCCGCCTCGCCCGCTGGAGGAAATCGAGACCGACAACGTCCGAATGCTGGCGGAGGTGACAGGAAGCGCGGTCAACAGCAAATGAACGTCGGCACTTGGTTGTAACTGCCGCCACTTCGTTAATTCGCAATGTCGGGAGTTGTGCATAACCCCCGACATTTTGTATCATAGCACTCGCTATGGCTGTTGCATCGCACAATCCGACTCTTCGGCTCATTCGCCAGATGGGCCTTGTACGGCCGGGTGAACTCGAAGCACGAGGCGTTCCCCGCGCGCAGCTTTACCGGCTCGTCCGAAAGGGATTGGTTGAACGGCAATCGCGAGGTCTCTATGCCGCCATCCAGCACCCCTATACTGCGGAACACACGCTCGCGCAGGTCGCCAAACGAATCCCGTCAGGTGTCTTTTGTCTTCTCACCGCGCTGCGTTTTCACGAACTGACGACTCAGTCGCCAGCCGAAGTGTGGATCGCCCTTCCTGAGAAAGCGCGCAAGCCGCGTCTCGACTACCCGCGGCTCCGAGTCGCCCGTTTCTCGGGAGCCGCCCTCACCGAAGGCGTCGAGCAGCATCGTCGCGAGGGCGTGGAAATCCGCGTGTACTCCGCCGCAAAGACGGTCGCCGACTGCTTCAAGTACCGCAACAAGGTCGGTATTGACGTGGCGGTCGAAGCCCTTCGCGACTTCAGCCGCCGTCACCGGGGCGGCGCGACCGAACTGGCCCGCTTCGCGCGCATCTGCCGGGTGACGCGCATCATGCAGCCTTACCTGGACGCGATCGCATGACGGATAAAAAGCGCAACCTCCCAGCATCCGTCGCCGCACGACTGCTCAACCGCGCTCGTCGTCGCGCCCAGCAACAACTGCCCGCGCCCGCCATTTTTTCGTCACCGAGAAGCGCTGTCAAACTCTTCCTCGTCGAAGATCGTGCTTGTCATCGCGCCGACAAAAGGCGTAAAATCCTTAAAATTTATCGATCTTGGAGGTTGCTCTCTCTAGGCGAGCTATGCCGACTCCCGAAGAACTAGCCAGAGAAAAAATCGACCCGCTGCTCAACCGATGCGGCTGGGTTGTTCAGGACAAGAGCGCGGTCGTGTTTTCTTGCAAGGTCAGCACTTTCAAAGTTCGAGCAAAGAATATGGTGAGCGGGGCAGGCTTGTAGTCCCGTGAGCGCATAGCGATGAATAAAAAAGACCTCAGCGAACGCGATATCTGTACCAAGTTCATCACGCCCGCGGTAGTGAAGGCGGGGTGGAATCTCCAGTCACAGGTTCGCGAAGAGGTCTATTTCACGAGAGGCCGAATCATAGTTCGCGGCAAGCTGGTCACCCGGGGCAAAGCGCAGCGCGCCGATTACATTCTCTACTATAAGCCAAATATCCCCATCGCTTTGATCGAAGCGAAGGACAACAATAACCCCGTCGGCGGCGGCATGCAGCAAGCAATCAAGTACGCTGCCACTCTCGATATCCCTTTTGTTTTCTCATCGAACGGCGACGCGTTTTTATTTCACGACCGCACCGGGCAGGCTCCCCAAAAGGAAACCGAGCTAGCGCTCGACGCTTTCCCAACGCCGGCGCAACTCTGGGGCTCGTATCGAACATGGAAGGGCCTGGCGTCAGCTCAAGAAGCAATCGTTCTCCAGGACTACCATGAAGACACTAGCGACAAAGAGCCGCGCTATTACCAGCGAATCGCGATCAACAAGACCATTGAAGCCATAGCAAAGGGGCAGGACCGTGTCCTCCTGGTCATGGCCACCGGTACCGGTAAGACCTACACCGCGTTTCAAATCATCTGGCGCTTGTGGAAGGCGGGGCAGAGAAAGCGAATTCTTTACCTTGCCGACCGTAATGTTCTTGTCGATCAGACGATGGTCAATGACTTCCGTCCGTTCGGCGCCGCCATGGCAAAGCTCAGCACAAGTTCCAAGACGATTGAGCGTGAAGATGGCACCGAGGAAAAGATCACGATCGCCATCGACAAAAAGCATCGGCGTATCGATACCTCGTATGAGATATACCTTGCGCTCTATCAAGCCATAACTGGGCCGGAGGAGCACCAGAAACTCTACCGTGAGTTGTCACGAGATTTCTTCGACCTTATCGTCATCGATGAATGTCACCGCGGCAGCGCGGCGGCGGATTCCGCCTGGAGGGAAATCCTCGATTATTTCTCCTCGGCAACTCAGATCGGCCTTACCGCCACGCCGAAAGAAACGGAATACGTTTCCAATATTCATTACTTCGGCAAACCGGTTTACAGCTACTCGCTAAAGGAAGGCATCCGCGACGGGTTCCTAGCGCCTTATAAGGTCGTAAAGGTACATCTCGATGTCGATGTCGAGGGTTACCGTCCGGAACGAGGCGAAACGGACAAGTACGGCTACGAGATCGAAGACCGCGTCTATAACCAGAAGGATTTCGACCGTGAGTTGGTCATCGACGAGCGGACCAAGCGAGTCGCGAAGAAGGTGACGGAGTTTCTGAAAGAAAGCGGCGACCGCTTCCAGAAGACCATCGTGTTTTGCGTGGACACGGAGCACGCTTTCCTCATGCGCCAGGCGCTGATCAACGAGAACCAGGACTTAGTCCAGCAAAGCGATCGCTATGTCATGCGCATCACCGGAGATGACGCCGAAGGCTGTGCTCAGGTCGGCAACTTCATCGACCCTGAAGCCAAGTATCCGGTAATCGTTACCACCTCGCGTTTGCTTTCTACCGGTGTCGACACTCAAACCTGCCGCTTGATCGTCCTCGACCGCGAAGTCAACTCCATGACCGAGTTCAAGCAGATCGTCGGTCGCGGCACGCGCGTTCACGAGGACACCAAGAAATACTACTTCACGCTCATCGACTTCCGTAAAGCGACCAATCATTTCGCCGATCCCGAATTCGATGGCGAGCCGGTGCAGATTTACGAACCGGGTGAGAATGATCCGGTCAACCCTCCGGATGACGTGCCACCTACGAGCGATGAGGAGGAACCCATCCCGCCGGAACCTGGCGCGGACGAAGAGATCATTGTTGATACGGCGCCGCCTGATATTACAATCCCGCCTGGCGGCGGTGGCGGCCCGCGGAAGTATTACATTCACGGCGATCCTGTGACGATCGTCGCCGAGCGAATCGAGTACTTGGACGAATACGGCAAGCTAGTCACCGAGACCCTGCGCGATTATTCGAAAAAGAGTTTGCGCAAACGTTTCGCCAGCCTTAATGATTTTCTCACGCAGTGGCACGGCGCCGAGCGCAAGGAAGCGATCATCGAGGAGCTAAAGAACGAAGGCTTGTTGCTCGATCCGCTGTCTGAAGAAGTGGGGAAAGATCTCGATCCTTTCGATCTGATTTGCCATGTCGCCTTCGACCAGCCTCCACTCACCCGGCGTGACCGTGTAGAGAACGTCCGCAAGCGCGACGTTTTCACGAAGTACGGTACCCAGGCTCGCGCCGTGCTGGAAGCGCTGCTGAAAAAATACCAGGACGAGGGGGTTACGGCTCTCGACGATCCCCGTATCCTCCGAGTAGCTCCGTTCGATGCCATGGGCACGCCGGTCGAACTCTTGACAGAATTCGGTGGACGTAAAGGTTTCGTGAAAGCCGTCCACGAACTCCAATCCGCTCTCTACGAAAAGGCAGCTTGATATTCTCTATGTCTGTACGAAACACCGTTAAATCCATTCAAGACATCATGCGTCAGGATGTCGGCGTCGATGGCGACGCTCAACGTATTTCTCAGCTTTGTTGGATGTTCTTCCTCAAGATCATCGATGACCAGGACGAGGAAATGGAACTGATGCAGGAGGCCTATCGCTCGCCAGTGCCGGAAAAGTTTCAATGGCGGAAGTGGGCTGCCGATCCTGAGGGCATGACAGGTGAGGCTCTGATGGCGTTCATCAATGATGAACTATTCCCCGCGCTCAAGGAATTACCCGGTACCGCCAACAACGGTCGCCGCCGCGTGGTGCGTGAAGTGTTCCAGGACGCCTACAACTACATGAAGTCCGGCCAGCTCATGCGCCAGGTGATCAACAAGATCAACGCCGTCGACTTCAACAACCTCGCCGAGCGCCACCACTTCGGCGATATCTACGAGCAGATCTTGAACGATCTGCAGAGTGCCGGCAACGCGGGCGAGTACTACACGCCGCGGGCGGTCACGGCGTTCATGGCCGATCGCCTCGATTCTCACCCCGGCGAGATCTTGTTCGATCCCGCCTGCGGCACCGGTGGGTTTTTAACCTGCGCCATCCGCCACATGCGCGAGCGCTACGTGAAGACTCCAGCCGATGAGCAGAAGATGCAGCAGGCGCTGCGCGCCACGGAGAAAAAGCAGTTGCCGCACATGCTCTGCGTCACTAATATGCTGCTTCACAACATCGACGATCCGTCCTTCGTACGGCACGACAACACGCTGGCGCGGCCTTACATCAGTTATACGCAGTCTGACCGGGTCGACATTGTTCTCACCAATCCGCCCTTCGGTGGCCGGGAGGAAGACGGCATCGAGACCAACTTTCCCAAACACTTTCAGACGCGCGAGACCGCCGATCTGTTTCTCGCTCTTATCGTCCGCCTGCTCAGGACCGGCGGACGTGCCGCACTGGTTCTTCCCGACGGCACACTCTTCGGCGAAGGCGTCAAGACGCGGCTCAAGGAGCACTTACTGGAGGAATGTAATCTCCACACCATCGTCCGTCTGCCCAACAGCGTCTTTAAGCCTTACGCCTCCATCGGCACAAACCTGCTCTTCTTCGTCAAAGGCGAGCCGACCAAGGAAATCTGGTATTACGAGCACCGGGTCGTCGCGGGGCAAAAAGCCTACTCGATGACCAAGCCGATCCGCTTCGAGTATCTAAAGCCCTGCATCGACTGGTGGGATAAGCGCGAAGAAAACGAAGTTGCCTGGAAAGTCACCATCGATGAAGTGAAGGCGCGCAACTATAATCTCGATTTCAAAAACCCACACGTTGTTGCGGACGATCATGGCGACCCCGAAGAACTCCTCGCCAAGCTCGACGAGTCCGAAAAACAAACCGCAGCGTTACGCGACCAACTCAAGGCGATTCTGGAAGAAGCGCTGCTGCGATGAAGAAGCCGAAGTCCGTTGCCCCATTCCGCAGCGGCAGCGCCGTCGCCCGCAATCTCGCCCCGCTCGTCGAGCAGGTTCGCAGGCTCGTGCACGCCGCGCGAAGCGCCGCCGCCGCCAGCGTCAACTCCCTGCAGGTCCGCACGAACTTCGAAATCGGCAGGCTAATCATTCGGCACGAACAGCAGGGGGCGGAAAGAGCAGCGTATGGGAAACAATTACTTAAGGAGCTTGCTGCACGACTAACGTTAGTGCGCCAAGCGAAGCTTGGCGCTTCTTGCAGGGTGGAAGTCCCTGCTGAGCAAGGTCTAACCAACCACTCATACCGAGTGTTGCAACTGTGAAGGAGGTAAAGAT
>Ga0214472_10001096_pt1 | contig 31224 bp, 24 predicted proteins | sample RVTome_6_FD_207662 | JGI IMG/M metagenome (GOLD analysis project Ga0214472, IMG submission 207662) | Soil microbial communities from uranium-contaminated site in the Upper Colorado River Basin, Wyoming, United States - RVT140D175 | ecosystem: Environmental > Terrestrial > Soil > Contaminated >...
GCACTCGGCCTTCGATGTCTTCGGTGGCACCCGCGCCTTCGATCACTGTCGTGTTCTCTTTGTCGATGGTAATGCGTTTGGCTTGGCCGAGATCATTCAAGGTCACGTTTTCGAGCTTGATCCCCAGATCTTCGGAAATCACGTTGCCACCGGTCAACACACCGATATCACGCAACATTTCCTTGCGCCGATCGCCAAACCCCGGAGCCTTGACAGCGGCACACTGCAACGTGCCGCGCAGCCGGTTCACCACCAGGGTGGCTAGGGCTTCACCGTCGACATCTTCAGCGATAATCAACAGGGGCTTGCTCATCTTGGCAATCTGCTCCAATACTGGCAGCAGGTCGCGCATGTTGCTGATTTTCTTTTCGTGCAAGAGAATATACGCATCTTCCAACGAGACTTCCATGCGCTCCGGATTGGTTACAAAGTACGGGGAGAGATAGCCACGGTCAAACTGCATGCCCTCGACGATATCGAGCGAGGTTTCCATGCTCTTGGCTTCTTCCACCGTGATGACGCCGTCTTTGCCCACTTTTTCCATGGCCTCGGCAATCAGATCGCCGATGTTGGAATCGTTATTGGCCGAAATCGTACCGACCTGGGCGATCTCCCGCTTATCCGAGGTCGGACGGCTCAACTTTTGAATTTCTTGAACGGCCACCTCGACGGCCCGGTCAATGCCGCGCTTCAGCTCCATCGGGTTGCTGCCGGCAGTCACATTCTTGATGCCTTCGCGGAAAATCGCCTGGGCCAGTACTGTCGCAGTCGTCGTGCCATCGCCGGCCACGTCACTGGTCTTGCTCGCCACTTCGCGCAGCAACTGGGCGCCCATGTTCTCAAACGGATCTTTGAGTTCGATCTCTTTGGCCACCGTCACGCCGTCCTTGGTGGACAACGGGGAGCCGAACTTTTTGTCGATGACCACATTGCGGCCCTTGGGCCCCAAGGTCGCCCTGACGGCTTCCGCCAACTGATCGACACCGCGCAGCACCGCGCTACGAGCATCCGAACTGTAGAGAATTTGTTTTGCCGACATATTCCTAAAACCTCCTCTTAACCCATGCGTTTACGTGATCTCACATCTATTCAATCACACCCAAGACGTCATCTTCGCGAATCACCAATAGCTCGTCGCCATCCACCTTGACTTCCGTGCCGGCATATTTGCTGAACACCACTTTGTCCCCAGCTTTGACATCCATCGGCTGCACTTTGCCATCCTCTGTAATACGGCCGGCGCCAACCGCGAGGACGTTCGCCTGCTGCGGTTTTTCCTTGGCCGTATCCGGGATAATAATGCCGCCTACGCTTTGTTGTTCGCCCTCTTCGAGGCGTTTGACCAGAATCCGATCGTGTAATGGACGCAGTGCCATATCCTCCTCCTCCTATTGTTAAGATGATCAGCGATCGTACGAGAAACTCAAAAACGGAAGTCCGGGATGGGATCACGCCCAGAACGTTCCGGGTTAGGGCTATTAGCACTCACTGCATTCGAGTGCTAATAAATTATAAAACTGACCGAATTTTTGCAAGGAGAAAATAAACATTAGGCGGCAAAACGTGCTAATGTAGGGTTGACATCATCGGCGGCAACCCCTCGGACAGTGGACATGGACGCGATGACATGAAGATGACATTAAAAGGTAAAAAAGTGATCTTGGCCGTCAGCGGTGGCATTGCCGCTTTTAAGGCATTGGCCGTGTTGCGGCTGTTAAAGCGGCACGGCGCCGATCCGTTTGTCGTCATGACCCCACACGCCACCCAATTCATGGCGCCGGACTCGTTTGCCATGTGGTCCGGGCATCCGGTGAGCACGGATCTGTTTGCCCCACTGAAAACCTGGGACATGGAACACATCGCCCTGGCTCACGGAGCAGAACTGGTCTTGGTGGTGCCGGCCACTGCCAATTTTCTCACCAAGTTGGCCACTGGGGTTGCAGATGACCTGCTGAGTACCCTCATGGTGATGTTGGCCGATCGAGCCCCGGTGTTTCTCGCCCCCGCCATGAACACCCACATGTACACTAACGACGTCATTCAACATCAGTTAGACGCGCTGCGTCAGCGCCCACACATTGAGGTCATTGAGCCAGAACATGGCCGTTTGGCAAGTGGGCTCGAAGGGGAGGGAGTCGGGCGCTTGGCCGAGCCGGAAACGATTCTCAGCCGGGTCGTCGCCCGCATACAATAGTTGCATGATGTGAGGTGAGATTAAGCGTCTTCGGTCAACATCACTTCGACATCCGTGCCTTTAATCATCACGATGGTATCCCACGGACATTCCTTGGCGCAGATGGTGCACCCCGTACAGACATCCCAGTCTACGATCACGACTTGATGGGTACCGTCGCCCGCGTAGTAGGGATCATCTATTTTGTCAATGCAATCGACCGGACAAAAATCCACACACCACTCACAGCCGGTACAACCGTCAGTATCAATCCATGCTTTAGGACGCGGTCTACGCGCACGCCGCTCAGCCACTCGATCTCTCCTTTGCGAACTCTCAGAGCTACCGTTAGAATGCTTTGATTTTAACCGTCTAGAGACACGTTGTAAACCCTTGAACACAACTTGCGGCGTTTCAACGACTTGCCATTGTCAAGCCGCGGCAGCCGATCCGCCAGGTAATCATACTGGGCATCGTGCGTCATGACCAAGATCGTCGTGCCGGCAGCTCCACCCGCGAGCCGATGGCGCCGAGCGGTGTCCCCGCTCGCAGAATCCGCTATAATCAATCAAAGTCGACATGCAGCGGGATGGCGACGCCACGGTCTTACGTGAAGCCGCGCAGACATTTCCCATCGCCGATCCGGATACCTATCGCCGCGACAGTCAATAAAAATCAATATGGTACCTAGCAGAGGGAATAGACTTCGCCATATGCCTATACAAGCATTCATATATACTTTTGTCATATTCAGTTTAACTTCCTGCTGGCTCAATGCTGCAACGACATCAAACAACCATGTGATCTATACCATTGATTTTTCAAATCAACAGCCTGGCACTGCCTTACCATGGTTGGAAAAAAATAACTTCTCTTTCTGGTTAAATGCTCGTCATTTGAACCCGCGCTTCGAGAATCATGAACTTGTCTTAAGCACTGAGGGACAAGAGGCTGGCATGATTGGTAAACAATTTAAACCTGATGAATATATTCATCAGGTTAAACGTGTACGCATCGAATGGGGGGTATATCAATATCCTACAGGAGCAGATTGGGAAAATGGGGTCAATCGTGTTCCTATAGCAGTGATTTTGACCTTTGGAACAAAAGAATTTAAAAGCGGTATTTTCCTTGGCATTAAACCTTCTCCTTATTTTTTAAGCCCATTCATCGGCCTAAAAGAGAGAGAGGGCAAGGAGTATCTAGGGAAGTATTATAAAGAAGGTGGGAGGTACTATTGTATTGCTTCAGGTGATCGCTCTGGTGAAACCATTATTACCGATTTTGAAGTTGATGATCGCTTTAAGAGAGCCTTTGGAGAGTCCATGACGCCACCCATCACCTCTTTTGCCTTCCAGATGAATACTGAGGACACCCAGGGCGGGGCAAAGGCATTTTTACGCAAGATCGAGTTTCTGTCAAAGTAAAATCTATAGAGATCTATCTAAAAGAGATTGGCTAAAGGAGATTGGACGGACGATGCGCGCGCTGATTCAACGAGTGTCTGAAGCACAGGTTATCGTCGAGAGCGAAACGGTGGGGGCCATTTCGCAAGGTCTTTTGGTGCTGCTTGGGGTGCAACACGATGACACGATGGAGGATGTGAGGTACCTGGCCTCAAAATTGATCACGTTGCGCATTTTTGAAGATACCGAAGGCAAGATGAACGGCGACTTGCGCGACCATCATGGCGCCGTTTTGGTCGTCTCTCAATTCACCCTATACGCAGACTGCCGCAAGGGGCGGCGGCCATCGTTTGTGCGGGCCGCGCCACCCGCACTGGCCAGGCAGTTGTATGAGGCATTTGTCGCGGCGATTGATCAGCATGGCGTACCGGTGGCCACCGGCCGCTTCGGTGCGCATATGCACGTTCGATTGGTGAATGACGGCCCCGTGACGATTTTGCTCGAAAGCCCGGAGCCAATCCACGGGGTCTAAGGCCTAAACCCACGGACAGCATACGAGGTACCTATGGAAGCCCAGAGTATTCCCCAAATGTTCTTTACACGGGCAGCGGCGCGCGGCGACCAGCCGGCGCAACGGGTCAAAGTCAATGGCGCTTGGCGCGACACGTCCTGGCGGGAACTCCATAGCGCCGTGCGCCACACCGCCCAGGGTCTGCTCGACCTGGGGGCGCAGCCCGGCGACCACATCGCGATTTTGTCAGACAGCCGGGCCGAATGGGTGCAGTGTGATCTGGCGATCCAAGCCACCGGGGCGATTACGATTCCGATTTATCCGTCGCTGCTCGCAGAGCAAGCCGCCTATATTCTGCAAAATTCGGAAGCCAGCCTGGTGTTTGTGGATACCCCCGCACAACTGGCTAAAATCAACCGTATTCGCGATCAGGTACCCGGTCTGCGGCACATCGTCTCGATGCACGCTCAGGCTGTCGATGCCGATGCCCTGTCGCTCGCCGCTCTCGCTGCACGAGGCGTGGCGTCCCACCGCACGGCAGCCCTTCTCGACGAACGCGTGGCGCAGTTGACTCGGGAAGACGAGGCCACCTATGTTTACACCTCGGGCACCACCGGCCCCCCCAAAGGGGTGGTGCAAACCCACGGCAATCACCTAGCAGCTCTGGAAATGATACAGTCTGCGCTCGATACCACCGAGGGTGAGGTGCATCTGCTGTTTCTGCCCCTGGCCCATTCCTTCGCCCGTCTAGAATCCTTTACCGGGCTCTATCTCGGGTTGACCACCGCCTTTGCCGAAAGCATCGACGCCTTGCCCGACAACATGCAGGAAGTCAAGCCGATGTTCATGTTTAGCGTGCCACGGGTCTACGAAAAAATGTATGCCCGCATCACGTCTATGGCGGCCAGTGGCTCCGGTGCTAAACAGGCGATCTTTAAATGGAGTCTGGCGGTCGGCCGGCAAGTGAGCGCTTTGCAACAGCGCGGGCAACCGATCCCCTCGGGGTTGCGGATCAAGCACAAAATCGCCAACAAGCTGGTGTTTGGCAAACTCCACGCCAGGGTCGGCGGGCGCTTGCGGTATTTCTTCTCCGGCGGGGCGCCACTGGCCCAGGAGATTGCCGAGTTTTTCCACGCCGCCGGCATTTTGATTTTAGAGGGCTACGGGTTGACCGAAACCTGCCCGATTCTCACCGGCAACCGGCCCGACAGCTATAAGTTCGGCACCGTGGGTCGGGCCTTTCCAGGCATTGAATTGCGCCTTGCCAGCGATGGTGAAATCCTCGGCCGCGGCCCCAATATTGCCAAAGGCTACTACAAGCTGCCAGAGGACACGGCCGAAGTGTTTGGGGAAGATGGCTGGTTTGCCACCGGCGACATCGGCGACATTGACGCCGATGGCTTTTTGCGCATCACAGATCGCAAAAAGGATCTCATCGTCACGGCTGGCGGTAAAAACGTGGCCCCACAAAATATCGAGAACCTGCTCAAAACCGACCGCTATATCAGCCAAGCCATGGTGCACGGCGACAAACGGAAATATCTCACCGCCATTGTGACCCTGGACCCGGATGAAATCACCGCCTATGCGCATGCACAAGGCATTGAGGACACCCGCATGGACGCCCTGGCCGTCAACCCGGCGATCGTCAAATTGCTCGACGAACGGGTGACTGTAGTCAATCAGCGCTTGCCCTCGTTTGAATCGATCAAAAAGTTTGTGATTGTCCCAGAGGATTTTTCGCAGGAAGGCGGCGAGCTCACCCCAACGCTTAAAGTCAAGCGGAAAGTAGTGACAGAAAAATACGCCACCGAACTCGCCCAACTCTACGCCGAGGATGAATAGCATAGCCGGGAATCGCTCGACAGCATCAGTGTGCTGTCGAGCCGCCGCTTACACGAGGCGCTTGCCCACCTCTTCGTCATAAAACTTGTCATAGAGCACATCCCACTCCCGGCTCCCCTCGGGAAGGGGCTTTGAGTACGAGTTGAGCTTGCGGCGGACAAAGGCCTCGATCTCGTCTTCGACCTTAAGGGCCTCGTTTAACGCCCGCACGACTTCCAGCCGGATCTCATTGTCGGGCTCGTAAAACATCACCCCGGGAACATTTTCGAGTCCATTGACAATGAGCTGAGACAAGTGATTGATCTTACTGCGCGACAATCCCATAGTTGACCTCTCCACACAATCGTTTGATTTCGCTACCCATCTCTTAAAGAATTAACCCGCGCTCGTGAACGAGCTTGCGTTTGACCATATTAAACATGCGTGAATAGTCCACATTGCCTCGGTCAATCTCGTTTTGATGGGTCCGCAACAGCTCCTTGACCTCGGCATTCAGCTTGTCTTCCACCATGAGATCTTCCGTAATCAGCCGTGCGATTTCCATCTTGAGGCCCTCGGCAGAACCCTCTAAGCCCAACATCTCTTCTTCAAGCAGATGGTCCGTCACGGTTTTGGCAACGTATTCAATAATCTTCCGACGCAATCGCATGGGTACATCCTCTGCTTCATCAAGTGACTCTCATAGTGACTCTCATAAGGTAAATATAAGGTTGTATAGGTTCTTGAGCACCATACCAGGCCGCGCCATAGAGCCATGACGAAACCGGGCCGATACCGCACGCCCCCAGCAGACGATGAAAATTCAAAGCATTATATGTCGCAGTGGCGTGCAAGATCAAGGGGGCACCAGACCGCTTCAAAGCATTTTGAGACCCTCGAGGGTGGCGGCGGTACCAGTGAAAATCGTACAATCAAATAGACGCGCTTGACTTTCACAATAGGCATGCGTATAGTTGCCTTAAACAGGGCATTTTGCGTAGCAAAAACAGATGGTTACTAGATAAAGAGTGCAGGTGCCATGGCTCTCATTGAAGATGTCATTGCCGCTGTTAAACAGTATCATCCGCAAGCGGATGTGGGGCTGATTGACCGAGCCTATCAATTTTCGGCCGAGGCCCACAAGGAACAGCGTCGTCAGTCCGGCATTCCCTATGTCACCCATCCGCTGGAAGTGGCCTTGATCTTGACCCAGTTGCGGATGGATGTGCACACGATCGCCGGGGCACTCCTGCACGATACGATCGAAGACACGGGGGTGACCGAAGATCAGATTGCGGTTGAATTCGGCTCGGAAGTGGCCGTTTTGGTCAACGGGGTGACCAAGCTCAAAAAGCTTGAATTTGGCAGCCGCGAAGAACACCAGGCCGAAAGCTTTCGCAAGATGGTTTTGGCGATGGCAAAAGATATCCGCGTCATTTTGATCAAACTCGCCGATCGCCTCCACAATCTGCGCACGTTGGAATACTTGGCTGAAGATAAACAGCGCCGCATCGGCCAGGAAACCCTGGACATCTACGCCCCACTCGCCAACCGCCTCGGCATCTCGTGGCTCAAGTCCGAACTCGAAGATCTCTCGTTTCGCTACGTCCATCCGCGTATTTACGAGGAGGTGTCACAGCAGCTCGTCAGCGCGGATCAGGCGCGAGAGGGCTTGCTGAACGAAGCCCAAACGCGGATTGCCGATACCTTGCACCACATGCAGATCCCCTGCCGGCTCACGGGGCGGGCCAAAAATATATACAGTATCTACCAAAAGATGCAGCGGCAACAATCCGCCATCGAGGATATTTACGATATCCTGGCCATCCGGGTAATCACCGATACCATCCCGAACTGCTACGCCGGCTTGGGCACGATTCACAACTTGTGGAAACCGATCCCAGGCCGTTTCAAGGATTATATCGCGCTGCCCAAGGCCAATATGTACCAGTCGCTCCACACCACTGTGATGGGCCCAAAGGGCCAGCGCTTAGAGCTGCAGATTCGCACCGAGGAGATGCACCGCACGGCGGAAGAGGGCATTGCGGCCCATTGGCGGTATAAAGAAGGCACGCCCCAAGATCCTTCCGATGAGCGCTTTGCCTGGCTGCGCCACCTGCTGGAATGGCAACAGGATCTCACCGATCCGCTGGAATTTATGGAAACCGTCAAAATCGACATGTTTCCGGAAGAAGTCTACGTTTTCACGCCAAAGGGCGAAGTGCGGGCGTTCCCGCGCGGGGCCACACCAATCGATTTCGCCTTTGCCATTCACACCGATGTGGGCGCTCAGTGCGTGGGGGCCAAAGTCAATGGTCGCATCGTGCCGCTGCGCTATGAACTGCGCAACGGCGACACGATCGAAATCCGCACCTCACCGAACCATAAGCCGAACCGCGACTGGCTGCGCTGGGTCGTCACCTCGCGGGCGCGCACCAAAATCAAAGCCTGGCTCAAAGCAGAGCAAAAAGAGCGCAGCATCGCGATGGGACGCGATCTCTGTACCCGCGAGTTGCAAAAATACGTGCAGAATCCGCATGCGTATATGAAGTCGGAGTCTTTACTGGGCCTCGCACCAGCGCACGGCTTGGCCACGGCGGACGATCTCCTGGCGGCCATTGGCTACGGCCGCATCTCGGCCAGTCAGGTGGCGCACAAGCTCTTGCCGCCCGAGATTCTAGAAGCGCACCAACAAAAGCCCAAGACGGTTGAGGAACACGCGCCCCGGCAACGCGAAGAGGGGGTCAAGGTCCAGGGGCTCGATGACATCTTGATACGCTACGCCCAGTGCTGCCATCCCCTGCCGGGCGACAGTATTGTCGGTTATGTGACCCAAGGCCGAGGCATCACGGTCCACACCGTCGACTGTTTAAGCGCAGAGAAATTGGAATACGATGCTGAGCGGCGAGTGCCGGTCGAGTGGGCGCTGCAACAAACCACCACCCATCCGGTCAAGATTGCGGTCGTCGCCCTCGATCAGGCCGGGGTTTTGGCAGGAGTGAGTGCGGCGATTGCAAACGGTGACGGTAACATCAGTCGAGCCACCGTCACCACGTCACAAGATAAAAGAGCCTATCTCGACTTCACTGTCGACATTCGGGATGTGACCCATCTCAAGGACGTCCTACGGCGAGTCAGCAGTCTGAAGGGGGTCTTATCCGTCGAGCGGGTCAAGAACGGGCGGCGGCGAAAATGGCCGACCAGTTAGCCCCTCTCAAGAGGGCTTCTGGACTTTGCCCGAGCGTAGACAGCGCGTGCAAACCCGCATCCGTTTTGCCCCACCGGGTGTCTTGACGCGCATCTGCTGGATGTTCGGATTCCAGCGGCGCCGGGTATGATTGTTTGCGTGACTGACATTGTTGCCGTATATCGGTCCTTTTCCACACATTTCGCAGCGTCTGGCCATGGCCCCAATCCTCATCGTATAGCCAATAAAAACTAACACGCAAGCGCATCATTCATGTAACATTGTGGTTGAGCGGCTTGTAACCCTAGCACATTCTCTGCCCGGACGCAAGAACCTCACCCAATCATGAAACCGGTGTCAACGCAGTGAGTTGTGAGGCATATTCGAGATGGCTGAAACTTCTTTTGAACGTTACCTCGACCAACTGGACAAACCCCTGCAGTACGCCATGCGCAACAACTTCGCCCAGCTGCCTAAGCTAAAGAGTTTTGAGCCCTATGTGCGCCACCAGATTCGCGCCTTGGAAGATCTCCGAATGTTCCCGGCCGCGTGGCTTCCCTTGCTGCAAGCACTCTCACAGGCCGTCGAGTCGTTCGATACCCTCAGCTTAGCCCAGAAACAACTGCGCATGCACCAAGTCCACGACCTCATGGTCCAAATGCGCGACGTGCTGACCCAAGCGGCCTCATCGCCTGCACCGGCAGCGGCACCCGCGCCAGCAGCGACACCGACGCGAGCGCCCACGCCAGCGTCGCCGCCAGCCCCTGTCCACGCCGAACCCCCTGCGGATCCGTTTCTGCAATCGGTGCAGTACCTCCGGGGTATCGGCCCCAAACGTGCGGCTCTCTTGGCCAAACTCAGTCTGCGCACGGTCAACGACCTCTTGTGGTATCTACCCGCCCGCTATGAAGATCGCCGGCGCCTGACGCCCCTTGGCCTGCTGCAAGTGGGACAGCGGCAAACCTTTTATGGCCGGGTCTACGCCGCCCAAACCGTGCCACAGCGGCGTGGCAAACCCATCTTCACCATGACCTTAGAAGACGATAGCGGCACGTTGACGTGCAAGTGGTTTAAAGCCCAAGGCTATATGCAAGAGCGCTTTGCCATTGGCGCACGCGTGGTCGGCAGCGGCATGATTACCCTGAACAGCTACAGCGCCTCACGCGAAGCCGTGCATCCGGATCTCGAAGTCCTCGAAGAGGAAGATGCCGATCTCGTCCACTTTGGCCGTCTGGTGCCGATTTATCCGCTCACCGCCGGGTTGCACCAAAAGACCCTGCGCACCTTGATGAAATCGATTCTCGATACCTATGTGTCACAAATCGAAGAGACCTTGCCGCCCTCGATTCGCAGCGACCATGCGCTGCCCACCTTGCAAGAGGCGATGCAGCAAGTGCACTTCCCGGATGCGCACCTCGATCTGGGCCAATTGCATCAGCATCAAACACCCTTTCATCAGCGCTTGATTTTTGAAGAATTTTTTCTCCTGGAGCTCGGTTTGGCCCTGCGGAAACGCGCCACCCAACGCGAACAACGCGTCGCCTCTTACCAACAGCCCAACCACCTCGGCGAGAGGCTCATCAGCCAATTGCCCTTTCGCCTCACCGCCGCTCAACAACGGGTGCTAGACGAGGTGTTGGATGACATGCAACGCCCGTTCCCGATGAACCGCCTGATCCAGGGCGATGTCGGCAGCGGCAAAACGGTAGTCGCCCTCCTCGCCATGCTGATGGCCGTCTCCAATGGCTTTCAGGCCGCGATCATGACGCCCACCGAAATCCTCGCCGAACAGCATGCCGCCACTCTGAGAGACCTTTTATCAGCGTCCCTTGAACTCGACGTCGCACTCCTCACCGGCTCCCTCAAAGCGAGAGCCCGCCGGGAACAGCTCGAGAAGGTGGCCGGTGGCCAGGCCGCCATTGTCGTCGGCACGCATGCGCTGATCTATGATGAGGTGCAGTTTCACCGGTTGGGGATGATCGTGGTGGACGAGCAACACCGCTTCGGGGTCCTGCAGCGGGCCACTTTGCGGCGTAAGGGGTTAACCCCCGATGTGCTGGTCATGACTGCCACGCCGATACCACGCACGCTCTCCATGACCTTGTACGGCGACCTCGATCTGTCGGTCATCGACGAGCTCCCCCCCGGCCGTCTGCCGGTACAAACCAAAGTGCTGCGGGCCGGCCGCCGCGACCAAGCCTATCGCCGCATCCGTCGGGAAGTGAGCCGGGGCCAACAGGCGTATATGGTGTATCCGCTCATTGAGGAATCCGAAAAACTCGATCTCGGCGCCGCGGTCGAGATGGTGGGCCAGTTGCAGCAAGAGATCTTTCCCGACTACCGGATCGGGCTCCTGCACGGTAGGCTCTCGTCGGAGGACAAAGAGGCCATCATGCAGGCCTTCAAACAGCGGGAGTTGGATATTTTGGTCTGCACCACGGTGATCGAAGTGGGTGTGGACATCCCGAACGCCACGGTGATGGTGATTGAAAATGCCGAGCACTTCGGGCTGGCGCAGTTGCACCAACTCCGGGGCCGCGTCGGCCGCGGTGCCGATCAAGCCTACTGTCTGCTGATCGCGGGAGATAAACTGAGCAAGGAAGGGCGACAGCGCCTACTCGTCATGCAAAAGAGCAACGACGGCTTTTATGTGTCCGAACAAGACTTGCAAATCCGAGGTCCCGGCGAACTGCTCGGCACCAGGCAAGCCGGGCTCCCCGAACTGCACGTCGGCAATCTCTTGCACCACGGCATCTGGCTCGAACAAGCCCGGCGCGCGGCGTTTGCGGTCATCGAGGCGGATCCGAACTTGCACCAGCCCGAGCACCGCTCGCTTCGCCATGCGCTGAGCACACGCTGGCGCGACCGCTTTGAGCTCGCGTCGATCGGGTGAGGCGTTGCGTTGAACCCCCCGGGTGACGCTGGCGCTCAATCGCTTTGTCCCGGTGGCACAGCCTCCATGGCATCTCACAAATCGCCACTGGCCGAGCTGGCATCAACGCCCTGGTCGCATTGTGTTGCAGTATTGAAAATTGAAGGTGTGACCCTCGTATGACTGATCAAGGAGCCAATCATGAGCGAACCAGAGAATCAAGGATCAGGCAGCGGCCTCACCGCTGCCCAAGCATATCTGAGCCAACTCTGGGAGGAACACGTGCGACACGAGTTCGCCACCCACAACACCGAGGACACTCTCGCCACCATGGTCGAGGACGCCTACGTGAACCATATCCCGGTGCTTACCGGGGGCGTTGGGCGGGACGAGTTGCGAGAGTTTTATGCCAAGCATTTCATTCCTCAAATGCCTCCGGATACGGAAATGACGCCCATCTCGCGAACCATTGGCAACGATCAACTCGTGGATGAAATGGTGTTCAAGTTCACGCATACCATCCGCATGGACTGGATGCTGCCGGGCCTTGCTCCTACGGGAAGGCGAGTGGAGGTGCCGCTGGTCGCCATTGTCAAATTCCGGGAGGGCCGGTTGGCGCACGAGCACATTTACTGGGACCAAGCGTCCGTGCTCGTTCAACTCGGGTTGCTCGAGGCCGGCACGCTGCCCGTCGCGGGCATTGAAAGCACGCGTAAGGCCCTCGATCCGAGCTTGCCGTCGAGCGTCATGATGGGACCCGGCGACCCAAGTTAGAGAGACTAGCCCTTATATCCCAAGCCCTTGAGGCTTGGGAGGATGTCAATAAGCATTCGGCCAACGAGGCAACGGCTCGGCGCCAAACCGCAGTCTAACCAGACGGGTGCAGTGGACGGATCAGTGGCGCGTCTGCTTGACATCGAATGTCGTTGGCCCGCCACTGACCCGTCTGGTTACTGCGTTCTACGCCGCCCAATGCACGTGAACCCACCCCCTCCCCCAACGTGTCATCCCCTCCCCAAACGTGTCATCGCATCACATCGTCGCATTACACGCTTGTCGAGCCCGCACATCCTTGATACGATTTAGCGTCCAAATTATATCAGGACGCGCCAGATCCACATGGGAGGGCCAGCCATGCAGAACTTGCGTGACCAGCTTTTAAAAGCCGGGCTTGCAGACAAAAAACAAAAACAGCAAATCGAAACCGACAAACGACGCTCGCGCAAACGGCAGAAAAAAGGCAGTGCCGAAGAAGCCACTCAGGAACAACAGCGCCTTGCCCACGAGGCACGCTTGGAAGCCCAGAGACGTGCCGATCGCGAACGCGCCGCCGCGCAGCGGACCGAAACCGACGCCAGGGAAAAATTGCTACGCCTGCAAAATATCATTGACTATTGGCAGCTCAGTGAAGACGACCGAGCCGATCGGCCTTGGTATTTCACCACGCGTCACAACACCATCAACCATCTCTATGTCTCTCGGTCTACTGCCAATCGCCTCACCGCCGGAGAGGTCGCCATCGTCGAACATCCGGAGCGTGAAGAGAGGCGCTATGTGCTGGTGGAACATGACGCTGCCGCCCACATCGAGCCGATCGATCCGGACTTGGTGCGCTTTTCCAATCGCTTGCGCCAGCACAGCCAGCCGGTGCCGGCTGCCGTGGAGTCAGTCGAGGCTTAGCTGCCCTGCAGACGCCGTGCGGCCGCTTCATACTCTTCTGGCGTATTGAGGTTTTGAAAGGCGAGCAACTCCGGATCAAAGACTTGTAGTTCCGCTGCGGTAACGGTGCGCACGCGCACCTCGGGCAGAAAGCCGACAATCTTCAGGCGATCGGCTTCAAGCCGGCGCCTGATCGGTTCCAGGCAGGTGCGCGCATAAATGGCGTGCAAGGGTTGCTGTTCGCCCAACACGTCGGGTATCACGACGTCGTGATCGCCAATTTGCTCGATGAGATAGGTGAGACTGGTGGCATGTAAAAACGGCATATCGCATGCCACCACCAACACGTACGGGGTGGTGGCATGATAGATGGCGCTATAAATGCCGCCGAGCGAGCCCTTGCCAGGGCAAACATCACCCACCATGCGGATACCCGCATCGGCATAGACCTCCGGACTGTTGGTCACCATCAGCAACTCAGAACAGCTCTCACCCAGAGTGCGCACCACCCGATCGACCAGGCGTTCTCCCCCCAAGGGCATCAAGGCTTTGTTTTGCCCCATACGCCGGCTTGCGCCGCCCGCCAGGACCACTCCGGTAACCGTTTGTGCCGATGTCGCTGCCATAGGGGTGTACTCCTCTACACCATCTGTCTATATTCATCTCAATCAAGGTCATTGTAGAGTGACGCCAAAAAGCCTGTCAATCGAGAGTTGACGCGTTGGGGCAACCACGGTAAGGTAGTGCAATGGCGGATTCACCTGGCTAATGAATGAAGGGCCTGCCCCATGATGATTCACGAACTTCACGCTATTCAAGAACAACATGGCTACCTGCCGGCGGAAGCCCTGCAAAACCTGTCGCGCGACCTCAATGAGCCCCTCTACCGGCTCTATGGACTGGCAAGTTTTTACCCCCACTTTCGTCTCGAGCCCCCGCCGGCCACGCAAATTCGCGTCTGCCGGGATGTGTCGTGCCACTTGCGTGGGGCCACCGATCTCTACGATATCGTACGTACGGCAGCGGCGGCTTCCCCCCTAGACGATGTGGAGGTGACCCCCGCCTCCTGCCTCGGTCAGTGTGAAGAGGCGCCGGCTATTACCATCAACGATCGCCCTTACACCAAGATGAGCGCCCAGCGCATTACCGCCTTGCTCGACACCTTGGCCAGTGAGCGCACCCTGCGGCAGCAGCGGCTCACCCCTATCGACACCACGTTTAAGTGTAATCCGTACGAGGGAGAGCCGCCTTATGAGGCGCTGCGTCGGTTCGTGGCAAGCGGGGAGGCCACAGCGATTATTGACGCGCTCAAGCAAAGCGGGCTGCGGGGCATGGGTGGCGCAGGCTTTCCCACCGGCGTGAAGTGGGAGTTGGTGCGCAATACCGTTAGCGAGGTCAAATACGTGATCTGCAACGCTGACGAAAGTGAGCCCGGCACGTCAAAAGACCGCTTTCTCTTGCAACACATGCCGGATCTGCTTTTAGAAGGCATGGCGTTAGCGGCGTTGGTGGTGGGGGCTCAAAAGGCTATCGTGTATATCCGTCACGAATACGGGCGCGAGCGCGAACAGCTACAAAAGCTCATCCGGCGGCGCCAAAACGAGGGCTTCCTTGGCGACGCGCTATTCGATTCAGCGCACCGAGTCGAGATCGAGATCTTTGAGAGTCCGGGCGGCTACATCTGCGGTGAGGAAACCGCCTTGCTCGAAGCTCTGGAAGACAAACGCGCTGAGCCTCGCAATAAGCCTCCATTTCCCGGCACCCATGGTCTGTTTGGCAAGCCGACCCTGATTAATAACGTCGAAACCTTTGTCATGGTGCCCGGCATCGTGCTCAATGGCGGGCAGTGGTGGGCTGAGCACGGGCAAAACGGCGCTAGCGGTCTCAAATTTTTGGCGGTCAGTGGTCATGTCCGCAACCCGGGGGTTTACGAAGTGCCCCTAGGCCTGACTGTGCGCGAACTTTTGTACGATGTCGCCGGTGGTATTCGCCATGGCCACGGTCTCAAAGCCTTTGCTCCGGGCGGGGCTTCGTCGGGCTTTTTACCGGCGAGCATGGCTGACGTGCCGCTCGATTTTCGCGCCCTGGCCGAAGCCGGTTCGATGCTCGGTTCGGGAGCGGTGGTGGCGGTGGCCGAAGGCACCTGTATGCTGGATTTGGCGATCAACGTGGGGCGTTTTTTCCGCAATGAGTCCTGTGGAAAATGCGTGCCCTGCCGGGTCGGGTCGGAAAAAATCGTCATGCTATTGGAAAATATCCTCGACGGCAATGGCTCAGAGGCTGACTTGGACCTCATTGAAGAGTTATCCGACACCATGGCGCTGACATCGATTTGCGGCTTGGGGCAGGCTGCCCCCAACCCCATCCTGTCGGTGATCAAGTACTTTAAGGACGATATCGTCCGCTATATCACGAGGTAGCGCATGTCCGAAGCCACGATCACACAGACGATGACCCTGACGATTGATGGCGCCACAGTTGAAGTGCCGACGGGCACCACCTTGTACGATGCGGCCAAACAGGCGGGTACGGAGCTGCCGGTGCTGTGTCACGATCCCAAGTTCGACCCGGTGGCGGTGTGCCGCATGTGTGTGGTCGAAGTGGAAGGGGCGCGAGTCTTGCAAGCGGCGTGCATCCGCCAGGCGGAAGATGGCATGGTGGTGCACACGCAGAGCGATAAGGTGAAGCGCTCACGGCGCACCCTGGTCGAGCTGCTGATGTCGGATTACCCCAAACCCGCTGAGTCTGGGAGCAATGGCCATAGCGCGGTCCATCCCTACACAGGTAAGCCTGATCTGCTCCTGGAGTTGGCACAGCGTGAAGGCATTACCGCGCCACGCTTCCCAGCCCGGCCGTTTGACAACGGCCACGATCTGTCGTCAAAAGTGATCGCGGTCAATCACAATGCCTGTATTCTGTGCGACCGCTGTATTCGGGCCTGCGATGATGTCCAGAACAATGAGGTCATCGGGCGCGGTGGCAAGGGTTATTTATCGCGCATCGTGTTTGACCACGATCAACCTATGGGCGAGTCGACCTGTGTCTCGTGCGGCGAATGTATGGCCGCGTGTCCGACCGGCGCGTTGACGGATAAGCCTCTGACCTTGACCGTTCTCGATGAGACGCCCCTTACCAAAGTCGATTCGCTATGCCCGTATTGCGGCGTGGGTTGTAGCATTACCTACAGTGTGGATGCGGAGAAGAATACCATTGTTCAGGTGGCGGGGCGCGACAGCCCGGTGAACCATGGCCGGTTGTGTGTAAAGGGCCGCTACGGCTTCGATTATCCGCATCATCAAGAGCGCCTCACCGTGCCACTGATTCGCAAGCCCGAATACTATCCGAAGTCGGTGGAAGGCTTGAGCGACCTGGCCGACCCACGCGCGGCGTTTCGGGAGGCCACGTGGGATGAAGCGCTCGATCTGGCAGCGCAGCGCTTCATGGCCATCAAGCAACAATTCGGCGGTGCAGCCCTAGCCGGATTTGGCTCGGCCAAGTGCTCCAACGAAGACAATTATCTGTTTCAGAAACTGATCCGCGCGGTGTTTGGGACCAACAACGTCGACCACTGCACGCGGCTCTGTCACGCCTCATCAGTCGCGGCTCTGATGGAGCAAATCGGTGGGGGTTCGGTCTCCAACCCGTTCTCCGATTGCTTGGAAACCGGGGCCATGTTCATTATTGGGTCCAACACCACCCACAACCATCCGGTGGCCGCCACGTTCATGAAACAAGCGGCCAAAAACGGGGCGACGCTCATTGTGGCCGATCCTCGCCGGCCCGAAATGGCGGATCACGCCGACTACTACATCCGGTTTAATCCGGGCACGGATGTAGCCTTTCTCAATGGTCTCATGCACGTCATCATTCGCGACGAGCTCTACGACGCCGATTTCATCGAAGCGCGAACTGAGGATTTTGACCGCCTGCGCGAGACCGTGCAGGCGTACACCCCGCAAGTGGCGTCACGGCTCACCGGCATCCCCGAACAACAGATTATTGACGTGGCCCACGCCTATGGCGAGGCCGACAGCGCCATGATTTTTTGGGGCATGGGAATTTCTCAGCACACCACGGGCACGGATAATTCGCGCTGCTTGATCAACCTCGCGCTGCTCACCGGCAATATTGGCCGTCCGGGCACCGGACTGCACCCCTTGCGCGGGCAAAACAATGTGCAAGGGGCCTCGGATGTCGGGTTGATTCCCATGGTTTACACCGGCTATCAGAGCGTTACGGAACCCGAGGTACGGCAGAAGTTTGAAGCCTCTTGGGGGGTTGAGCTCGATCGGGAGCCCGGTTTGACAGTCGTCGAGATTATGTCCGAGGTGCTGGAGGGCCGGATCAAAGCCATGTACATGATGGGCGAAAATCCGTTCCTAAGCGATCCGAATATCAACAAGGTGAAAAAATGTCTCGCGGCCATGGACTTTCTGGTGGTGCAAGACATTTTTATTACCGAGACCGCGGCCTACGCCGATGTCATTTTGCCCGGCTCCAGTTTTCCCGAAAAAACCGGCACGTTCACCAACACCGACTCCCGCGTGCAACTGGCCCGTCAGGCTATCGCCCCCCCTGGTCAAGCGCGAGTGGATTGGCACATCATTGCCGATCTGGCCACGCGCATGGGCTATCCCATGCCCTACGAATCCGAGGAGCAAATCTGGCGAGAAATCGTCTCCCTCACCCCGGTGTTTGGGGGCATTACCTACGAGCGCTTAGAGCATGAGGGGTTGCCCTGGCCCTGTCCGGAGCCGGATCATCCGGGGGTGCTGATTCGCTTTACGGAAGACTTTCCGCGCGGCAAGGCCAAGTTCTCACCGGCGGAATACGCCCCGGCGCAGGAGTTGCCGGATGAGACCTATCCCTTGGTCCTCAACACCGGCCGGGTGCTACAGCACTGGCACACCGGCACCATGACCCGGCGCGCCAAAGCCCTCGACGCCATCGCGCCGGAGGCATTGCTGGAGATGACCCCCGAGGATATGGAAGCGCTGGGGATTGAACCGGACGAATTCGTACGCGTGCGGTCTCGGCGCGGTGAGCTGACGGTGAAAGTCACACGCTCGCACAAGCCATCTCAGGGAAGTGTGTTTCTCCCGTTTCATTTTAAGGAAGCGGCGGCCAATCTGCTGACCATCGATGCGCTAGATCCTTACGGCAAAATCCCGGAGTTTAAATTCTGTGCCGTGCGGGTGGAGAAGCTTGAGGTCTAGCCAATAAAAAGACAGCGGCTCCTAAAACTCTGGAGCCGCTGACAGGAAGTGTGTGCGTGGGGAATCATGAGGGTAGCACCGGGAGTGGCGGTGCGGCCAGTTAGCGGCGGGGGCTTACCGCCAACGCTCAGGAGTATAGACGACCTTTAGCCCCAGCTCGGTGACGGCGCTCACAAGGCGGGTCTGACAGCCATCCCACCACCATCAAGGGGTCACATCAGTCCTCAGACCGGTGTTGCGACATCGGCAGCGGGATGACGCGGCCATCGGCACGTACGGCTTGCGCGGTGGCATCCTGATCCACCCGACGAGGAGGTGTGACTAAAACGTGTTGGCCAACCACATCAAGCACCGCGCGGACCAGTGCAATGCCGTCGATGCCCCGATTGCGCAGGGCTTGTAGCAAGGGATCGAGGTGCAGAACCGGGGATGTCGCATCCTCGGGAGGGGCCATCGGCGAGTAAAAAAAATCGCCAACTGAAACATCGAGGGCTTGGCTTAGGCGGAGGAGAATTTTGAGGGAAGGCAATTGATCACCACGCTCAATTTTGCCAATATACGTGGTATTGACACCACCTGCCACTCGCTGGGCCAAGGTTTTCTGGGTCCAGCCCTTGCCATGGCGGAGGCGCCGGAGAATCAGTCCGATCTCGCAAGCAAGCTGTTGCTCGTCTTGAGTCATCACGACGACCCTCCTGCCAGACATGCCTTTAGTGAGGATTCTCAGCCATGGCACGAGCCCGGCGCCTCACCCACTTGTGCCAGGCCGAGTCGGCGATTTCCACAATGCCTCCCATCGTCTTATGGTACAAGCGCATCACTGGCATTTCATCGAGGGTCAGCACCCCATCCTGCAGAGCCAGGCGAATCTCCTGTCCAGGCCGCATGCGTTGGATTTTTTCATACTGACCGGGGCCAGTCCCAATAAGGAATTCGTAGCCCTTGTGCCCATTGACTTGTTCAAGCAAGACGATGCTATTGAGCGGTTCTCCGGAGCGGTTAAAACGCGTCGTCGCAAAGCCAAAACGCGCTTTCACACGCTCGCGCTCACCGAGCACGGTCTCGAGGGTCATGCCCTTGGGCTTCATTTCAGCCAACTCCGGCAAGCCAATCGGCTTAAACGGCCAGTGATCACGCTGCTCAAAATGGTCCGTCTTTTCAAGCAAAGTCACCACATTGTTATTGATCGGGCCGCCGATCGAGTGCGCCAACGCCATCTGATAAGCTTCGGTATCCAGTAACATCCGGTGATTTTCCACCACCTGCACCATACCGGTCGCCCCCAAGGGATGGCCGCGTGACAGCAACCCCCCGCTCAGATTGGTCGGGAACCGCCCTTGCGGCCCGGTGATCTCGTCGTTCAAAAGGGCTTCGAGGGCATCCTCGGGATCCACCAATCCTAAATCGATCATATTCACCGGACCAAAGCTGCTGAATGGGTCATGCATGTTGACGCAGAGTTTGTGGGCCATGTCGCGGATATTCGGCAAGCAAGCCATGGCATAGGCATAGCGGGCGGCAATGACCGTGGCCGGGAAACTCCCAAATTGCCCTCGGTCGGCGATAGTCGGCAAGTCCGTCGCCGCGCCCACCCCGGACACTTGCACGGCTTGTGGCTCCGACGTGAGAATGCACGCGGCCACCGCATCGGACTGCGGACAACAGTCATAGAGACGCAGCGGATCATAAAAAGTCCAATTGCGGCCGCTTTGGATATCGTCGTGATAGGTTTTAGTCGGCAGGGCAAAATTCAGATGCGCCTCGGGCCGATCGGCGGCAAAGCGATGCGCCCGTTCCGCCCAGCGTGAGGCCAAGTCCAACCATTGGGCTTCATCTAGTTTGAAGTCATGCATCAACGCCTTGGCCACAATCGCGCCACACGCTGGCATGGTCAGGCCGTATTCGGCCTCCTCCTTGTCGATCACCCCAGCAATGATTTGCGTGGCGTCGTCAGTTGACACCTCTGTCATCTTCTGGATACCAATGGCCAACACGTGTTCATAGCGTCCCGAGGCGATTTCCAGGTAGGCGTTTTCAAAGGCACTCGCACCAGAGCTGGAAGCGGTATCAATCAGCACCGACTTGGCGCCACTAATCCCGAGCAGCCCGGTGATCTTGGCCGCCACGTTGTCTAAATGATTAAAAGCAAATGGATTCTGACTGCCGACGACCACCGCTTCAATATCTTGGCGGCGGACCGGGCTCTGCTCAAAGATCTGCCCAACTTGTTCAGCGAGTTCAAAATAAGTCAAGTCATCACGGTGTTTACCATTAAATTTACCTACCGGGCTCATATAAGAGGCGGCGACATAGACGCGCTGCGGCTGAAAGATCACCTGCGGCTTCTGCATAATTGGCCCCGCTGAAAAGCGCACTCAATTTCTCACCTCACCACGTATGGTGAGCACTTCTATATGGGTTTTTTACTTACGAAACATTATCGTCGATCGACAACTAAACAGCTACCTCTACAATCATTTCGATTTCAACCGGGATGCTCATCGGTAACTGCTGCATCCCCACCGCCGAACGGGCATGGCGCCCAGCCTCGCCGTAGAGCGCCACGAGCAAATCCGAAGCGCCATTGATGACCTGCGGATGCTCGGTGAAGGTCTCCGTACAATTGACCATACCCAGCAGTTTGACAATGCGATTGACGCGATCCAAATCCCCCACCTGTCGTTTGACCGATGCCAAGCAATTGAGCATGACCGATTTGGCAACCTCATAAGCCTGTTCAGTGGTCAAATCGCGCCCCACCTTACCGGCCATGATGCTGCCATCATGCAACCGGCTCGGCCCGTGCCCAGACACGAATAGCAGATTGCCTACACAGACAGCGCCGACGTAATTTCCCACTGGCGAAGGCGCCTCGGGCAACGACAACCCCATCTCGGCCAGCTTGGCTTCGATTTCCATGGTCGACCTCCAATATGGGTGAGATACAGAGATATGGTATTTAACGGAATTACGCACTGCAGTCAAGATATTGTTTATAGCGTGAACCACGCTCATGAAAGTTTCTGTTCTTTTTATTAAAGTTGAGCGAGTTGGCGTTTGGCGACCATTTGCGGCAGGGGTCAAAACATGCTAGGGTGTCTATATTTATCAAGATTGACCGACTTGCGGGAGTGCGCTTATGAATCTCAAATTTTCTCCTGAAGATGAGGCCTATCGCCTCGAATTGCGGCAGTGGCTCAAACACAATCTGCCCACCGAGCCCGCGCCGGTGGATCAAGACGCGTCGTTTGCCTATCGCCGCGAGTGGCAACGCAAGCTGTCCGAACACGGGTGGATTGGTGTGCACTGGCCCAAAGCCTATGGGGGTCAGGGTGCCACGTTGATTCAGCAAGCGATCTACGCCCAGGAGATGGCCCGGGCGCAGGCGCCGGCGCCTGCCAATGGTCTGGGGATCAGTATTGTTGGGCCCACCCTGATCGACCATGGTACAGAGGAACAGAAAAAACGTTTCATTCCTAAAATTCTCAATGCAGAAGAAATCTGGTGTCAGGGCTTCTCCGAGCCCAATTCGGGTTCCGACCTCGCGTCGTTGCAAACCAAGGCGGTCCTAGATGGCGATGAGTTTATCGTCAATGGCCAAAAAATTTGGACCAGCCTTGGACAGTATGCAGATTGGTGTATCCTGCTGGTGCGCACCGATCCGGATGCCCCTAAACATCGTGGCATCACCTTTCTCTTGTGCGACATGCACACCCCCGGGGTGACTGTCAAACCGCTGAAACAGATCACCGGCAATGCCGAATTCAACGAGACATTTTTCGACAACGTCCGCATCCCACGCGACAATATCGTTGGCGAACTTAATGGCGGCTGGCGCATTGCCATGACCACATTGACTTACGAACGCGGTATCTCCACCCTGGCGACACAAGTCCGTATGAAGCAGCATTTGGAAGCGATGATGGACTATGCTCGCCACACGAGCCGCAACGGTCACCACCTCGCGGATGACCCCACGATCCGGCAGCAACTCGCCCAAGCCCACATTCGGGTCGAGATTATGCTGATGAACCTCTACCGGACTATCACCTCGCAGTTGCGCGGCCAAACTCCCGGCCCCGAAGCTTCTCTGGCCAAGCTGTACTGGAGTGAGCTCGACAAATGGATGCAGGAAATGGGTATGTCTCTCCAAGGCCCCTATTCCCAATTGATGCGTGAATCCAAATATGCGGTGGACGGCGACTGGCAGTACAATTTCCTTCGCAGCCGTGCCGGTACCATTTATTCCGGGACTTCGGAAATTCAGAAGAACATTATTGGCGAACGCGTTCTAGGACTTCCGAAAGGCTGACCGCGACCCTGATTTATCGATCTATCGCCCCTCTGGCGAGGCCTTCGTATCAAGCCGGAGGGGTCAACTCAATGGGGCGAGGCCAAGTGGATGGATGATTGCGTAAACGCGGAAAATATGTTAATTTGAACTGCTTTTGCCTCTATTATCACGGTATACTGCTCCACGAAAATAGATGTACCGGATAATACAAATGCGATGCAGTTTTACATGGTGACGGTAGTTCCATTCATTGCGGTCGCAGAGTACGGTGCGGTTTTGTCATAAAAAAATCTCGAAGTTCTTCATATTAAGCCGCCAATGTCACTGCAATCCCAAGAGTTCAAAACTCAAGAATATTCATGTCAGTCAACCTCTTGCCCTCCCTTGATTGGCCCGTCTGATGGCCTCACAGAGAAAGGAGTCCTCTATGCCTCGCGAAGGTGTGACAGAGCTGAAAACGCAACAATTAGAAACGCTGGGCTTCAGTAATATATCCAACGTTTATTGGAATCTTCCGACCGCACCACTCTATGAAGAAATCACCCGCCGCCACGAAGGCCTCATTGCCGCCGACGGTCCCGCTGTGATGCTGACCGGCGAACATACCGGGCGCTCGCCCAAGGACAAATTTATTGTTGAAGAGCCCGGCAGCAAAGATCTGGTGTGGTGGGAAGGCGACAGCAAGCCGTTTGCGCCGGAGCGCTTCGCCTTGATGACGCATCGCATCCTAGCTTATATGCAGAATAAAGAATTGTTCGTCCAAGACTGCTACGCCGGTGCGGATCCCGCTTACCGGCTGCGTATTCGCGTCATCACGGAACAAGCCTGGCACAATCTTTTTGCACGAACCATGTTCATCGTGCCGCCGGCTGAAGACCTCGCCGATTACGTCCCGGATTACACGATTATCCACGTCCCGAATTTTCTTGCCTCGCCGAGTATTGATGGCACCCATTCCCAAACGTTCATCCTGATGAATTTTGCCACCAAACTCATCTTGATTGGCGGCACGGGCTATGCCGGTGAAATTAAAAAATCCGTCTTTTCTCTACTGAACTTTATTTTGCCTCAAAAGCGCGTTTTATCGATGCACTGCTCAGCCAATGTCGGCGACGATGGGGACGTGGCTCTCTTCTTCGGTCTCTCCGGCACTGGTAAAACGACATTGTCTACCGCGCCGAACCGCCTGCTCATTGGCGATGATGAACACGGCTGGAGCAGTCATGGTATCTTCAACTTCGAAGGTGGGTGTTACGCTAAAGTCATCCGCCTCTCCGAAGACTCGGAACCAGACATCTACAGCTGCACCCAACGTTTTGGCACGATCTTGGAAAATGTAGTGATGAACCCGCACACCCGCCAACTCGATCTCGATGACGACAGCCTCACGGAAAACACGCGGGCAGCCTATCCGATCTCCCATCTCGATTCGTTTGTGCCGAGTGGTATGGGTGGGCATCCGAATCATATCTTCATGCTCACTTGTGATGCGTTCGGCGTCCTACCGCCCATAGCCCAGCTCACCCCCGAGCAGGCGATGTACCATTTTGTCTCCGGTTACACGGCCAAAGTGGCGGGTACCGAACGCGGCTTAGGCAGTGAGCCCGAAGCCACTTTTAGCCCATGCTTTGGTGCGCCATTTATGGTAATGCATCCGGGGGTTTACGCCAATTTGTTGCGGGAGCGCATGCTGGAGAATAACGTGACGTGCTGGCTCGTCAACACGGGCTGGAGCGGTGGATCGTATGGGGTTGGCAAACGGATGTCCATCGGTTACACGCGAGCCCTCATCAATGCAGCCCTCAATGGCAGCTTGGAAAAAACGCCGATGGTCGAAGATCCGATCTTCCGTTTTCAAATTCCCGCCCAATGTCCTGGCGTCCCCAACGATGTGTTGCAACCCCGGAAGACCTGGGCTGACAAAGCCGCGTATGACGAAAAAGCGCGCCAACTGGCCCGAAGCTTCCACGAGCATTTCAAACCGTTATCCTACGGCATGGAAGCAGCGGTGCAGGAGGCAGGTCCTCGCCTCGCCTAAATTTCGTCAATCCATTACAACGATGTTTTAACTTGCTCCAACGGGAAGTCCCCTTGCGTGAGCTGGGGGATGAAAGTGGGTCGGCTCGAAGAGCCGAGGGTACTCAGTCAAGTTATGTCGTAGGCTAACTTTGTAAAAGTTGTTGACTCGTGCTGTACTTCAACATATAGTGCCTCCCACGAACCAGCGTTTGTTCGCAAGCGACTGATTGTTCGATACCACTTAGGCCCTCCTTCGGGGGGTGAGCTTTTGTCGGTACGAGACCAGGGCATGGGTCTCTGGAAGCTTGTCTTCCTAGAAGCCCCCACCGTGAGGTGGGGGAGATGTCACATCTTACGAATTCACCCCAGTCCATACAGGCCGGGGTGAATGATCGTAGGCCGATCTGAGGTCGCGTAAAGGAGTGTGCATGGCGGCGAAAAAAGGACAACAGTCACCATTTGATTGGGGTATCCTGTTTAGTATTATCGCCTGTATCTTTTTAGGCGCGGCCCTATTTCTTTTTATAGACAACAATGATCTCTTGGCCAATGGCGCCAAAAAATTGTGGCATCCCGAAGCGTTTATCATGCTGGGGGTACTCGGCATTCCTTTTGTCTTGATGCTTTTGCATCTGATCCGCACGTTATTGCCGTCGCACGCGTCCCGCTCTGTTCCGCCGTCTTCTTAGTAGAGAGACTGAATCAAAAAAAGTGATACCGTCGATGCCGGACGACCAGACTGTGGCCAACCTGATGTCTAGGTCATTAAAACAACTCGTCCCCTCGGCCAAACTTCTCAAACTCCTCTGCTAACAGGGTGCGGGCAATAATAAGTTTGTGAATGGTAGGAGTGCCTTCTTCAAGCCAGTTTAAACGGGCATCGCGGTACAGCATTTCAATTGGGCTCGACTTCAAATAGCCGATGCCGCCGTGTACCAGCAGCGATTTATCCGTCACCCGCCCTACCGCTTCCAAACCGAACAATTTGCACATCGACGACTCTTCCGGAATGCGCTGCCCAGCGTCATACTTGCGCAAGGCATCGAGAATGATATGCCGTAAGGCATAGACATCCGTGGCCATTTCGGCCAAGTAGCCCTGCACCGCTTGCCGGGTGGCGATCGGCTTGCCAAACGTCTCGCGCTGCTTCGACCAATTCACCGCCAGTTCTAGTGAGCGCTCAGCTGTGCCCAATGCGGCTACAGCAATAAACACCCGGCTGATTTCCAAAAATGCCAGGAGTAGCTCCGATCCCATGCCCGTGTGACCCAGCACATTGTCCACCGGTACCGGTACATTCTTAAAAATCAACATATCGTGCGAGCCCCCAGCACACCCCATGGTGTGGGCTAAAGGCTCGATGGTAAACCCCGGCATACCGCGCTCTAACAGCAGGACGCTAAACTCCCGATGGCAGCCATCGGCCATCTGGGTAAATGCGAAAACGGCAAACAGGTCGGCCTCGCGGGCATTGGTAATCAAATGTTTCCGTCCGTTGAGGAGATACACATCCCCTTGCCGCACCGCAGACGAGTTGCTGTCCAGGCCAGAACCGCTATCCGGCTCAGTCAATCCGAAGCAGACGATGAGATCGCCGGTCGCCATTCTTGGCAAGTACTTATCGCGCTGCTCCGGGCGGCCAGCTTCCATCAGGTGAACACTGCTATTGTGCACGTGTAATTGGGCGCGAATGCCGCCATGCACCTTGGCAATCTCTTTGAGCACCGGCGCATATTGAACCGTGCTTAGCCCCAGCCCGCCGTAGATTTCCGGTACCAGGCAATCGAACAGGTGGTGCTGGTGAAACTTTGGACGCAAGTCCTCAAACGGAATGTATTCATCCTTTTCAATCTGCGGCACCAACGGGTCAATTTCAGACCACAAGAACTGCTTGACGTCATCGAGATAGGCCAGGTACTCACTCTCACTCGCAAACTTCATAACCGTCTCCACCTAGCCGCCTAGTTTTATCGCCTAGCTTTAGTCGCCTAGCTTTAGTCGCCTAAGAGTTGCTTGGCAATCGTGTTAAGCTGCATGAACGACGTGCCCTCATAGATCTTGCCGATCTTGGCGTCGCGGTAGAACTTTTCAACCGGTGCATCCGTGGTAAAGCCAATGCCGCCAAACACCTCAACCGCCCGCGAGGTGACGCGCTCCGCCACCTGAGAAGTAAAGTATTTGGTCATCGCCGCCTGCTGTAAAAACGGCTCTCCGGCATCTTTGAGCCGTGCCGTATTATAGACCATGAGCCGCGCCGCCTCGAGCTCCGTGGCCATCTCGGCCAACTGAAAACGCATGGCCTGAAAATCCGCAATCGGGCGGCCGAACTGCTGCCGCTCCTTGGCGTAGCGCACCGCCGCGTCCAGGGCACCTTGGGCAATCCCCACCATCTGCGCGCCGATGCCGATACGCCCCTCATTGAGCGTTTCAATCGCCACTTTGTAGCCCTGCCCGACTTCGCCCAGCACATTTGCCTTCGGGACGAGGCACTGTTCTAGAATCAATTCACACGTGCTGCTGGCCCGAATACCCAGCTTTTTCTCCGCCTTGCCCACGCTAAATCCTGGAAAATCCCGCTCTACCAAAAAGGCCGTAATCCCCCGATACCCCTTGCTCGGATCCACATTGGCCATAACGATGTAGAGACCGGCTTCACGCCCGCTGGTAATCCACATTTTACGGCCATTCAACACATAGTGATCGCCTTCTAAAGTGGCGCGGGTTTGCAGGGCAAAGGCATCACTCCCCGAGCCCGCTTCGGACAATGCGTACGATCCAACGGTGTCTTTGACCATCTTCGGCAAGTACTTGGCTTTTTGCTCCGGCGTACACCAGCGCAGTAAGGCGTTATTCACCAAGGTGTTCTGCACGTCCACCAGGACCCCCACGGCCCCGTCCACCCGTGAAAGCTCTTCAATCGCCAGGCAACCCATCCAAAAACTGCCGCCCGCACCACCGTATGCCTCCGGAATCTCAATCCCCATGAGCCCTAGCTCAAACAGTTGTGGCAGGAGCGCCGGGTCATACTGCGATGCCTCATCCATCGATGCGACTAGAGGGGCCACTGTGGTCTCAGCAAAATCGCGAATCGTCGACCGAAACAGCGCTTCATCTTCGCTCAAGCAAGTCAGTGGTTGCACCGTCGGGATAACGGACGTGCTCATACGCTTTCTCCCCCAAAATCGCCGGTCTTTTGGTATACTTATCTATTGTACACGCTTTTCATCGCGACACCCAGGGCCGATCGCAAGACTCTCGGGAGGATGTCAGGCAGCGGCCATGGGTGCAGCAAAAAAATCGCGTTCACAAACCATGGCGTAACGATAGGCCTCGCGAACCGCCGGGGTGTCGGTGGCAGTGTCGTCAAGCAGCATTTCAAGTCCTTTTGCCAAAGCCTCAAACTCGGGATCGGCATACGTCAGGATCCAATCGCCGTACGGGTGATCATCGTGTAGTTGGGGCGTCAGCTCGATGCCGAGCCAGGCATACAACCGCATACACGGGGTCATCGCCGCGACAATCTCGTCGACGCCGGCACTCCAGGCCACGCGCAGTAAAAAATCCGTATACGCGCGGGCCGCAGGCAGCGGTGCAACCGTGTTGAGGTCGATGCCGAGACTTTGGGCATAGCCGCGATGTAGTTCTAGCTCCTCCAGCACCCCGCCCATCAAGTCGCGAAAGGTCGCCACCTGATCGAGCCGCTCGCATTTCGCCGCGGCCAACGCGTAGGCGCGCAAAAAGGCATTGAGAAAAAACGCATCTTGGGCTACATAACACTTAAACGCGACAGTTTCCAGACCGCCATCAGCCAGCCCTTGGACAAAGGGCAGCTCAAGGCAGGCGCGGGCCAAATCGCCATTGGCCTGCCACAGGGTTGCGTGCAGCATGATATCTCCTACGTAAAATCCTCTATAAAGAGATCGAGAGGAGCCGCTCTCCCCGAGACATGTCGCCTCATTTCCAGGAGATGTCAGGCTTCGCGACAAGGCATTTGAGTGACAACGGGTGTCATCGACGAGTACGATTAACCAGGGCTGTGCCACAGGCATCGCCCTCATGCCAGGTTTCATCCGCCGATCAAGTCGGCGATAAAATAAATCGCATGCCATTCTTGTGGGTTGCCTATAAAGTCCGTATTCTCTATGCTTTAGACATTACATGTCAACTAAATTATCAGGAATGATTAAAGACCGGCAAGTGTGCTGGGTATCCGTCGTCTCGATCCCTTGGCCACACGCGGTAATCAGGAGTAGGTGCGGATGCGGCGAATAAGGCCTATCTAGGGACGTGCATACAGTGGAGAAAGGCGTGAGTGCTTTAGCAAACTTAGGACCGTCGGGCATTAGGCAACTCGTTCGTGGCGCCACCGCCAAGCCATGGCTAACCGTGATCCTCGCCGTGGCCCTCGCCGTGTTGTCCGTGTGGTACGCTATGTCAGCACTCACCTTCGCCACCTCGCGCAATGCCATGGCGTCCTCGGATGCCCCATATATTCAGGCGGATCAAGCCGCGAGTCAAGACTTCGGTTCGCTGAATTATCTCGTGGTGGTGATCGAGCCGCCCACCCTGCAACAAGGCAAGCAATTTGTCCAAGCCCTATCTGCTCGTCTACACCACGACACCCAGCACTTTCAAGAAGTTATTGAGAAGATTGATGCATCCTCTCTCGACGGCAAAAAATTGATCTACCTCAAACCCCAAGAACTCCGTGACCTTGAACAGCGGCTTGAAGATGCCCAAGATTTTATCGATGATCTGTCCAATGCGCCGGGCCTTGTCCCCCTTTTGAGCCTGATCAACCAAGGAATCAGCCGCGCTCTGGTCACCTACGTCACCGGTGGCTTCTTCGGCACCTCAGAGTCGTCTTCGGTCGATGAGGCCCCCAGCGATTCGCAATCGCTCGACATCAGCTTTCTCAGTGCCCTGTTCTCCGAAATCAATTCTGCTCTGTCCACGCCGGAGCAGTATACCTTCAAGTCGCCTTGGAACAGTTTTTTTCTCAAAGATGAAGATGTCTTCTCAAAAAATGGCTACCTCACCTCCAAAAACGATCGCTTTTTCTTTTTGCTCGTCGACGACCGCGTTCAAGGCGCTAGCTTCGTCAAGCACAATGCCTCGATCCGTGCCCTACGCGCTCACATTGCAGCCGTGCAACGCGATTTTCCGGACGTCCAAGCGGGGGTAACCGGCGGCGATGCCCTCAATAACGACGAAATGGTGGCGGCCCAGCGGGATACCGTGTTGGCCACCCTGCTGGCGCTCTTGAGCGTGGCGGTGTTGTTCGTTGCGGCATTCCGCCAGGTCTGGCGGCCGCTGCTCGCGGTGTCCATGCTCATCTTGGCACTTTGTTGGACCCTCGGCTTGGCGGCGCTGACGGTCGGTCAACTCAATATCCTCTCCATTTCGTTTCTGCCCCTTTTGATTGGCCTGGGTATCGATTTCGGCATCCACTTTCTGGCCCGTTACAGTGAGGAGCGAGCCGTGCAAAAAGACTTTGACACCGCTCTGCAAACCGCTTTCGTCCGCACTGGACCGGGCGTGGCCACCGCCGCCGTCACCACCGCCCTCGCCTTTTATGCCGTGACGTTGACGGATTTCCGGGGCCTTGCCGAACTCGGAATTATTGCCGGTAACGGCTTGCTCCTATGTCTCTTGGCCAGCTTGACCGTGTTGCCCGCCATGTTGGCGATCTACGAACGCCATCGGCAAGTTCCGGCAGGGATCTGGCAAGCATTTGAGCGCGACCCGCTCGGCGGTCTCATGCGGATTCCCTGGCTGACGGCCAGCATCATCGGCCTCGCCACCCTAGCGGGGGTCTTGCTGCTGCCGATCCCCAAATTCGACTACAATCTGCTCAACCTGCAGGCGGCAAATACAGAATCCGTGGTGTGGGAAAATCGGTTGCACGACGGCTCGGGCCGCTCCTCCTGGTATGCTCTGAGCATCGTGGATTCCCTTGACGAACTACGGCGCCAAGCCGTCCGATTTGCAGTTTTACCGGCAGTTGAACGGGTGGATAGCATCGCCTCCCTACTGCCCGCAGATCAAGAGATACGCATTCCG
>Ga0214472_10001097_pt1 | contig 31186 bp, 24 predicted proteins | sample RVTome_6_FD_207662 | JGI IMG/M metagenome (GOLD analysis project Ga0214472, IMG submission 207662) | Soil microbial communities from uranium-contaminated site in the Upper Colorado River Basin, Wyoming, United States - RVT140D175 | ecosystem: Environmental > Terrestrial > Soil > Contaminated >...
TGGGACTCTTTTCGACCGGACGCGATCTCTCGGTCTTCGCGCAGATGATGCTCAACGACGGGGCGCTCGATGACCGGCGTGTCGTGGAGCGATCGACGGTCGAGCTCTTCACTCGGCGCGTCGATGGGATTCCGGAGAGCAGCCGGGCGCTCGGTTGGGACACGCCCTCGCGGGAGAGCACGGCGGGTCGTTACTTTTCTTCGTGTTCCTATGGGCATCTCGGTTTTACGGGAACCTCGCTGTGGGTCGATCCTATCCGCGATCTTTTTGTGGTTCTTCTCACCAACCGGATGAGCCCGAGCCGTGACCAAAAGACGATGAACGGCGTTCGTGCGTCGTTTCACGACGCGGTCATGGAGGCACTCGTCGAGGTCCCTCCCCTGAGGACCGCCTGAGACGGAGCCGCTATCGGTGGAGGAGTGTGGATCGATGTCGAGGTTCGAGATTGATGTTCACATGGTGGACCGGCAAGCCCCGTATCGTTTCAACGTGAAAGTCAGGGAGGGCGGGGGGCCGTCGACCCACGAGGTGACACTGGCCGAGACGACTTACCGGGAGCTCACCGGAGGCGCGTGTAGCCCGGAGGAATGCGTGCGGTTATGCTTCGAGTTCCTGTTGGCCAGGGAGCCGAAGGAGTCGATCCTCGGTCGGTTCGATGTGACGGTGATTGAACGCTATTTTCCCGAGTTCCAGCGGGAGTTCGCGAGCCTGCTGGACCAGGGTTGAAAAGGGGCCTGTCACGCCGAAGCGCGGCACGAGCTTTCCCGGCCCGCGGAGCGCAGGCAGAACAGGGCCCCGTCGTCCCCGGGGGGTGCAAGCTTTTGCTCTTCTCTCCCGGGGTGAGAGGAGTGATAATAGCGAGGGTAAGGTGCTGTTCGACCTCATGCCTGTTTTCGGGCGATGAGTTCGGTTCTTTGCAAGAGATGATCTTTTATTGGGGAGCAGACAGTATGCAATTCCTGGATTCGATCTGGGGGGTCGACCCGACGGGTCGACATGAGTCGTTCTTGCGGCTTCTCGACGACGACGATGACTACGACGACGACGACGACTTCGAAGAGGAAGACGAAGAAGACTACTCGGAGGACGAAGAGGAAGAAGAATCAGACGAAGATGACTACGAGGCCGACGACGACGAGTTCATGGACGACGACGACGACGAAGAAGAGGATCCTTGATGGCAGCCCGCCGCCCGGCCGGCTGCCATGCGTCGCCATGGCCATGACGTCTCCCTCCTTCTGCCGGTAAAGCCGGTTGACGTGTTCTCCTGCCCGACCCTCTTGCGCGCCATATGAGTCCAAGGCCGCAGTCTCCCGACCAAGGATAACTCGGTGACCCGGCGCGCCTCCGGCATCCGCTTTCCTCAGAGCTTCGCCTTCTGCGCGGGTTGCCCGCCGGGTCTCGGAACGCTACCATCGGCCGGCACCAGTCGGGTTCGCGGATGCGCAAGAGAATCATTCTAATTACCGGGGCGTCCGGCGAGGTTGGCCAAGCGTTGATCTCGAAGCTCTCCGGTTCCCCGGACAACTATCTCGTCACGCTCGATTTGGCTCCTCTTCCCTTCGAGCTGGAGAACGGTACTCATATTCAGGGAGACATACTCGATCAGTCGTTGCTGGACCGTCTGGTCGCGGAGTACGAGGTTGAGACGATCTACCATCTTGCCGCCTTGCTTTCTACACGAAGCGAGTTCAGCCCGGAGAGGGCGCACCGAGTCAATGTGGAGGGAATGCTCGGGTTATTGAAGCTGGCTTCCGAACAATCGCAATGGCGTGGCGAGCCGGTCTTGTTCATCTTCCCCAGCTCCATCGCGGCGTATGGTCTGCCCGACCGGGAGACCAAGGCCCGTTATGCCCGGGCGCGCGAGTGGGAATGGAACTCCCCGACGACGATGTACGGTTGCAACAAGCTGTATTGCGAGATGCTGGGGAGTTACTTCTCCCGGAATTACAAACAACTGGCCGCCGAGCAACCGGTGATGCTCGACTTCCGCGGCGTTCGTTTCCCGGGCCTCATCAGTCCCTTCACGCTCCCGAGCGGAGGTACCAGCGATTATGCGCCGGAAATGATCCACGCCGCGGCTCGCAACGAGCCGTACGATTGTTTCGTGAGCCCCGAGGCGCGGATTCCTTTTCTCGTCATGCCCGACGCGATCCAGGCGCTGCTCCGGCTTGCCAAGGCCCCCAAGGGTTCCATGAGCCGGCTCGTTTACAACGTGACGAGCTTCAGCCTCAGCGCGGCCGAGATACGCGATCTGGTTCTGGCCGCCTTTCCCGAAGCGGAGATTCGTTTTGCGGTCGACCACAAGCGCCAGGCGATCATCGATTCGTGGCCAGCCGATCTGGACGACACCGCGGCGCGGCGGGACTGGGGATGGGAGCCCGAGTTCGACGTCGAGCGATCGTTTCACGAGTACCTCATCCCGAACATCAAGCGGAGGTATTCGGCGTCTGGCCATGTTGATGGCGGCAACTCCGCCAATTGACGCCAGAACTGGCTAGGTCGATAGCGGCGACAGCACGTCGCCTCGCTTGAAGCACTCCGACACTTCCCGGTGATACTGAGAGAGCTGCGCCTGGCGCTCCGTTTCACTCCATCCGAGCTCGGCGGCCATCACCTTCGAGATACTTTCGACGATACTCATCCCTTGGTCATCGGCCAACAAAACGGTCCTGGATCGGCGAACCAAGAGGTCGCTGATCGTCATCACCATCTCGCGCTGGATGCTCTCACGGACTTGCTCCACGGAAGGCGTTGGATCGGGAGGCCGAGGAAGCACGCCGTCGAGCTCGAGCCCTGGAGTCCGGCAAGGGCCGAAGCGACGGCCTTCCTCCTGAAGCGCCTCGGTGACGCGGTCGACGACCATCTCCGCCATGCGGCGGAAGGTCGTGAACTTGCCGCCCGCGATAGAGACGAGTCCCGATGGGGACACGACAATCCTGTGCTCTCGACTCATGCGCGACAAGGAGCCCTGCCGCGAGTCGACCAGGGGACGCACACCGGCAAAGCTCGCCAGCACGTCGCTTCGCCCGAGATCGGCGTCAGGAAAGAACCGTCGAGCGAGCCCGAGCAGAAAGTCCACCTCCTCGCCGCGAGCCGAGACGCAGTCCAGGTCTCCCTCGAACGGCGACTCGGTCGTGCCCACGACCACGCGTCCTTTCCACGGGATCACGAAGAGAAGTCGCCCCCCGGCGAGCGGGAAAGCGAGACCGCTCGATGTCGGCAATCTCTCCGCGGAGATGACCACGTGCGCACCACGATTCGGACGAAGTCGGAGTGGGACGGGAGAACCTGACTTAGGGAAGAACCGTTCGACCCACGGTCCGGTCGCGTTGACTACGATTCGCGAGCGCACGGTCACGTCTTGCGCTTGCCTGGCGTCTCGAACGCGCACGCCGGAGACGCGGCCGTTCGCCATGACGAGGTCGCTGACTTCCGCGTAGTTCGCGACCAGAGCTCCACTCGCGGCCGCGGACGCCATCACGGCCAGATTGAGACGACTGTCGTCCATCAGACCGTCCCAATACTGGAGCGCGCCCCACAGCCCGCTCTCTTTCAGGAATGGTACGCTCTCTCGGATTTCTTTTTTGCCAAGACTCCGGTGCCGGCGAGCGGGTTCCCGCGCGAGCGCGTCGTAGATGGTCAAGCCCAGACGAAACTTCAAGCCGTCCCATGGCGAATAGATGGGCACCGCGATGGGAATCCAGCTCACGAGTTCCTTGGCGCTCTCGAGGAGCAAGTTCCGCTCTCGCAAGGATTCTTTGACCAACGAGAGCTCCAATCCCTGAAGATAGCGGAGTCCACCGTGGACCATCTTCGAGGTCTTGCTACTCGTGGCGTGGGCGAAATCGCGGCGCTCGAAAACCGCGGTACGGAGTCCGCGCGTGGCCGCGTCCCAAGCGATCCCTGCTCCGGTGATGCCACCGCCGATGACGACCACGTCGAGAGTCGTTCCCGCGGCGCGTTCCAGGGCATGCCGTCGGGTGCGGAACGAGAACTCGTTTTTCATGAGCGGCTATTATGCGCGAGGCCGGCGATGACGAGCGAGCGACTTAGGGAATCCAATAGAATGCCTCCTTGTGAGCAGACGAAGTCGGGCCCTCGTGTTGGAGGGGGGAGGCATGCGGGCCACCTACACCGCGGGGGTTCTGGAGGCCTTTGCCGAAGACGCGGACGGCGGTGGACGCTTCGACTTCGTGGTCGCTTGCTCGGCTGGGGCTTGTACCGCGGCGTCCTACCTGGCCGGCCAGCCGCAACGAAACCGTACCGTCTATCTGGAGCACTTATCCGGCAAGCGGTTCATCCGCTGGCACCGCCTACTGACCTGTGGCGACGTCATGGATATCGACTACTTGACCGACGAGGTCCATGGGCGGCTGTGTCCCCTGGATCTCGAAGCGCTCAGACGTAGTCCTACTCCCCTTGAGATCGGAGTGACGGACGCGGAGACTGGGGCAACACGCTATCTCAGTAACCACACCGACGACCTGCTGACGTCCCTCCGTGCTACCTGCGCGCTGCCCTTTTACTATCGGCGACCCGTCTTCTACCAGGGGCGGCGCTACCTCGACGGAGGTCTGAGCGATCCGGTTCCCATCAAGCGAGCGATCGCGCTCGGCGCGACCGAGGTGGTTGTTGTTCTGACCAGCTCCATCGAGGGCCGCGGACGAAAGCGGCAGTCGAGTCTCTTCCTTTCGATGAGCCGGGGAGTGCGAAGAACGCTGGCCGAGCGTCACCTGCGCTACCGTGAAGCCGCCGAGCTCTTGGCGTCACCGCCGCCCGGTGTCCGGATTCTGACCGTGCGTCCCTCTCGCGCGCTGGGATTGGGTCGAGCGACCCGAGATCGCGTCAAGCTTCAGGCGGGCTGCGATTTGGGTCGCGCGGACGGTCGCGCCTTCCTACGCGGTGACGCTGGCGGCTGACCGATCTTTAAGGCGGGTCATTGTCTTACCGGGGGATTACGCTCACCAGGCGAAGTGGACTCCCGGTTCCCCCTGCAATCTTGACTGGCAGTCCGAGGACGTAGCTCCCCGTCTCCGGAAGGCGGTCGAGGGATGCCACGTTCTCGAAGGCGGGGATGTTCTCGCCGAGCAAGATCCGGTGTGTCTCGAAGAGAACGGATTGCCCGTAGTCGATGCTGGCGGTATCGATTCCAATCGCATCGATGTTCCGGTTCTCGACCAACCAGGACGCCGCCGCCGGATCGAGCCCAGGAAAGTGAAGCTCCGCTACGGCCTCTTCGCCGGTTTTCGTCGTTCCCAGGTAGCGGCCCCGGTCGGGCCAACGGGCTCCCCATCCGGTTCTCAGGAGAAGAATGCTTCCGTCCGGAATGGCTCCGTGCTCCGCCTCCCACGCTTCCAGGTCGCTAACGCCGATCAAGTAGTCTGGATTGGCTTCCGCGGCTCGACTGGCGTCTAGAACGATGGCCGGGCCCACCAGATGATCCAGGGGAATCTCGTCGACGGTCTGTCTTGCCTCGGCGAAGTGGATCGGGGCGTCGATGTGCGTGCCTCCGTGCTCCGCGGTAGAGAAGTTGTTGGCGCCGTAATAGTAGCCGCCATCGGTGAAGCCGGCCGACACCACCTCGAGCTCGAAGGGTCGGGCGGTCGGCCAAAAGATCGTGTTCTCGTCGAGGACGTAGGTCATATCGATCCACTCGGCGTCGGCTCCGGTGAAGACCGCTCGAACGACGTCGGCGGAACTCTCGACGGGACTCTCGGCGGGAGCGGGTCCGCATGCTGGCGCAAGGATCAGGAAGGGAATGCTCGTTGCCCACGATTTCCAGGGCTTCATGATCACCTCCTTATTTGGTTAGTATATGCTTCGCTTTCGAGTGGAATGAAGGGGGTTCGGGTGCCTAAACGGTTCTTGGCAAAGTTATGTCTCGCGGCGGTCTTCTGCTGTGGGTACGGGCATGTCGCGCACGCACAGGAACAACCCGCACCCATTCCCGATGCTCCTCCCCGCGCCGAAGGCGAGGGCCCCTTCGAGCGATTGATCCTGCGCGGTGCGATCGTGATTGATGGAACGGGTGCTCCACCTATCGGACCGGTGGATATCGTCGTGGAAGGAAACCGGATCGCGGAGATAAGGAGCGTGGGTTATCCAGGTGTTCCCATCGATCCCGAGCGAAGGCCGACCACGGGACCGGGAGGGAGAGAGCTCGATGTCGAGGGTATGTACGTGCTGCCGGGATTGGTGGACTTGCACGGGCACATTGGTGGGGCCAGCCAAGGTACACGGGCGGAATATGTGTTCAAGCTCTGGATGGGCCACGGCATCACGACGATCCGAGACCCGGGGAGTGGCAACGGGCTCGAGTGGAATTTGCAACACAAGGAAAAGAGCGCCAGGAACGAGATTACCGCTCCCCGCATCGAGGCCTACGTTCGGTTCGGCCAGGGTCGTTTGCAGCCCATCGCCTCGCCGGATGAAGCGAGGGAATGGGTCGGCATGGTGGCCGACCAGGGAGCCGACGGTTTGAAGTTGACGTCTCTTCGTCCCGACATCATGGCGGCCGCGATCGACGAGGCAAGAAAGCGAGGCCTGCGTACTTCCTGCCATCACGCACAAATGGGAGTCGCGTGGATGAACGCGCTGGACTCGGCCCGCCTCGGCCTCACCACCTTGGAGCATTGGTACGGTTTGCCCGAGGCGCTTCTGGTCGCTCGCACCGTGCAGGACTTCCCGGCCGGTTACAACTATAGCGACGAGCAACAGAGATTTCGGGAAGCGGGTCGTTTGTGGAAACAGGCGGCCCCGCCCGGAAGCGAGCGTTGGAACGCCGTGATGAACGAGCTCATCGAGCTCGATTTGACGCTCGTTCCGACGTTTACCATCTACGAAGCGAGTCGAGACGTCATGCGGGCGCGCCGAGCGGAATGGCACGACGAATACACGCTGCCGTCGTTATGGCGTTTTTTTCAGCCGAGCCGACGCGCCCATGGCTCCTACTGGTTCTACTGGACCACCGCCGACGAAGTGGAGTGGAGGAACAACTACCGCCTGTGGATGACGTTCGTGAACGAGTACAAGAACCGGGGCGGGCGAGTGGCAGCGGGCTCCGACGCGGGCTTCATCTACAAGCTCTACGGGTTCGACTACATTCGGGAGCTGGAGCTTCTGCAAGAGGCTGGGTTCCATCCCTTGGAAGTGATTCGGGCCGCCACGTTGAAGGGTGCCGAGGCACTCGGAATGGCGGACGAGATCGGAACGGTCGAAGTCGGCAAGCTGGCGGATCTTGCGGTCGTCGAGAAGAACCCGCTCGAGAACCTCAAGGTCCTCTATGGAACCGGCGCGATCATGCTGGATGAGAACGATGAACCGGCGCGGGTGGGCGCGGTCAAGTACACCATCAAGGACGGGATCCTTTATGACGCGCCGACACTACTGGCAGACGTGAGGCGACTCGTTGCAGAGGCGAAGCGTGGCGGCGGGAAGAAAGAGCCCGCCCCAACCGGCACGACCAACTGACTGTCATCGCGACGCCTGCCGCGTCATGAGCTCGACGTATAGGTCGTAGAAGCGCTCCAGGTCCAGATCGAACTGGACCGATGCCTTGGCCACCCCCAAAGGCTGATGCTCCTGAGGGTCCCAGGCGAGCGTGTTTCCGTAGTCGATGCCGTGATCGATCTCGACGTCCACGTACATTTCGCGGGCTTCGGTAATGATCGAGGGCTCCAAGACACCCGCCACGCTCACTTCGTCCCACATGAAAATGTAGGGCTCCCAGTCGGCGGGGAAGCCGGGCGGCTGACGCACGTGAAAACGCTCGATGTACTGGGCTACCGGGTGAGGCGACTCCGCAATGCGCGCTACAAGCTCTTCACTGTGCCGTGTCTTGACCGCGATATCCACGGGTGCCACCGTGAGTCGCTTCCAGGGAGCGCGCAGAACCTTGTGCGCGGCCTCGGGATCCCACCACCAATTGAACTCCCGCCGGTACAGAGGCTTCTCGATACCTCCCCCCATTACCACCAGCTCTTTTGCCTTCTCGGGCAGCGTGGGATCCAGCATCAGGGCGAGTGCGATGTTCGTGAGCGGGCCTCCGCTCCAGATGACGACCTCGCCGGGGTGGGCGTTGACCGCTTCCACGATGAACTGAGCCGCGTCGCCCTCGGCCGGCTCGGTCGTCGGTTCGCCCTCGGGTAGCGGGACGCGCTCGAATGGTCCCGGCATTCCGTCGTTCCAGGCGCCTTTGTAGCGGTGCTCCCCGTAGAGCTTTTCCCATCGCTCCGTTTCCTCCTTGCTGTTCAAGAGGGGGAAGACGGCGCCGCGGTACACGGGGATGTCGGTGCGGCCGGCGATCTCGAGCGCCCGGAGCGTGTGGAGCGTCTCCTGCTCCATCCAGAGATCGCCGCTCACCATCGTGATGCCCAACACGTCTGCCTTGGGCGACTGGACGAACATCAGGATGGACTGCATATCCGTGCTACAGGGTCCGCGCGCGTCCTGATCGACGATGACCTTGATCTTTTCGATCGCTTCCTGGGTAGCAAAGGATGGCGGAACGCCAAGGGTGACGACTCCGAGCAGACCGAGCATCGAGTGAATGATCCTTCGCACGTGGTAAGACATCACGGTCTTCCTCCGGGGGTTCTTCGGGACAGGAGCATGTTTCTCATCTCCTCGGGCAAGAAGCGTGGCGAGAGGTAGACGACGTCGCCTCCGATCATCGTCATCAGGGCCTCGGTCTCCGCGATCTCTCTCTCCGGCACTTCGAAGAGATCGTGGGAAAGGACGACCAGATCGGCCAGCTTGCCGACCTGGATGGATCCCTTGACGTCATCCTCGAACGAGGCATAGGCAGCGTCCAGGGTGTAGCCGGCAATCGCCTCTTCGAGATCGAGCCGCTCGGCGGGTATCCAACCGCCTTCCGGCCGGCCATCGAGGTCCTCTCGCGTCACTGCGGTGTAGATTCCCATCAGCGGATCGATGGTCACGACCGGCCAGTCACTTCCGTGAACGAGACGCGCACCGGCGCGTCGCAGGCTCCTCCAGGCGAAGGCACGCTGCAACCGCTCCAGGCCGACCGCTTTGCTCCAGACCCCCCCGAAATCGGGAGCCCCATGGAGCGGCTGCATCGAGGCGAGGACGCCGGTTTCCGCGAAACGTGGGATATCGGGCTCGGAGACGACCTCGATATGTTCGATCCGGTGTCGCGCGTCCCGTCCCGGGTGAACGACCTCTTCATAGGCATCGAGAGCCATACGAATGGCACGATCGCCGATGGCGTGAGCGAAGATCTGAAAACCGCGCTCGTCGAGATCGGAGACGAGCTCTGCGAGCTCCTCTTGCGTGTAGTAAGGGTTCCCTCGCGCGCGAGGATCGTCAGTATAGGGCTCGAGCATAGCAGCCGTGTGGGACTCGATCACCCCGTCGACGAAGATCTTGACCGCGCCCGCCCTGAGCCATGGGCCGCGATGCCGAGCCTTCAGCCGAGCGAAGGTCTCCAGCATTTCTTCGGTCGTGGTCTCGTCGACTGACATCGCCGCGTAGACCCGTAGCGCGAGGTCTCCTCTTCGCTCGAGCTCTTCGAACAAGTCGAAGATGTCGTCGTCGGGATAGCCGAGTCGGGCATGGTCGTCCGGGACGCCGGTCGCGGTCTGAATACTCGTGATTCCAAAGCGATGCGCGTAAGTCATCCCGCTGCGAAGAGCGGCCAAGAGATCTTCACGGCTCGGGCGCGGGATGGCCTGCTGCACCAGACCGATGGCCCCTTCTTTCAGGGAACCACTGGGATCGTCGCTTTGCGGTTCGCGAACGATCTCCCCGGGCCCGTCCGGTACGGTATCGCGACCGACGCCGGCGATTTCTAGCGCTCTCGAGTTCGCCCACGCCGTGTGTGCGTCGTACGAAAGCAAGAAGACCGGTCGATCGGGAACGACCTCGTCCAAGTCGTGCCGCGTGGGTAGGCGCCCCCCGTCGATCCGGCCGTAGTACCACCCTTGCCCGACGATCCATTCGAGCTCGGGGTTGGCCTCGGCGTAGACGCGAACGATCTCTTTCATCTCTTCCAGCGATTGTGCCCCGTCCAATCTTACCTGTTCGAGGAGAAGGGAGCCGGAGAGAAGGTGGATGTGGCTATCGATGAGACCAGGGAGAACCAACCGGCCGCCCAGATCCACGATGACGGTCTCCGCTCCGATGACGGGGTCCATGTCGGTGCTGGAGCCGACCGCCTGGAACTTTCCCTGGCGCACGGCGACCGCCTCCGCCCAGGGTCTCGCCGAGTCCACGGTGTAGACTCTTCCGCCGCGGAGAACGAGCGCTGCGGAGGGTCCACTAGGCGCGCAGGAAGCGAGCGTGAGGAGGAACAGGAAGAGAACGCATCGCCGCGCCATCGGCGACGATACTATAACCGAAGCCGCCTCGCGATCGAGGCGGAGCAAGCAGCGGGAGCTAACGCACCGGCGGCGAGCCCGCGGTCCGAAGGTTGTGCATCACCGCGTAACCATAGGCCGCCGTTACCGCAATACGGACCCAGAGTGCGGCCCGGTCATGTCCATTCTCGTGAAGGCGCTTGGTCGTCCACCACACGGCCGCGGGCACCAGGACGTGCGCAGTAAACCGGACGCTGCGATTGCCCGCCAGTGGATTCGCTTCGTAGACGCCGGGCTGGCTGAGCCCCCACTCGGTGGTAGCGAGATCGCCTGCCGAAGCGGCGAACATACCGACCCCGAAGGTTTGGAAAAGGGCTCCTTCCTCCCAGACATCAGCTTCGCCGCGAATATCCTTCGTCGGCGTGGTTCGATCGGAACGCGTTTCAGAGGACTGTGCGAAAGCCACCCCGACCGCCGGCGGGCCGGCGATGCCGATGAGCAGTAGCGCGATGGTGCCCGCCGTCTTGGTCATCTCTTGGCACTCCCGTGCATCGAGAGGGAATGGATTCCAAGGTTGCGACGGAACCCCCTCTGGTTGCAGACTAAGTTTGTTTGGCTTGGCGGGTAACTAAGCAAGGTGGGTACCAACTGCTAGCATCGGGGAGAAGGACAACGAAACCCTCTGTATCGGCAGGAGATCCTTTGTCGGTCTCGAGTGCGGCCGGGCATGGCCGTCGAGCCCGGGACGTTGGGTTTCTACAACACCCGTGGGGAAAGGGCCCTCGGTTGTCTCCAGCCGGTACGGGCGCCCGATTCCTTGTCGTCGCTGCCTTGCTAGCCCTCGTCCCCGGCTCGCTCACGCACGCGCGGCCGGAAGCGAACCTCAATTTGCGCGATCCAGACTATCTGGCTGCGGCCGATTCGGGATTCAGACAGATTTTCGACCTCGATTACGACGCCGCGCTAGCGACTTTCTCCTCGCTCGAAGCCCGCTACCCAGAACACCCGGGCCCACCGCTGGGCTCGGCGGCCGTCCGGTGGTTGCAGGAGCTCTTCGAGCGTCAGGACTTCGACCTGAGCAAGTTCATCGCTCCCGGCTACTTCAATCGGAACTCGGAGCGGAAAATGCCGACTCCGGAGAGGGAACGTTTCTTCGAGGATGTCGAGCGCAGCAGAAGACTATCCGCAACGGTGCTCGGTCAGGACCCCGGTAACCGTGACGCTCGATTCTTTCAAGGTTCGGCAGAAGGTTTGTTGGCCGCGTTCGCGTACACGGTGGACGGAAAGGCGCTGGAGGCGTTCGGACACGCCAAGCAGGCCTACCAATATCATCGAGAGCTCATCGACGGTGATCCTGACTACGCGGACGCTTACATGGGTGTGGGGGTCTACGAATACATCGTCGATAACTTGCGCTGGTACTTGAAATGGCCCGCCAAGATGATTGGCTATCGAGGTAGTGAGGCACGTGGGATCAGCTATCTGGAAACCGCGCGCCAAGGGGAGTCATCGGTATCCGATGAAGCCAGCGCGATGCTGATGGTGATCTACTTCCGCGAGAAAAAATACCACCATGCGCTCGCCATGGCCCGAGGGCTTCGGCAACGCTATCCAAAGAACTTTCTCTTTCACCTCGATCACGGACAGATCCTGGAGGTGATGGGGAGGAAGCGGGAGGCAGTCGTGAACTATCTCGAGGTCGCGCATAACGCGGAGCAGGGCCGGCCCAACTACCAGAGGCTTCCTCTCGAGAGCTTTCGTTATGCTCTTGGGACGCGGCTGCGGCGCCTCGGCCACGGCGATACCGCCTTACGCACCTTCAGCGATTGCATCGCGAGCGTTCACACGCCAGACGCCGAAAGGGCGCTCTGCCATTTGGAGGCGGGTTTGATCGAGGACGAAGGCGGACGGCGAGAGCGAGCCGTCGCTCACTACGAATCGGTGTTGGCACTTCCACGGGTTGGAGACTCCCACCAGACCGCCCGTGACCGTCTGCGCACACCCTATCGGGCCCGATGAGTCATTCTTAGTATTAGTGCCGGGGCCGCCTTCGTCCGTCTCGAGACCAAGAAACTTCGGCGGACCAGCCGAAGCTTTCAGCGAAGGCTGGGGGCCCCACCGCCGTCTGGCTAGGTTGAGTAGCAGCAACGTCCCATTTTGGCGGCCGACAGGTGACTGCGGATCCGCCTGCCCTGTTAGTGAGAGGCGGCGAGTACTTCACGGATTCGTTCGAGGGCCCAATCGACCTCGTCTTGTTCGATGACCAAAGGGGGTGCGAAGCGGATGACTCTCTCGTGCGTTTCCTTGCACAGCATGCCTCGATCCATGAGCGTTTCGCAGTAGTCGCGTGCGGGCCCTGCCTCCGGTTGGAGCTCGACTCCCAACAAGAGCCCCTTGCCGCGAACTTCGCGAATGCGGGAGGATCGAATCTCGAGAAGGCCCTTCATGAAGTAGGCGCCCATGCGCTGCGCGCGCTCGACCAGATTCTCCTCGAGGAGCACGTCGAGCGCCTCGCGAGCCACCGCGCAGGCCAAAGGGTTTCCACCGAATGTGGAACCGTGATCGCCGGGCCGAAAGACTCCCAGCACTTCGTTCGATCCAACGACGGCCGAAACGGGGTAGAAACCGCCCCCGAGGGCCTTGCCGAGAATATAGAGGTCGGGCACGACGTCCTCGTGTTGGGAGGCGAAGAGGCGCCCCGTGCGGCCGAGACCCGTTTGGATCTCGTCAGCGAGTAGAAGCAGGTTCTCTTCGTCGCAAAGGTCTCTGAGCGCGCGCAAGAACCCCGCAGGCGGTACGATGACCCCCGCTTCGCCTTGAATCGGCTCCACGAGAATCCCGACCGTATTCTTGGTCACCGCATGGCGCACCGCTTCGATATCTCCGTAGCGCACGGTTCGGAAACCGGGGGCGAAGGGACCGAAGCCTTCCCGATACTGGGCTTCGCTCGAGAATCCCACTAGCGTTGTCGTGCGTCCATGGAAGTTGTTCTCGAAAACGATGATCTCGGCTTGGTCGGCATCCACGGCCTTGTTGAGGTAGCCCCACTTGCGTGCGGTCTTGATCGCGGTCTCGACGGCTTCCGCCCCGGAGTTCATCGGCAGAACCATCTGCATGCCGCAGAGCTCGGCCAGCTGCCGAAAGAAAGGCCCCGTTTGGTCGTTGTGGAAGGCGCGCGAGGTGAGGGTGAGTCTCGCGGCTTGATGCGTCAATGCGGCGACCAACCGGGGATGACAATGTCCCTGGTTCACCGCCGAGTAGGCGGAAAGGCAATCCATGTACTTCTTGCCTTCGACGTCCCAGACCCAGATACCGCGGCCTCGCTCGATGACGACCGGCAGCGGGTGGTAGTTGTGGGCGCCGTAGGTTTGCGCCAGCGCGAGATGCTCTTGGGTTTTTCCGGACGCGGTGGATGCTCGTAAGCCGGTCATTATTTCTGCCTCGGGAGAGCCTTTCTGCAGCTTAGCACGACCCCAAAACGGCCTCGGGGTGACGCTTGACGTTATCGAAAGAGTTGAAACGGGGTTAGCCGCGCCAAACCCACCAGAGGAAGAGGCTCACCATGACGAGGGCCAGGGACAACTTGGCGACCGTTCCCAGCAACATGCCCACGATCGTGCCGAATGCGCTGCGAACGCTAGTGTCTAGATGTCTGCTCCGCGCCAGCTCGCCGATCCACGCGCCGACGATGGGGCCCAACACGAGCCCGAGCGGGCCAAAGAAAAAACCGGCGACGGCTCCCACGAGAGCGCCGACCGCGCCCCACCAACTCCCTCCAAACTTCTTCGCTCCGAAGGCTCCTGCCGTGTAATCGAGAACATAGGTCAGGATACTGATGCCGCCCAAGATGAGGAGCTCTTGGAGCCCCACCGTGCCGAAGTCGGTGAAGAACGCGTAGACCAGAGCGCCCAACACGATGAGCGGCGTGCCCGGAAGGACGGGGAGGAAGGAGCCCAGCAGGCCGGCGAGCATCAGGAACCCCACCAAGATATAGATAGCGGTCACGGATGCAATGAATACCGGCCTCAGCGAGGGGCTCGCCTACCGGTCAGTCCCAAACGTGGCTGAGCGTGGTACGTTCCCCGAGCTCGTTGTGCTCGACCACGAGGTCGACCAATCGGTCCACGTCGCGAGCGCGCAGAGCCCTCGTTATCTCCGAGTGTTGGTGAACCATCAGGTCTCGGAACTGCGGGGAGCCGTGGAAATCGGGACGGAGCATGGTCACGATGCGGTAGGGCTGGAGCGCCGTGCGTAGCTGCCCCACCAGCTCTTTGAGGCGCCGGTGGGCCGTGACTTCGATGAGCAGCTCGTGAAAGCGTCCGTTGAGCTCGATGAGGCGGTCGATGTCCTCCGTGCCCAGCTGTTCGGCGCGCACACACAATGCCTCGAGACGGTCCAATTGTTTGGACGTGACTCTCTCCGCGGCGAGACGTATCCCGTAGCTTTCCAGGACCCGCAAGAGCCCGTATATCTCCTTGACGTCTCCCGCCGAGAGCTTGACGACGGTGAGCCCCCCGGAAGGAAACGGTTGCACCAGCCCTTCCTGTTCGAGTCTGGACAGCGCCTCACGGACCGGAGTTCGACTTGCTCCCAGGGACTGCGCGATCTCGAGCTCCTTCAAGCGTTCCCCAGGCTGGAGGTCACCGCTGATGATTCCCTTCTTCAAGAAAGAGTAAACCTGGTCGGCGAGCGTATGCCGCTCCACCGACTTCATCTTGAGCTTTCCGGTCGGCATGGATTAGCCCCCAGTTCGCTGATTGGCCATCCGGCAGAGCAAGCGCTCTGCCCTGACCGGGTTAAAAACGCCGCACACACAAAATCGTGACATGTAACGCGCACACTCCGCCGCCGATCGACGTCGCGTCTTGACCCAATCGATCATCTTCTCGGCGAAGGTGCGCGCTACCATTCCATGACCGCACATCGTGGTGAGCGACAGGGTATTGGCGTCGGAGAGCTGGCTCGTGTTCCCCATGAACCCCAGGGAGTACTCGACGGCGTGCGGCTCGATGTCCGCTTGTCGGCTGCACGCGGCCGCGTCATCGACCAGCGCCGAGATGTTGATGGATAGACCGAGGTCCGCGGCCTTGACTTCCTTCAAGCAGGCGACGAGCGCCTCGCGATTGTCGAAGACAGCAGCGGCGGTGGTCGGTGTGGTGATACCCGCGATCACTTCTTCCGGGGAGCCGTTCTCGGGGCGGCGCCAGTGCGCGAGCGGGTTCAGGTGACGGGAAGGGCGAAAAAGCCCTCCGTTCTTCCCGTCACCCATGTTCACCGGGTGGTGGCGGGAGCAAATCCTCAGGAATTGCCGAAGGCGCTCCGGCGCCCCGGCATCGTTTCTTCCGCGCGTACACATGGCGAACAGGATGTAGTCGTCCTTGAGATCCTCCGGCTGGCCGGTGCGATGCAGCGTGTTCGTCATTTTGCAGCGCTCAACACGGACACGACCTGGTCTGCATTCGTTGCCCGGCCCAACCCGAGGTTCGTCTTGCCTCGAATGACCGGGAAGCCTCGACGGGAGAGAAGGGCGGGCAATGGGTTGCTCCCGTTGGGACCACACACGGCGCCTATGCCGAGCGAGACGACGGTCTCGAGGCGGGGGCCCACCGTTTCGATCACGTCCAGGATTTTCTCGACCTGGCTCAACGGTGTTTTGATCTCCACGATGGCCGACAACACCTTCTCATCGAGGATGTCGGACCGCAGGGTTCCCCGGGAGGGGTCGGTCATGAGGTGGGTGACGGGATTGTTCTCTTCGAATTCGGCACCCGCGTTCGCCAAGGCGGTCGTCATCATTCCGATGTCGCGAAAGCGAGCCCCCACGCCCGGGCGCCCGAACTCCACGACGAAACCCGCTTCGCCCTCCTGCACTCGGTGCGTGACGTCGTTGGTCTTGACCTCTTCGGTGCCACGACCATGGACCCCCGTGCTCTCGTGCGTGGACGTGACGTCCGAAAAGGCACGCCGCACGACGCGCGGCCAGGCGAGATCCTCGGGCTCGAACGACGCGGTCGGACACACATCCGGTTCGGGCTCGAAACGCAATCGCATCCACCCCAGGATCGTGCGCAAGGAGCGCACCAGAGTGGGGTTCAGATGTTCTTGACTCATGCCCCGGTAGCACTGGTAGCACTCGACACAGTTGTCGCGGTCGATCTCCGCTCGGTTGGATTCAGGGTTGATGGCGATTGCCCCCATCGGGCAAATCGGCACGCAATTTCCACAAGCAACACACCGGGAAGGGCTTATACGCATGACCCAAAACTTCCGATCGAGTACCGTATGCCAGGCAAAACTCTAAGTCAACTTGTGATTGCGTGAAACGTCCACTGGAGTGGGCAGCGTTCAGAGCGCGTCCAGATCGAACGGATCTCGCAAGTGCGGGACCACGCAGTGCGAAGGCGTCTCCTTCTCGATGCGGCGGGCCAACGCCTGCGACGCCTCCGGCTCGCCGTGCGTGATGAACACCTTTCGGGGAGGTGTTGGCGAGGCTCGGAGCCAACGCAGTAGCTCGTCCGAGTCGGCATGGGCCGAGAGCCCGTGTATGGCGTGGAAGTGCGCGCGAACAGGAACCTGCTGCCCGTGCACCTTGAGGGACTTCGCCCCTTCCAACAGAGCTCGGCCGCGCGTACCGGCCGCCTGGTAGCCCACCAGGAGCACGAGATTCCGATCCTCCGGCAAGAGTCGCCGCAGGTGATGGAGCACCCGGCCGGCGGTGAGCATCCCGCTGGCCGAAATGATGATGCGGGGCCCGGGAAGCTCGTTGAGCGCTTTCGACTGCTCGACCGTTTGGTGAAACTGTACTTGGCGAGGGAACAGGCGTTTCCTTCCGTCGTCGTCGAGATCGTCGTCCAGGCTCTCGTCTTTCAAATGATGGCCGTAGATGCGGGTGGCGTCGACCGCCATAGGGCTGTCGATGTGGATGGGCACCTCGGTCAGATCGCCCCGGTCCATGAGATCGCGCAGGATCAGGGTTACGAGTTGGGCGCGCCCCACCGCGAACGAGGGGATCAGCACCGTGCCCCGCCGATCGAAGGTCTTCCGGATGGGCTCGCTCAGCTGACGCTCGAGGGAGACACGATCATGGCGTCGGTCCCCGTAGGTCGACTCCATGACCATGAAATCGCAAGCCGGCGGCGCCGTCGGATCGGAATGGAGCGGGACGCCGTAACGGCCGACGTCTCCACTGAAAACCAGAGTCGTTTCCTTGACCAGACGAGGAATGTAGCCGCTGTGATCGATGTGGGCGTGCGTTAGTAGGAGATGGTCGATGCTGCCGGGGTCGAAACCGGGCACCTGCCAGTTGAGCAGTCTCAGTTCCTTGAGTCCCTGGAACAATCCGGCGTCCACGAGCAACCTCCGTCGGCCGACATCCAGGAGAAAGCGGGAGCCGGTGACCGTGCCGGCACCCCCGTGAAATGTGAGGGTCATTTGCATGCGGCGGACACAATGAGCATCAAACGCAGTGCCTGAAAGGGCAATACGGACCGGATGCGAGCCTAGTGACAGACCGAGCCCGCGAACTTGCCGAGCATCGATAGATGGTCGGCGACGCGCTTGCTTCGAAGGGATATGAATCGGGGCACGGCCGTTCTCCGCCCGGGCCCCGACGCGACCTGCTCGTGCGAGGCGCTACTTCTTGCGACGCCTCGAGGCCTTTTTCTTGGCCGCTTTCTTGAGCCGCGAGATCTGCTTCTTCAACCGAGCTATTTGTCGCGCCTGCTGGCGAGACTTGGCTCTAGCTTTGTTGATGGTACGTTTCGCGGTCGCCCGCAGTTTCTTCAGTGCGGAACCGCTGGAAGCTTTTCTCGCCTTTTTCCGTCTCCGTTTTGCCATTTAGAACCCTCCACTTGGGGCCACTAAACGTGGCCCAGCCTTGATAGATCCTACGCTGCAGACCTATGCGCCAAACTCAAGGTGCTCTCGGGGGTACCGGTACTATATATAGTGATGGGACGCGTCTGTCAAGCCCTCTGGGCCCAATATCTAGTGCTGAGGGACCCTTAGTGCTGAGGGACCCTCGGATTGAACAAGATCGGCTGGGTGGAGCAATACTCTACGCGCTGGATGGGCCCTGAGGGGGTTTCGCAGCGGAGCGCTGTGGGGCTAACTCCGTGGTTTGGGTCACTTACCCATGCTGCCGCGGCGGGTAATCTGTTCGACGCCGTGGACCGGGGCGGCGCTTTTCGGTTTGCTGGGCGCGTCTTGGCGCGATGTCGGCAGGGACCTACGATGGATTTCCCGATCCCGGCCGTGCTAGACTCGCACCTCCAACCGTCTCAGACGAATGCCTCGGCAGCCGACACGCGGCCAAAGGGGTCAGTCATGAAAAGGTCCGACGGGTTTCGCTTCCGGCCATCCCGGTTTCGTCCCGCTTCTTGCCGCTTCTTCTCCGCGTGGCTCTTGGCAGCTCTCGTATTCGTGGCGCTACCGCGCGAGTCGAGTGGTCAAGGCGTCCAACGAGAGCCAATACGGGAAACGGCACTTCAGCAAATCCGGGCCCTGATGGCCGAGAAGGCGGCCCGCAGCGATGCGCGAGGGCGCCTTGACTCGCAGTTGATTCTCGAGCTCAGCCGTCGTCGCGGCGACGCTGTCTCCCGGGCCGTGCCCGGCCTGAGCACGGGTATCGAGATCGATTCTCAAGGCGGCACTCTCGTCGATATTCGAGCCGATGTGTCCGGCGCTCTGCTGGCCCGTATCGACGCCCTGGGAGGCACGGTTCTCAGGCAACACCCCCGCTACCGGTCGATTCGGGCGCGGCTGCCGATCGAGAGTCTCGAGGCGCTCGCCGCCGACACTTCCGTCCAGTTCATTCGGCCCGCCCTGCCGCCCATCACGAACAAGCTCGACACCTCGGAGGGAGACATCGCCCACGCGGCGGATGATGCCCGCAATACTTTTGGGGTGGACGGTAGCGGCACCAAAGTCTGCGTTCTTTCCGACAGCGTCGACTACCTCAGCTTGTTGCAGGCGACCGGTGATCTGCCGGCGGTGACCGTGTTACCCGGACAGAGCGGAAACCCGGGAACCAGCGAAGGCACGGCGATGCTGGAAATCATCCACGATCTGGCGCCGGGCGCTGAGCTTTACTTCGCCACCGCCTTCGACAACAAGGCAACTTTTGCCACCAACATACTCGCGTTGCGGGACGCGGGGTGCGACATCCTCGTGGACGACGTCTTCTATCCCGACGAGGCGGCGCTACAGGACGATATCGTCGCGCAAGCGGTCAATGCGGTGATTGCCGACGGAGCCTTCTATTTCTCGGCCGCCGGAAACTCGGGCAACATCAACGACGGCACTGCCGGTGTCTGGGAAGGGGATCTCGCGTCCACTTCGGCGCCCCCCGCGCTCTCTGGCCGGGACGTGCATGACTTCGGTGGCAACAATTCCAATACCGTGATCGTCGACACCCCGTTCTTGTTCACTTTGCAGTGGTCCGATCCCATCGGCGGATCCGACAACGACTACGACTTGTACCTTCTCGATCCCACCCTGAGCGCCGTCTGGGCCGCGTCGACCAATATCCAGAACGGCAACGATGACCCACTCGAATTGATCGATTCGAGGTTCTTCGATGACACGGGCACCCGCCTGGTGATCGTCCGCAATCCTGGAGCGCAGCCGCGATACCTTCACTTGAATACTCATCGCGGAGTGCTCTCCCAGGCGACCGATGGCCAAATTACGGGACACGCTGCGGCGCGGGAGGCCTTCGCCGTGGCGGCAGTGGAGGTCTTCACCGCTTTGGGCGGCGAGTTCGAGGGCGGCCCGTCGAACCCGGCGGAGTTCTTCAGCTCCGACGGGCCGCGGCGAATCTTCTTCGAGGAGGATGGTGCGCCAATCACGCCGGGCAACTTTCTTTCCACGGGAGGGGAGCTTCGTCTCAAACCCGACGTCGCGGCCGCCGACGGCGTATCGACGGCCACGCCGGGGTTCGCTCCCTTCTACGGGACATCTGCCGCCGCACCGCATGCCGCGGCCCTTACCGCGCTCTTGCTCGAAGCCGATCCCACACTCACTCCAGCCACGCTTCGGGCGCTTCTCGCGTCGAGCGCGCTCGATATCGAGGAGCCGGGGTTCGATCGCGACTCGGGCGCCGGCATCTTCCATGCACCAAGCGCGTTGTTGCATCTGCTAGCGGATGGCACCGCCGATCTCGCGGTCAGCATCGTGGACCCGGTCGATCCCGTGGTCGTGGGCGACAACGTCACTTATTCGATCCTCGTGTCCAATCTGGGGCCCGACCCGGCGTCCGATGTGGTCCTGATGCAAACCTTGCCGACGGGATTGGCGTTTCAATCCGCTGCTCCCAGTGAGGGAGCCTGTTCGGAATCGGGCGGCGACGTGACATGTATCCTCGGCGATATCGGCGCGGGAATGAGCGCCAGCATTACCGTGGTGGCGACGGGCACGATCGCGGGTACGTTCGCAACCAGCGCCAGCGTGAGCGGCTTCGTGATCGACCCCGTTAATAGCAACGATGTGGCCACGCAGACGACCACCGTTGTGCCGCCGCTCGTGGAGCTTACGGTGGACGAGGTGGATCCGGGCTCTTACGGCAACGGGTTCGGGACTAATCAGCACTACACCTATCTCATCGCTACCTTCACCGGAGACGGGTCGAGCACGTATTACCTCCAGGTCACGGGCTACGACATCGACTATGACGACGAGATTTCCGTTCTCTTGAACGGAACCCCTGTCGACTTTCTGAGCCGGGGACCCAACAACGGCTTGAACGAGGGAGATCTGTTCACGCTCGAGCCACCCTTAGTGGTGGCGGGTCCGAACACGCTTGAGTTCCGCGAGAGGACGAAAGGTTGGATCTGGGGAGTCACGGATCTGGCCGTGCTGAGCGCACCACCTTCGGGGCCGCCACCGGTGGCGCTCACGGTCGACGTGGTCGACCCAGGTTCGTATGGCTTCAACTACGGCACCGAGGAGCGCGAGACGGTCCTCACCGCGGTATTCGACGGCGACGGTGCGAGCTCGTATTTCCTCCAGGCGAGCGGCTACGACATCGACTACAACGACGAGGTCTCCGTCCACCTGAACGGCAGCCCAATCGGGTTTCTGAGCAAGGGCCCGAATAATGCATTGAATGCGGGGGACACGTTTACTCTCGTGCCACCGTTCGCCGTCGCCGGCCAGAACATTCTGGAATTCCGTCAGCGGACTCCGGGCTGGACTTGGGGTGTGACGAATCTCGCGGTGCTCAGCTCGCCGCCGGTGGGAGGGTCCCCGGTGGTATCGCTCACCTTGGACGAGATCGATCCCGGGGTGTACGGGCATCAGTACGGGAGCAACGAGCACGAGACCACGCTCACCGCGACGTTCCCCGGCGACGGCGTCAGCACGTACTACCTCCAGGTCACCGGCTTCGATATCGACTACGCGGACGAGATCTCGGTTCATTTCAACGGCTCGCCCATTGGATTTCTCAGCAAGGGTCCCAACAACAACCTCAATGCGGGAGACACCTTCACGCTCGCGCTCCCTCTGGTCCTGGCCGGGCAGAACACCGTCGAGTTTCGCCAAAGAACGCCCGGTTGGACGTGGGGGGTGACGAACCTCGTCGTGCTCGGCACGCCGCCCGGCGGTGCTGCGGTGGTGTCTCTCACTGTGGACGTGGTCGACTCCGGGGCGTACGGGCACCAGTACGGCACCAATGAGCACGAATCCAGTCTCACCGCCGCGTTCGTGGGCGACGGCACGAGCAGCTACTACCTCGCCGTCCGAGGTTACGACATCGACGAGGACGACGAGATTTCGGTGCGTCTCAACGGCATACCGATTGGATTTCTCAGCAAGGGACCCAACAACGGCCTGAACGCCGGCGACGTGTTCACGCTCCTGGCACCCTTCGTCGTGGCGGGGCAGAACACGCTCGAGTTCCAACAGGGAACGCCGGGCTGGAAATGGGGAGTGACGGGTCTTGCGGTGCTCAGCTCGCCGCCCGCCGGAACGCCACCAGTCATCACCCTCACGCTGGACACCGTCGATCCCGGCGCCTACGGGAACAACTACGGCACCGGCGAGCACGAGACGCTTCTGGCGGCTATCTTCACCGGCGATTCGACGCAAACGTATTACCTTCAGGTTACGGGCTATGACATCGACTACGCCGACGAGATCTCGATTTACTTGAACGGCACGCAGATCGGATTTCTCTCCAAGGGTCCCAACAACGGTCTGAACGCCGGTGACGTGTTCGTGCTGGAGGCTCCGCTGCTGAAGACGGGCCCGAACGCGTTGGAGCTCCGCCAGAGGACGCGCGGTTGGACCTGGGGCGTGACGCAGATCGGCGTGCTCACCTCGGCACCCTGAGCGGACGGGCGTCTCCCGTCGTTCGTTGACGAATCCCGGCATTCGTGTTTACTCTCGCTCCGTTTGCGGGAGACCATGTCTGTCGAAGCCGGCGGCGAGCGCGGCGCTTGGAACCGCATTTTCCTCGCGATCGGGCGGTTCGCCTCCGCCTCACTATTACTTCTCGTCTCGTGCGCTCCCCCCGCCGATGATCGCGGGCGGGTTCTGTGGGAATACTGGGTAGGGATCGGCGGGAACGCCATCGGCGATCTCACGAACCATCCAGACTATCCCGACCACCCCAGCGGCCGAAGGCTCCTGAACCGGCTCGAAACACCGCGGGAGTTCGAGAACGACTATGGAGCCAGGCTGCGGGGCTTTCTCCATCCCCCGGTTACGGGGGAGTACCGCTTCCGGCTCTCGAGCGGGGGTGATGCGGAGCTGTGGCTCGGTGAGAATGACCGGCCCGGCGACAAGACTCGGCTCGCCGTGGTAACTGCCGGACGAACGGGGCGGCGGCAGTCGCGCTCCGAGGGTATCGAGCTCGAAGCCGGAAAGCGCTACTACGTCGAGCTACTCCACAAGGAAAGTGGAAGAGGGGATTACCTGAGAGTGGATTGGTGGCTCCCGGGGCTCACGGAGCCGAGGGTGGTGACCGGAGCATCGCTTTCTCCCTTGCCCGTAGAAGAGGTCGACGCGATCCGTTTCAGCGTCGAGGACGCGTTTCCCGACGAGCCCTTCGCCTTGCACCTTGCCACGTCGACGCGTGAAGCCATCATCTACTACACGACGGATGGGAGCTGGCCGTCTCCGGCTCGCGGCGAGCTCTACCGAGGGCCTATCGACGTCGGGCACACGGTAGTGGTCCGTGCGCTGGCCGTGAAGGAGGGCGCCATTCCCACGGAGGTCGCGACACGAACTTACATCTTTCTCGAGGACGTCGTGCATCAGGAGGACGTGGCTCCGCGAGGCTCCCACTGGAATACCCGAATGGATCCCGAGGTCGTGAATAGCCCGATCTACCGCGACCGTGTGCTCGATGCACTGCTCGCGATCCCGAGCATCTCCCTCGCTACATCCGGCGACGACATGTTCGGCCGCGACGGAATTTACCGTAATTCGACCAAGAAAGGACGATCCTGGGAGCGGCCGGTTTCCGTGGAGCTCTTCCAGCCCGATGGTCGACGGGAGTTTTCGATCCATGGTGGAGTGCGGATCACGGGTGGCCGATCGCGTGTCCCCCGCGCCACGCCCAAGCACAGTTTTCGTGTCGCCTTCCGGCGCAAGTACGGTCAGGGAAATCTCTCACACCGCTTGTTTCCAGACTCCGATTCGGATCGCTACGATGGCTTTATCCTTCGGGCTGGCTTCAACCACAGTTGGACGACACGGACCGGGGACAGCAACTACGCGCAATATCTGAGGAATGCTTTCACGCGGGATGCCCAGAACGCCACCGGAAGCTTCAATGGCGCCGGGCGGTTCGGTCATCTCTACGTCAACGGTCTCTACTGGGGTTTGTATTTCATGGAGGACCGTCAGGATGCCGCATTTGCGGCGGCGGTTTTCGGAGGCGACGAGGACGACTACGATGTCATTCAGGATCGAGAGCCGGAGCATGGGGACCTCGAGGCCTTCGATGCCATGTTCGAGATCGCGAACCGTGGCCTCGAAACCGCGGAGGATCTCGAGGAACTGGTCAACTACCTGGACCTGGAACACTTCATCGACTACGTCATCGTCCACAACTTCCTTGCCAACTATGACTGGCCGGGCCGTAACTGGCGGGCGGTGCGGAAGCGCGAGCCCGGGGCACAATTCAGATTCTTCACCTGGGATGCGGAATGGACACTACCTCATTACCGCCCCGTCTGGACCGAGGCCGGTGACTACGAGAGTGGCTTGACGACCGGCAGCCGGGATCGAACGCCGGGGCGACTGTTCCAGAAGCTGCGCGACAACGAAGAGTTCCGGCTGCGCTTCGCGGACCGTCTCCACCGCCACTTCTATGCGGAGGATGGCGCCTTCAATTTCTCACAAAACCGTGCTTCTCTCCGATATCGGGACTGGGCGGATCGGATCGACGAGGCCATCATCGCCGAGTCGGCTCGTTGGGGAGGCACGCGCCGGACACCTCCGTTCACGCGCGACGACGCATGGCTGCCGGAACGGGACCGGATCGCGAACGATTGGTTACTGTCTAGGCCGGCAGCGTTTCTCGAACAATGCCGGAGAGAGAATCTCTATCCGTGGGTGGAAGCGCCAACCTTCAATCGGTCGGGCGGTTCGGTCGACCACCGCTTCGAGCTTCGCGTGGACCGACCGGCGGGCAAGGTTTATTTCACGATCGATGGAAGCGATCCGCGTCGGCCTTTCGAAGGAGCGATCTCGCCCTGGGCGCGGGAGTACGACGGGACTCCCATTCGTTTTCGAGTCACGACGAGACTGAAGGCGCGTGCGGTTGTGAACGGGGAATGGAGTGCGCTGAACGAAGCGGTCTTCTACGTTCGGCAAGACTGGTCGGCCCTACGCATCACGGAAATAATGTACCACCCGCGCGAGAACCCGTTCTTGCTGGACGAGGGACTCCTCGAGTTCATCGAGCTCCAGAATGCGAGCGACGCCACAATCGACGTGAGCGGCCTCACTTTTACCGACGGTATTGGGTTCACGTTTCCGGCCGGCTCCGTCTTGAACCCGGGCGCCGTCGTGGTCGTTGCGGCCGATCGCGAGTCCTTTGTGGGCGTGTACGGCGTCGAGCCCTTCGGAGTCTATCGGGGTCGGCTCGACAACGGGGGAGAGAGAATCCGTATGGCCGACCCGGAAGGGAAGGTCCTCATCGATCTGGAGTACGATGACGGCAACGGCTGGCCGGTGCTCGCCGACGGAGGGGGCCCGTCGCTGGTGAGCCGCGGCTCGACCGGTGGCTTGGATCCGCGCTTGGAATGGTCAACCAGTCGGGGGGACGGAGGCTCACCGGGAGCGCACCCGTAGCTCCCGGTACGGAATTTCGCATCGATACTATCCGATCGAGGGTTTGGGAGAATGCAGACTCAGTTAGGCTGGGGGTTCGCCCTTAATCTCGTCCTGGGCGGACTCCTCGGGCTCCTCGTCCGGGCGCTCTACAAGCGCTACGCGACCGCGGCTCCCGCCTCGGACGGTTTCGCCAATGTGTTTCCGCTCTTCATATTGGCGACGATCACGATGATTGTCGTGGTTCAGCTATCGCTCGCGCTGTCGCTGGGTCTCATCGGCGCGCTCACCATCACTCGATTTCGCGCCCCCATCAAGAGCCCGCAGGAGCTCGTGTATCTCTTGTTTTGTGTCTCGATAGGTCTGGCCCTCGGGGCGGGGCAGCCGATGCTGGCCGTGATCGCCGCCTCGACCGTGGCGTTGTTCGTCGTCTTCGACGGAGTCTCCAATCGGGGAAGGCTACCAAGGAATCTCGTGGTGTCGGTTCGTGGCGATCCTCAGCGCTTCTTCCCCCGTGATGAACCCTCCGGGCTGGAAAGACTGAACCGGATCCGGCCGTTCACCCTGCTGCGTCTCGACCGGGACGGCCAGGACTTCGAGGCTCGCGGCATCGTCACGGTTGCCGGCGACGGCGAGTCGGGTGACGTTTTGAGCGAGATTAGAAGGGAGCTGTCCGATTTGCAGGTTTCATCCGTGGATGTGGACGACGTTCACCCCGTGATGGACCAGGCGCGAAGGGACTTCTTTCAATGCCGCGGGGCCCCACGCATCCGACTGCTCAGGGCTCCCTCGCTCCTCGCTCGGGAGCTTTCACGGGCTGAGGGCTCCAGCTCGCCCGATGTCGTCCGTCCAGTCTCCGGGGGTGCTTTCGAGATCCTCGATGCCTCGGCGGTACCGCGGGCCGTGGATTTGGTTCGTCGGGAGGTGAAGTTTGCGCTGACGAATGCCGATTCCGTCAAAGTACGATCGATCCTCGCCGTGAACTGCCGACGGGTCGTGCATGGAGGCGGGCCCGTTTCCAGGGTCCAGACGATCTACTTCGACGACGCGCGTCTCAGTGCCTGCTATGAGAACCTGGACGGTGCTCCGCGAAGGGCCAAGTTGCGATTGCGCTGGTACGACGATGGTGACGAAGAAGGTCGCTTGTTCTTCGAGATCAAACGGCGGGTGGACTCACTGGTTTACAAGGAGCGGTTCGCCATTCGCTCCCGGTCTCCTCTAGCCCGGATGACCTATGATGAAATCCTGACCGAGCTTCGGAGAATTCTACCCGCTCCGGCCCGTGAATCGCTCTTAGCACATTCGGATTCCGTCGTCATGTCCGAGTATCGACGGGAGTACTTCAGTGCCCCGGGAAGCCCGGCGCGTATCACCCTGGACGAGGGCATCGTTGGCTACTCCCAAGTGGGCTCGATCCGGCCGTCGAAACGCTTTGGTGTCCGGGACGACCAACTCGTCATCCTGGAGGCCAAGCTTCCTGCCCAGCACGATAACGAGCTTCGCGAGCTGCTCCATCCCCTCGCGCCTCACCTCACAAAGTCCTCCAAGTACGTGCGGGCATGCCAGAGATTGGGCTTGCTTCACGGCGCCGTGGGCAGCGGCCAGGTTGTCTCCCCGGATTCCAGAGGCGCCGTCCGCGAGTAGGCTTCGCTAGAGCAGGGTGTCCAGGTTCACATAGGAAACCTGCAGTCGAGGCAGATTGGCTTGAAGGCTGGACATGAGGGCGGTTGTTTCTTCGGGCCCTTCGAGCTCGACCTGGGCACGAAACTGGACTTGGCCGTCCTCGACGTCGAAACGCTGAATGTCGAGTGATTTGGTCGCTTTCTTGAGCGTTTCCAGCACGTTGGTGCCGGAACCCCCGAAAAACCGCTCCGCCTCGCCGGTTATCGTCAGCAGTAGATTGTGGCGCCCCACATTCTTACCGAAAAACCATCTGGCCAGGATGAAGACCGAAACAATCGCCACCGCAACCACGGTCAGCAAGAGATGCTCGGCGCCCAGAGTCAACCCCACACCGATGCAGAAGAACAGATACACGAGCTCTTCCGGTGTCTTGATGGCGGTGCGGAACCGGACGATGGAGAGCGCTCCAACCAGCCCCAGGGACAACGCAAGTGAGGACTTGACCACGAAAATGATGACTACAGTCACCATCGTCAGCACGGGAAAAATGTTCGCGAAGTTCTGTCGGTTGGAGAGCGAGGTGCCGCATTTCTTGTAGAGCTCACGGATATAGATCGCAAGGATACCCCCGATGAGCATGTTGACGGTAGTACCTACGATCATGCCCGCTTCCGGGCCCAGGTTGTTGTACCAGTCTGCTAGATTCGTAAGCATGCGGTTCCTTCGTTCATCGTGGCGGTGATGATACTCTTCTCGCTCCAGTGGAGCAATGCAAGTGGGTGCTACAGTTGTGTTGCAGGCCCGGCGAGTGATTGGCCATAGCGTCAGTTCTCCGCGCCAGCCTTCAGGTGAAGGAGCTCGATGTACCTGCCATCAGGCATCTCGATCGAAAGGAAGTCGTATCTCTCTTTGGTTCTCGTATCCCTCACGAGATCGTAGAGGGAGTAGCTATACGTCGTGTCCAGAGATTCCGTCCTATGCGACCGAGGCTTTTCGGTAAGCCCGGAATCCGTATAGACGATGTAGTCGGGCCGCCGTGACAGTATGTAGTCGGTATCGTATTTCTGGTGGCCCACCGCACCGGGGAGATAGGTCTTTCCGTAGCGGGCGATCGTCCGGTCGGTGAGACCCAACAAATCGTACGTCTCGAGGCCGGAGAAATAGGGGATGGCGCCCACCGGCACGCAGGCAATCGTCGAGCCGCTCGGCACATTGGCCTTGAGCCACGAGCCCACGTTCCCCCATGCCTTCGCCAGCTGAACCTCGTACCTTGCCCGGGCACCTCCGTGAAACCAGTAGACCCACCAGTTCAGGAAAAAGAGCACCGCCGCAATCGCCACCAGCGTTCCGGCCCGCCGCCAACCGGGCTCGGCCGTGGCTGGCGACAATCTCTCGACGACAAGAAGGAGGAGGAACGCCAACGGGACGAGTACGGGAACAAAGAACCGGAACATGGCGAAGTGATCGCCGCCCACGAAGACGACGTAGGCCGTCCAGGTGGCCACCACCGCCACCGGCACGACGAGCCCGGCCTCTGAAGCGCGCTTCTTCGTTAGCGCGACGGCGACCAGCGCGCCCCCGTAGAGGTTGAACGCGAAGAAGAATCTTGCCGCATAGATGAGCCCGTGCCGTACCAATTCGGATCTGGGTACGCCCACCTTGGCGTAGAAAGTGTTGGGCAGGAAGGAGCCGTAGTACCAGTAGCGCCAGAGGAAATGGATCGATAGCAAACAAAGAGGTGCGGCGAACGAGAACGATTTTCGCCACATCCGTTCCGCATCGTCCCGGTTGCACAGAACAATCGCGACGGCGTACACGGGAAGCACCGCAAGAACGTCCAGCCGAGTGAGTGCTGCACCGAGGAAACAGAAGCCCGAGAGGTACATCGTTCCCGGTCGCGTCAGTTGGCCGATGAAAACGAACAATCCCAGACCAAAGAAGAACGCGAATAGGGCGGTGTCCATTCCCGACCAGGCCCAGTAGACCAGGGACGGGTTCACGGCAAGAGCAAGGGCCACGATCCACAGTAGCGGCTCTCGATCGCTCGCGATATAGGTCCTTCCAAAATAGGCGAACGTCAAGATGAGGAGCGAGCCGAAGAGTCCGGCAAGCAGTACCGAGGTGAGTGCCAAATCGAGCCCGAGTCGCGAGAAAAGACCGAGCAGCAGAACCCAGAGGGGAGACGTGTAACCCTCGACTCGCTCGCCTAAGTTGAAGACCAGGCCGTTTCCATTCGCCAGGTTCTCCGCGTAGCGGAGAAAAATGTACGTGTCATCGACGATGCCGGCTCCGAGAACGAGCTTTGCTCCCCAGAATGCGGCGACGACACACGCTACCACCGCGAAGGTAACTGCGGTTCTCTGGGGCATTGGCTCGTTTCCGGCTACGCTCGTGGGCAAACGGGTGGGCCCTTACGTGGCTAGTTGGTCGCTGCCAAGCGATTCACTTCGAAAAGGCGAAGCTAGTGGGACTTAGACGTCGAGATTGGCTTCCGAACGCCTTCGACACGGAGAACGAGAGAAAAGTTGTTTGGATACAAAGGTTATCTTACTCCCGGTCGTACGCTCGGTCAAGAGGCGGGAGGGCCGACCAGCCGTTGGAGAGGAAACCTCAAGCCCGAGGGTCGTAGGCGAGATTCGGGCCGAGCCACCGTTCGACCTCTTCGACCGACATCGACTTGCGCCTCGCGTAGTCGATCACCTGATCCTTTCCAATCTTGCCCACGCTGAAGTATCTAGCTTCGGGGTGGTTGAAGTACATCCCGCTCACCGAGGCAGCGGGAAGCATGGCGAAGGTCTCGGTCAGCGAGATGCAAGCATGTTTTTCGGCTTCGAGGAGTCGGAAGAGAGTCTCTTTCTCGGTATGGTCGGGTGACGCGGGGTAGCCGGGGGCGGGACGAATCCCGCGGTAGTGCTCGCGGATGAGTTCCACCTTGCTGAGACTCTCGTCTCTGCCGAAACCACAATCTCTACGGGCCTGTTCGTGCAGTTTCTCGGCGAGGGCTTCCGCCAGGCGATCCGCCAAGGCCTTCACCATGATGGCCTGGTAGTCGTCGTGATCTTTCTCGAAACGTTGAACGAGCTCCGCGGCGCCGTGGCCGGCGGTGACTGCGAAGGCACCGATGTAGTCGCACTGACCGGACTCGAGCGGCGCCACGAAGTCCGCCAGCGCCAGGTAGCCCTTGCCGTCTCGCCGGAGCTGCTGCTGCCGGAGAGTGTGGAAGCGACCGAGCTCCGTCTTGCGAGTCGCGTCCTTGAAGACGATGATGTCGTCTCCTTCGGCGTTGGCGGGAAAGAATCCGTAGACCGCCCTGGCGCGCAACAGCCTCGCCGCGACGATCTCCTCGAGCAACTTCTCGGCGTTTTGATAAAGCTCCCGAGCGGCCTTGCCCACGTCCGGCTTGTCCAGAATCGCGGGGAACACTCCGCGAAGCTCCCACGCGTGAAAGAAAGGCGTCCAGTCGATATAGGGGACGATGTCACCAAGTGGGATGTCGACGAGTGGTCGGATTCCGAGAAAATCCGGCGTCGCGATGAGCGTGGGCTCGGGATCGATCTCTGCGTGCCTCCGGCGCGCTTCCTCGTAGGAAACGAGCTCCCGAGAAGCACCGCCTTCGTAGTCTTCGCGCGCCTTTGCCTGTTCTTTCCGATTCTTTTCGAGCAGGACTTGTTTAGAGGTCGAGCTCATCAAATCAGTGACGACGCCGACCGCGCGCGAGGCATCTTCCACGTGCAGCGTCCCCTGGCTGTAGGCTGGGGCGATCTTGACCGCGGTGTGCTTGGATGAAGTCGTCGCGCCGCCGATGAGGAGCGGCACCTTGAAGCGCGTGCGTTCCAGCTCGGACGCGACGTGGACCATTTCGTCGAGAGAAGGTGTAATGAGCCCGCTCAGACCAATGATGTCGACTTTCTCGTCCTTGGCGGTTTGGAGGATTCTGTCGGAAGGAACCATCACCCCCA